>Ga0207709_10000771_pt1 | contig 25177 bp, 27 predicted proteins | sample KBSM34metaG_FD_184397 | JGI IMG/M metagenome (GOLD analysis project Ga0207709, IMG submission 184397) | Miscanthus rhizosphere microbial communities from Kellogg Biological Station, Michigan, USA - KBS M3-4 metaG (SPAdes) (version 2) | ecosystem: Host-associated > Plants > Roots > Rhizosphere >...
GGCCATGAACGACGCCGAAATCTCATTCAAGGTCGATTCGAGCATGCATTTGTTCAACCCTTGTAGCTCGCACGCGCTCAGATCGCGCTCGTTCGCCAGTTGTTCAGACCTTCCCTAAGAGTAGAAAGCGACTCGCTACCAGCGCAGCAGGCGCGGCCCCAGCGCCGCACCCAGCAGCACCGGCACCGCGATCCCGCTCACGTACCAGACCGCGAGGAACGGCGCGGTCAGCTCCATGCAGTGCAGCGCGTAGACCGACGCGCCCACGCCGCCGGCCAGCGCGCCGGCCGCGGCCCCGGCCAGCGCGGGCCGCGTCGGTGCCAGCCCCCGCAGCGCCACGAAGGTGGCTGCGAACACCGGCAGCGCCATGAAGCCGATGCTCAGGGCGCAGATGCGCCACGACTGGCCCATCAGCAAGGGCATGCGCTCCTCGATCGGCACCGAGAACCAGACGAACGCCGCCAGCCCCCAGATCCCCAGCACGGGCAGCACCCCGCCCCACCACGCGTGGCGCATCCGCACGCCGGGCCGGGCCAGCCGCTGCACCGTCACGAAGGCCGCCGCCGCGATGCACAGCGGAAACAGCACCTTGACCCAGAACATCGGCCAGAACATCGCCTGCACCAAGTCGGGCCGCAGCCCGTACTCGCCGAACAGGATCACGAAGGACACCGGCAGCGCGGCCAGCACCGCCAGTCCGATGCGCCCGCTGGCGCTGCGCCGCGGCACCGCCACCTCGCCGGCGGCCAGCAGGTTCACGAGGTCGTCGGTCTTCATGGCGCGGCGCCTCCCCCGAACTTCGCGGCCAGGGCCTTCAGGCCCCGGTGGATGCCGACCTTCACCGCCGACTCCGACATGCCCGTGAGGCTGGCCGTCTCGGCCACCGAGAGGCCTTCGATCTTCACGTGCACGATGGGCAGGCGCTGGCGTTCGGGCAGGGTCTGCAGCAGCCCGCCGAGGTCGCGCTTCGCGTCGCTGGCCTCGGTGGCCGACGCCGTGAACACGGCCAGGTCGTCGTCCAGCGGGTCATGCAGGTCCTCGCGGACCGACTTGGCGCGCAGCAGGTCGATCATCTTGTAGCGCGCAATGGCATGCACCCAGGCCGTCAGCGGCTGGTCGCTCTGGTAGGTGTGGCGCTGGTTGTGCATGGCGAGCAGGCATTCCTGGACGAGGTCTTCCACTTCATCGGGCCAGCCGAACAGGCGCTTGCCCAGAAAAGCGCGCAGGTGCGCGCTCAGTTTCTGCAGGAACTCGCGGTACGCGCCGGCGTCGCCATCGAGGCCGCGAAGGAACAGGCGGCGCAAGGCCGCTTCCGCGTCGCTCGGTGTCGTCCTGCTGCCTACGGTGTTTCGTGCCATCGGGCCGGCCGGTTACAGCCTGGTGAAAAAAGATTGCAAGGGATTGTGCCGCGCCCCCGGAGCGAGGCTTGCGCTAAGCTGCCCCGATGCTGGCCGGACTCGTCTCGCACCCCTGGGCCTACCCGGCGCTGGAGGCGGCGCACATCGTGGGCATCGCGCTGCTGTTCGGCGGCCTGCTGGTGTTCGAGTTGCGCGCCCTCGGCCTGGCCCGCGAGCTGCCGGCGCCGCTGCTGGCGCGCCTCACGCTGCGCCCCGCCCTGCTGGGCTTCGGCCTGTGCGCGCTGACCGGCCTGACCATGTTCGCCAGCCAGCCGGGCGAGTTGCTGAACAACACGGCCTTTCGCGTGAAGCTGCTGCTGATCCTGCTGGCCGGCCTCAACGCCGCCTGGTTCCACCTGCGCGGCGACATCGGCGGGCAGAGCGGATTCGCCAGGTTTCAATGCCTCCTGTCTTTGGGGTTTTGGCTCGCTGTCATCATCTGCGGGCGCTGGATTGCCTATGTCTGACCAAGGAGAACGCGATGCTGCATCGACGCATGTTCGTGACCGGTTCGATCGCACTGGCCCTGCCCGCCTGGGCCCACCACGGCTGGAGCAGTTTTGACCAGGAGCGCCCGCTGTACCTGGAAGGCCGCGCCACCAAGGTGAGCTGGCGCAACCCGCACGGCGAGCTGGAGATCGAGCTGCCCGAGAACCTCGCGCTGCCGCCCGACCTGAAGCAGCGGCCCCTGCCGAAGCAAAGCGCCACGGTCGACGGCGCGGCGCTGCTGGCCAAGGCGCAGTTGCCGACGCGGCGCGACCGCAAATGGCAGATCGAGCTGGCCCCGCTCACGCGGCTGCAGGCCTGGGGCGTCGAGGAGATCAAGCCCGGCACGCCGGTGGCGGTGCTCGGCTTCACCTTCACCGGCGAGAAAGGCGACGCAGTGCTGCGCGCCGAGTACCTGTTCGTGCACGGCGAGACCTACGGCCTGCGCTCGTCGCCCGCCTGAACTCCCGCGCTGCAACAGCGCGGCTGGAGCGCGCGGGCCCTCGCTTGCCAGCCGCACAAGTGCTCGGTACATTGCATTTTTTGAGGGCCTCAAATGTCTGCAGACAGTACCGCGCTCCCTTCCGCCTTGCCGACCGCGACCGGTGCCAGCCCGGCGCAGAGCCCTCCGCTCCACCCCTCGTCCTCGACCGGCCACATCCGCCTGACCTCGCATGCTGGCGGCTTCGGCGCCCTGCCCATCCATTGGGGCGCGGCCACCGCCACCGAGCGCGGCCCCGTGGTCGGCACCACCACCAAGCGCGCGCACCGCAACGTGATCGGCACGCACAGCGGCTCGTACAGCGTGTACCGCGCGCTCGCCGTGGCGGCCGGCGCGCTGAAGCGCGAACACAAGGCCGACCTCACCAACACCGCGCCCACCGACGTCATCGGCCCGTATCCGCAGTGGAGCGAGCCCGGGCGCATCGTCTCGCTCGACCCCTGGGGCGCGCTGGTGGCCGACGTGTTCTCCACCGAGCTCGCGGCCGGCTACGACATCCGCCCGACCATCGCGATCACCAAGGCGCACGTGATCCTGCCCGAGGTGATCGAGGCGCTGCAAAGCGGCCGCCTGAAGGCAGACGGCCACTTCCTCACCACGGGCGGCGCGGCCATGGTGACCAAGGCGGCCATCGAGCCCGTGTGGTATCTGCCCGAGGTGGCGCGCCGCTTCGGCTGCTCCGAGACCGACCTGCGCCGCACGCTCTTCGAAGAGACTGGCGGCATGTACCCCGAGCTGGTCACGCGCTCCGACCTCGAGGTGTTCCTGCCGCCCATCGGCGGGCAGACGCTCTACATCTTCGGCAACCCGCGCGACCTGGCCAACCCCGACGTGGAACTCACCGCGCGCATCCACGACGAGTGCAACGGCTCCGACGTGTTCGGCTCCGACATCTGCACCTGCCGCCCCTACCTCACGCACGCCATCGAAGAGTGCATCCAGGGCGCGCAGCGCGGCGGCGTAGGGCTCATCGCCTACTCGCGCAAGGAAGGCCGCGCGCTCGGCGAGGTGACCAAGTTCCTCGTCTACAACGCCCGCAAGCGCCAGGTGGGCGGCGACACGGCCGACCAGTATTTCGCGCGCACCGAGTGCGTGGCCGGCGTGCAGGACATGCGCTTCCAGGAGCTGATGCCCGACGTCTTCCACTGGCTGGGCATCAAGAAGATCCACCGCCTCGTCTCGATGAGCAACATGAAGTTCGACGCCATCACCGGCTCGGGCATCGAGATCGGCGAGCGCGTGAACATTCCCGACGAACTGATCCCGGCCGACGCCCGCGTCGAGATGGACGCCAAGATGGCGGCCGGCTACTTCACCCCCGGCCCGGTGCCGGACGCAGAGGAACTGAAAAAGGCCAAGGGCCGGGGATTGAGCGAATGAGCCGAAGCACCGACATCGACCTGCCCGCCGACGGTTCCGGCAGCCTGCGCCCCGGCGGCGCGGGCGCTGTCGATCCGTCGATCGAGTTCGCGCCCGACACCGCCCACCCGGCCGGCGCCGCCACCTTGCTGCGCACCACCACCGCCATCCGCCAGCGTGCGGGCGCCCTGCTGGCACGCGCGCGCCGCGGCGAATCGCAGTGGTTCCGCATCGGCAGCGACGACGCGCTCGAAGACGCGGCACGCACCGTGGCCGAGGTCACGCGCGAACGCTACCCCTGGGACACCATCCCGTACCACAGCCGCTGGCGCCACTTCGAGGCCGGCGGCGTCGACCGCCGCCTGCAGCTCGACGCGCTGCTCGGCAAGGGCATCGACGCCCGCCAGCGCGCCCGCGCCCACATCGACCTGACGCTGGTGAGCGTGCTGCTCGACGCCGGCGCCGGCCCGATCTGGCACTACACCGAACCGGCCACCGGCCTGCGCTTCACGCGCTCCGAAGGCCTGGGCGTGGCGTGCTTCCATGCGTTCACCAGCGGGCTCTTTTCGTCCGACCCGAACCACCCGCTGCAGGCCGACGCGGCCGGCCTGCGCGGCCTCGTGACCGAGCGCCTGGGCGACGCCTTCCAGGTGAGCGAAGTCAATCCGCTGGTCGGCCTGTCCGGGCGCGCGGTGCTGCTGCGCCGCCTCGGCGAGGCCATGAGCGAGCAGCCCGAAACCTTCGGCGACGACGGCCGGCCCGCCGGCCTTTTCGACGCGCTCGTGGCCCCGCTGGGCGCGGCCTCGCCGCCCACGGCCGAGATCACGGCGCACCAGATTTTGTCGCTGCTGCTCGACACGCTGTCGCACATCTGGCCCTCGGCCAACGCCATCGACAGCCTGGCGGCCGACGGCAGCGACAACGTCGGCGGCTCCGGCGACCCGGCCTTCGCGCTGGGTGACTGCTGGCGCCACAGCGCCGTCGCCGGCCCCGGGCTCACCAACGGCTGGATGCCGTTCCACAAGCTGTCGCAGTGGCTCACGTACTCGCTGCTCGAGCCCTTCGAATGGGCCGGCGTGAAGGTGCGCCACCTCGACGCGCTCACCGCCCTGCCCGAGTACCGCAACGGCGGCCTGCTGATCGACAGCGGCGTGATCGTGCCTCGCGAGGCGGCCTTTCTCACTCGCCGCTGGAAGGCCGGCGACGAGTTCATCGTCGAATGGCGCGCCCTCACCGTGGCGCTGCTCGACGAAATCGCCCCGCGCGTGCGCAAGGTGCTCGACCGCACCGAGGAAGAGCTGCCCCTGGCCTGCGTGCTCGAAGGCGGCACCTGGGCCGCGGGCCGGGTGCTGGCACAGCGCTTGCGAAACGGTGCGCCACCGCTGCAGATCGAGAGCGACGGCACCGTCTTCTAGTCTTTTAGACTCTCCTGTTTTCCGCAACGGCACACCAAAAGAAGACTCCAATGAGCAACGTCCACCTCGTCGACCACCCCCTCGTCCAGCACAAGCTCACGCTGATGCGCCGCAAGGACGCCTCCACCAACAGCTTTCGCCGGCTCTTGAACGAAATCAGCATGCTGATGGCCTACGAGGTCACGCGCGACATGCCGATGCAGGACATCGAGGTCGAGACCCCGCTGGAGACCATGCAGGCCAAGGTCATCGACGGCAAGAAGGTGGTGCTGGTGTCGATCCTGCGTGCCGGCACCGGCATCCTGGACGGCATGCTCACGGTGGTGCCGGGCGCGCGCGTCGGCCACATCGGCCTGTACCGCGACCCGAAGACGCTCACGGCCGTCGAGTACTACTTCAAGATGCCCGGCGAGATGGAGAACCGCGACGTGATCGTGGTCGACCCCATGCTGGCCACCGGCAACTCGGCCGTGGCCGCGGTGGAACGGCTGAAGGAACTCAACCCCAAGTCGATCAAGTTCGTCTGCCTGCTGACCTGCCCCGAAGGCGTGAAGACGATGCAGACCGCGCACCCCGACGTGCCGATCTACACCGCCGCCATCGACCGCGAGCTGGACAGCCATGGCTACATCCTGCCCGGCCTCGGCGACGCCGGCGACCGCATCTTCGGCACGAAGTAGGCTCGCCCCCAGGCTTCGCGCACTTCGTGTCGCTTCGCCACCCCCCTACCGGGGGCAACACCTGAGGCCCGGCGGAGCCGGTTCCTCGGTGTTTGCTGGAAGGGAGCCCGCCGCGAGGGCGGGCTCTGTTGGTGGGCATGGGGATTGCAGGGTGGTTCTTTTATTTCAATCGAGGAGAAGACCGTGACAGCACGCCGTCAATTGATCGTTCGTTCCATCGCCGTCGCCGCAGCGCTTGCGGCGGGCGCCCCGGGCCTTGCGCTCGCGCAGGCCAAGCTCAAGGTGGCTGCCGTGTACACGGTGCCGTTCGAGCAGCAATGGGTGGGCCGCATCCACAAGGCGCTGAAGGCGGCCGAGGCGCGTGGGGAGATCGAATACAAGGCGACCGAGAACGTGAGCAACGCCGACTACGAGCGCGTGATGCGCGAGTACGCCACGGGCGGCAACCAGCTGATCCTGGGCGAGGTGTTCGGGGTGGAAGCGGCGGCGCGCAAGGTCGCGAAGGACTTTCCCAAGGTGGCGTTCCTCATGGGCTCGTCGCTGAAGCCGCAGGCGCCCAACTTCTCGGTGTTCGACAACTACATCCAGGAGCCGGCGTACCTCAGCGGCATGGTCGCGGGCGGCATGACCAAGAGCAACCGCATCGGCATGGTCGGCGGCTTCCCGATTCCCGAGGTGAACCGGCTCATGAACGCGTTCATGGCGGGCGCGAAGGAAACGAACCCGAAGGTGGAGTTCAGCGTGAGCTTCATCAACAGCTGGTTCGACCCGCCGAAGGCCAAGGAAGCGGCCTTCGCGATGATCGACAAGGGCGCAGACATCATGTACGCCGAGCGCTTCGGCGTGTCGGACGCGGCCAAGGAAAAGGGCAAGCTCGCCATCGGCAACGTGATCGACACGCAGGCCCAGTACCCCGACACGGTGGTGGCCTCGGCGCTGTGGAACTTCGAGCCCTCGGCCGACCGCGCGATCAAGCTGGTGAAGGAAGGCAAGTTCGCCGCCGAAGACTACGGCGTGTACTCGCACATGAAGCACAAGGGCTCCGAACTCGCCCCGCTGGGCACCTTCGAGAAGAAGGTGCCGGCCGACGTCGTGGCCAAGGTGAAGGCGAAGCAGGCCGACATCCTGGCCGGCAAGTTCACCGTGAAGGTGGACGACGCCCAGCCGAAGTCCACCGCCAAGTAACCAGCAGACAGACAAGCGAGCAGACCCGAACCCATGAAGCGTGCGCGATGGCAGACCGCAATCCATGGCGTGGCCATCGCGGCGTTGGCCGCCGGGCTCGCCGCCTGTCAACCTGAGCCGACGGCCCCGGCCCCGGCGGCCGAGGTGCCCGCATTGGCCGCCTCGGCACCCGCTGCCGTTGCGCCGCCTGTGGTCGCGGCACCGGCCGGCATTCCGGCCGCGCTGCAGGCGCGCGCCGACGCCCTGCTCGCCGCGCACCGCCAGATGATCGTGCTGATGACCGGCGAGCGTGCGCTCGAGGCGACCGAAAAGCGCGCCGTCAGCGCCGTCGGGCAGCAGCTCTTTCACGAGATGCAGGAGCGCCAGCAGGCGCTGATCGCCCAGGCCGCGGACATGACAGACCCCGCCGCCGTGGCGGGCCTGAACGCGCTGCTCGACCGCATCGAGAGCGAGCCCAGCTGGTTCGATGCCGACCGACTGGCGTTCAAGGAGTTCCTGTCGGAGCTGAGCACGCGTTACAGCCAGGCGCAGTCGCTGTCCGGGCTCAAGCTCGGCCGCCGCGCCAGCGAAGACCTGGCCGTGCTCGCCGAGATCGAGCAGGCCTATGACCGCGAGTTGAAAGACGTGTTCGGCCGCTTCGCGCAGCGCGGCATCGAGCCCAAGCGCGAGAAGTGGGCCGACTACGTGGCCAAGTTGCAGGGCCTGTACTCGCGCGAGCAGATCCTGAAAGACTTCGGCGCCATCGTTCCCTACACGCAGCCCCCAGGCGGCGCCAAGGAAAAGGACAGCGCGGACGCACGCGAAATCTTCGGCACCTCGCTGCCCGCCAAGACCGTCGTGCTGACCTTCGACGACGGCCCGCACGCCAAACACACCGACGAGATCCTCGAAATCCTGAAGCGCTACGACGCGCCCGCCATCTTCTTCCAGCTCGGGCGCAACCTGGGCAAGCTCGACGCGCAGGGCAAGGCCCAGCTCAGCGCCACCGGCGCGGCGGCCAAGCGCGTGCTGGCCGCCGGCCACGTGCTCGCCAACCACAGCTTCAGCCACAGCATGATGGCCAAGATGACGGACGACGCGGTGCGCGTCGAAGCCAGCGAGACCGAAACGCTGCTCGATGCCACCGGCCGGCCGCAGTCCACCCTCTTTCGCTTTCCGTACGGCGCGCGCAACGAGGCCAAGCTGAGCACGGTCGAGGCGCTCAAGCTGCGCTCCATGATGTGGACTGTCGACTCCATGGACTGGGCCGACCCGGTGCCCAAGTCGATCGCCGACCGCGTGCTGGCCGAGGTCGACAAGGCCAAGCGCGGCGTCATCCTGTTCCACGACATCCAGGGCCGCACCGTGCAGGCCCTGCCCACGGTGCTCGACCAGCTGGTGGCCGACGGCTACCGCTTCGCCACCTGGCGCGACGGCAAGTTCGTCGTCAGCGCATCGAAAAAGGCCGCGCCCGACGACGGCGTGGCCGCCACCTCGGGCGACACGCTCTACCGCGAGAGCCACGCGCTGGTGATCGGCATCGACAAGTACGCCAAATGGCCCGGCCTGCACCACGCGGTGCCCGACGCCAAGGCGATGGAGCAGCTGCTCGTGACGCGCTTCGGCTTCAAGCCCGAGAACATCACGGCGCTGTACGACGACCAGGCCACGCGCGCCAACATCCTGCGCGCGCTGAACGAAAAGCTGACCGACGGCAAGCGCGTGAAGCGCGACGACCGCGTGCTGGTGTTCTTTGCCGGCCACGGCAGCACCCGCAAGCTCGCGAGCGGGCGCGACGTCGGCTACATCGTGCCGGTCGACGCCACGCTGGACAACCTGCCGTCCGACGCCATCTCGATGCCGCAGCTGCAGGAGGTGGCCGAGGCGCTGTCGGCCAAGCACGTGCTGTTCCTCGTGGACGCCTGCTACTCGGGCCTGGGCCTCACACGCGGCGGCGCGGCGCAGGGCAACAAGAACTTCCTGACCGACAACGCGCGCCGCATCGGCCGCCAGATGCTCACCGCCGGCGGCGCCGACCAGCAGGTGGCCGACGACGGCCCCGGCGGCCACTCGGTCTTCACCTGGACGATGCTGCAGGCGCTGTCGGGCAAGGCCGACCTGAACGGCGACAACGTCATCACCGGCACCGAACTCGCGGCCTACGTGGCGCCGGCGGTCTCGGCCATCGCGCGGCAGACGCCGGCCTTCGGCAGCCTGCCGGGCTCGGAGGGCGGCGAGTTCGTGTTCGCGCTGTCCGTCGAGCGCGAAGGCCTCAGCGGCGACAGCCTGCAGCTCGACGCCGCCGCCAGCCAGGTCAACAAGCGCATCGACCAGGCCAACGAGCAGGCCGTGCATGCGGCGGCCGTATCCAAGACGGCCAAGGCGGCCAAGGCCGGCCCGGCCGCCGTCGAAGTGGTGGTGAAGAACCTCGAAGGCGCCGACACCAAGCTGACCATGCCGGCCGCCGCGCCGCTCACGCCGCGCGTGGCCGCGCAGCGCGCCAACGACCGCGGCCTGCAGCTGTACCGCGAGCGCCGCTACGACGAGGCCGAAGCCGCCTTCACCGAAGCGCTGAAGCTGCAGCCGCGCTTTGCGCTGGCGGCCAACAACCTGGGCTTCGTCTACTTCAAGCGCGGCAAGCCGGTCGAGGCCGCGCGCTGGTTCGAGCAGGCCATCGACATGGACGGCAGCCGCGCCCTCGCCTACCTGAACCTGGGCGATGCCTACCTGCAGGCCGGCAACGACGCCAAGGCGCTCGCCGCCTACACCACCTTCGTCGGCCTGGCACCGAAGCACGCGCGCGTCGCCGCGCTGCAAGCCTGGATCGCCACGCCCGACGCCGCACACCGCCCCTCACTCCCGCCCACCAACTCCTGATGACCATGACGAACACTTCCTCGCTTCTCCAGCGCCTGCGCGGCCCGGTCCTGGCCGCCGCGCTCGGCCTCGTGCTGACGGGCTGCGTCGGCGTCTACAAGTCGGACGTCGTCAGCATCAACAGCAGCACGCGGCTGGACGACACGCCACGCCTGGCCGTGATCTCGGCCTTCGAGCCCGAGCTCAAGCTGCTGCTCACGCGCCTGCAGGGCCCCCGCAAACACAGCGTGAACGGCGTCGAGTTCACCACCGGCACGCTCGAAGGCAAGCCCGTGGTGCTGTTCCTCTCGGGCATCAGCATGACGAACGCGACCATGAACACGCAGCTCGTGCTCAACCGCTTTCGCATCACCGGCATCGTGTTCAGCGGCATCGCGGGCGGCGTGAACCCGTCGCTGCACGTGGGCGACGTGACCGTACCAGCTCAGTGGGGCCAGTACCTCGAGGTGCTCATGGCGCGCGAAACCGCGCCCGGCAAGTACAGCGCACCGCCCTTCATCACCGACGCCACGCTGCCCAACTTCGGCATGAACTTCCCGCGCCCGGTCGAGGTGCGCTCGGCCGCCAGGCCGGGCATCGAGCGCAAGTTCTGGTTCGCGGCCGATCCGAAGATGCTCGAGGTGGCGCGCAGCATCCGCAACGTCGACCTGGCGAACTGCGGCGCCGGCAAGTGCCTGCCGCGCAAGCCGCAGCTGGTGGTGGGCGGCAACGGCGTGTCGGGCCAGGCCTTCATGGACAACAAGGCCTACCGCGAATACACCTACAAGACCTTCCAGGCCAACGTGCTCGACATGGAAACCGCCGCCGTGGGCATGGTCGCCTACAGCAACGGCGTGCCCTACATCGCCTTCCGCTCGCTCAGCGACCTCGCGGGCGGCGGCGACGGCGAGAACGAGATGGGCACCTTCATGAGCATCGCGGCCGACAACTCGGCCAAGGTCATGCTGGCCTTCCTGGCCGCGTGGAAGTGACGGTGGCGCCCGGGCGCCTGCCTCGTCTTGTGTTGCTGCCGGGCATGGACGGCACCGGCGATCTCTTCGCGCCATTGGCGCAGGCCCTGGGGCCGCAGACCGCCATCGACGTCGTGCGCTACCCGGGCCGCCAGGTGCTGGGCTACGACGAACTCGAGCCGCTGGTGCGCGCGCAACTGCCGACGCAGCAACCCTTCGTGCTGCTCGGCGAGTCGTTTTCCGGGCCGCTGGCCATTTCCCTCGCGGCCTCGCGCCCGCCGGGGCTGCGCGGCCTCATCCTGTGCTGCAGCTTCGCGCGCCGGCCCGCGCCCGGCCTGGCGCTGATGCGCGCGGGCCTGCTCGACCTGTCGATGCGCCTGCTGCATTCGAAGCTCATGCGCGCGCCGATGCGGCACCTGCTGCTGGGCGGCTCGGCGTCGCCGCACCTGTCGGACATGCTCCAGGCCTCGCTGAAGCAGGTGTCGGTCGCGGTCATGACCCACCGCATGAAGGAAGTGCAGCGCGTCGACGTGCGCGACAAGCTGCCGTTGATGCGTGTGCCGGCGATGTACCTGCAGGCGCTGCAGGACCGCGTGGTGCCGCGCCGCGCGGTGGCCGCCATTCAGCGCGGGCTGTCGGCGTTGCACCTGATGCAGCTCGACGGCCCCCACGGCCTGCTGCAGGCCTCGCCCGCCGCCTCCGCCCGGGCCATCGAAAATTTCTGCCGCGACCTGCCGTCGCCACCTGCCTGCCCATGAACCCCACCGTGCTCCGCCTCCAGGGCATCACCAAGCGTTTCGGCCCGCTCGTGGCCAACGACGCCATCTCCCTCGACCTGCAGGCCGGCGAAGTGCTCGCGCTGCTCGGCGAGAACGGCGCCGGCAAGTCGACGCTGATGTCGATCCTGTTCGGCCACTATGTCGCCGACGAAGGCCGCATCGAAGTCTTCGGCTCGGCCCTGCCGCCCGGCAACCCCAAGGCTGCGCTGGCCGCCGGCGTGGGCATGGTGCACCAGCACTTCACGCTGGCCGACAACCTCAGCGTGCTCGACAACGTGACGATGGGCACCGAGCCGTTGTGGCGCCCGGTCTCGCGCCGCGCCGCGGCCCGTGCGCGGCTGCTCGAGGTCGCTCAGCGCTTCGGCCTGCCGGTGCAACCCGACGCGACCATCGGCAGCCTCTCGGTCGGCGAGCGCCAGCGCGTGGAAATTCTCAAGGCGCTGTACCGCGGCGCGCGCATCCTGATCCTCGACGAGCCGACCGCCGTGCTCACGCCGCAGGAGAGCGAGGCGCTCTTCGCCACGCTCGCGCAGATGGTGGCGCAAGGCCTGTCGGTCATCTTCATCAGCCACAAGCTCGGCGAGGTGCTGCGCGTGTCGCAGCGCATCGCGGTGCTGCGCGGCGGCAAGCTGGTCGCCGAGGCGCGCACGGCCGACACCACGCAGGCGCAGCTCGCGCTGTGGATGGTCGGCCACGCAGTCGAGGCGCCGCAGCGCCGGCCCGCCAAGTCGGTGGGCGACGCGGTCTGCGTGCTCGACCACGTGAGCTCGGCCTCGGCGAAAGACGGCGGGCAGGACCGCCTGCGCGAGGTGTCGCTCACGCTGCGCGCCGGCGAAATCACGGCCATCGCCGGCGTCTCCGGCAACGGCCAGGTCGCGCTGGCCGAGCTGCTGAGCGGCACGCGCCGCGCCGTCTCCGGCACCGCGCAGTTCATGGGCCGCGCGCTGCCACCCTCGCCCGCCCGGCTGGTGCAGCGCGGCGTGGCGCGCATCCCCGAAGACCGGCACGCGGTCGGCGTGGTCGGCGACCTGCCGGTATGGGAGAACGCGGTGTCCGAGCGACTGCGCAGCCCGGTGTTCTCGCGCTGGTCGTTCATCGTCCGGCGCGCCGCCGCGCGGCTGCACGCCCGGCGCATCGAGAAAGCCTTCGACGTGCGCGGCGCCGGCCTGATGTCGCCGGCCCGTTCGCTCTCGGGCGGCAACATGCAGAAACTGATCCTGGGGCGGGCGCTGCTGGCGCCCGAGCAAGTGGAACAAGACACCGACAACAAGAAATACCCGAACCGCGCCCCGCGCCTCATCGTCGCGCACCAGCCCACCTGGGGCCTGGACATCGGCGCCGTCGCCTACGTGCAGCAGCAGCTCATTGCCGCGCGCGATGCCGGTGCAGCGGTGCTGGTGATTTCGGATGACCTCGACGAAGTGCTCGCGCTCGGCGACCGCGTGGCCGTGATGCACGGCGGCCACCTCGGCGAGGCACGCCCGGCTGCGGCCTGGACACGCGAGGCCATCGGCCTGGCGATGGCCGGCGCCACCGCGCCGCAACGCCCGGGAGCCGCCGCATGATGCGCCTCGAACGACGCCACGAAAGCTCGCGCGCCGCGCTGGTGCTGGCCCCCATCGGCGCGGTCGTGTTCACGCTGCTGGTGAGCGCGCTGCTCGTGCGCTGGGCCGGCGCGCCGGTCGGGCGCACCTATGCGCTGCTGCTGCAGGGCGGCTTCGGTTCGGTGTTCGCATGGAGCGAGACGCTGACGCGGGCCATTCCGCTGATCCTCACCGGCCTGGCCGCCACGGTCGCGTTCAAGGCACGGCTCTTCAACATCGGCGCCGAGGGGCAACTGTTCGCGGGCGCACTCGCTGCCGTGGCCGTGGGCGGCATGCACGGCGGCACGGGCTTCGAGCTGTCGCCCTGGGTGCTGTTCCCGCTGATGATGCTGGCTGCTGCGGTGGCCGGTGCGCTGATGCTGCTGGGCCCGGCGCTCATGAAGAACAAGCTCGGCGTCGACGAGGTCGTGACCACGCTGCTCATCAACTTCATCGTGCTGCTCGGCGTGTCGGCGCTGCTCGATGGGCCGATGAAAGACCCGACGGCGATGGGCTGGCCGCAGAGCGTGTCGCTGCAATCCGACCTGGAGCTGGGCAAGCTCATCGCGCAGACGCGCGTGCACACCGGGCTGCTGTGGGCCGTGTCGCTCGCGGTGATCGTGTGGGCGATCTTCAAGTACACAGTGCTGGGCTTCGACATCCGTGCGGTGGGCGCCAATGCGCGTGCCGCCGCCTTCGCCGGCGTGCCGGTGACGCGCACCGTGGTCATGGTGGCGCTGCTCTCGGGCGCGCTGGCCGGGCTGGCCGGCGCCATCGAGGTGGCGGGCCGCACGAGCTACGTCACGCTCGACATGTCGCCGGGCTACGGCTACACGGGCATCGTGATCGCGATGCTGGCCGGGCTGCACCCGCTGGGCGTGATCGCCGCCGGCGTGTTCGTGGCCGGCGTGCTGGTCGGCGCCGACACCATGAGCCGCGCCGTGGGCGTGCCGACCTACATCGCCGATGTGATCGTCGCGGCCTCGCTGATCGCGGTGCTGGTGGCCACGCTGCTCACGCAGTACCGCGTGCGGATGACGAAATGACCGACCTGCTCGACATTCTTTCCAACCCCGCCTTCTGGGTCGCGGTGCTGCGCATCGCCACGCCGCTCATTTTGGGCACGCTGGGCGTGCTGCTGTGCGAGCGCGCGGGCGTGCTCAACCTGGGCATCGAGGGGATCATGGTCGCGGGCGCCTTCACCGGCTGGCTCGCGGTGTATGCCGGCGCGCCGCTGTGGGCCGGCGTCGGCGTGGCGGCGCTCACGGGCATGGTGTTCGGATTGCTGCACGCCTTCTTGACCGTCGGGCTCGCGCTGTCGCAGCACGTCTCGGGGCTGGGCATCACGCTGCTGGCGACGGCGCTGAGCTACTTCGGCTACCGCGTGAGCTTTCCGAAGGTGAACACGCCGCCGACCATCACGCCCTTCGCGCCGATGGACTGGCTGCCCGTGCCCATCCTCGGCGCGCAGACCGCGCTCACGCTGTTCGCGCTGCTGCTGGTGCCGGCGGTGGCCTGGGTGCTGTATCGCACGCCGCTGGGCCTGGCGCTGCGCATGGTGGGCGAGAACCCGCAGGCGGCCGAGAGCCAGGGCGTGTCGGTCGCGGCCACGCGCACCGGCGCCATCGTGGCGGGCTCGGCGCTGATGGGCGTGGCCGGCGCGTTCCTCACGCTGTCGGCCTTCAACGCCTTCTTCTTCAACATGGTGAACGGGCGCGGCTGGATCTGCGTGGCGCTGGTGGTGTTCGCCTCGTGGCGGCCCGGCAAGGCCCTGCTCGGGGCGTTGCTGTTCGCCTTCTTCGACGCGCTGCAGCTGCGGCTGCAACAATCGGGCGATGCCGTGCTGCCTTACCAGCTGTACCTGATGCTGCCCTACCTGCTGTCGATCCTGGCGCTGGTGCTGGTGGCGCGCAAGGCCAGCTATCCGCAGGCGCTGATGAAACCCTACCGCAAGGGAGAACGCTGACATGCCGATGACGCGGCCTCGCCTTTGTCGCCTGCTGGCCACCGCGCTGCTCGCCCTGGCCGGTAGCGGCGCCCACGCACTCGGCGCCGACTACGGCCCCGAGCGCTTCGCCACCCACGACGCCGTCACCTGGGTGCAGACCTGCGGCACCTGGGGCCCGGACCACCACGGGACCTACCGCGTGATCCACGCCGAAGCCTTCGCGCAGTCGTTCCTCTACGTGCAGTGGATGGCGCGCGGCGAGGCCGACCGCAGCTACAGCCTGTACGCCGTGCACACGACCGCCATCGCCGAGCTCGACAACGACCACGCGGAAATCTCCCTGAGCGAACTCACCTGCCGCGCCACGCCGCGCGGCATCGTGGTGACGGCCAAAGCCGACTCGGGCCACGACGACAAGCTGCGCCGCGTGACCATCGAGGTCGGGCCGGCCGCAGGGCAATACCGCTTCCGCGCGCAGCGCACGCGCTGAGCGCCCCTCGAAAAAAGACACCCCACCGATGCTCGACCTCCTCATCACCCACGCCACCCTCCCCGACGGCCGCACCGGCATGTCGGTTGCCGTGCAGGACGGCCGCATCGCCGAAGTCACGCCCGGCCTGGCCGCGCCCGCGCACGAGACGCTCGACGCCCAGGGCCTGCTGCTCGCGCCGCACTTCGTCGACCCGCATTTCCACATGGACGCCACGCTGAGCTACGGCCAGCCGCGCGTCAACCAGAGCGGCACGCTGCTCGAAGGCATCGCGCTGTGGGGCGAGCTCAAGCCGCTGCTCACGGCCGATGCGCTCATCGAACGCGCACTCGCGTACTGCGACTGGGCCGTGGCCAAGGGCCTGCTGGCGATCCGCTCGCACGTGGACACCAGCGACCCCAGCCTGCTCGCGGTCGATGCGCTGCTCGAGGTGAAGCGCCAGGTGGCGCCCTACATCGACCTGCAGCTGGTGGCCTTTCCGCAGGATGGCGTGCTGCGCTCGCCGGGCGGCGTCGACAACCTCACGCGCGCGCTCGACAAGGGCGTGGACGTGGTCGGCGGCATTCCGCATTTCGAGCGCACCATGGCCGACGGCGCCGCCAGCGTGAAGCTGCTGTGCGAGCTGGCCGCCGAGCGCGGCAAGCTGGTCGACATGCACTGCGACGAGTCGGACGACCCGCTCTCGCGTCACATCGAGACCCTGGCCGCCGAAACGCTGCGCCTGGGCCTGCAGGGCCGCGTGACGGGCTCGCACTGCACCTCGATGCACTCGATGGACAACTACTACGTGAGCAAGCTGCTGCCGCTCATCGCCGAGAGCGGCGTGAGCGTGGTGTCCAACCCGCTCATCAACATCACGCTGCAGGGCCGCCACGACAGCTACCCCAAGCGCCGCGGCATGACACGCGTGCCCGAGCTGCTGGCGGCCGGCGTGAACGTCGCCTTCGGCCACGACTGCGTGATGGACCCGTGGTACGGCATGGGCTCGGGCGACATGCTCGAGGTGGCCCACATGGGCCTGCACGTGGCGCAGATGACCGGCCAGGCCGGCATCCACCAGTGCTTCGAGGCCGTGACCACGCGCGCGGCGCGCGTGATGCACCTGGACGGCTACGGCCTGGAAGCCGGCTGCGACGCCAGCTTCGTGCTGCTGCAGGCGCGCGACCCGGTCGAGGCCATCCGCCTGCGCGCGACGCGGCTCAAGGTGTTCCGAAAGGGCCGGCTGCTGGCCGAGACGCCCGCGGCCACGGCCGCGCTGCACCTGCCGGGACGCGGCGACCGCACGCGCTGGATGCTCGGCGAACACTGAGTCGAAGGAGTCCCGACATGAGCGCCCCACCCCTGCTGCGCACGCTGTTCCAGTACCACGCGTGGGCCAACGACGAGCTGCTGGACCGCATGGCCGGCCTCGACCCCGTGCAGCACGCCGACGCCCGGCATGCCGCGATCCGCGTGGTCAACCATGCGCATGTGGTGAACCGGATCTTCGCGGGCCACCTCACGGGCACGCCGCACGGCTTCACCGACGACAACACGCCCGAAACGCCCACGCTGGGCGACCTGCGTGCGGCCGTGGCCGAGTCCGACCGCTGGTACCTCGCCTACCTGGACACTCTCACGCCGGCGCTGCTGGCCGAGTCGTTGCCCTTCGTGTTCACCGACGGTGACAAGGGCCGTATGACGCGCGAAGAAATGCTGGCCCACGTCGTGACGCACAACGGCTACCACCGGGGCGAAGCCGGCCGGCTGCTGGCGCAATGCGCGGTGCGCCCGCCGCGCGACACGCTGGCGGTGCACCTGCACCGCAGCGAACCCGCGCGACGCGAGCGCGCCTGACGAAGCCGGTTCAGGCCGCGTGGGTGGTCGCGACGGTCATCTCGACCTCGACCGTCGCGTTCTTCGGCAGCGCATAGACGCCGACCGCCGTGCGCACATGCACGCCGGCCTCGCCGAACACGCGGTGCAGCAGGTCGGACGCGGCATCGGCCACCTCGCTTTGCTGCGTGAAGTCGGCCGTGCACTGCACGAACACGCCCACGCGCAGCACCTTCTCGACCGCATCGAGCGAACCGAGTGCGCGCCGAAGCAGCGCGAGGCTGCGCAGCGCGCAGATCTGGGCGCCTTCGCGCGCGGTGTCGAGCGACACGGCATCGCCCACGCGGCCGGTGACGACCACCGTGGTGCCCACGCGCGGCACCTGGCCGCTGAGGTAGACGGTGCGGCCGTCGCGCACCAGCGGCACATAGTGGCCGCCGGCCAGGATCTCGCCGTCGAAGCTGTGGCCCAGTTCGGCGGCAATGTGGTCAGCGATCTGGTCGCGGCTGTGTGGTTCTGTCATCGGATGTCCAGGAAAACGGGCCGCCATTGTCGCCAACCGGTCCGGCGCGAACCGATACAGATCGCGTCGGCCGCAGGCAGAACAGTTCAGCCCTCGAACGCGAGGAACACCCGCCCGCCCTCGATCTTCACCGGGTAGGTGCGCAGGTCTTCGGTGAGCGGCGCGCACATGGCCTTGCCACTGCGCACGTCGAAACGGCCCTGGTGCAGCGGGCATTCGATCTCGTGGCCTTCGAGGAAACCGTCGCACAGCCGCGCATGGCCGTGCGTGCAGATGTTGTCGGTGGCGTGGATGCCGTCGTCGGTGCCGTACAGCGCGATGTCGCGCCCCTGCACCTCGATGCCGACCACGTCGTCGGCGGGGACGTCGTCGACCGCCGCGGCGTCGACCCAGGTCATCGTGCTCATCGTGTGCTCCCTTTTCTCAATCGGGCTTGAGGCCGGCGCGGTCGATCACCGGCTTCCAGCGGCGCAGTTCCTCGTCCATGAACTTCGACAGGCCTTCGGGCGTGCTGCCCACGGGGTCGAAGTACGCGGTCTGCAGGCGCTTGACTGTGTCGGGGTCTTTCAGCGCCGCCGCGATCTCGCGGCTCATGCGCTGCACCACGTCGTTCGGCGTGCCCTTGGGCGCCATGTAGGCGAACCATGGCACGGCCTGGATGTCGGGCAGGCCCGATTCACGCAGCGTCGGCAGCTCGGGCAGCAATGCCGAACGCTCGGCCGAAGTGACGGCCAGCGCCTTGAGACGCCCCGCCTTGGCCTGCGGCATCACCGTGACCGGCGGCAGGCAGGCGTACTGCACGTCGCCCTGCACGATGGCCGTCACAGCCTGGCCCGACGACGCGTACGGGATGTGCACCGCGAACGACTGAGTCTTGGCCTTGATGAGCTCCACGCCCAGGTGCGAGATCGAGCCGTTGCCGGTCGAGGCGAAGTTGAACTTGCCGGGGTTCTTCTTCATCGCCGCCAGCCAGCCCTTGACCGAATCGACGCCCATTGAATTCGAGACCGCGCAGACGTTCGGCGTGGTCGCGGCCAGCGACACCGGCACGAGGTCCTTGAACGGGTCGTACGGCAGGTTCTTGTAGAGGATGGTGTTGTAGACCAGTGGCGCGTTCACCGACAGCAGGAAGGTGTAGCCGTCGGGCTGCGCCTTCGAGACCGCGTCGGTGCCGCTGTTGCCGCCCGCGCCAGGCTTGTTCTCGACGATCAGCGGCTGGCCGATGCGCGCCGCGAGCTTGTCGTTGACGATGCGCGCCAGGATGTCGGGCGACGAGCCTGCCGCGAACGGCACCACGATGCGCACGGGGCGCTGCGGCCAGTCCTGCGCGTGGGCAGCAGCCGCGGCCATGGCCACGGCGGTGAGTGCGACGAAGAAGCGTGCGCGCGTCATGGCTGCACCTCCACATCGACCATGCCCAAGTGGTCCTGCTGCTCGCGCGCGATGAAGCCGGCGATGAGCGCGCGGTAGGCAGCCTCGACCACCTCCGGGTAGGCGCCCTCCTTCTCGGCGAGCGCCTTCACCTTGTCGATCACTTCCTGCTGGCGCTGCGGCGCCGACACCTGGAAGGCGTCGCGCTTGAAGCGCGCGGCGTCCTTCACGTAGCGGCCGCGCTCGGCCAGCAGCGCGACGATCTGGCGGTCGAGCCGGTCGATGTTCTCGCGCACTTCAGCAAGATTGGCGCACAGCGGCACGTAGGCCGGGTCGGTGAAGCGGCGCAACGGGGCACCGTGGGTCTCTGGTTCTTTTTCTGGCATGGCTCTATTTCAGATGGGATAGATGATGGAGTTCGGGATCATTTCGCTGTCGAACACGCACAGGCGCGACGCGAATTTCAAGCCTTCGGGCGTGGGCACGACCTTGTCGATGTAGCGCCCCACATTGAACACGGTCGACGGCCCATCGAGCTTGGTGCGGAACACCGCGTAGTTGGCCTCGCTGTGGATGGTGCCGTCGGCGTCGACGCGGTGCACCAGCGGCAGGCCCACCACGTGGCGCTGGTAGTACGGGTCGTGGAACAGCGTCTCCTTGATGCCGTAGACGCGGTCTTCGAGCATGCCCCGGCTTTCGAACGAGAGCGTGGCCAGCGGCAGGCCGCGCTCGTGGTTCTCGCGCGGCTGCAGGCGGTAGCTGCACTGCTCGGTGAAGAACGCGGGCCACAGGTCCCAGTCGCCCGAATCGACGGCGTGCGCGTAGGCCGCATACAGGCGCGACAGGTCGAGGTAGGTGGACGTGTCGAGCGTGCTCATGCGGCCTCCATCGCTTCGCGCCAGTAGCGGTACATGCCGCGGATCAGCGTCTCGGTCACCATGTGGTCGGTGTTCTCGACCTCGCGCCCGCCGAGCTCGGCCAGCGTGCGGTGGTAGGGCTTCTGCTCGAAGCCTTCCTGCGAGAACTCGATCACCTCCCCGTCGTCGGCCGACACGAAGCCGGCCGGCCCGAACAGGTTGGCCTGGCGCAGGCGGCGCTGCGTCATCTCGGGCGTGTCGTCCTCGAAGCCGAAATGCGTCCAGACGAAATCGAAGGCGTCGTGGCCCACGGGCTGGATGTGGCGCGTCGACACGCTGTTGACCTGCTGCTGCAGGATGAGGCTGGGGAACAGCGTCATCATCACCGCCGTCGGCCCGCCCCACCAGGGCTCGGGCACGATGTCGAGAAAGCGCGGGTCTTTCAGCTGCATACTCTCCTTGAAGCTCGACACCTGCGTCACCTGCGCGGCCTTGCCGGCGCTGCCGCGCGTGGAGATCATGGCGGCGTGGCGTCCGCGCGCGTCCATCTTCAGCTCCGACTTGTTGTCGGCGCGCCAGAGCCCGAAGGTCACGAACCAGGTGTGCAGCAGGCCCGGGTGGTACGGGTCCTTGATGTTCTCCTGCATGAGCTTCCAGTTGCCCGGAATGCGCTGGCGGCTGTAGCCCAGGATGGTGAGCTTGCGGCCGTCGAACAGGCGATCGAAGTAATGAAGGATGTCGGGGCCGAGAAAATCTTCGAACGATTCGATGTCGTGGTCGAACGATGCAAACACCACGCCGCCGCGCGACGCGACCTTGAGCTTGTTCAGGCCGTGGTCCTCGGTCTTGAAGTCGGCCGGCATGCCGCCGTGGACCTTGCCGTCCTGCTTCACGCCACGGCGGAACGGCACGCCCTGCAGGTCACCCTTGAGCGTGTAGTTCCACTGGTGGTAGGGGCAGACGAACTCCTTCTTGTTGCCATGGCGCTCGCGGCAGAACTGCATGCCGCGGTGGGCGCAGACGTTCTCGAACACGTGGATGGCACCTTCTTCGTCGCGCGACAGGATGACCGAGCGCTCGCCGATGGCGGTGCGCTTGAAGTCGCCCGGGTTCGGGATCTCGGCTTCGAGGCCGACGTAGCACCAGTGCTTGTCGTAGAAGAAGCGCTGCAGCTCCTTCTTGTGCAGCGCCTCGTCGGTGTAGGCCATGAAGGGAATGCGGCTGGTCTTCTCGCTCTCCCAGTGCAGTTCGATGGGGAAGACGGCTTGGGTGGTCATCGGGTCTCCTTTTCTCTTGTTCGGTTCTTCAGGTGCCTTGCAGGTAGAAGGCATCGGCATGCGTCTGCTCGGGCGCCAGGCCGTGCGCCTGCACCAGCCGGCTCGCGGCCTCCACCATCGGCGGCGAGCCGCACAGGTAGGCACGCCAGCCGTCGAGCCCCGCGGGCAGGTCGGCGCGGATCGCATCGGTGATGAGGCCCAGCCGCTGGCCGTCGCGCGCAGGGCCGGCGACCACCACGACGTGCACCTTCAGGCCGGGGTGCTGCGCCTGCAATTCACGCAGCTCGGGCAGGCCGTACACGTCGGCGTCGGAACGCACGCCGAGGTAGAGGTGGATCGGCTGCATCAGCCCCTCCGCGACCGCGCCGCGCACGATCGACAGGATGGGCGCGAGCCCCGTGCCGCCCGCCGCGCAGAGCATCGGCCCGCGGTGCTTGGTGCGCAGGTAGGCGGTGCCCAGCGGGCCGCTCACGCGCACCGTGTCGCCCACGCGCAGCTGCTCGAAGATGTGGGCCGTGACGCGCCCGCCCGGCACGCGGCGCACATGGAATTCAAGCTCCGCGTCGCGGCTCAGCCCGGCCATCGAGTACGGCCGTGCCAGCTCGGGGCCGAACTGCAGCTGCGCGTACTGCCCCGGCGAGAACGCCAGCGGCTTGTTGGGCTTGAGGCGCAGGCGGCGGATGTCGTGCGTGAGCACGTCGATGCCCATGACCGTGGCCTTGAGCACGCGCGCCGGGTGCACCACCACCTCGTCGGGCTCGGGAATCTCGATGGTGCAGCTTTCGGTCAGCGTGCTCTGGCAGGCCAGCACGTAGCGCTCGCCCTGCCCGTCGGGCCGGATCGCGTCCTGGCCGCCGTCGAGCAGCTGGCCCGACACCACCTTGCAGCGGCAGGTGCCGCAGCGCCCCGACATGCAGCTGTACGACACCGGCACCTGGTGCTCGCGCAGCACCTCGAGCAGGTTCGCGCCGGGGCGGACCTCGAGGGTGCGGGCAAGGGGGTGAATGTGCAGGTCCATCGTCGGGCTCTCTTTTTCTGGCGCCGGCGGCAGGGCCGGCTTGTCTCTGGGCACGGATGATGCGCGGCCTCTTCCGATTGACCAATAGAATCTGGTGAATCGGCTGTATCACCGGCATGAATAAAGGCGCGCCATGCAACTCAAGGACATCGACCTCAACCTGCTGCTGGTGTTCGACCGCATGCTGGCCGAGAAGCGCGTGTCGGCCGTGGCCGAGTCGCTGGGCCTGTCGCAGCCCGCCATCAGCAACGCGCTGGCGCGCCTGCGCAAGCTGCTGGGCGACGAGCTTTTTCTGCGCACCGCGCGCGGCATGGAGCCCACGCCCTTCGCGCTGCAGCTGGCCGAGCCGGTGGCCTACGCCATGGGCGCGCTGCACACGGCGCTCAACCAGCAGGTGGTGTTCGACCCCGCCACGAGCACGCGCAGCTTCACGCTCGCCATGACCGACATCGGCGAGATCTACTTCACGCCGCGCCTCATGGAAACGCTCTCGGCCGCCGCGCCGGGCGTGACCATCAGCACGCTGCGCAACAACACCGCGACCCACCTGCGCGACGACCTGGAGGCCGGCCATGTCGACATCGCCATCGGCCTGCTGCCGCAGCTCAAGTCGGGCGTGTTCCAGCGCCGGCTGTTCCTGCAGCGTTATGTGTGCCTGTTCGCCGGTACGCACCCGCTGGCGCGCAAGCGCAGCGTGTCACTGAAGGACTTCAGCGCAGCGGACCACGTGCAGGTGCAGGCCGCCGGCACGGGCCACGGCAAGGCCGACGACGTGATGGCGGCGCAGGGCATCCAGCGCCGCATCCGGCTCAAGGTGCCGCACTTCGTGGCCATCGGCCACATCCTGCAGTCGAGCGAAATGATCGCGACCGTGCCCGAGCGGCTGGCGCGCAGCATCGCCGAGCCCTTCGGCCTGGTGTGGCGACCGCACCCGGTGGCGCTGCCGCAGATCGCGATCAACCTGTTCTGGCACGCGAAGGTGCACCGCGACCCGGGCAACCAGTGGCTGCGCGGGCTGCTGTTCGACACCTTTGCGGATCAGGACGGCGCTTAGACCTCGGCGGGCCAGCGGCCCAGCACCTCGTGCGCGCCCTCGCCCACGTGGCTGTCGATGAGCACCAGCGAATGGGCGGACCAACGGGCGGGCGCTTCGAGCGCGTGCTTTTCGAGCTTGCGCCGTGCATAGGCGATGGTCATGTGCGGCGTGAACGTGCGCGAGGGCTTCAGGCCGACATCGGCCAGCGCCTCGCCCAGGCGCTGCCTGAACGCGCGCAGCGCCGCAATGTTGGCCTCGTCGTCGGCGCACAGCACCAGCGCGCCCTTGGCGTAGCTCATGGATTTTTCGAAAACGACATCGAGCGCCGGCACGGACACCGCGGCGGCGGCGGTCGATGCCTGGGCCACCTTGTCGGCCGGCACCTGGTCGTGGTTGCCGAGGTCGAACAGCGTGACATGCAGGCGCTGCGCCTCGACCACCGTGCCCTTCAGGGCGTGTTGGGAGTTCATGCGCGCGCCGAGCGCGGCGATGGTTTCGGCGTCTTGCGGGGTGGGAAGCAGTGCGAAGAAAAGCGAGTGCGGCAGCGGCGCCTTGCGAGGGGCCTGGGTGCCGCGAGGCCGCGGCAGGGGCCGCGGCGGGGGATCGATTCCGGGAAGAAGAAGCTGAGCTGACATGTGTCGATCATCGCCCATGGCAAGGGCCCTTCATGAGGCCTTCAGCAAACGCGAAGCTCGTCTTCAGCTTGGTTTTTGAGAATCGTCGGACGGTGGCGGCAAGGCGAACAACGACACGCCGCCCATCCACGCATTCATTCAATCGATCAATCAACCAACAGGATTTCATCTTGACGAAAACGCAAACCCGCCTCGCACTCGCAGCCCTCTGGCTCGGCACCGCCTCCGTCGGCGCCTTCGCCGCCGGTCTCGACAAGGACACCGGGTTCTATGTCGGCGGCGCCATCGGCCGCTCCAGCTACAGCCTGTCGTCCTCGAAGAACCACGTGCCCGTGCCATGGGGCGGCAAGAAGGCCAACAAGAGCGGCACGTCCTACAAGCTGTACGGCGGCTACCGCCTGACCGAACACTTCGGCGTGGAAGCCGGCTACGCCCGCCTCGGCAGCGTGAGCCAATGGACCTCGGCCTACGGCGGCTCCCGGCTGCAGACCGGCACCGGCCAGGTCTTCTACGCCGCCGCCACCGCCCGCATGCCGCTGAGCGACGCCTTCGCCCTCAACGGCCGCCTCGGCGTGGCACGCGGACGCATCTCCGGCGACAACAACTGGGCCCCGGCCAACCAGCGCCTCTCGGGCACCAGCACGGGCGTGATGGTCGGTGTCGGCGCCGAGTACCGCATGACGCAGAACCTCGCGATCACGGCCGACTACGACTACTTCGGCAAGCTGTCGAAGCAGGCCAAGGGCGGGATGTTCACGGTGGGGTTGAAGGCGAACTTCTGATCATCGGGTCACCCGCCAAAGAAGAAAGGCGCCTTGCGGCGCCTTTCTTCTTTTCAGGAACTCATTCCCACTCGATCGTCGCCGGCGGCTTGCTTGACACGTCGTAGGTCACCCGGTTGATGCCCCGCACCTCGTTGATGATGCGGCCCGACACCTTCTTGAGCAGCGCGTACGGCAGCTCGGCCCAGTCGGCGGTCATGAAGTCGCTGGTATGCACGGCGCGCAGCGCCACC
>Ga0207709_10000774_pt1 | contig 25155 bp, 22 predicted proteins | sample KBSM34metaG_FD_184397 | JGI IMG/M metagenome (GOLD analysis project Ga0207709, IMG submission 184397) | Miscanthus rhizosphere microbial communities from Kellogg Biological Station, Michigan, USA - KBS M3-4 metaG (SPAdes) (version 2) | ecosystem: Host-associated > Plants > Roots > Rhizosphere >...
TTTTGCAGTAAAATATCCTCTGTAAGTGTTTGCAGTATAAAGCTGTCTCTGTTAAGATATTGAGCTTCATATCCCCAACTTTGCACTTCAGAGATTTCATTCCATATAGGCGTTTGGTGGTGTCTTTGTTCCATTTCAACCATTAAGGTCGGTCGGAACTGTCTGATGGTTTCTTTTGCTCCCAGAAGAGTCTTTATCTCATTTCCTTCAACATCTATTTTGATGAAATCCAGTTTGTCAAAATGTTCCAGGGCAGCCCAATCATCCAATTTAATAACCTTCACTTTTTCAGTAAGGCTTTTCTCTTCCCCTTTTTCCTTATAAGAAGTATTTAAGGTTCCCCGGGAAGCAATTGTTTTTCCATTAATGACAGGAACTTTAAATTCAGCTGTCGTATTTTCGTCAGAAAGGGCCAACGGAAGAATCTGCATCGTAGGAAACAGTCTTTTAAGACGCTGATAAAGCTTTTTATTTGGTTCAAAAGCATAAATATGCTCATGATCCAACTTGTTTTCCAACTGATAAAGGAAAGTTCCTACATTCGCACCAATATCCAGAATTACAGCATTCTTTGGAAGGTATTCCTTGATCCATACCAGTTCCGGTTCTACATTGCGTTCCGAAAAATTATTTTTATTAAGATTGTTTAAGGTCTTAAAATATCTTTTTTTGTAGAAATTCGGACTTATATATTGTAGTTTTTCTGCAATTTTTTGGTATAAAGACATCCTTAGCTTTTTGACGAACAGCAAAGATAAGCAAAAATGTAAAACTTATCTTAAAAAATGTTAAATATAATAGGTTGATTTTCAGTGGGTAGTATTTCCGGATAGTTTTGAGGAAAAATGAGATATAACAGGTTTTTCCTTTGTCCGGGAGACTCCTCTGGCTAATAAACAGCTTGTTTTAAAGATTCTGGAACAGCATAAAATGATAAAGCATAGCCGTTTTTTCTCCCCAATATTACCTGTCAGGCATATCAATGGGAGGTAAAGAGAATTTTGCAGTATCTGTAAGAATTTAACAGAACTGTTTTATCATGCAGTTTCCGGATTGGTTACACAAAAGGAGTGTTCAGAAAGTCATTAAAAGGTTTCATGAGGCTAAAGATCTTTGTCAGATTTTGCACCGCTTTTTTATCCAGTAGTTCTTCATCTTTTAAATGGTAGAGTACGATAAAGTTTTTAAGTTTCAGATATTCTGCCATAGGATCTTGCTTTTCAAAACCCTGAGGCACTTTCTTAAGTTTATCATCCTGATCAAGTTCTGGAAAATGCTTTTTGAAATCTTTATGATTTAAAATTTTGAGAAAGTCATCACCATACAAAGAAACCTCCTTTCTTACTTCTTTCAAAACAGAAGATTCAGGCATATAGATTCCGCCGGCTAGAAATGATTTCCCGGGTTCAATATGAAGATAATATCCTCCTTTCTGACTTCCTTTACCCATTCCTAAAGAGGCTCCGAAGTTGGTTTTATATGGAACTTTATCTTTTGAAAACCTGGTGTCCCTGTAAATTCTGAACATGGCTTTTTTAGGATCTATTTTAGCCAGATTCTCATCAAAACCTGACATTTCTTTGATTAAATCTTCCAGGAAAGAAATCACATTCTCCTGTGATTCTGTGTAGAGACTTTTATTCTCATTGAACCATTCACGGTTATTGTTGTTGGTCAGCTTTTTTAGAAATGTAAGTGTTTCCGGTTGTATTGTATTCATTTTGTGAGGTTGGATTACTATGGGTTGTAAAGAAAGATGATCTGCCGATTTATTTTTAAACGAAGTTAAAAAATAAACTTGCGTTTACCAAAAATTAAACTGGAGTTCACGAGGTGGGGAATTTTATTTTTTAGCTTTGAGATACCAACTTATTACAACGTACATACTATGAAAAATCTGAAAAAAATCTCAAGAATGGATTTGAAAAAGTTACAGGGAGGAGCAGCTACATACAGCTGTGGATCTTACTGCAGTAAAGTAGGAGAACAATGTGGAAATTATCTTTATGAGTGCTATTGTCAGGCACTTAATGGAGATCCTACATTTTTAAGATGCGTGCCTAATCATTAATTGTTAGAAAAGGTAACTTAAGGCTGTCTCACAAAAAAGACAGCCTTTATTTTTAATTATTGTATTATTGAACTAAAATAATAATTAGAAGAGATTGAATGTTAAAGATAATTCCTGTTCTACTATAAAATATCCAACAGGCTTTTACCGATGGGTTCAAAATCATTTATGGGTAGAATAATGGAACTGTTGTATGGTGTATTTTTGAAAATTCATAAATAACACAGAAAAAATCAATCCAATTTAATAAAAAAAAATAATGTTTAACAAGTCTTTAACTTGAAGGGTGTTTTTTTAGATTTAATTTTCAAAAAATTAAAGAAATAGTAAAAGATTCTGAATTTAAGATTGTATATTTAAAACTTTATTCAAAAACAAGTCAAATATTTATTGTATCTTTGCAAAAATTTTAAAATAGTTAATGAATTTATTTACGGAAACCAATTTAAGTCCTGATATTCTTAAGGCAATTGGCGAACTGGGCTACGAAAGCCCAACAGAAATCCAAAAACAGACTATCCCTTTTATTCTTTCAGATATTCGCGACTTGATCGCACTTGCGCAAACAGGGACAGGCAAGACAGCAGCGTTTTCGCTTCCGATTTTGGATATGATTGACGATACGAGTCGCAAAATCCAATTATTGGTGCTTTGTCCGACACGGGAATTATGTCTTCAGATTTCTAAAGACATAAAGAATTACTCTAAGTACATGAAAGACATCAAAACCACAGCGGTGTATGGTGGAAGTAGTATTGTAGAGCAGATGAGATCTTTGAGGGATAAACCACAGATTATCGTGGGGACTCCGGGAAGAGTAATTGATCTTATCAACAGAAAAGCATTAGACTTTTCTGCTATTCATTGGTTGGTATTAGATGAAGCTGATGAAATGCTTTCTATGGGATTCAAAGACGAATTGGAAACCATCTTAAGCGAAACTCCGGAAACTAAACAGACTTTCTTATTCTCGGCAACGATGAATAAAGAAGTGGAAAGAATTTCCAAAAATTACCTTACAAAACCACACCGTATTTCAGTAGGTTCTATCAACGAAGTGAAGAAGAACATTACGCACGAATATTACGTGGTAGGTTACCGTCAGAAAAAAGAAGCATTGAAAAGATTGATCGATGCAAACCCTAATCAGTATTCCATTATCTTCTGTAGAACGAGAATGGAAACTCAGGAGGTTGCTGATTTCTTGATGCAGAATGGATATGCAGCAGATGCACTTCATGGAGACCTTTCTCAGGCGCAGAGAGATACGGTAATGAAGAAATTCAGATTGAAAAACATCGATATTCTTGTCGCTACAGACGTTGCAGCAAGAGGATTGGATGTGAACTCTCTGACTCACGTTATTCACTTCTCTTTACCTGATGATCCTGAAGTATTTGTTCACAGAAGTGGAAGAACAGGTAGAGCAGGAAAAGACGGTATTTCTATGGCCTTAATAAAGCCTGAAGAAAGCAGAAAGCTGAAGCAGATCAAATCTGCAACAAAGATTGAGATCAACGAAAAATTCATTCCTACAGGTGAGCAGATTATCAAAGCTCAGGTAGGTGGTGTTTTCGAAAAACTATTAACAGAACACGAAGATCTTTTTGCGTTTGATGATAGTCTGATTCCTGATCTAAGCAACTTTACAAAAGAAGAATTGGTGCACCAGTTGCTACAGTTCCAATTGAAAGATCTTGCTTTATATTACAAAGACAAACACGATCTTGTTGAGCAGAAATTGAGCAGCAGAGATGACGATTACTCAAGAAGAGACCGTGGTCGTGATAGAGACAGAGATCGTGGAAGAGACAGAGACAGCAGAGATAGCAGAGACAGAGATCGCGGAAGAGATAGAGACCGTGGTGGAAAGCCAAGAAGAAAAGATGAGAATATGGTAAGATTCTTCTTTAATCTTGGAAAGAAAGATCACTTGAAGAAGCTTGATGTTTTAGATATTATTAATCAGGCTACTGCTGGAGGAAAGACCAAGAAAAGAGCTGAAATTGGTGATATTGAAATCTTGGAAAAGTTCTCTTTCTTCGAAGTTGAGAAATCATTCAAAGACAATGTCCTAAGCAATATTCAGTCAATGAAGTTCAAAGGAAAAGATATGAGGGCTGAAGTGGCAAACTAAACCCTTATTGATACTATATAAAACCGGCAGTAATGCCGGTTTTTTTGTTTGATTATCAAATGGTAAGCGAATGTTAACAAAACTTAATGTTAGATAGTTTCAGGTCAAATCCTTTTTTAGGAAATTTGCACTCGAATTATAAATACTAAAAAATGGGAATTGGTAATATTTTCCACGCTTTTCAACCAAAGGATAAAATCTTTTTCGTGCTTTTTGAAAAAGTAACCGAAAATCTAGTTGCAATGTCTGAAGACTTCAACACAGGAATCAAAGATTTCGATCTTAATGATGACTCTATGTTGAAAAAAATGAGCGACTTCGAGCATAAAAATGATGAACTTACTCACGAGATCTTCGTAGAACTGGGGAAAAACTTCATTACTCCTTTTGACCGTGAAGATATTCACACTTTGGCAACAGGATTAGATGACATCGCCGATTACATCTACGCTTCTACAAAATATATCTTTTTGTACAAATCACCTGAGATGAAGGCTTATTCAGACTTCTCTTTGTTGATCCACAAAGCATGTCTTGAAATCCAGAATGCTATGAAAAACCTTAAAGGTTTCAAGAATATGGAGCAGGTAAAAGAAGCTTGTATCAAAGTAAACTCTATTGAGAATATTGCAGATGATTTACTGTCCAACTCAATGGTAGAATTGTTTGAAACCAATGATGCTATCAATATCATCAAAGTTTCATCTGTATTGAACTATCTTGAAATAGTAACTGATAAAGCAGAAGATGTTGCCAACACGATTGAGAACATCATGATTAAATACGCCTAAACAATACATAACATAGCAAAAAATGGAATTTCCTATTTTACTTACGGTTATTATTGCTTTAGCCTTAATTTTCGATTATATTAATGGTTTTCATGATGCAGCCAACTCAATTGCAACCATTGTTTCTACAAAAGTTTTAACTCCATTCCAGGCTGTACTTTGGGCAGCACTTTGGAACTTTGCCGCTTTTTTTATTGCTGCTTATATTATTGGAGAATTTAAAATTGGTAATACAATTGCGAAAACGGTCAATGAGAATTTCATCAACCTTGAAGTTATATTTTCAGGTCTTGTAGCGGCTATTGCCTGGAACCTTTTGACATGGTGGTTTGGGATTCCTTCCTCATCATCACATACCTTAATTGGTGGGTTTCTGGGAGCTGCTTTAATGCATGCTTTTATGATGGATTATCACGATGTGGCAGCAGCTCAACCGGCTTTAGGCTTCTTTGAAACCTGTAAACATGCCTTACATCAGGTAACGACACAAAGTGTTGTGAAATTTGATAAAGTAATTCCTATCTTCTTGTTCATCTTCATGGCACCGATTATAGGGATGATTATCTCCATTATCATCACATTAATTATTGTTCATCTTTATAAAAAATCAAATCCACACAAAGCAGACCAATCTTTTAAAAGATTACAGTTGGCTTCTTCAGCTTTATTTAGCTTAGGACATGGTTTGAATGATGCACAGAAAGTAATGGGGATTATAGGGGCAGCATTGATTTATTATCATGTGGAGATGCTGCATGATCCTATTTATCTGAATATTCCTTCCGCAGGACGTTTTGATTACTTTGCACAACATTATCTTTGGGTTCCTTTGGTTTCCTTCCTGGCAATCGGTTTAGGTACTATGAGTGGTGGTTGGAAAATTATCAAAACAATGGGGACTAAAATTACAAAAGTAACCTCATTGGAAGGAGTGAGTGCAGAAACTGCAGGAGCAATCACGCTATTCATTACTGACCACTTTGGTATTCCTGTATCTACAACCCATACAATTACAGGTTCTATCATCGGGGTAGGATTAACGAAAAGAATTTCTGCGGTAAGATGGGGGATTACAGTAAGCTTACTTTGGGCTTGGGTACTTACAATTCCTATTTCAGCTATTGTAGCAGGAATTACCTATCTTTTAGTAAGTTTCTTATCTTAAGATAAAAATTAAAAAAATCATATAAACTTTGTCCATAAGGGCAAAGTTTTTTGTTTTATAAAGCCCCGAAAAATCGTATTTTTGTTCAAATTATAAGAATTTATGGAATTTTTAGACAGATACCAGCAGATCGTTGGTGACGCCATCAATAAGTATACTTTTAAAGATAAGCCCAGAGAACTCTATGATCCGATGAATTACATCATTTCTCATGGAGGAAAACGTCTTCGTCCTATTATGGTACTGATGGCATGTGATCTGTTTGGAGGAGACCTGAAGGAGGCTATAAAGCCTGCTTTGGCTATAGAGTTTTTCCATAATTTCACACTGATCCATGATGATATTATGGATGAGGCTCCTTTAAGAAGAAATAAGCCCACTATCCATACGCTACATGGAATCAATGTAGGTATTCTTTCCGGGGACGGACTGATGCTTAAAGCCTATAAATTCTTTGAAGACCTGGAGCCTGAAATTTTCAAAGCCTGTATCAGGATTTTTACCCATACAGGACTTTTATTATGTGAAGGACAACAGTATGATATCAACTTTGAGACTCAGAAAGATGTGACTTTTGATGACTATATCAGAATGATTACTTATAAAACAGGAGTTCTGAGTGCTTCTTCTTTTGAGATCGGTGCACTGATTGCAAGAGCGGATTTTAAAGATGCCAAAGCTATTTTCAATTTCGGGAAACATATTGGGATTGCTTTCCAGATTATGGATGATTATCTTGATGTGTTCGGAGATCAGGCTCAGTTTGGTAAGAAACATGCGGGAGATATCTATGAAAATAAGAAGACGGTTCTTTATTTATTGGCAAAAGAACATGCCACGGAAGAAGAAAGAAAGGAACTGGATTACTGGTATTCTAAGAAGACAGATAACGTAGATAAAATCTATGGAGTTGAAAAGATCTTCAGAAGAACAAAAGTAGATGATAGAGCACTTCGTTTAATTGAGAAACACAATGAAATAGGACAGAGCTATCTTCAGAAAATTGATATCCCTGAAGAAAAGAAGAAGCCGTTTATAGAATTGGCCAATTATTTGTTGAGAAGAGAAAGCTAAATAAGATTTTAGATAAGAGTTAGCAGGTGACAGGTTTCGTTAATAAGAACTTATTACCTGCTACCTAATTTCTACTCCCTGAAAAAAATGAAATTCAGAACTGAGGTTGATATTAAAAAATCAGAAAAGAAAATTGAGATTGAAGATAAAATATTTTCAATAGGCTCGTGCTTTGCTTCAGAAATGACTGATCTATTGCAGCAGGGACAGCTGCAGACCCTTAATAATCCTTTTGGAACCATTTTTAACCCCTTTTCTATTCGCAATGAAGTAAAGATACTCCATGATTCATTATTTTATGAAGAAGAGGATCTGATCACGTATAATGAAGAATATATTTCACTGGATCATCATACAAGTTTTGATACACGGTATATTCATCAGACTTTGGATAAAATCAATGGGGCGATTGAAGAAGGGAATGCTTTTCTTCAGGAGGCAGACTGGATTATTATTACCTATGGGACTTCATTTATCTATGAATTTATTCCAAAGAAAAAACTCGTTGCCAATTGTCATAAGATTCCCCAGAAGTTTTTCGAAAAAAAATTGCTTTCCCATCAGGAACTGACACATTCTATTTACAATACAATTTTAGACCTTAAGGATATTTGTAAAGAAGATGTACAGATTTTATTTACCGTTTCACCGGTAAGACATACCAAAGACGGAATGATTGAGAACCAGCTGAGTAAATCCAAACTCATTACCGCTATTCATGAATCTATATCCGTGTTTGAAGATTGTCATTATTTGCCTGTTTATGAAATTTTAATGGATGACCTCCGGGATTACCGTTTTTATAAAGAAGACATGATTCATCCCAGTACCCAGGCTGTAAACTATATTTTTGACAAATTTGGGGAGGCTTATTTTTCTGAGGATACAAAAGATTTTATTAAAGAAAATTTTAAAATTACCAAAGCCTTAGAACATAAAACAAGCGATAAAAAAGATCCGAAGTTTATTGAATTCCGGGAAAAACTGGATCAGAGAATCGAAAATCAACGAACGAAAGTAAAACATAAAATATTTTCAAATGACTGATTTTACGCAGATTGATTATTTGAAAAATGGAAATGAAAGACAAAAGAGGGCTTTTGAAGTACTCACAAAATATAAGGTCTTTGAAAAGCTAAGTAATTATTCACCTTTATTGGCCGGAACCATTCCCATTGAAATCGATATTGCAGGCAGCGATCTGGATATTATCTGTGAAGTAGACCTTAGATCTAAAGAGGATTTTTTGGAAGAACTAAGCTTATATGAACTGATTCCGCGGGAAACCGATGTTAAGGTTGAAAATATAATGGTGAATGGTGAAGCAAGTATCGTTTTAAACTTTATGCTGGAAGAATTTCCCATTGAGATTTTTGGTCAGAATAAACCCGCCAGAGAACAGAATGCTTACAGGCATATGATTGCCGAATACAGGATACTACAGGAAAAAGGAGAAGAATTTAAAAAGAAGATAATAGAACTGAAAAAACAGGGAATAAAGACAGAACCAGCATTTGGAATGCTGATGAATCTGGAAAATCCTTATGAAGATCTGTTAAAATGATAAGAAAATGATTGATACACATACACATTTATACGCAGAAGAATTTGATGAAGATAGAAAAGAAGCTATTCAAAGAGCTATAGATAAAGGGATTACAGAGTTTTATCTTCCTGCTATTGATTCTGAGTCTCATGAAAAGATGCTTCAGCTGGAAACCGAATACCCCGGACAGATTTTTTCAATGATGGGTTTACATCCCTGTTATGTAAAGCCTGAATCCTGGGAAAAAGAACTTGAAATCGTAAAAGACTATCTTAATCAAAGAAATTTTCCGGCGATAGGGGAGATAGGAATCGACCTGTATTGGGATAAAACTACTCTGGATATTCAGGTGAAAGCTTTTGAACAGCAGATTGACTGGGCCATAGAAAAAGATCTTCCTATTGTGATCCATACAAGAGAAAGCTTTGATGAAACATTTGAAGTACTTGAAAGAAAAAAACACCCTAAGCTCAGAGGGATCTTCCATTGCTTTTCAGGTAATCTGGAGCAGGCGAAGCATGCTATAGACCTTAACTTTATTTTGGGTATCGGTGGGGTAGTTACTTTTAAAAATGGTAAAATAGACCAGTTTCTGAAAGAAATCCCTTTAGAGAAGATTGTTCTGGAAACAGATTCTCCATATCTGGCACCGGTTCCTCACAGAGGAAAAAGAAGTGAAAGCTCATACCTTGATTTAGTTGCCGGGAAACTGGTAGATATCTATGGGAAAGATTTTTCAGAGATTGACAGGATTACTACTGAAAATGCAAAAAAATTATTTAAGTAGACTGCTTTTTACTGGATATAAGATAAAATAAAAAGCCTTTTCAATTTTTGAAAAGGCTTTTTTATTTTTATTTCTTTCTGGTGAAATTTTTATTCTTAGGCTTTTTAAATCCTGTGGATGCAGTCGGTTTTTTATTATTGGGAGTCCTTGCTGGTCTCGGGCCTTGTCTTTCGCCTCCTCCAGACATCGGTTTATTGTTTGAATCTCTTTTTTGAGCAACCAAATCATCTGTATGGAATGGATGGTCCTTTACGATCGGAATTTTCTTTCCGATAAGTTTTTCTGTATTTTTTAGATTAAGAAGATCAAGTCCGTCTACAAAAGATATTGAATTTCCTTCTGCACCAGCTCTTCCTGTTCTTCCAATTCTGTGTACATACGTTTCAGAAACATCAGACAGCTCAAAATTGATTACGAATTTTAATTCATCAATATCAATCCCTCTCGCTGCAATATCTGTAGCTACAAGTACTCTTGTTTTTCCGGATTTGAAATTATTCAATGCGTTTTGTCTCGCATTTTGAGATTTATTACCATGAATGGCTTCTGCAGAGATATTATCTTTTTGAAGCTTTCTGGCAATCTTATCAGCACCATGTTTTGTTCTGGCAAATACCAATACAGAATCTGAGATGTCATTCTGAAGAATATGTGATAACAGGTTTAGTTTGTTATCTTTTTCTACAAAATAAACAGACTGTTTGATGGTATCTGCTGTAGAAGAAACAGGTGTTACCTCTACTTTTACAGGATTATTCAGTATGGAATTAGCCAATTTCTGAATCTCTCCGGGCATTGTTGCGGAAAAGAATAATGTCTGTCTCTTCTGAGGCAAAAGCTTAATTACTCTTTTAACATCATGTACAAAACCCATATCAAGCATTCTGTCTGCTTCATCAAGCACGAAGATCTCAATGTTTTTAAGGCTGATAATGCCTTGAGCAATGAAGTCAAGAAGTCTTCCCGGTGTAGCTACCAGAATATCAATACCTCTTCTCAGTGCAGCTTCCTGGTTGCCCTGTTTTACCCCTCCAAAAATAACAAGCTGTTTTAATGGAAGATATTTACCATAAGCATTGATATTTTCTTCTATTTGGATCGCCAGTTCTCTGGTTGGAGTAAGGATTAAGGCTTTTATATGATTGTTAGAAATTTTCTTTTTAGATAGGTTCTGTAAAATAGGAATAGAAAAGGCCGCTGTTTTTCCTGTTCCGGTTTGCGCACATCCTAAAAAATCTCTGCCATTCAAGATTTCAGGAATAGATCTTTCCTGAATGGGAGTAGGATTAGTATACCCTTGTTCCTGGATTGCTTTTGCAATAGGTTCTATTAATTGTAAGTCTGTAAAATTCAAATGAATTATTTTAAAATTTAAATAAAAATTCCTTCAGCCTGAAAGAATTACATTCTACAAAGGTAATCTAAATATTTTTAAGAATTAATTTTGTTCTTCTGATCCGCTAATAGGTTTATTATATTCCAGTTTTAATCCTGTTTTATGATGTATTGATTAATTTGTTTTCGTTTTATTTGGTTTTTAATTTATATTTTTAATTATATTTATATTATTTTTGAAAAATATAACATTTCATTGAAGCAGCATAATATCTTTTTAGTGCTTGTGATATCCATTTGAAATGATAATAAAAACTAACCATGAGAAAAATAATCCTTCTACCTGTACCTATTATAGGTTTTAGTAGGTATGTTCAATTTTATGAACATACCGGGAACACAAGACCTATAATACCTACCCAAACAAAAACATCATCAGTATAAGATCTTTTACTTAATAAAGTAGAAGAATCTCAAATGTACTTAAGTGATCTACTAAAGAATGTAGAAATTCTGGAAAGAGATACATAAAGCAGTAAAGCCAAACATCAATCCATTTAAATAATATAAAATATAATATGAAGACGAAGATTTTTCTTTTGTTTTTCTTGAGTTTTGGAATAAACATACTATTTGCTCAGGGAGAAAATGACAATTGGTACTTTGGAACTAAGGCCACCGTTAATTTTTCCAATGCAAGTCTGCTACCCTTATCAATAGCCAGATGACGGCAATAGAAGCTTGTAGTACAGTGTGTGCTGCTGCAGGATTTCTAAACCGTTCATTAAAAATAATTAATTCAGGAGGAAGGATGGAAACTCATTTCTCCCTTTGTAAAGAAATGTAAAGTCAAAAAATAACTTTTAATCATGAAAAAAACAATCGTTTTACTTGCTGCTGTTTTCAGTTTAACAGCCAATGCCCAATGGAGCCTAACCGGAAATGCCGGAACAGTTGCCGGAACAAATTTCATAGGGACTACGGATAATCAATCTTTAGTATTCAAAACAAACAATGCTGAGAAGATGAAGATCACTGAAAATGGAAGATTTATATTTTTTAATGTTACAGGGCCCGGGCATGTATGGGATAAAAACCTTTTTTTTGGCGGCGGAGTAGATAGTCCGACAGGATTATACAATACTGCTTTTGGAATGGGAACTTTAACCCAAAATACAGCAGGTAATGGTAATACAGCTTTAGGAAATAATGCACTGTCTCTTATCACAAGTGGAGACAACAACGTGGCTTTAGGGGCAAATAGTATGAGAAGTACCGTGTCAGGTAATTTTAATACAGCATTAGGAATGAATGCTTTAGAACACTTTCAGTCAGGTCTCGGAAATGTGGGTCTTGGAAACTCAACCATGGGATCCGGAGGCTTGGTAGGAGATTTTAATTTGGCAGTAGGTACAAGTGCTTTAAGATATATCCAGCTCGGAAGCTATAATACAATACTTGGGGGAGATTCTTTCAGAGCTTTGGCAAAGGGATCAGGGAACATCAATGTAGGACATTCTAATGCCAAACTGATCACCTCCGGAAACAACAATATCTTTATTGGAAGCTTTATCACTCCCTATAACACAACGTCTCCTGAAAATGAATTGAATATCGGAAACTGGATCGTAGGAAACAATGGGACCATAGGTATAGGGCAATTTACGACTCAGCTTCCTGCCGATGGCATTGCTCCTGATGGTCAGAAATATAAACTTTTTGTAAAGGACGGAATCCGAACAGAGAAAGTGAAAGTAGATATTGCAGCCAATAATGGGTGGGCAGACTATGTTTTTGAAAAAAATTATAAGCTGATGCCTTTGAATGATCTGTCTCAATTTATTGATGAAAATGGGCATCTACCTGAAGTTCCTACTACAGAAGAAGCCATTAAAAATGGAATTGAACTGAAAGAAATGAACATTCTTTTGCTTAAAAAAGTGGAAGAATTGACCCTACATTTAATTGATCAGAATAAACAATTACTCGATCAGAACAGCCAGCTGAAAAAACAAAATGAAGAGATAGAAAAACTCAAAAACAAAATAAAATAAATAACCAGATAACTTTTAACCATGAAAAAAACAATCGTTTTACTTGCTGCTGTTTTCAGTTTTACAGCCAATGCACAATGGAACCTTACCGGAAATGCAGGAACCACTCCTGGAACTAACTTTATTGGAACCACGGATAACCAATCCTTAGTCTTTAAAACAAACAATGCAGAGAAAATGAAGATTACTCCTAATGGGAGGTTTATATTTTTTAATGTTACATCGCCAGGTATGGTTTGGGATAAAAACCTTTTTTTTGGAGGTGGAACGGATAATGCATCGGGGTCATCTAATACAGCTTTTGGAATGGGATCTCTAACCCAAAATACAACAGGTAATGGTAATACGGCTTTGGGAAATAACGCCATGTCATCAATCAGCAGTGGAGATAATAATGTATCTGTAGGACAGAATAGTATGAGGCATACCATAGATGCTACAATGAATGTTGCAGTGGGAATGAATTCATTGGAATATTTTAAACAGGGGACAGGAAATGTAGGTATAGGAAATAGCGTGATGGGATCAGGATCTTTAACCGGGGATTATAACGTAGGGATTGGCTGGGATGCATTAAGGTATTTAACTGCCGGAAAGAATAATACGGTAGTAGGCACAAGCTCTTTGGTAAGCCTGGCAGGAGGAACTAATAATATAGCAGTTGGTTCTTCCAATGCCAAAGCCATTCTTTCAGGGGATAATAATATTTTTATCGGAAATTTTATTACGCCCTATATGTCTTCGCCTCAAAATGAGCTGAATATCGGAAACTGGATTGTAGGAAATAATGGAACTATTGGTATAGGACAGTTTACGACTCAGCTTCCTGCCGATGGCATTGCTCCTGATGGTCAGAAATATAAACTGTTTGTAAAAGAAGGAATCCGAACAGAAAGAGTAAAAGTAGATATTGCTGCCAATAACGGATGGGCAGACTATGTTTTTGAAAAAGACTATAAGCTGATGCCTTTGAATGATCTGGCACAGTTTATCGATAAAAATGGGCATTTACCGGAAGTTCCTACTACTGAAGAAGCCATAAAAAATGGGATTGAGCTTAAAGAAATGAATATTCTTTTGCTGAAAAAAGTAGAAGAACTTACGCTGCATTTAATTGATCAGAATAAAGAATTAAAAGCTCAAAAAATGGAAATTGAAACATTGAAAAAACAGGTTAATTCTTCTAAACAATAGCCTATGAAAACGAAATTTTTTCTCTTATTACTACTAGGTTTTGGAGTCAATATGGTATTTGCTCAGGGCGAAAATGATAACTGGTATTTTGGAAATAATGCGGCACTCAACTTTTCATCTTCTACTCCTGTTGCTGTAAATAACAGTAATATGAAAGCTCTTGAAAGTTGTGGTACCGCAAGTGATGCAAGCGGAAAGCTTCTTTTTTATATGAATGGTCAAAAGATTTGGAACAGGCAGAATCAGGTGATGCCTAATGGTACTTTGATCACACAGCAAAATGAAAGTGCCCAACAGCTTGCCATAGTAAAAAATCCGGCAAATGATAATCAGTATTATGTTTTTACAACAGGGGAAAATGCTGGAAGCTCATTTTATATAAGTTACTCAATTGTTGACATGACTTTAGGGAGTATAGGTGCTAACGGATCTCCGCTTGGAGATGTGCTGCCAGGGGCTAAAGATATTACAGTATTGGATAATTTAGGGAATCAGTTTGATTCAGAAGCGGTAACTATTATTCCTAATGGCACCGATCAGTCTTTCTGGGTTTTAATTCCAAACGGAACGAAGCTTTACAGTTATAAGCTGAGTAATCAAGGGTTTGCTAATGGAGCACCAATTATAAGTAATCTCAATTTCCCGGTAACTTTTGGCGTTTATAAATATTTTAGTGTGAGACAGTCTCCAAGACTTAATAATGGTATCTACTCTCATTATATCTGCATTTCTTTTTGGTCTGATTCACTAAATCCATATCCATCGCCGGATTATTATGTTAATAAAGTATATTCATTCAATTCCTCTACAGGGCAGCTTACAAATGATTTTTCCTTGCAGATAAATGGATTGAGAGCATATGTTCCCGAATTTAATAAGGACGCCTCTGTATTATTCCTGGGCTATGAAAACATCCATGCTGTTGATCTGGTAAATTCTACATCTTCCAATGTGCTGCATACGGAAATTTATACTGAAACCAACGCACCGCTTCACGGAGGTATGACTCTTCAGAGAAATAAATATGGAGAGGTGTATGTAAGTAAATCATTTAGCTCATTTTTAGGTAAAGTGATAAATCCTGATGTATACGGTCCCAACATGAGTGTGGATTTCAATGCTGTACATTTAGGAAACGGACAAACTCAGTATGGGCTGCCCCAATTACTTCCTATGAAAGAAAGCTCTGAAGGTTCCCCGTGTATAGAGAATCTGGTACTGACTACTGAGCCTAATATGTCTCATTATTATGAAATTGGTAAGAAGATCACCACTAAGGATAGATATATTTTGGGTCCTAAACATGATATTACCATGCAATCCGGCGGAAGCATTAATCTTTTACCGGGAACATCTATGGAAATAGGATCCAGGTATCATGCCTTTATTGCTCCGTGCAGAAAACCTGAAATGTTACAAAGAAGCGGCCAGGCTCAACATGAGCCAAAGGTAATGTTTTTAGAACTGGATAAGAAGGAAAGAATGGAGCAGAAAACTAATGTTGAATTGTTCCCTAACCCGGCTACAGACGTGCTAAACATTAAAACATCAGCAAAAATCAGTGAAGTTGAGATATTTGATATTTCAGGTAAAAAAGTAAATATTACTTTAAACCGTAATACAGTGGATGTAAGAAGTCTTCCGTCCGGATCATATATGATCAGAATCAAAACCGAAACCGGTGTGACCACGAAACAGTTTATTAAAAAATAAATTGAATTTTCCTTTATCAAAAATAATGGCTGCCTATTATCCGGGCAGCCATTTGTATTGTAATCAGTGACGGAGAATATTCTATTTAAACCTATATCCTACACCAGCCTGTAAAAAACCAACTTTCGTAGGGACGTGCTGACTTTTATTGGTTTCTATAAAATCAAAATGATAACGGGCATCTACAAAAAACTGATCATTAATTTTATATTCAGCTCCTAAGAAAGGAAAGAGATTGATCGTTTTTGCTCCGGCATAATTATCTTTAGCCGTATCACTGAAAAGGCTGCTTGTTTTTATCTTTGTTGAAACATTGATTCCAATGTTCATTCCTACAGAAGCCGAAAGATTAGGAATAAAATAATACTTTGCAGAAATTGGAACCTGTATCTGATTCATCTGGTATTCAAAATTCATATCTCCCATATTTACTACTTCATTCCCTACTAATTGGGTCCAGGGGTATGATTCTTTGCCTCCCAGTTGGGTATAAAGAACTTCAGCCTGTACTGCAAATTTCGGAGATAGTGCCTGTTCTGCCACAGCGCCTACATAGAAATAGGATTTTGAATCTAATTTTGCGTCAAAAAACTTCATACTGGATAACGTGTACCCACCTTTTACACCAAAACTCATACTCGAGCTTTGGGCACATACCACAGTAGATACTGCAAATAATATTGCAGATAAAATGTTCTTCTTCATTTTTTTGAATTAAATGATTAATGTTTTTATAAAAAAAATAATTCCTCCCAGATGAAGGAATTATTTGTGCAAAAATAATTTAAATATTGTTACCCGAAACTATTTTACTTTAGTCCAGTGTTGATTTTTTCTGAGGTCTTCAAAAAAATGATAAACTTTAGACAGTTTCTCATTTCCCCGTTTTCCATAATCCTGTATATTTTTAGAAGTTCCATCACTAAAATTAATCCTTAAATAAGAAGTGGAGAGATCTGTAATATTTTTTTCGCCATATTTATCTTTTAGATTTTTTACCTCTAAACCATCCAGTAACTTGAGTAATGTATGGTAATCCTCCTCTTTAATGGTTCCTGTAAAAGTTCCCTCTCTCGGATTGGAAAACTCATCTTTTGAAGGCTTTTCACTGAAATTAAAGTGTTCTGCTTCAAAAACTGCGGTTCTATCCGGCTGGATTGTCATTTTAAAAACAGGACAAAAGCCGAAACAGGGAGTGGCTTCATATTCAACGGTTGAGTACTTCGAATTTACTTTTTGAGAAGTACATGAAAATATGAGTACTAGGGCACAAAAACTCAGGATATATTTCATAGTTTAAATTTCTGAACATCTCTCAATAATTGTTCCAAAAGGATTTTTTTCTCCAGTTCCTGTGGAATCTTATTTCCAACAACAGAATGGAAATTGAGACCAAAACAAAACCCCGGAAAAAATTCCGGGGTTATTTATTTTGTTATAATCTACTTTGTAAAAGTAAGACCGATGAATTCAAACAGTATTTTATCCATGTAGTTTCTTCCAGATAGCATCTTTCAGCTCTACCAGACCTTCTCCTGTAACACCGGAGAAAAATAACGGCTGTCTGTTTTCAGGAAATTCTGCCGCAATTTCTTTTTTCAGCTCATCATCCAAAAGATCGGATTTAGAAACGGAAATAATGAAATCTTTATCCAATAGTTCAGGATTATATTCTACCAGCTCATTTTCCAGAATTTTAAACTCCTGGTAGTGATCTTCAGAATCTGCAGGAATTAAAAATAAAAGAATTGAATTTCTTTCAATATGTCTCAGGAATCTGTGTCCTAATCCTTTTCCTTCAGCTGCTCCTTCAATAATCCCAGGAATATCAGCCATTACAAATGATTTGTAATTTCTGTAGTCTACAATTCCTAAGTTGGGAGTTAAAGTGGTAAAAGCATAGTTTGCAATTTTAGGCTTTGCTGCAGAAACAGATGCTAAAAGGGTAGATTTTCCAGCATTGGGAAATCCAACTAAACCTACATCTGCCAAAATTTTAAGCTCGAAAACAACATAGCCTTCCTCACCATCCATTCCAGGTTGAGCATATCTTGGAGTTTGATTGGTCGATGATTTGAAATGTTCGTTTCCTTTTCCACCTTTTCCACCCAGCATCAAAATAATTTCCTGCTTATCTTCAAGGATTTCCCCGATGATTTCTCCTTCTTCATTTTTAGCGATAGTTCCAATGGGAACATCAATATAAATATCAGAACCATCAGCTCCGGTAAGCTGGTTTTTTGCTCCATTTTCACCACGCTCTGCTTTTATATGACGCGTGTATCGAAGTGGAAGTAAAGTCCATTCTTGTGCATTCCCTCTCATGATGACATGTCCGCCGCGACCTCCGTCACCACCGTCAGGACCTCCTTTAGGAATATATTTTTCACGTCTTAGGTGGGCAGAACCTGCTCCTCCATGTCCGCTTTTACAATGAATCTTTACGTAATCTACAAAGTTTGACATAATTTTTAGGGTTTAGGCCTTAGGGGTTAGGGAACAGATATTTAACGATGCTAAATCCTAATCCCTAAATCCTAAATCCTTATTTAATTTTCTCTACCTCAGCAAAAAGCTTTTGTGAAATCTCATCAATTTCTCCTACACCATTTACTTCCACATATTTTCCCTGCTGCTTGTAAAGTTCGGCTACTTCTGCCGTTTTAGAATAATATTCTTTAATTCTGTTTTCGATGATCTCTACATTGCTGTCGTCTGATCTACCGCTGGTTTCTCCTCTTTTCAGAAGTCTTTCAACCAAAATTTTATCTTCTACCACCAATGCAAGACAGATGTCAATCTTGTCATTCAGTTCTTCTTTAACTATTTTTTCCAAAGCTTCCGTCTGAGCGGTAGTTCTTGGATAACCATCAAAAATAAAACCGCTGGTATCGGTAGGTTTTCTGATCTCATCAATCAGCATATCTGTTGTTACCTGATCCGGAACCAATTCTCCTTTATCGATGTAAGACTTTGCCAGTTTTCCAAGATCAGTATCATTTTTCATATTGTATCTGAAAAGATCACCTGTTGAAACTTGCTTTAAATTGAATTTCTCGATTAAGTTTTGAGCTTGTGTTCCTTTTCCACTTCCTGGAGGGCCGAACAGAACAATGTTTATCATAATTTTGATTCGCTTCCGGCAATTGGCATTCTGCGTCTGGCTTGCTTTCTTGCTTTTAGCTTTATTTAGTTAATATTTTACTTTTATTTCGATTTAATATTTAAAGCTAAAAGCCAGTAGCTAATAGCTATAGGCATTAATGGTTGATTTGACCGTCTTCCAACTGATACAAATTAGGAAGGTTTCTTCCTAGTTCATCATAATCCAATCCATAACCAAGAACGAATTTATTTGGAATCTCCTTTCCAATATAATCCAATTTGAAATCTTTTTTGTAAATCTCAGGTTTCAGTAAGAAGCTTGACAGTTTTACAGATTTAGGGCGCTGTGTTTCCTTAAAGTATTTGAAAAGACTTTCCACTGTATTTCCTGTATCCACAATATCTTCAACAAGAATAATGTGACGGTCTCTTACATCTTTAGTCAATTCCATTTTTTGGTAAACAATCCCTGTAGACTCAGTTCCCACATAAGAACTCATTTGAATGAAAGCAATTTCGCATTCACCTGGGTAATACCTTAATAGATCTGAGAAGAACATGATTACTCCGTTCAATACGCCAATGAAAACAGGAACTTCATCCTTGTAATCTTCATAAATTCTTAACGCTGTCTCTTTTACAATTTCCTGAATCTCGGCGTCCTTCAAATAAGGAACGAAAGTTTTGTCGTGAACTTTAATGCTTTCCATAAAAATTTTTAGTAGTTGGCAAAGTTACGGATTTTTGATTAAAATACTTTCCTGTTTTTATGAGTTTGAGAGTTTTGAAGATTTGAAAGCTACAGAGTTCATATGATCATGGAGCCTGTTTAAACGATAACCGATAAAGTTCTTAAGTATATAGCAAGTCATAGCGTTGAGAAAATGCATTTTATCCATGTGAAAAAATAGACTGTTTAATGTATGGAAGAAAAGTAAATAATAAGCCAGCAGATGATTCTTATCAGTTTAAGATGGATAAAGAATAGATTGTATTTTAGAGTGGATCCGAAAGTTTATACCTGATTCTTTAGGCAGCAAAATAAAGAAATGGCGGGAAATCACTATATTTGTTCTTTCAAAACCCAATATACGGACATGTAGGATATAATTTCTTTCAGACTTGATCAGGCAGTAACCAAAGAGTTGCTGTTGTTTACCTAATTATTTTAAGAAAGAAATCATGATTTTACTACATCATATATCCTTTGGGTTTCCGGGAGGAGACCTGCTATTTAATCATATCAATATAACGATACCATCTCAAACAAAATCTGCTTTAGTGGGAAGTAATGGCATGGGGAAATCTACCTTACTGAAGCTTATTGCTGAGGAATTACAGCCATTAAACGGAAATATAAATATCCAGGGTGATATTTTCTATGTTCCACAAATGTTTGGAAATTGTAATGACCTTACTATTGCAGAATGCCTCAAGATAGATCAAAAACTAAATGCTCTTCGGAAAATAACAGAGGGAGACGTTGACGAAAGGTATTTTGAAATCCTGAATGACGACTGGGACCTTGAGGAACGAAGCCAAAATGCTTTACACTACTGGGGACTTGAGGATTTTGGACTCAACCAAAAGCTTGAAAGTTTAAGCGGAGGACAAAAGACCAAAGTTTTCCTTGCCGGAATTCAGATCAATCAGCCGGAGATCATTGTATTGGACGAACCTACCAACCATTTGGATCTGGAAGGCCGAAAATTATTGTACGATCTGATTGATAAGACAAATGCTACCGTTATTATGGTAAGCCATGACAGGACACTCCTGAATCTGGTGGACACCATTTTTGAATTAAGCAATCAGGGGGTTGCCACCTATGGAGGAAACTATGACTTTTATATCCAGCAAAAAGAAATTGAAGAGGAGGCTTTACACAATGATATTCATGCCAAAGAGCGCGCTTTAAAAAAAGCCAAAGAGAAAGAACGGGAAACATTGGAACGAAAACAGAAGCTTGATGCCAGAGGAAAACAGAAGCAGGAAAAGTCCGGTGTCGCCAGAATTATGATGAATACCCTTCGGAATAACGCCGAGAAAAATACCTCAAAACTGAAAAATATTCATGCTGAAAAAATCAGTGGTATTTCCGGGAACCTGAGAGATTTGCGTTCATCATTAAAGAATTCTGATCAGATGAAAGTAACTTTCAATGACTCCAGCCTACATTTCGGTAAAGTTTTAATTACATTGGAAGACGTGAATTTCAGCTATGGAAGTGAAAAACTGTGGCAAGAAAATCTAAACCTTGAGATCCGAAGTGGAGAAAGAATTTCACTGAAAGGGCAGAACGGGTCTGGAAAAACGAGCCTGATAAAGCTTTTGCTTGGAAATGCAGAACCTTATCAGGGTGAGATTTTTAAAGCCGAATTTAACAGTATTTATGTGGATCAGGAATACTCTCTTATTGAAGGTGATTTGAGTATCTATGATTTTGTCCAAAAATTCAATGATACGGCACTTCAGGAATCCGAGGTGAAAACTTTATTATCCAGATTTTTGTTTGGAAAGGAAACCTGGGATAAAAAATGTGGAGTGTTAAGCGGAGGGGAGCGTCTAAGGGTTTTATTATGTGGACTTTCGATCAGTAACAAAACACCGGATATGATCGTTCTTGATGAACCCACCAATAATCTGGATCTTCAGAATGTAGACATTTTAACGAATACCATTAAAGACTATCATGGAACACTGGTGGTGGTTTCTCATGATGAGGTTTTCCTGAAGGAAATTGGAATGGATAGGGAAGTGGTATTGATTTGATTATTTTAATTTCCGACAGATCACACAGATTTTGCAGATGTTTATTCATCGATAAAAAAAGTGATATTTTATTCTAATGACAAAGAGAATATTCAATAGGAATGGGCTTTAGCCCATTCATCATTAAGATAATAAATCCAATTGGCTTTAGCCAAAACCTAAAGAAAAATCCTGGATATATTTTCCGGGATTTTTTATATTCAAAATATTATTTTTTTGTCTTTTTAATAGCATCCAGATATATCTTTTTGATGCTGTTTTTCTCTTCTTTCTCACTGATATTTTCGAGAGTAGGGAGGAGAGTGGTGTTGTGTTGGGTTTTCATTTTCAAAATTTCACCGAGGGCAAATGCGGCACTCCATCGGACAACAGTTCCTTCATGTTCTGTATTGACAAGGAGATTAGTGATGGATTGGTCTAATTGATCGGAGAACAGATGAGCGGTATTGCCTATTACTTTGGCACTTTCCCATTTTATTCTGGGAGCTTTTTCGGTAAGGGTAGAGGTGACAAATGCAAATGCTGTTTCATCTGCCATATCAGGATTTTGCTTGGTTGCATATTCTATGGCCTCTATGCAGGTTGCCTTTACTGGATCTTTTGATTTTTCGGCAAAAGCAATTAATTCATCAAGAGGTAAAGACTTGTCAAGAATCCATTGACTGATAATGCCTGTTTTTTCTTTTGCTTTTATCGTCTTATCTTTAATAAGTTCTTCTATCGTCATGTTTTTAATTTTGTTTTTTCAGCGTTCTAATTTAGGAATTCTTCTGAAAGTAACATCACCTTTGTCATGGCGAGCAAAGCGAAGCAATTTCACAGATAAATTATTGTACCTGCAAGTTTCTTTGTTTTATTTTATCCAAAATGATGTCCATCTTTTGATAAAGCTCATAATCTCCTGAGAGCTCAATCAGTGGTGTGTTTATACCGGACAACCATTCCAGGTGGGCTTTTAACGTTCTATTGGCAATACCGGTATTGTGGTCATAATCTTTAGCCCAATCCATAAACTCGTGGAACTTTTGGGCTCTTTCCTGATTAGTAATAATTTCTTCACCATACCTTTCATATTCCCTTTTTCTCAGTCTTTCCATTCTTATTTCAGGAGGCAGATAAAGAAATACAATCAAATCAAATGGAGGGAATACATCATCTCCCCAATGAATGATAGAACCGCCAAAGATCCAGTTCCTGGTAGTGTGTAGTTTTTCGGATAGGGTGTTGTTTCTGATTTCCGGGTTTTGTTTTTCAGTAAAAGGGATATGGGTGGTAAGCCAGAAAAAATCATCACTGTCAATATATTCAATACCGATTTTTTCAGATAATGCCTTTCCTAATGTTGTAACCCCAGACCCAGATGCTCCGAAAATATGTATTCTCATGTTTTTTTATTTTCAATGTTTAATCTTTAATCTTAAAAAAGCAGCTTATATGAGGTTATCATTCTGAAAGAGTTTAAAGAATATATTACAAAAGAAGCTGTACGCATTTTGTGAAGTAGTGAATATTGATTTAGAAGTCTGCTGAATCTGCATTATCAGCGAGAATAGCATCTATGAATGCTTGAGAATCCAGTCACAGACAGTATTCAGAACTTCCTCTCTGATTTCCTCATTCAGAATTTCATGGCGCATACCGGAATAGATCTCCTGACTCACATCCTGAAAACCATCAGACTTTAAATGATCAACAGTATACCTCACTCCTTTACTGAAATCCCCGATTGGATCATTCTGCCCGCTTACAAATAAAAAAGGAAAAGACCTGGAAATTGAATCAGCCCAGTTTCTTGCGGTAGCCTTTTTGTAAACACTAAATAAAGTGTAAAAGGCATTATTCGTGAATGGAATTCCACAAAGTTCATCCTGTTCAAAAGCTTTTCGGTTTTTAGAATTTACACTGAGCCAGCTGGTGTCGCTGAAATCTTTATCCTTTTTAAAATGCTTGTTATTGACACTCGTAAAAACAGAATTCAAGAAAGTACGGTAATGAGGCGCGATGGTATTAGCTAATGATAAATAAGCTCTCAGCAAATCTATTCCGGGCAAAGGTCCACCAGTTCCTGTAATAATAGCTCCTGCAAATGTACTGCTGGCTTTTTGAAGAAGGCAGCGGGTAATAAAAGAGCCCATTGAATGGCCAAGAATAAAATGAGGAACATCAGGATATTGTTCTGCAAGGTAATCAGCCATCATCTCTGCATCGGCTACCAATCTTTCATCCGGTTTCTCAAGCTGAAAAAATCCGATATCTTTTTTCTCTTTTACAGATTTTCCATGTCCCAGATGGTCATAGGTCAATACAGCAATTCCATGAGCTGCAAAGTATTCTGCAATCTCAGCATATCTTCCGCTGTGTTCCTGCATTCCATGAACAATTAATAGAGTAGCTTTTATTGTTTCTGGAGAAAATAGAGTACAGAAAAGCTTAGACTCAGTATTTAGATTTGAAGGTAAATAGGCTGATTTTGATGATGATGTCATACTACTTGTGTAATGTTATATTATTTTAACTGTATCTCAGGTAATTTATAATTTCCCACAATTTCAATTAATTTAGAAGAATTATTCTTTAAGTTATTGAAAAAAACATTCATATTTTCTTTGTATCCTCTTTCGCTTACCGCGAAAAGTAAAATACCTTTGTTATTGTTTTCGGTAATTAATTTATAACGATAAATATTCCTCTCTGCGATCAATATTTCTTTGCCATCCTTTGAATTTTCACTAATAATGAAGTCTAAAATATATTCTCCATTATTTTCAAGAATTTGATAATTTACAACAGGATTAGTTTTTTTTAGCTCCTGTAATTCACTCACTTTTTGATCAATAATATCTTTGAGAGCATAGTCTCCTTTTATGAAGTCAATCATAACTAAACGAGTATACTTTTTGAGATCTTCATTTGAATTTAGATATTCTTGTTTGAAATAATTTTCATTAGGATGCGAGCTCCAAACTAGGTTGTATGTTTTTTGATCAAGTTTTATCGGCCCTGGGATATTGAGATAGTCATTCACTTTACCTGTACTCTGAGCTTTCAAAGAAAACAAACTAATTAAGAAAAATAAGGCTAGTATCTTACATTTTGCGGTCATGACGATAGGAATTTAAGATGGGTTACTGCTCTGAAGATGTATATGGAGAGTAAATATAGTGCATTGTTGAAAATAAATTATAGAAAATATCAGCTAAAAATAAATTGACCTCAGGCCCTTCTTCAATGCTATGATTTTCACCCCACCTAAAAATAAAATTCATTCATAATTTGCTCACCCAATTTTTTAAAAGTAATTTTGCACGAATCTAAAAACAAAAGTAAAATATGTCAACTTATGTAGTTGTAGGTCTTCAGTACGGAGATGAAGGCAAAGGAAAAATCACGGATGTTTTATCAGCAAAATCG
>Ga0207709_10000777_pt1 | contig 25047 bp, 19 predicted proteins | sample KBSM34metaG_FD_184397 | JGI IMG/M metagenome (GOLD analysis project Ga0207709, IMG submission 184397) | Miscanthus rhizosphere microbial communities from Kellogg Biological Station, Michigan, USA - KBS M3-4 metaG (SPAdes) (version 2) | ecosystem: Host-associated > Plants > Roots > Rhizosphere >...
GCAACTGCTCGAGCGCGGCGGCCAAGGCCCGGACCACCCGGTGCACCCGGCCATTGCCGAAACCCGCTACATCAAGAGCATTACCTGCCGGTTGCTGCCAAACAGCTGATGCACTGCCCTGGGGCCGCCTTGCGGCCCCAAAGGCACATCAGATCCCCAGCACGTACGAAGCAATCCCGAAATACACCAGCACCCCCGCCGCATCGGCAATCGACGTCACCAACGGCCCGCTGGCAGTCGCCGGGTCGAGCTTGAGCTTGGTGAACATGAACGGCAGGCTCATGCCGATCAGGCTACCCAGCAACACGATCACCAGCATGCTGCTGGCAACGATGATGGCCACGTCCACCCCACCGCGCAACGCACCCAGCGATGCCACCGCCACCGCCATGGTGGCCCCCAGCGCCAACGCCACACCGCACTCGCGCCCCAGCATCCGCAGCCAGTCACGCATCACCACCTCGCCCGTCGCCAGGCCCCGCACCATCAAGGTCGCCGACTGCGCCCCGGCATTGCCACCGCTGTCCACCAACAGCGGCAGGAAGAACACCAGCACGATATGCGCGGCAATGGTCTCTTCGAACGCGGCGATGCCCGCCCCCGAAAACAGGTTGCCGAACACCAGCAGCACCAGCCACAACACCCGCTTGCGGTACAACAGGCTGACCGTGGCATCCCGCAGGTTGCCCACGTGGTTGGTGATGGATGCGCCCTTGTGGAAGTCCTCGGTGGCCTCATCGACCACCACGTCGAGCGCATCGTCGCACGTCACCAGCCCCACCAGACGCCCGCCCTCGTCCAGCACCGGCACGGCCAGCAGGTCGTGCTGGCGTATCAGGCGGGCCACCTCTTCCTGGCGGGTCGCGGTACACACGCAGATGACCTTGTGCACCATGATCTGCTCGATCGGCTGCTCGGGGGCGGCCAGGATCAACTCGCGCAAGGACAAGGTACCGCGCAGGTTGCGCTGCTCATCGAGGACATAGGACTGATAGATCGTTTCGGCATCGGCGGCCTCGCGGCGCAGCATGTCGATGGCCTGGCTGGCGGTGAGGCCGGCATCGAGGCACGAGTATTCGCTGGTCATCAGGTAACCGGCCGTGCCTTCGCGGTAGCCGTGCGGGTGCAGCAGGTCGTCGCGACGCGCCTGGGCGGCCTGGCGCAGGTCGAGGGGGGAAACGCAGAAATCGGAAGAGTGTTGCATGAGGTTCTCCAGGCGCCGACGCAGGCACCTGCAAACCTCAGCCACACGGGCTCAAGCCTTCGCAGGCCCTGGCGACGACGCGCTCAGTGCCAATTTACGAGTTCGGTATGAACTGAAACTGGGAAGGTCCATTGAGGGTGTATCTCGTGAAGCCGCACATGCGGCGGGCGGATCATAGTCAGCCTGGGCCGGCAGGTCAGCCCTTGAAGCGCCGTTTCGGAAGGGTCCTACAAACTACCGGCTATTCGGCCAAAGCCACCGCCCAGACACATCGCCATTCCCTCGCCGCGCCAGCGGTGTAGAATCGGGCTATTCATCGCCAGTCATCCCCGGCGGGTTTATGAGCTCTGGTCGAGCACGCGGCGATCCCGTGGTGTCTTCGGCCCCATCCGTGCCAGTGGCAACCGGCCTAAGGCGCATAGGACAAGAGAAGCTCACTCCCCTTTTTGTGACCTGATTAAGCCGCCAGGAGTGCTTCATGCCTGATTATCGTTCCAAGACTTCCACCCAAGGCCGCAACATGGCTGGCGCCCGAGCCCTGTGGCGCGCCACCGGGATGAAGGACGAAGATTTCAAGAAACCGATCATCGCCATCGCCAACTCGTTCACCCAGTTCGTCCCGGGCCACGTGCACCTGAAGGACCTGGGCCAGCTGGTTGCCCGTGAGATCGAGCGCGCCGGTGGCGTGGCCAAGGAATTCAACACCATCGCGGTCGACGACGGCATCGCCATGGGCCACGACGGCATGCTGTACTCGCTGCCTAGCCGCGAGATCATCGCCGACGCCGTGGAATACATGGTCAACGCCCACTGCGCCGACGCCATCGTCTGCATCTCCAACTGCGACAAGATCACCCCCGGCATGCTGATGGCCGCCCTGCGCCTGAACATCCCGGTGATCTTCGTCTCCGGCGGCCCAATGGAAGCCGGCAAGACCAAGCTGGCCAGCCACGGCCTGGACCTGGTCGACGCGATGGTCATCGCCGCCGACTCCTCGGCCTCCGACGAGAAGGTCGCCGAATACGAGCGCAGCGCCTGCCCGACGTGCGGTTCGTGTTCCGGCATGTTCACCGCCAACTCGATGAACTGCCTGACCGAGGCACTGGGCCTGGCCCTGCCGGGCAACGGTTCGACCCTGGCCACCCACTCCGACCGCGAGCAGCTGTTCCTCACGGCTGGCCGCACCATCGTCGAGCTGTGCAAGCGCTACTACGGTGAGAACGACGCGTCGGTGCTGCCGCGCAGCATCGCCAACTTCAAGGCGTTCGAAAACGCCATGATGCTCGACATCGCCATGGGCGGTTCGACCAACACCATCCTGCACCTGCTGGCCGCGGCCCAGGAAGGCGAGGTGGCGTTCGACCTGCGTGACATCGACCGCCTGTCGCGCGTGGTGCCGCAGCTGTGCAAGGTGGCGCCGAATATCCAGAAGTACCACATGGAAGACGTGCACCGCGCCGGCGGCATCTTCAGCATCCTCGGCTCGCTGGCCCGTGGCGGCCTGCTGCACACCGACCTGCCGACCGTGCACAGCCGCAGCATGGAAGAAGCCATCGCCAAGTGGGACATCACCCAGACCGATGACGAAGCGGTACACACCTTCTTCAAGGCCGGCCCGGCGGGCATCCCGACCCAGACCGCGTTCAGCCAGTCGACCCGCTGGGAAACCCTCGACGACGACCGTGAAAACGGCTGCATCCGCAGCTTCGAGCACGCTTACTCGCAAGAGGGCGGCCTGGCCGTGCTGTACGGCAACATCGCCCTCGACGGTTGCGTGGTAAAAACCGCCGGTGTCGACGAGTCGATCCACGTGTTCGAAGGCAGCGCGAAGATCTTCGAGAGCCAGGACAGCGCCGTGCGCGGCATCCTCGCCGACGAAGTGAAGGCTGGTGATATCGTGATCATTCGCTACGAAGGCCCGAAAGGCGGCCCGGGCATGCAGGAGATGCTCTACCCGACGTCGTACCTGAAGTCCAAAGGCCTGGGCAAGGCCTGCGCCCTGCTCACAGACGGTCGCTTCTCGGGCGGTACCTCAGGCCTGTCGATCGGCCACGCCTCGCCGGAAGCCGCCGCTGGCGGGGCCATTGGCCTGGTGCGCGACGGCGACAAGGTATTGATCGACATCCCCAACCGTTCGATCAACCTGCTGGTCAGCGACGAAGAGCTGGCTGAGCGCCGCGTCGAGCAGGACAAGAAAGGCTGGAAACCTGTTGAAGTGCGCCCGCGCAAGGTGACCACTGCCCTCAAGGCCTACGCCCTGCTGGCGACCAGTGCCGACAAGGGTGCGGTACGCAACAAGGCGATGCTCGACGGGCTGTAAGGCTTTTCAGCGTTCGAAAAACCGGCGCCCTGTGCGCCGGTTTTTTTATGCCTGAAGGATCAAAGCCAGCGCCGAGCGACGAGAGCAACTACCTTGCTTACAAGTCTGCGCCGACCCTGGCAACACATTGGCGCAACTGCGCCAGCAGCAGGGCAACCGAGCGTTTCGGTTTCGCCGCCGCTGTCAGCACAAACTGCGCATGGGGCAAGGGCGGCAGCGTTGGCACTTCCAGCAGCCCTGCGGCCAGGGCGGCCGTGCGAGTGACCGGTGTTACCCCAAGACCGCCGCTCACGGCTGTCATCAAGCCTCCGGCACTTGGGCTCTGGCAGACGATACGCCATTGCCGCCCCGCGCGCGCCAGCGCCTCGATGGCAGCAGCCCGATAGGGGCACTGGTCAGAAAACACGGCCAAGGGAACAGCGGTGGACTCATCATCTGCAAGCAGCGCCAGCGGCCCTCTCGCCCAGACCAGCGGCTCGGACCACAACACCTCACCAGGCTCATCACCGTTGCAGCGGCTACCCAAGACAAAATCCAGCCCACCGGACTGCACCAGCGGGAGCAACTCCCCGGTCAGGCCGACTTTCAGCACAAGCTCAGTATCCGGGTGAGCGACCGAGAATCGGCGCAGGCAGTCGATCACCGGCGCCTTGACCATCTCCTCGCTCAAGCCCACAAGCACCGTGCCTGAAACCCGCCGCCCCACACCAAGGCTTGCACGGGCATCGTCATGCAGCGCCAGGATGGTGCGGGCATAGCCTGCCAACCGCGCACCTGCTGGCGTCAGGCTGACCGAGCGGGTGGTGCGCTCCAGCAATTTTTGCCCGGCTTCGCTCTCGAGCCGCCGAATGTGCGCGCTGATCGCCGATTGCGTCAGGTGCAGCCGTTCGGCAGCACGGGTAAAACCACCGCTGTCGGCAACGGCAAGCAGGCTACGCAGAAGGACAGTATCGAACACGGATTGATCACCTATCTCACTCAATGAATCGAGCATACGTCATTTCTATAATGGATCATCCTCAATCACACTTTTGCGCAGCCCGCCTGTGCGTTCAAGCACCAGCGGACATGTCATCAACGCTGCCAAGGAGAAGCACCCGTGGTTGAACGTGTCTTGTATGTGTGCGCCTCACCGAGAGGAGAGCGCTCGGTTTCCGCTCAGATTGCCGAAGTCTTTCTGTCGGCGCTGGCAGAGCGCAAAGCCATAGAGGTTGACCGCCTGGACCCTTGGGAATGCGCGCTGCCCGAGGTGGATGGCGACCTGCTTGCGGCCAAGTACGCAGGGCTTGCCGATACCCCGCTTTCACCCGCGCAAACCGCTGCATGGGCCCAGATCACAGCGCTCGCCAAACGCTTCCATCGGGCGGATACGTTGCTGTTCAGCGTGCCGCTGTGGAATTTCGGCATACCGTACAAGCTCAAGCACCTGATTGACGCGATTTCGCACAAGGGTGTTCTGTTCACCTTCGACGAGCAAGGCTTGAACGGCATGCTGGGCGGGCGTCGGGCGGTGGCCATCTACACCCGCGGACTGGGGTATGGCCCCGACTCGCAAACGCCCGACCAGGCGTTTGGCCTGGAAAAACCCTTCCTCGATGCGTGGTTCCGCTTTGTCGGCATCAACCGGGTGCACAGCATCGTGGCCGAACAAACGCTAAGCCCTGCGGGCGCCAGCGTCCGTGCCAGCGCCCTCGTAGAAGTGAGCTTGCTGGCGCGCAACATCGATCAGGCACAGGCCCGCACCATCATCGTCGGCCGCAGCGGCTGAGGTGCGCCCCGTTACTGGATCTGCTCCGGCGTGACGATCACCCAGTTCTTGTCAGCCGTCACCGGCAGCCCTTCCTTGGCCTGGGCGGCTGCATGCTTGGCGATCATCCCGTTGAGTTGGTCCATGTACTTGGCCTTGCGGTTTATCCACAGGTGGATGCCCCCCTTGCCCACATCCACGCCGTGGAACTGCATGTAACCATCGCTGGTCGGCGTGTCGCCCCCGACCAATACTGGTTTCTTCCATTCATCGATGTAGGTGAGGATCGCCGCCTGCTTGCCTGCCATCCACGTTGCCGGTGTCCACAGGTACGGCGTCAGTTCGAGGCCTTCATTGGCCTTGGGGTCATAGTGGCCGGCGCCAATCTGCTTGCGCGCCGTGGTCAGCTGGCCGCTGGCGCGGTCTTTGAGCAGCAGGCTGACACCAATGACATTCTGCGGCTTCACGTTGTAGCCGTACTTCGGGTCGGACGCGACCATGCGTACCAGTTCTTCGGAGGCGGCAGAAATTACATACACCTCGATGCCATTCTCCATCAGCTTGTTGAACAGCTCGGCCTGGCCGGCGAAGACCTTGGGCGGCTGCACCTCGATGGCCTTGACCTGGTCACCTTCGAAGTAGGTGCTGGGCACGGGCTTGCCCGAGGCCATCAAGGCATCGACCTGGGCCTTCAGCTCTTTCAGGGTAAAGCCCGAGAACACCTGGGCCACCCACGGGTAGCAGACCATGTCGTCGATTTCGCACAGGCGGTAGTAGTAACTGAACAGGCTTTCCTTGTGCTCGGCCGTGTCCTTGAACGGGATCAACTTCAACGAAGGGTCGAGCTTGTCGCGAGTCAGCAGGCCCTGGTTCTCCATGAACGGCAGCAGCGCCTCTTCAAGGTCGTAGCGGTAGCTGGTGTTGTCCATGTCGAACACCGCGAAGTTACCTTTGTTGGCGTTGGCGGCGATCATGCTGTCGAGCTGTTTGCCGGCCTCGGCGGGCCAGTGCTTGAGTTCGGTGGCCCAGGCCTGGACACTGAACAGCAGGGAAAGACCGACGGCGAAGGCTTTCGGAGCAAGCTGCATGTACGAATCTCCTGAAATGACCAGGCAACGCTAGCCCAACATCCCGCACCCGCCAGCCCTGACAACGACGCCCAGGCAGCTTGAAACGTCGTGTTCATTGCTTTTTGCGACACGCCGTTATTCCATTAACGACTAAGCAAATTCCATTTGGGTATAAATTCGTTTGTTTTCAGGCTGTTAGCATTTCCGTTCGCAATCGCTCACAGAGGCGATGCCTCTTCTGTTCTTGTTGGAGCTTCAATGAACCTGCCGCTGTCACTCAACCTGCTGGCGTTCCTGGCCCTGTTGCTGGGCCTGGCACAAACCCGCCATACCCAATGGAGCCTGGCCAAGAAAGTCTTGCTGGGCCTGGTGCTGGGCGTGGTATTCGGTTTGGTCCTGCACACGATCTATGGCGCAGGCCACCCGGTACTGAAAGCCACCATCGCCTGGCTCGACCTGGTCGGCAACGGCTACGTCGGCCTGTTGCAGATGATCGTCATGCCGCTGATCTTCGCTTCGATCCTCAGCGCGGTGGCGCGCCTGCACAATGCCTCCTCGCTCGGGCGCATCAGCGTGCTGAGCATCGGTACCCTGCTGCTGACCACGGCCATCGCCGCGTTGATCGGCATCGTCCTGACCAACCTGTTCGGCCTCACTGCCGACGGCCTGGTGGCGGGCGTGCAGGAAAGCGCCCGGCTGCAAGCGATCCACAGTGACTACGCGGGCAAGGTCGCCGACCTCAATATCCCGCAGTTGCTGCTGTCGTTCATCCCCAGCAACCCAGTGGGCGACCTGGCGCGGGCCAAGCCGACTTCGATCATCAGCGTGGTGATCTTCGCCGTGTTCGTCGGCCTGGCCGCCCTGCAACTGATCAAGGACGATGCCGAAAAAGGCGAGCGCGCCCTGTCGGCCATCGACACCCTGCAGGCCTGGGTGATGCGCCTGGTACGCGTGGTGATGAAGCTTACCCCCTATGGCGTGCTGGCCTTGATGACCAAGGTGGTGGCCAGCTCCAACCTGGACGACATCCTCAAGTTGGGCAGCTTTGTGGTGGTGTCGTACATCGGCCTGGGGCTGATGTTCGTGGTGCATGCCATCATCCTGGCTGCGACCGGGGTAAGCCCGCTGCGCTTCTTCCGCAAAGTGTGGCCGGTGCTGACGTTCGCCTTCACCAGCCGCTCCAGCGCAGCCAGCATCCCACTGAATATCGAAGCACAGACCCGCCGCCTGGGCGTGCCGCAATCGATCGCCAGCTTCAGCGCCTCGTTCGGCACCACCATTGGCCAGAACGGTTGCGCTGGGCTGTACCCGGCGATGCTGGCGGTGATGGTTGCCCCGGCGGTTGGTATCGACACCTTTGACCCGCTGTGGATCGCGACCCTGGTCGCCATCGTCACCCTGAGCTCGGCCGGGGTTGCCGGGGTTGGCGGCGGTGCCACCTTCGCCGCGCTGATCGTGCTGCCGGCCATGGGCTTGCCGGTCGAGTTGGTGGCGCTGCTGATTTCGGTGGAGCCGCTGATCGATATGGGGCGAACGGCCCTGAACGTGAATGGTTCGATGACGGCTGGGGTGGTTACCAGCCAGCTGTTGAAAGAGACCGACAAAGGTGTGCTGGCCGATGATCAGCATGCAGAGTTGAGCCATAGCTGAGATGGCTAGGGGCTGCATCGCAGCCCCACACTCTCAAACCCTTTCCCAAACGTCGAAATGGTAAGCCGGCCCAGCCCCTTCAGGCGCCTGCGGCTCACTCGATACCCGCCGCCACTGGTGCTCGTCGAACGCCGGGAACCAGGCATCGCCCTCAGGCGATAGCTCCACACGGGTCAGGTACATGCGGCTCACCAGCCCCTTCTCCAGCGCCTGCCCATACAGTTGCGCACCGCCAATCAGCATCAACTCATCGACGCCCTGCTCGCGCGCCCACTGGTCAGCCCGCACCAGCGCAGCTTCCAGTGACGCAAACACCTCGGCGCCAGGCAGTTGCAGCCCCGGCTGGCGGCTGACCACGATATTCAACCGCCCCGGCAATGGCCGGCCCAGCGAGTCCCAGGTCTTGCGCCCCATGATGATGGGCTTGCCCAGGGTCGTGGCCTTGAAGTACTTGAAGTCCCCCGGCAGGTGCCAGGGCATGGAATTGTCGATGCCGATCACGCGGTTCTCGGCGAGGGCCGCGATCAGGCTGAGAGGGAGTGTGCTAGTCATGCTGGCGAGGATAGCAAACCCGCCGTGGGTTATGCTTCTGCCCTGACCTGTGCAATGGAAGACCTTGTGACTGGATCGACGCCACTGGATAAACGCTGGCTCACCGAAGCGGTGCGCCTGCGCGAGGAACACGCCGGCCCCCTGGAAGACCAGGAGGCCAACCGCCGCGCCCGCCAAGTCGGCGGCGACCTGGCGGCCCGTATCGAGACCCGTGCGCTGTTCCTGGCCGAACGCGACGGCATGGCGACTGCCCTGCGGCACTGGAAACAGGGCGCACGCCTGGCACTGCTGGCCCTGCTGATCGTCGCTGCCTTCAGCGGCGCGGGCCTGGCCTTCGCGGCCCTGGGGGACGGCCAACGCCCGGTGAATGTGTTCTGGGCGCTGGGCAGCCTGCTTGGGCTGAACCTGCTGATGTTGCTGGGCTGGGCGATCGGCCTGGGCCTGAGCGGCGAACACGGCGCAGGCCTGGGCCGCCTGTGGCTGTGGCTGAGCGAACGCTTTGCCCGCGATGCCAAGGCCGCGCACCTTGCGCCGGCGCTGCTGGTGCTGCTGCAGCGCCAGCGGCTGAACCGCTGGCTGCTGGGCGTGCTGGTGCACGGCTTGTGGCTGCTGGCGATGAGCACAGCGCTGGGCATGCTCGTGGTCCTGCTGGCTACCCGGCGCTATGGCTTTGTCTGGGAAACCACCCTGCTCGCCGCCGAACCGTTCATCCATCTGACCCAGGCGCTCGGCGCCCTGCCTTCGCTGCTGGGCTTTGCGGTGCCGGACGAAACCCTGATCCGCGCCAGCGGCGACACGCTGCCGGCCCTGGACCTGGCGCGCCAGGCGTGGGCCAGCTGGCTGCTCGGCGTGGTGCTGGTGTATGGCCTGCTGCCGCGCCTGCTGTTGGCCGGGTTGTGCCTGTGGCGCTGGCGCCAGGGCCGCGCGCGCCTGGCGCTGGACCTCAGCCTGCCCGGCTACGCAGCCCTGCGCGAAAGCCTGATGCCCCGCAGCGAACGCATCGGTGTACAGGATGCCGCGCCCGAAACCTTGCCCCACTTCGCTGCCGGCCAACTGGAAAGCGGCAGCAGCGGTGCCCTGCTGGTCGGCCTGGAGCTGGACGACCAGCGCCCCTGGCCGCCCGCCCTGCCCAGGAACGTGACCGATGCCGGTGTGCTCGATAGCCGCGAGTCACGCAACAAGCTGCTCGAACAACTGAGCCGCTTTCCGCCTGCGCGCCTGGCCATCGCCTGCGACCCGCGCCGCTCCCCCGACCGCGGCAGCCTGGCGCTGCTCGCCGAACTGGCACGTAATGCCGGCGCCACCCGTATCTGGTTGCTGCAGGCGGCGCCAGGTCAAGCCCTGGATGCCGAGCGCCTGGGCGACTGGCACGAAGCCCTGGACCGTCTCGGCCTGCCCCACGCCGACACCTCGCCCCTGACCTGGCTGGAGCATGGCCATGACTGAGCCGCTGAAACTGGCCGTGGTCGGCCATACCAACGTTGGCAAGACCTCACTGCTGCGCACCTTGACCCGCGATGTGGGCTTTGGCGAGGTGTCTCACCGCCCCAGCACCACGCGCCATGTGGAAGGGGCGCGCCTGTCGGTGGACGGCGAGCCGTTGCTGGAGCTGTACGATACCCCCGGCCTGGAGGACGCCATTGCCCTGCTCGACTACCTTGAGCGGCTGGAGCGCCCGGGCGAGCGCCTGGACGGCCCGGCCCGTCTGGCGCGCTTCCTTCAGGGCAGCGAGGCGCGCCAGCGCTTCGAGCAGGAGGCCAAGGTGCTGCGCCAGTTGCTGGCCAGCAATGCTGGCCTGTATGTGATCGATGCCCGCGAACCGGTGCTGGCCAAGTACCGCGACGAGCTGGAAGTGCTGGCCAGCTGTGGCAAGCCCCTGCTGCCGGTGCTCAACTTCGTAGCCAGCAGCCAGCACCGCGAGCCCGAATGGCGTGAAGCCCTCGCCCGCCTTGGCTTGCACGCCTTGGTGCGGTTCGACAGCGTGGCGCCGCCGGAAGACGGCGAACGCCGCTTGTACGAAAGCCTGGCCTTGCTGCTGGAAGACGCTCGCCCTGCCCTGCAACGGCTGATCGACGACCAGCAGGCGCAACGCCAGGCCCGCCACCACAGCGGTAAACGCCTGATCGCCGAGCTGCTGCTCGATTGCGCCGCCTGCCGGCGCAGCGTGGTGGCCGAGCCTGCTGCCGAAGCCAAGGCCATCGAAGCGCTGCGCCAGGACGTGCGCCAGCGCGAGCAGCGCTGTGTCGAGGCGCTGCTCAAGCTGTACGCCTTCCGCCGTGAGGACGCCCATGCCAGCGATTTGCCGTTGCTGGACGGGCGCTGGGGCGATGACCTGTTCAACCCCGAGACCTTGAAGCTGCTGGGTGTGCGCCTGGGCAGTGGCGTTGCGGCGGGTGCTGCGGCGGGTGCCGGGGTCGACCTGCTGGTCGGCGGCCTCACCCTTGGCGCCGCCGCCCTGGCCGGGGCCATCGCCGGCGGAGCGCTACAGACGGCACGCAATTATGGGTCGCGGTTGATGGGCAAGCTCAAGGGCCAGCGCGAGCTGACCGTCGACGATACGGTGTTGCGGCTGTTGGCGCTGCGCCAGCAGCAGTTGATGGTGGCCCTGGACAATCGCGGGCATGCGGCGCAAGACAGCATTCGCCTGGGCGAACTGGATGAGAAGGCCTGGCGCGAGGGCAAGTTGCCTGAGGCCTTGATCAAGGCGCGGGCGCATCCGCAATGGTCGACGCTGAACCCAGGGGCACGGGTGAATCAGGCAGAACGGCAGGAGCAGTTGGAGGCGTTGGTTTTGCAGATTTGAGTGTTGTGAGTGGGAGGGAGGTGCATACCTTGAGGGGTGTAGCGCCTCAAGGCATGCACCTCCCAGCCCCTACGCCCTCACTGCTGCGCCACCTTCTCCGATTTGCCGTCATAGCGCTTGCGCCACTCGGCAAGAATCTCGTCGCGGTGCTTCGAAGCCCAGGCAAAGTCGTTCTTGATCAGACGCTGCTCGTAATCCGCTGGCAACTCGGTCTGCGGCTTGGCAATCCCCGGTGCAGCCAGCACCGCGAAGTTCTCCTTGTACAACTCCATCGCCGCGGGGCTGGCCGAGAAGTCAGCCAGCCGCCTGGCCGCATCGGCCTTTGGCGTGCCCTTGATCACTGCCGTCGCCTCGATCTCCCAGCCCAGCCCCTCTTTCGGCAGCACGATGTCCAGCGGCGCCCCCTGGCGCTTGAGCTGCACGGCCGGGTATTCGAACGAGATACCAATCGGGAACTCGCCCGCCGCCGCCAACTTGCACGGCTTGGAACCCGAATGAACGTACTGGCCGATGTTCTGGTGCAAGGCGTCCATATAGGCCCACCCCTGCGGCTCGCCAAAGGTCTGCAGCCAGGCACTGACATCCAGGAAGCCGGTACCGGACGAGGCCGGGTTAGGCATGACGATCTTGCCCTTGTATTCAGGCTTGGCCAGGTCCTGCCAGCTTACCGGCTTGCTCAGGCCCTGCTTTTCGGCCTCGATGGTGTTGAAGCAGATGGTCGCGGCCCAGACGTCCATGCCCACCCACGCCGGCGGGTTGGCGGCGTCGCGGTAGTTCGCCGAAATCTTGCCCAGGTCCTTGGGCGCATAGGCGTCGAGCATGCCGTTCTGGTCGAGGATGGCCAGGCTGGACGCCGCCAAGCCCCAGACCGCATCGGCCTGCGGGCGGTCTTTCTCGGCCAGCAGTTTGGCGGTGATGATGCCGGTGGAATCGCGTACCCACTTGATCTCGATGTCTGGGTTGGCCTTTTCGAAGGCCTGCTTGTAGGTCTTGAGCTGCTCGGCTTCCAGCGCGGTATAGACCGTCAGCTGGGTCTCGGCGGCCGAAGCCTGCAGGCTGAACACGGCAGAAACGGCAGCGGCAAGTGCAAGGTGCTTGAACATGGTGGGGTTCCTTACAGGTCAGGCGGTCGCGGCGCGTTGGCGCCAGGCTTGGGAGCGGCGCAGCAGGCCGCGCGAGGCTGCGGCCAGCAGCAGTGAAGCGCTGGCACTGGTCAGCAGAATCAGGGTCGACATGGCGGCGGCACCGCCGACGTTGCCCGCGTCGTCCATGTTCAACACGGCGACGGCGGCAAGGATGGTGTCGGGGCTGTATAGGAAGATCGCCGCCGACACGGTGGTCATCGCCGAGACGAACAGGTAGCGAATGATGTCCAGCAGCGCCGGCAGGCAGATCGGCACCGTCACCCGCAGGAAGTGCCGGTACAAGGGCGCCTTGAGCGACAACGCGGCGGCCTCGAACTCGCCGTCGAGCTGGCGCAGGGCGGTGGTGGCGGTCATCTGCGCGGTGGTCAGATAATGGGCGATGGTGCAGATGACCAGCAGCCCCATGCTGCCGTACAGCACATGCAGCGGGTTGCCGCTGAGGTTGAAGAAGAACACGTAGCCCAGGCCCAGCACCAGGCCCGGCACTGCCATGGGGATGAAGCTGAGCAAGCGCAGCGCCTGGTTGAGCAGGCGTTGGCCCTGGGTCTTCTCCATCAGGTAGGCACCGCTGAAGATCACGACGCTGCCGATCAGCGCCGTGCCGATCGCCATGGTCACGCTGTTGCGGTAGGCCAGCCAGCCGCCACCGGCAGTGTCCTCGAACATGTAGTGCTTGAGCGACAGCGAGAGGTTATAGGGCCAGAACGTGACCAGCGACGAATACACGGCCATGCCGATCACCAGCAACAGGGCCGCGCAGACCAGCACGACGATGGCCAGGAAGCAGGCATCGCGGCGGCGCGAGGGCTTGGGCTCGAACACTTGCGCACGTCCACTCATGGCCTCGCCCTGGCGTCGGCGCAACCAGGCATCGACGGCAAAACTCAACAGTGCCGGCAGCAGCAAGACCATGCCGATCAGTGCGCCGCGGCCAAACTGCTGCTGGCCCACGACAGCTTTGTAGGCTTCCAGGGCCAGCACCTGATAGTCGCCGCCGACCACGACCGGGACGCCGAAGTCAGTGATGGTCAAGGTGAACACCAGGCAGAAGGCCGCGAACACTGCCTGGCGTGTGGCAGGCCAGGTAATGCTGGAAAACGCCCGCCAAGGCCCGGCCCCCATGCTGGAAGCAGCGTCGAACAGGCGCGCATCGGCCAGTGACAGGGCTGACAGCAGAATCATCAGCGCATGCGGGAAGGTGTAGATGGCCTCGCCCAGCACGATCCCCCAGAAGCCGTAGATGTTGTCGCTCAGCAGCCCGCGCAGCAGGCCCTGGTTGCCGAACAGGTAGACCAGCGCAATGGCCGGCAGCATCGACGGCGCCAGCAGCGGCAGCAACGAGATACCCCGCCACAGGCCCTTGGCCGGGATCAGGGTGCGCTGCAAGGCGTAGGCGAACAGGTACGCCAGCGGTACCACGATGGCGGCAACGGTGAGTGCCACCGACAGGCTATTGCCGAGCAGCCAGTGGAAGCCCTCGCTGGTGAACAGTTCACGCGCTGCCGCCAGGCCGCCACCCTGGCCAGCCTCACCGCTGAAGCCGCGCCAGAAGATCGCCAGCAGCGGCATCAACACGGCCAGCACCAGCAACATCAGCAGCAACCACTTGCCACCGACGACGAACAATCGGTCACCGAGGGCGACGCCACGTTCGGACGCGGCCTTGGCCTGGGCCAGCGGCAGGGACATTGGCGCGGCCATCTCAGGCAAACACCTGCAGGCTCTGCGGTGGCAGCGCCACCCAGATGTCCTGCGAGCCCAGCCGCGGCATGGCCTCGGGGGCCAGTTCGGCCAGCAATGCATGGCCGGGCAGGTCTTTGAGTTCGAAGCTCATGCGGCAGCGGTTGCCGAGGAACGTGATCTCGCGGACCTTGGCCGCAAACAGGTTTTCTTCGTGCACCACCGGGTTGACGGTGATCGCCTCCGGCCGGCAGAACAGCCGGCCGCTGCTGGCTCGCGCCGAGCCGGGGGTCAGGCGCATGCGCATGCCACCGACCTGGGCCTGGTTGTCACTGCTGCGCTGAAACGGCAGCCAGTTACCCTGGCCCACGAACTCGGCCACAAAGGGCGTGGCGGGCTGGTCGTAGATTTCCTGCGGCGTGGCGTACTGCTCGACCTGGCCGTTGTTCATCACCGCGATGCGGTCGGCCATCAGCATGGCCTCGTCCTGGTTGTGGGTGACCATCAAGGTGGTGATACCCAACTGGCGTTGCAGTTGGCGCAGCTCGGTGCACAGGTGCTCGCGAACCCGCGCATCCAGCGCCGACATCGGCTCATCCAGCAGCAACAACGAAGGTGCCGGCGCCAGGGCACGCGCCAGGGCCACACGCTGCTGCTGGCCGCCAGAAAGCTGGCCGGGGTACTTTTTTTCGCTACCGGACAGGCCAACCAGCTGGAGCATTTCAACCACCCGCTGGCGCGCTTGCTCACGGCCACTGCTCATCAGGCCGTAGGCGATGTTGGCTTCGACGGTGAGGTTGGGAAACAGCGCGTAGGACTGGAACAGGATGCCGTAGTCGCGGGCTTGGGGTGGCAGCTCGGAGATGTCGCGCTCACCGATGTACAGCTCGCCGCGGTCCTGGCGTTCGAGGCCGGCGATGCAGCGCAACAACGTGGTCTTGCCGCAACCGGATGGGCCGAGCAGGCACACCAGCTCGCCCGCGGCGATGTCCAGGGAGACATCGTTAAGCGCCGTGAAGGCGCCGAAGCGCTTGTGGATATTGCGCACTTTCATTTGTGCGCCCGAGGTGGCGTTGTTCATGGCAGGGCCTCATCGAAGAGATGGGGCCATGCTAGGAAGCCTGTGCGACGGTTCTGTGGCGTTCAGGCAAAAGCTGGCGATAGTGGTATAGGCAGATTTTGTATCTGCATCACTGACCTAGAACTGTGAACCGGCCACTTCTTGTGCAACCCCCAGAAACGCTGCAGGCAAACGCGCCTGGCGCCGCTCCTTCAGGCAGTACAGGTATTCATGCATCAGCGGCGCCCCCTCCAGCACCAACACCCGTAATTCGGGGTTGTGCGGCACTTCATGTCGGGCGATCACACTGATGCCGATGTTGCGCAGCACCGCCTCACGGATCGACTCGCGGCTGCCGATTTCCAGCAATGTTGCGGCCTTGACGCCCGCCTCCTGCAGCATCTGCTCGGTCAGCTTGCGCGTGGTCGAGCCCTGCTCGCGCATCAACAGGCAATGCCCGGCCACCACGTCGATGGACACCGCCTGGCGATGGGCCAACGGATGGTTACGGTGTACCGCCACCACCAGCGGGTCGGTGCCCAGCACGCGGCGCACCAGGCGTGCATCCTCCAGCAGTTGCGACGAGGCAGCGATATCGACCCGGTAGTCTTCGAGCATTTCCAGCACTTGCTGCGAGTTGCCGATCTCCACCGTCACATCCACCTGGGGCAGGCGCTCACGGAAGATCTTCACCAGGTCGAGAATGTAGTAAGGCGCAGTGGCCGCGATGCGCAGGCTGCCCTGGGCCTGGCCACTGTTGCGCAGTTCGAACTCGATGTCGGCCTCTTGCTGCAGCAGCGCCTTGACCATCGGCAGCAGGCGCACGCCCTCCTCGCTCAGCACCAGGCGCCGCCCGCCACGGTAGAACAGCTCCACCGCGTACTGGGCTTCGAGGTTGCGGATCTGCGTGGTCACCGTGGGCTGGCTGAGCCCGAGCTTCTTCGCCGCCAGGGTGATGCTGCCCAGGCGGGCCACCATGTAGAAGGCTTTGAGCTCGGAACTCTGCATGCACGTCCTCTATTTGCGCAAAAGGCGCAAGCCGTTGAACACCACCAGCAGGCTCACGCCCATGTCGGCAAACACTGCCATCCACAAGGTGGCCATGCCGGCAAAGGTGATCGCCAGGAAAATCGCCTTGATGCCCAGGGCCAGAATGATGTTCTGCCTGAGAATCGCCGCACTTTGGCGCGACAGCCTGACGAAGGCCGGGATTTTGCGCAAGTCGTCGTCCATCAACGCCACATCGGCCGTCTCGATGGCGGTGTCGGTACCAGCAGCGGCCATGGCAAAGCCGATTTCGGCACGGGCCAGGGCCGGCGCATCGTTGATACCGTCGCCGACCATGCCCACCCGATGGCCCTGGCTGTACAGCGCTTCGATGGTCTTGAGCTTGTCGTCCGGCAACAGGTTGCCTTCGGCGCGATCGATGCCGACCTGGGCGGCGATGGCCTCGGCGGTATGGGGATTATCACCGGTCAGCATGACCGTCTTGATACCCAGCTCATGCAGCTCGGCGATGGCCTGGCGACTGCTTTGCTTGACCGTGTCGGCCACGGCGAACAACGCCAGCGGGCCGCTGCGGTCGAGCAGCAAGACCACGGTCTTGCCCTGACGCTCCAGTGCATCCAGCTGCGCCTCCAGCGCCGGCGAGCACAGGCCCAGCTCCTCCACCAGGCGGTGATTACCCAGGTGGTAGACCTCGCCCTCGATCACCCCGCGCACACCACGCCCGGCCAGGGCGGCGAAATCGCCCACCTCGCTCAAGGCCAGCCCTTGTGCCTTGCCGAACTGGGCAATGGCACGCGACACCGGGTGGTCCGAACGCTCACCCAGGCTGGCAGCCAAGGCTTGGGCACGGCCTTCGAACAGAGGCTCCAGCACCTTGGCGTCGGTCTGCACCGGCTTGCCGTGGGTGAGGGTGCCCGTCTTGTCGAGGGCCAGGTAATCCAGCTTGCGCCCGCCCTCCAGATAAACCCCGCCTTTGATCAGGATGCCCTTGCGCGCCGCTGCGGCCAGGCCACTGACGATGGTAACCGGGGTAGAAATGACCAGTGCACACGGGCAGGCCACCACCAGCAGCACCAGCGCACGGTAGACCCAGTCGAACCAGGCGCCAGCCAGGAACAGCGGCGGGATCAGCGCCACGGCCAAGGCCAGGGCAAAGACCACCGGGGTGTAGATACGCGAGAACTGATCGACGAAGCGTTGGGTGGGCGCACGGGCGCCTTGGGCCTCCTCGACAGCCTTGATGATGCGCGCCAGCGTCGATTGCCCAGCGGCGGCAGTTACGCGGTACTCCAGGGCACCGGCCTGGTTGATGGTGCCGGCGAACAGCTTGTCACCCATGGCCTTTTCCACAGGCAGGCTTTCACCGGTGATCGGCGCCTGATCGACGCTGGATTGCCCGCTGGTGACTTCACCGTCCAGGCCGATGCGCTCACCTGGCCGTACCCGCACCTGGGCACCGATGGCCACCTCACGCACCTCCACTTCACGCCACTGGCCATCGGCCTGCTGTACCGTCGCCATGTCGGGGGTGAGTTGCATCAGGCCGCTGATGGCATTGCGGGCCCGGTCCAGGGAGCGCGCCTCGATCAACTCGGCGATCGTGAACAGCACCATCACCATGGCCGCTTCCGGCCACTGGCCGATCAACACCGCGCCGGTCACGGCAATGCTCATCAAGGCGTTGATGTTGAGGTTGCGGTTTTTCAGGGCGATCCAGCCCTTCTTGTAGGTGCCCAGGCCGCAACCCAGGATTGCCGCCAAGGCCAGCGCGGCCACCAGCCACTCAGGCGCCAGCCCGGTGAAATGCACCACTTCCGCGGCAATGGCGGCAACAGCGGACAACCCCAGCGGCCACCAGCGGGTCTTGCTTGGCGAGGCGCTGGCGGCCGTTGCCGCGTCCCCTTCAATGAGGGGTTCGGCCTTCATGCCCAGGCTGTCGATGGCCCGTTCGATCTCGGCGGTGCCGCCCAGCGTGTGACGCACGCCAAGTACGCGGTTGATCAGGTTGAATTCCAACTGCTCGATGCCCGCCAGCTTGCCCAGCTTGTCCTGGATCAGCGTTTGCTCGGTGGGGCAGTCCATGGCCTCGATACGGAAGCGGCTGAGCTGTGCGTCGCCGCTGGCTTTTTCGCTCAACTGCACCAACGCCGGGGCGGCCGCGCTGCCGCAGCAGCTGTGGGCGTGGTGGTCATGCTTGTGGTGGGGGCTGGCAGGCTGGTTCATTGGGTCATCCTTAAAGTGAGCCTGTTGCCAAGTGAACACCCTGTAGCCACTATAGGGTCAAGCCATCCGCTGGAGATTTCGCGATGAAGATTGGAGAACTGGCAAAAGCCACCGATTGTGCCGTGGAAACCATCCGCTATTACGAGCGTGAGCAGCTGTTGCCAGAGCCGGCGCGCACCGACGGCAATTACCGGCTCTACACCCAAGCCCACGTCGAGCGGCTGACCTTTATCCGCAACTGCCGCACCCTGGACATGACCCTGGACGAGATCCGCAGCCTGCTACGCCTGCGCGACAGCCCCGAAGGGTCGTGCGGCAGCGTCAATGCGTTGATCGATGAGCATATCGCCCATGTGCAGGCGCGGATCGATGGGTTGGTGGCGTTGCAGGAGCAGTTGATGGAACTGCGGCAGCGGTGCAATGCGCAAGGGAATGAGTGCGCGATCTTGCAGCAACTGGAGGTGAACGGGGCGGTATCGTTGCCGGAAGGTGAGCATTCGCATGTGGGACGAAGCCACGGGCATTGAGCATGCTGGGGGTGCTTTGCCCCCCAGCAATTGCGAAGGTTAAACCGCCATCGGCGCCGTCATCGGCGCATGGTGCTCATACCCTTCCAGGCTGAAATCACTCGGCTCGATCTGCTCCAGCCACTGCGGCTCATACTTGCCGGTCTCGGCAAACGCTGGCACGCGGTCGCTGATCACCAGCTTCGGCGCTTGCAGCGGCTCGCGTTTGAGCTGTTCGTTGAGCATGTCCAGGTGGTTCTCATACACATGGGCATCGCCAATGAAATACGTGAACCAGCGCGGCGTGTAGCCGGTCAGGCGGCCGAACAGCGACAGCAAAGCCGCGCCCTCGGTGAGGTTGAACGGCGTGCCCAGGCCCAGGTCGTTGGAGCGAATGTACAGGGTCAGGGAAATTTCCCGAGTCTCGGCATTCGGGTGGAACTGGTACAGCAGGTGGCACGGCGGCAGGGCCATTTCATCCAGCTGGGCGCAGTTCCAGCCGTGGAACAGGATGCGCCGGCTGCCCGGGTCGTTGGCGATGGTGTCCAGGCACTGGCGCACCTGGTCGATGGCCTTGTACAGGATGACAAAGGCCTGGCCGTCTTCCTCGTCCTGGGCAATCTTGCGGAACCCCTGCTTTTCAGCCATTTCGATGGCCGCCGGGTTGCTCAGCGGTACACGCTTGTAGCCCGGCCACTGGCGCCACTGAACGCCGTAGATCTCACCCAGGTCGTCATGCCCCTGGCGGAACGGGTTGGCCAGCCACTGGGCGTTTTCGTTGGCGTTCTGGTCCCAGACCTTGCAGCCCAGGTCGCGGAATTCACCGGCGTTCTTCACGCCACGCAGAAAACCGACCATCTCGCCGATGGCCGACTTGAACGCCAGCTTGCGCGTGGTGATGGCCGGAAAGCCCTTCTGCAGGTCGAAGCGCAGCATGGCGCCCGGCAGGCTGATGGTGCGGATGCCGGTGCGGTTTTCCTGCAGGGTGCCGTTTTCGATGACGTCACGGACCAGGTCAAGATACTGTTTCATGGCTTACCTGTAGCAAGAACGGCAGGGGGATCGCCCCTGCCGTCGGGAATCAGATGGCGGGTGTCGCCGTGGGTTTGCGATTATAAGCCCACCAGATCAATCCGAGGCCGGCCAGAATCATCGGGATGCAGAGTATCTGACCCATGGTCAGCCAGCCCCAGGCGATGTAGCCCAGCTGGGCATCGGGTACCCGGACGAACTCGACGATGAAGCGGAAGATGCCGTAGAACAGCGCGAACATCCCGGAGACCGCCATGGTTGGCCGCGGCTTGCGCGAATACAGCCAGAGAATCAGGAACAGTGCCACGCCTTCCAGGGCGAACTGGTACAGCTGCGACGGGTGGCGTGGCAGTTGCTCAGGGTCGCTGAACGGCGGGAACACCATTGCCCACGGCACGTCGGTGGCCTTGCCCCACAGCTCGGCATTGATGAAGTTGCCGATACGCCCGGCGCCCAGGCCGATCGGTACCATCGGCGCGACGAAGTCCATCAGCTCGAAGAAGGTCTTGTTGTTGCGCTTGCCGAACCACAACGCCGCCAGCATCACGCCGATGAAGCCGCCATGGAACGACATGCCGCCCTTCCACACCTCGAAAATCAGCGTCGGGTTGGCCAGGTAGGCGTGCAGGTCATAGAACAGCACGTAGCCCAGGCGACCGCCGACGATCACCCCCATCGACAACCAGAACACCAGGTCGGACAGCTTTTCACGGGACCAGGTGGGGTCGAAGCGGTTCAGCCGACGCGAGGCGAGCAGCCAGGCGCCGCCAATACCGACCAGGTACATCAGGCCGTACCAGTGGATTTTCAGTGGCCCGAGGGCCACGGCCACGGGGTCTATCTGCGGGTAAGGCAGCATGGATATTCCTCTAGTTTCAAATCAGCGAGCTAAATCAAAAAGCTGAAGCCGACGCAGAACAGCAACGCGGCGAACAGACGCTTGAGCAGGCGTGGCGACAGCTTGTGCGCCAGGCGCGCGCCGAAGCGGGCGAAAAACATGCTGGTCACGGCGATGCCGAGCAGCGCTGGCAGGTACACGTAACCCAGGCTGTGCGCCGGCAGGTGCTGTTCGTGCCAGCCCAGCCACATGAAGCTCAGGGCACTGGCCAGGGCAATCGGCAGGCCACAGGCCGAGGACGTTGCCACCGCCTGCTGCATGGGCAGGCTGCGCCAGGTCAGGAACGGCACGGTCAACGAGCCGCCACCGATACCGAAGATCGCCGAAGCCCAGCCAATCACCCCGCCTGCTGCGGTCAGCGCGGGCTTGCCAGGGATGCCGCGGCTGGCCTTGGGCTTGAGGTCCAGGGCCATTTGCGCGGCGATGATCAGGGCGAACACACCGATGATCTTCTGCAGCAGCGGGCCCTGGATCAAGGATGCGGTCTTGGCGCCGACGCCGGCGCCGAGCAGGATGCCCACGGTCATCCAGGCGAAGATCGGCCATTGCACCGCTCCACGGCGATGGTGCTCGAGCACCGCATTGATCGAGGTAAAAATGATGGTTGCCAACGAAGTGCCGACTGCCAGGTGGGTCAATACCGAAGGGTCGAAGCCCTGCAAGGTGAAGCTGAACACCAGTACCGGCACGATGATGATGCCACCGCCCACGCCGAACAGCCCGGCCAGCACGCCAGCGCATGCGCCTAACAGCAGATAGAGTACGAACTCCATTCGTTGCCCCTGAGCAAATCAATCCGGCATGGTAACGGAAGCCGGGCTCGAGGCTCTAGTGAACTTCGTGACAGGATGGATCAGCACCGCCGCAGTGGGTACAGTGGCACAAAACACAGAGGCCCAACCGATGTGCCTGATCGTATTCGCCTGGCGGCCGGGGCATGCCCTGCCGCTGATCGTGGCGGCCAACCGCGACGAGTTCTATGCCCGCCCCACGCAGGCCCTGGCGGCCTGGGAGGATGCGCCTGGGGTGTATGCCGGGCGTGACCTGGAGGCCGGCGGCACGTGGCTCGGCGTGGGGCCGCAGGGGCGCTTCGCTGCGCTGACCAACATTCGCGACCCTGGGCAGGCGCTTGGCGTGCGTTCCCGTGGGGAGCTGGTGGCGGCGTTTCTGCAGGGTGAGCTTGGCGTTGAAGCGTATCTGGACCAGGTGGCCAGCCGCAGCAGCCAGTATTCGGGGTTCAACCTGCTGGTGGGCGATGGTACGCAGCTGGGGTATCTGCACGCTCGAGACGCGGCGCCGCGTTTGCTGGAGGCTGGGGTGTACGGGCTTTCCAATGCCGGGCTGGATACGCCGTGGCCCAAGCTGGTCAAGGCGCGCGACGGCCTGGAACGGTTGCTGGGCTCAGCTGACCCGCAGCGTTTGCTGGCGTTGCTGGCCGATGGCGAGACGGCGCCTGAGGCTGAGCTGCCGGAGACTGGCGTGGGGGTAGCGACCGAGAAGCTGCTGTCGAGTGTGTTTATTGCCAGCCAGAATTATGGAACGCGGGCCAGTACGGTGCTGATCGTGGATGATCAGGGTGAAAGGCGGCTTATTGAACGCAGTTTCGGGCCGTTTGGGGGGCATTTGGGGGAAGTTGAGGTAATGGTCTGATAGAAGTGTTTCGGCAGTACCGGCCCCTTCGCGGGGCAGGTATCAAAGGGTCTTGTTGGCACCAGGCCCGATCATCCGCGCCAGCCCAAGGTTCTTCAACGCCAGCTGCAACGAGCTGTGGATAACCTGCGGGTTGTCATGGCTCATGGCATCGGTCAGCAGTTCCTTGGCCTTGCTCATGTTGATCTGGCGCAGCATCCACTTCACCTTGGGCAGGTTGGTGGCGTTCATCGATAGGCTGTCGAAGCCCATGGCCATCAACAGTACCGCCGCCGCCGGGTCACCGGCCATCTCACCGCAGATGCTCACCGGCTTGCCCTCGCCGTGGGCATCGCGCACCACGGTATTGAGCGCCTGCAGCACCGCCGGGTGCAGGTAGTCGTACAGGTCGGCGACCCGTGGGTTGTTACGGTCGACTGCCAGCAGGTATTGGGTCAGGTCGTTGGAACCGACCGACAGGAAGTCGACCTGCCGCGCCAGCTCCTTGGTCTGGTACACCGCTGCGGGGATTTCGACCATCACCCCAACCGGCGGCATCGGCACATCGGTGCCTTCGTCACGCACCTCGCCCCAGGCGCGGTGAATCAGGTGCAGGGCTTCTTCCAGCTCATGGATGCCGGAAATCATCGGCAGCAGGATACGCAGGTTGTTCAGGCCTTCGCTGGCCTTGAGCATCGCGCGGGTCTGGACCAGGAAGATTTCCGGGTGGTCGAGGGTGACGCGGATGCCGCGCCAACCCAGGAAGGGGTTTTCTTCCTTGATCGGGAAGTAGGACAGCGCCTTGTCCCCGCCGATATCCAGGGTACGCATGGTCACCGGCAGCGGGTGAAAGGCCGCCAGTTGCTCACGGTAGATCGCCAGCTGCTCTTTCTCGCTGGGGAAGCGCTGATTAATCATGAACGGCACTTCGGTGCGGTACAGGCCTACCCCTTCGGCGCCGCGCTGCTGGGCACGTGCGACGTCGGCCAGCAGGCCGGTGTTGACCCACAGCGGCATACGGTGGCCGTCGGGGGTGATGCAAGGCAGCTCACGCAGTGCATCCAGGCCCTGCGCCAGCTGGCGCTCCTCCTCGACCACTTCGCTGTACTGCTTGCGCAGCACGTCGCTGGGGTTGGTGAACACCTCACCCTTGTAACCGTCGACGATCAGCTCGATGCCGTCGACCTTCGAATACGGCAGGTCGACCAGGCCCATCACCGTGGGGATACCCATGGCACGGGCCAGGATAGCGACGTGGGAGTTGCCCGAGCCCAGTACCGAAACCAGGCCGACCAGCTTGCCTTCAGGCACTTCGCCGAGCATCGCCGGGGTCAGTTCTTCGCTGACCAGGATGGTGTTGTCGGCGTACACCAGCGACTGCGAGCGTGCCTCCTGCAGGTAGGCCAGCAGTCGGCGGCCAAGGTCCTTGACGTCCGAAGCCCGCTCACGCAGGTAGTCGTCGTCCATCAGTTCGAAGCGGTTGACGTGTTCGCCGACCACCTGGCGCAACGCGCCCTGGGCCCACTGGCCGGTCTTGATGACCTCGGTCACTTCGCCACCCAGGGCGGCGTCCTCGAGCATCATCAGGTACACGTCGAACAAGGCGCGCTCTTCGGGGCGCAGCTGGGTGGCCAGCTTTGCCGACAGCTTGCGCATGTCGGCGCGCACGCCTTCAAGGGCGTTCTGGAACAGCTTGAGTTCAGCGTCGATGTCTTCGACGGTCTTGTCCGGCACCACTTCGAGGTCGGCCGGCGGCAGCATCACCACCGCACGCCCCACGGCAGCGCCTGGCGAGCCCGGCACACCGACGAAGCGAGCTTCCTGGATGCCCTTGCCCTGGCGGCCCAGGCCACGAATCGAGCCAGTCGCCTCGGCATGGGCGATAACCCCGGCGAGCTGGGCGCTCATGGTGACCAGGAAGGCTTCTTCGCCCTCATCGAACTGGCGGCGCTCCTTCTGCTGGATGACCAATACCCCAACCACACGACGGTGGTGAATGATCGGCGCACCCAGGAAGGAGGCGAATTTTTCTTCACCGGTTTCGGCAAAGTAGCGATAACGCGGGTGATCGGCGGCGTTTTCCAGGTTCAGCGGCTCTTCCCGGGTACCGACCAGGCCGACCAGGCCCTCGTTGGGGGCCATGCTGACCTTGCCGATCGAACGCTTGTTCAGGCCCTCGGAGGCCATCAGCACGAAGCGGTTGGTTTCCGGGTCGAGCAGATAGACCGAGCAGACCTGGCTGCCCATGGCCTCCTTGACGCGCAAGACAATGATCCCCAACGCCGTCTTGAGATCTTTGGCGGAGTTCACTTCCTGGACGATCTTGCGCAGCGTATTGAGCATGGCTCGGGATCGAACTCCGTCGTCAGTCGCGCGTCAGCAGACGCGGTGCTAGCTCTTTCAGGGCGCGACGGTAAACCTCGCGCTTGAATGTCACAACCTGGCCCAGCGGGTACCAATAGCTGACCCAGCGCCAGCCGTCGAACTCCGGCTTGCCCGTCAGGTCCATCCGTACCCTTT
>Ga0207709_10000779_pt1 | contig 24981 bp, 25 predicted proteins | sample KBSM34metaG_FD_184397 | JGI IMG/M metagenome (GOLD analysis project Ga0207709, IMG submission 184397) | Miscanthus rhizosphere microbial communities from Kellogg Biological Station, Michigan, USA - KBS M3-4 metaG (SPAdes) (version 2) | ecosystem: Host-associated > Plants > Roots > Rhizosphere >...
GGACGGCAAGTTCCTGGCCATGCGCGTGCACACCGACGCCAATCTCGGCGCCTACCTGTCGACCTTCTCGACCGCGGTGCCGACCATCCTCTACGCCACGCTGCTGGCGGGCCAGTACACCACGCCGCAGATCTACGTCGAGGTCGATGCCTGGTTCACCAACACCTCGCCGGTCGATGCGTACCGCGGGGCCGGGCGGCCCGAAGCCACCTACCTGCTGGAGCGCCTGGTGTCGCGCTGCGCCTGGGAAATGAACCTGGGCCAGGACGAGATCCGCAAGCGCAACTTCATCACCAGCTTCCCGTACCAGACGCCCGTGGCGCTGCAGTACGACACCGGCGACTTCCATGCCTGCATGGACAAGGCGCGGGTGCTGGCCGAGGTCGACGGCTACGCCGCGCGCAAGGCAGCGACCGAGGCCAAGGGCAAGCTGCGCGGCATGGGCTATTCGAGCTACATCGAGGCCTGCGGCATCGCGCCGTCGAACATCGCGGGGGCGCTCGGCGCGCGCGCGGGCCTGTTCGAATGCGGCGAGATCCGCGTGCACCCGACCGGCAGCGTGACGGTGTTCACCGGCTCGCACAGCCACGGCCAGGGCCATGAAACCACCTTCGCGCAGGTCGTGGCCGCGCGCCTGGGCATTCCGGTCGAGAACGTCGACGTGGTGCACGGCGACACCGGTCGCGTGCCCTTCGGCATGGGCACCTACGGCTCGCGCTCCATCTCGGTGGGCGGCGCGGCCATCATGAAGGCGCTCGACAAGATCGAGACCAAGGCCAAGAAGATCGCCGCGCACCTCATGGAGGCGAGCGACGCCGACATCGAGTTCGCCAACGGCGAGTTCACGGTCAAGGGCACCGACAAGAAGATCCCGTTCGGCCAGGTGGCGCTCACGGCCTACGTGCCGCACAACTACCCGCTCGACAAGCTCGAGCCCGGCCTGAACGAAACCGCCTTCTACGACCCGACCAACTTCACCTTCCCGGGCGGCACCTACATCTGCGAGGTCGAGATCGACAAAGAGACCGGCGAGGTCAAGGTCGACCGCTTCACCGCGGTGGACGACTTCGGCACCATCATCAATCCGATGATCGTCGAGGGCCAGGTGCACGGCGGGCTGGTGCAGGGCATCGGCCAGGCGCTGCTCGAGAACTGCGTGTACGACAACGAAACCGGCCAGCTGCTCACCGGGAGCTTCATGGATTACGCCATGCCGCGCGCCGGCGATTTCCCGCAGTTCAAGCTCGACACTGTCTGCACCCCCTGCACCCACAACCCGCTGGGCACCAAGGGCTGCGGCGAGGCGGGCGCCATCGGTTCGCCGCCGGCCGTCATCAACGCCGTGCTCGACGCGCTGGCGCCGCTGGGCGTCAAGGATTTCGACATGCCCGCTTCGTCCAGCCGCGTCTGGGAAGCGATGCAGGCCGCCGCCAAGCCCTGAACGACACAAGAAATAACAGAGAAGGAATCACCCCATGTATGCCTTCACACTCGAACGGCCCGCCAGCGTGGCGGACGCGGCCCGGCTCATCGCCGCGGGCGGCAAGCCACTGGCCGGCGGACAGACCCTGCTGGCCTCGATGAAGCTGCGGCTGTCGGCGCCCGAGCAGCTCGTCGACCTCGGCGGCATCAAGGAACTCACCGGCATCAAGAAGGACGGCGGCGCGATCACCATCGGTGCCATGTCGCGCCACCTCGACGTGGCGAACAATGCCGACGTGAAGGCCGCGTACCCGGCGCTCGCCGATCTCGCGTCGCGCATCGGCGACCGGCAGGTGCGCGCGATGGGCACCGTCGGCGGCTCGGTGGCCAACAACGACCCGGCGGCGTGCTACCCGAGCGCGGTGCTGGCCTCGGGCGCGACCATCGTCACCTCGAAGCGCGAGATTGCAGCCGACGACTTCTTCCAGGGCCTGTTCACCACGGCACTTGAAGAAGACGAGCTGATCGTCGCCATCCGCTTCCCGATTCCGAAGCGCGCGGTGTACGAGAAGCTGCGCCAGAAGGCCTCGAACTTCCCGCTGGTCGGCATCTTCCTGGCGCAGTACGACAGCGGCGTGCGCGTGGCCGTCACCGGCGCGGGCAACGGCGTGTTCCGCCATGCCGGGCTCGAAGATGCGCTCAACAAGAGCTTCACCGCCGCGTCCGCCGCGGCCGTGAAGATCGACGCGAGCGACCTCAACAGCGACCTGCATGCCTCGGCCGCCTACCGCGCGAACCTGATCAGCGTGCTGACGCAGCGCGCCGTGACCAAAGCACTCGGCTGAAGCAGCCCTGCGCCGCCGCCCACCGGAAGGCGCGACACCCTCGCGTCTTCCGCTACGCTTGCCCATGATCTTCCCGACCATCGACGCCCTTTCCGACGGCTTGAGGCAGGCCGGCTACTTTGCCGACCGCCGCCTGGCCACCGCGGTGTTCCTCGCGCTCAAGCTGCAGCGCCCGCTGTTGCTCGAAGGCGAACCCGGCGTCGGCAAGACCGAGCTGGCCAAGGCGCTGTCGACGGCCCTGAACCGCGAGCTGCTGCGCCTGCAGTGCTACGACGGCATGGAGCAGCGCGAAGCGCTCTATGAATGGAACTACGCCGCGCAGCTGCTGCACATGCGCGCCGCCGAAGCCACCGGGGCTGCACGCGACGTGGAGGCCGAGGTCTACCAGCCGCACTACCTGATCCGCCGCCCGCTGCTGCAGGCACTGCAGACGCCCGCGCCCGGCTCGGTGCTGCTGATCGACGAGGTCGACCGCGCCGACGAGCCCTTCGAAGCCTTCCTGCTCGAGTACCTGGGCGAGTACCAGGTCAGCATTCCCGAACTGGGCACCGTGCGCGCCGTGGTGCCGCCCGTCACCTTGCTCACCAGCAACCGCACGCGCGAGCTCAACGACGCCGTGAAGCGGCGCTGCCTCTACCACTGGCTCGACTACCCCGAACGCGAGCGCGAGCTCGCCATCGTGCGCGCGCAGGTGCCGCAGGCCGGCGAGGTGCTGTCGGCGCAGGTGGCGGCCTTCGTCGCGCGGCTGCGCTCGGCGCCGTTCGTCAACGCCTTCCAGCGCGCACCCGGCATTGCCGAAAGCGTGGAGTGGGCGCGGGCGCTCATTGCGCTCGACACCGTCGAACTCGACCCCGAAGTGGTCGTCGACACCGCCGGCATCCTGTTCAAGCAGCGCGACGACGTGGCGGCGCTGACGCACGAGCTGGCCTCCGACCTGCTGAGGCCCGAGGAACCGCTCGCGAGCTGAGCGCGGCCGAGGCACCTACATGGCCGGCATCCAGCAACTCGGCGACGTGCGCAGCGGCAAGCTGGCGGGCAACATCGCCGCCTTCGGCCGCGCACTGCGCCGCGCCGGCGTGCGCACCGATGCCATGCGCATCGCGCTCGCCACCGAGGCGGCCACGCTGGTCGGCGTGGAAGACAAGCTCGACCTGGGCGCCGCCATGGAAGCCGTGATGGTCAGCCGCGAGCAGGACCGGCTGGTGTTCCGTGAACTCTTCGACGCGTGGTTTCGCGACCCCGAACTGGCCAACAAGCTGCTCGCCCAGATGCTGCCCAGCGCCGAAGGCAAGGCCGAGCCCTCCAAACGCCGCCCGCGCGTGCGCGAGGCGCTGAGCCCGCCGCGCGATGCCGTGAAGCCCGCAGCACCGACGAAGCCCGACGAGGAGATCAAGTTCGACGCCGCCATGACGGCCAGCGACCGCCAGCGGCTGCAGCATGCCGACTTCAACGCGCTGGGCGCGGCCGAGTACCGGCTGGTCGAGCGGCTCGCGCGCGACATCCGCTTGCCGGTGCCCGAACTGCCCACGCGCCGCCTGCGCCCGACCGGCGACGCGGGCAGCGCCCACGCCCGCATGCACTGGCCCGGCGTGCTGCACGAGGCGGCCCGTACTGGCGGCGAGATCCTGCGCCTGCCCCGGCTGGCGCGGCGCGAACAGCCCCTGCCGCTGCTGGTGCTGGTCGACGTGTCGGGCTCGATGGAGCGTTACGCGCGCCTGCTGCTGGCCTTTCTGCATGCCGCCACGCGGCGCGCCGGCCGGCGCGACGTGTTCGCCTTCGGCACGCGGCTGACCGACCTCACGCCGGCTTTCCGGCTGGCCGACACCGACGCCATGCTGGGGGCCGCCAGCCTGGCCATCGACGACTTCGCGGGCGGCACGCGGCTGGGCGGCTCGCTGGCCGAGCTGCGCCAGTCGCATGCGCGCCGGCTCATCGGGCGCCGCACGCTGGTGCTGGTGATCAGCGACGGCCTCGACACGGGCGAGCCCGCGCAGCTCGACACCGAGCTGCAGTGGCTGCAGCGCCATTCGCGCCGGCTGCTGTGGCTCAACCCGCTGCTGCGCTTCGAGGGCTACGCCCCTCTGGCGCGTGGGGCTGCCGTGCTGCACCGCCATGCGGACGCGATGCTGGCGGTCCACAATCTGAATGCACTCGAACAGCTGGCCGCCAGCCTGGCCGCGCTGATGCGCGCCAGTCGCTAGGACTGGACTCAGGAAGGAACAAAGGAAACCCACCATGGAAATGCTCGGAAACCGCCGCCTCGGCGTCACCCAACAACAGGCCTGGGACGCGCTCAACGATCCCGAGACGCTCAAGAAGTGCATCCCCGGCTGCGACAAGTTCGAGCTCACGGGCGACAACACCTACAGCGTGGCGCTGGCCGTGAAGATCGGCCCGGTGTCGGCCAAGTTCAGCGGCAAGGTGATGCTGTCGGACATCGTCGCGCCCGACGGCTACAAGCTCACCTTCGAGGGGCAGGGCGGCGTGGCGGGGTTTGCCAAGGGCTCGTCGAGCGTGTCGCTCAAGCCGGTGGCCGTGGCCGACAGCGCACCCATCGCAGAGGGCGCACCTGCTGCCGAAACCGCCCCCGTGGCCACGGCACCCGCCGGCTGCGAACTCGACTACACCGTGCAGGCCCAGGTCGGCGGCAAGATCGCCCAGCTCGGCCAGCGCCTGATCGACGGCGCGGCCAAGTCCACCGCCGACGATTTCTTCAAGCGCTTCGAGGCCGAGATGCAAAGCCGCTACGGCCCGCCGCCCGCACCGCCCGCGGAAGCGGCGGCCGAGGCGCCTGCCGAGAAGGCCGGCGTGATGTCGGGCCTCATGAAGAAGATGGGCTTCGGCAAGAAGGACGGCGAAGACGCCTCAACCCCGGGCGACGCCGCCTGACGCACAGGGTCCTGCCATGGAAAACCTCGACGTCATGGTGCTGCGCACGCTGCGCGACTGGCGGCGTGCCGGCAAGCGCGCGCTGCTGACCACCGTGGTGCGCACCTGGGGCTCGTCGCCGCGTCCCGTGGGCTCGATCATGGCGCTGGCCGAGGACGGCGCCGTGGTCGGCTCGGTCTCGGGCGGCTGCATCGAGGACGATCTGATCGTGCGCTACAGCCACGCCCACGGCAAGGGCGAAGACGTGCCGCTGGGCGCACCGCCCGCGCTCGTCAAGTACGGCATCACGGCCGACGAGGCGCACCGCTTCGGGCTGCCCTGCGGCGGCACGCTCGAGCTGCTGCTCGAATACGCGCCCGACGCCGATGCGCTCGACACGCTGGTCGCCGAACTCGAACGCGGCAAGCTCATGCGCCGCACGGTGACGCTGGCCACCGGCGCGGTGCGGCTGGCCGAGGCGACCGCGCCCGACGAGCTCACGGTGAACGACACCGAGCTCACCAACACCTTCGGGCCCGAGTACCGCATGCTGCTGATCGGCGCCGGCCAGCTCGCCGAATACCTCGCGACCATGGCCAAGTTCAGCGGCTTCGCCGTGACGCTGTGCGACCCGCGCGCCGAGTACCGCACCGCGTGGACGCTGTCCGGCGTGACGATCACCACCGAGATGCCCGACGACGCCGTGCTGGCCTTCAAGCCCGACCGCCGCAGCTGCGTGGTCGCGCTCACGCACGACCCCAAGCTGGACGACCTCGCGCTGCTCGAGGCATTGCAGAGCGAGGCCTTCTACGTGGGCGCCATCGGTTCGCGCCGCAACGCCGACGCACGGCGCGACCGCATGATCGAGCACTTCGACCAGACGGCCGAATCGCTCGCGCGCCTGCGCGGGCCCATCGGCATCTTCATCGGCAGCAAGACGCCGCCCGAGATCGCGGTGAGCGTGATGGCGGAGATCCTGGCGGTGAAGAACGCGGTGACCTTGCCGCGCGAAGTGGAAGTGGCGCGCGCCAAGGAAATCCAGCAGCTGCAACCCAGCTGAACTGAACCGACCTGCTGCGCGGGACTCAGTCCACGCCCAGCAGGTCGTAAATGCGGCGCACGTACTCGCCGAACTCCGGGCTGGTCTTCACGTGCAGCTTGCGCGGCTCGGGCAGCTCGATGCGGAAGAAGTCGGCCATGCGCGCCGGGCCGGCCGTGAGCACCGCGCAGTGCGAGCCCAGGAACACGGCTTCCTGAATGCTGTGCGTGACCACGATGAAGGTCTTGCGGCTGCGCTCCCAGATGCGCAGCATCTCCAGGTTCATTTTTTCGCGCGTGAGCGCATCGAGCGCGCCGAAGGGCTCGTCCATGAGCACCAGCTTCGGGTCGTGGATGAGCGCGCGTGCGATGGCCGCGCGCTGCTGCATGCCGCCCGAGAGTTCGTAGGGCAGCTTGTCGGCAAAGCCCGTGAGGCCGACCATGTCGAGCAACTCGTGCGCGCGTGCCTTGGCGGCCTTGCGGTCCAGCCCGAGGATGTCGGCGGGCAGCAGCACGTTCTCGAGAATCGTGCGCCACTTCAGCAGCAGCGGTTGCTGGAACACCATGCCGACGTCGCGGCCCGGGTTGAAGCCTGTGCCACCGGGGCCGCCGATCTCAAGCGTGCCGCCGTCGTGGCCGTGCAGGCCCGACAGGATCTTCAGCAGCGTCGACTTGCCGCAGCCCGAGGGGCCGACCAGCGAGATCATGTCGCCCGCATGCACGTCCATCGTGACGTCGGAAACGGCGAGGAACTCTTCGTTGCGCTTGCGGTAGACCTTGCGCAGCTGCCGCATGCGGATCAGCGGCGCCGACTCCTGCGGTTGCAGCACGGCGCTCATTGGAAGACCTCCGTGCTTCGCACTGCGGTGCGAGCTTGCTTGGGGCGGCCCGGCACGGCGCTCATGCCAGCCACCGTGCCAGGTTGTCGCGCACGAAAGCGTCGTCGGCCAGGTCGCCGTGCTGGCGGTAAACGCGGTCGATCTCCGCCGACTGCCCGTGGCCCAGGCCTTCTTCGGGGTCGAGGCACCAGATGCCTTCGAGCAAACCCTGGCGCCGCAACACCTCGTGGCAGCCCGCGATACAGCCGTGGAAGTTGTTCGCCACGTCGAAGAAGGCGGCGTTGCAGTCGGTCACGCGCGAATCGAGCGCGAGCAGGGCGGGGCTCAGCGCGCCGCCGCTGGCGGCCAGCTCGGCCTTGATCTGCTGCAGCTGGTGCACCGCGCTCGACGTCCACACCGACCAGTGGCCCAGCAGGCCGCCGCGAAAGCGCACCTGCACGGGCGCGCCGTCGCGCATCGCGGCAAAGGGCAGCGCGAGGTCGAGCACGATGTGGTCGTCGTTGCCGGTGTAGAGGAACACGCGCTCCTCGGCGCGCGCATCGACCAGCCCGCGCACCACGTCGATGCTGCGGTAGCGGTTGAAGGGCGCGACCTTGATCGCCAGCGCGTTCGGAATGAGCGCGAAGCGGCGCCAGAAGTCGCTCGACAGGACCGGGCCGCCGACCACCGTCTGCAGGTAGAAGCCGATCAGCGGGATCTCCTGCGCCACCGCCTCGCAGTGGGCGATGAGCGCGTCTTCCGACGCGCCGGCCAGCGCCGCGAGGCTCAGCAGCCCCGCGTGATAGCCCAGGGAGACGGCGGTGCGCGCCTCGGCCTGCGCCTGCGCGGTCGGGCCGCACAGCCCGGCGATCATCGCCATCGGCCGATCGTTCCAGGCCAGGCGGTCCTGCATCGCGGCTTCGAGTACGGTGGCGTACAGGCCGCGCTCGCGGATCGCGAACTGCGTGGTGTGCACGCCCACCGCAAGGCCGCCGACGCCGGCATCGACGTAGTAGCGCGTGAGCGCGCGCTGGCGCTGGCGGTCGAACTGGCGGTCGGCGTCGAGCGCGAGCGGGTGCGCCGGGATGACGGTGCCTTGCGACAGCAGCGCAAGCACGTCGGCGGGAAGGTCGGAGCGGTTCAGTGACATGGGCGAAGGTCCTCAGGCGAACTCGGGGCCGGCGATGGCGTGGATGAAGGCGGGGTGTCCGGTGGGCGGCTGCGCGCCCTCGCGCGTGGCCAGCGCCATGCGTGCGAAGCCGCGTTGGGGCGTGAAGCCGGCGGCGTGCAGCGCGGCGGTCATGGTCTTGCGGTCGTCGGGCACGTCGACATAGATGCGGCCGTCGATGCCGCGTGCGGCCTGCGTCAGCAGCGCGGCGGCCGTGGCCTCATCGGACGACAGCAGCGGCCCGATGTGGTGCGCGGTGCGGCCTGCGCGCACGAGGCCGAAGCCCAGGCCGTTGCGCACGCAGCGGCTGTCCTCGCGGCCGAGCAGGTCGGCGAGCACGGCGGGGCGTGCGAAGCCCAGCGCCTGTGCGTCGAGTGCGGCGAGGCTGTCGAGCGCCGGCTTGTCCGTGGTGAGCGATGCAGTGGCGGGCGCGGCCTCGCGCTGCCAGCGCGTGAGCCGCCACAGCGGCGTGAAGCCGAAGCTCGCATAGAGCGGCTCGCCCTGCGGCGTGGCGTCGAGCATGGCGACGAGGCCGGTGGTCTTCACCTGGTCGAGGCAGCGCGCGAACACCGCGCGGCCCAGGCCTTGTCCGCGCGCGGCGGGCATCACGAGGATCATGCTGATCCAGGCCACGTCGTCCATCGGCAGCACCGCGCCGCTGGCGATGAGCTGGCCCTCGCCGTCGCGCACGCCATGCACCGTGCCGAGCCGCTCGAACAGCCGCCAGTCGTGCGCGGTCTGGTTCCAGCCGCTCGCGGCGACCAGCGCGTCGAGCATCGGGGCGATGCTGGGCGTGATCGACGACAGGGCTTCGACGGCGGGCATGGTCATGGGCTCAGTACTTGCCGTCGCGGGATTCGAATTTGGTGGGCTTGCCGTACTGGCGCTGCTCGCGCGAGATCCAGTCAGCAACCCATCGGATCTGCTGCGCCAGCGGCACGCGCGGGTAGCCGAACAGGCGCTCAGCTTCGCCGGTGTTCATCAGCCACGCGGTCGGGGCCTCTTGCCCGCTGATCGTCACGGGCTTGTCGAACTGGCGCGCGAACTCTTCCGCGAGCCAGCGGATCGACGTCGTCTCGGGCCCGCTCACGTTCAGCGGCGAGGTCGGCACGGTGGCCGCCGCGAGGCAGCGCAGTGCCTGCGCGTTCGCGTCGCCCTGCCAGATCACGTTGACGTGGCCCATGGTCACGTCGACCGGCTCGCCGCGCCACACCTTGAGCGCGACGTCGGCCAGCACGCCGTAGCGCAGGTCGATGGCGTAGCTCAGGCGGAACAGGCGGCCCGGCGTGCCGTGGCGCTGCGAGAAGTACTCGAACATGCGCTCGCGGCCCACGCACGAGTTGGCGTATTCGCCGGGCGGATTGGGCGCGTCGCTCTCGCTCGCACCCTGGCTGGTCACGGGCACGAAGGGGTACACGCAGGCGGTCGAGAAGGCGACGATGCGCGAGGCGTGGAAGTGCTCGGCCACCAGCGCCGGCACGTGCGCGTTCATGGCCCAGGTCAGCGGGTTGTCTGCGTCGGCGCCGAACTTGCGCCCGGCCATGAAGACCACGTTGGCGCACGGCGGCAGCGCGGCGATGGCGGCGCGGTCGAGCAGGTCGCAGGCGATGGTCTCGATGCCGTGCGCTTCGAGCGCTTCTCGCACGCCGGCTTCGCTGAAGCGGGCGACGGCGATCACGCGGCGACCGGGCATGGCGTTCTTCGCGAGGCGGGCCAGCGTGGGGCCCATCTTGCCGCCCACGCCGAGGATCATCAGGTCGCCGTCGAGGCGGGCCATGTCGCGCACGAGATCGCGCGAGGGCGTGGCCAGGTAGTCTTCAAGCGCGGCTTCGCTCTCGAAGCGCTCGGGAAAGGGCAGGTCGTCGAGGACAGGCGTGGAGGTCATTGGATTCTTGCGTCCTGGGTGATGAAGAGGCGCTCCAGCAGAAGCACCAGCAGATAGAGCAGCACGCCCAGGCCCGTGATGAGCAGCACGGCCATGAAGACCGCGGGCGTGTCCAGCGAGGCCTGGACCTGGATCATCAGATAGCCCAGGCCGCGTTCCGAGGCGATGAACTCGCCCACCACCGCGCCCGCCACGGCGAGGATGGTGGCGACCTTCATACCCGAGAACACGTACGGCAGCGAGCCCGGCAGCTGGATGTAGCGAAACAGCTGCCAGCGCGAACCCTTGAGCGCGCGCACCAGGTCGAGCAGCTCGGGCTCGGTCTCGTTCAGGCCGCGGATGGTGGTCAGCAGGATGGGGAAGAAGCACAGGCTGAAGGTGATGAGGATGTTCGGCCCGATGCCGTAGCTGAACCACACGATCACCAGCGGCCCCATCGCCACCTTCGGAATCATGTTGAGCGTGACCAGCAGCGGGAACACCAGCAGCATCAGCCGCTTGCTGGTGATGAAGAGCAGCGCGCAAAGAATGCCGAGCACCAGCCCCAGCGCGTAGCCGCCGAACACTTCGAGCGCGGTGACGCCGGTGTTCTTGAGCCAGCTGTAGTTCGGGTTGGCCAGCGTGGCCAGCACCTTCGAGGGCGCCGGCAGGATGAAGGGCTGGATCGCGAAGACCCGCACCGCGAGCTCCCACAGCGCGATGCCCGCCAGATGCACCGCGACCACGAGGGCCCAGCGCTGCCATTCGGGGCGCTCGCCCGACAAGGGCGCAGGAGCGGGGGGCGCCAGAGCGCCATCAGGTGCCGTCATCTCAATTCCTGGGTCTAGGAAGCAATGCGGCGAATCATAGGAGTCGCCACGACCCGAGTCAACCAACTAGTTGATAATTTTCATGCGGCGGCCTTGTCGGGCCGCAAGGCGTTGAGCGCGAACTCGATCACGTGCCGGCGCCGCTGCAGCAGCGCGCCGCGCGCATCGAGCGGTTTGCCGAAGATGGCCGACAGCGTGTGGTTGTTGGAGAAGAAGAAATACGAGATGCCGGCGATCGAGATGTAGAGGTTGATCGCGTCGAAGTCGGGCCGGAACACGCCCGCCGCCACGCCGCGCTCGAGTGTGGCCTCCAGCATCTCGATGAAGGGCGAGTGCATCTTCTGCAGCCGCTCCGACTCGCGCAGGTGCGCGCCGTGGTTGCGGTTCTCGTCGGCCAGCAGCGCGATGAACTCGGGGTGCTCGGCCAGGTAGTCGAACGAGAAGGCCACCAGCTGCTTCATGGCCTCCAGCGGCTCGAGCGCGTCGAGCGTGAGCTTCTGTTCCTTCTCGCGGATCTCGGCATAGACCGATTCGAGCGCCACCAGGTACAGCCCCTGCTTGCTGTCGAAGTAGTGGTACACGAGCTGCTTGTTGACGCCGGCGTTGGCGGCGATCTCGTCGACGCGCGCGCCCGCGAAGCCCTTGGTGGCGAACTCGGCCACCGCGGCAGATATCAGGGCCTGTTTGGCGGCGACGGGGTCGCGCTCGCGTTTCGTGGCGACGGCGGTGCGTGCGGGCTTGGTGGCGGTCATGGTGTTTTTGATTCTCCCGGCAGGGGCAACGCAGTCTGGATGATCTGGATTGCCTGTCAACCAAACAGTTGGTAATATGAATTTCAGGACCTGTTTTTACCTTCTTTTGGAGTGTTCCGCATGAAAAAGCTGTTGTCGGCCGCCGGCGCCACCGCCTTGCTCATGGCCTCGGCCCCTGCCGCGTTCGCGGCCGATGCCATGAGCCTGATGCTCAACTGGACACCCACGGCCGATCATGCGCCGATCTATTTCGCGAAGGCCAAGGGCTGGTACACCGAGGCGGGCATCGACCTGAACATCGAGGCCGGCAAGGGCTCGGCCGTGTCGGCGCAGCGCGTGGGCACCGGCGGCAGCGACCTGGGCATTTCCGACCTGCCCACCACGATCCAGGCCAAGGGCAAGGGCGCCGACGTGAAGGCCGTGATGGTCATCTACGCCAACAGCCCGCAGGGCTTCTACTGGCTCAAGTCGTCGGGCATCAACGGGCCCAAGGACTTCGCGGGCCGCAAGATCGGCAACCCGCCCGGCGACGCCGCGCGCCTCATGTGGCCGGCCTTCGCCAAGAAGGTGGGGCTCGACCCGGCCAGCGTGACCTTCGTCAACGTGAGCCCGCAGGCCAAGGTGGCGGCGCTGAAGAGCAAGTCGGTCGACATCATCAGCGACTTCTACAACGAGCACGACCTGAAGGCGCGCGAGTTCGGCGCCGACCTGGGCTTCCAGCCGTGGCGCGATGCGGGCGTGAACGTGTACGGCAACTCGCTGATCGTGAACGGCCCGTACCTCGCGAAGAACCCCGGCCAGGTGAAGAAGTTCGTGGCCGTGACGCAGCGTGCCTACGACGCCTGCGTGAAGAGCTTCGAGCCCTGCCTGCAGGCGCTGCAGGCCAGCGTGAGCGGCCTCACGCCCGACAACCAGCGCGACCAGTGGAATCGCATCAAGCAGCTGATGCGCGACGACACCACCACCAAGGTGGCGCTCGGCGCCTTCGACGGTGCGCGCGTGAAGGCCGACTACGAGCTCGTGTCTTCGCTGATCGGCATCGACAAGGCCTACGACCCCGCGACGCTCTTCACCAACGAGTTCCTCGACAAGGGCGTGCGCATGGCGCCCAACTGAGGCAAGGAGAAGGAGGGAGCCGCTTCAGCGCGACTCGGAGGAAGGCGGCACCTTCGTGTTGCCCTTCTGCCGTTCGCGGAAGAGGGCGGCACGCATCAGGAAGATGGTGGTGATCGGTGCCGTCAGCACGATGAACAGCACGATCAGCACCGCGTGCAGGAACAGGCTGAAGCCCTGCACCGAGAAGTAGGCGATGGTGGCCACCGTCAGGCACCAGGCGCCCACCGTGGCGCCCAGCGTGGGCGCATGGATGCGGCGGAAAAAGGTGGGCATGCGCACCAGGCCGAAGGAGCCGATGGCCGCGAAGGCCGCGCCGAGCACCGCGAACACGGCGGTGATGATCTCGGCCCAAAGAGGAAGTGCGGTGGCGCTCATTCGATCACCTCCCCGCGCAGCAAGAACTTGGCGATCGAGGTCGACCCCACGAAGCCGAACAGCGCCACCAGCATCGCCGCCTCGAAGTACACGCTGCTCGCGTAGTTGATGCCGAGCACCAGCATCATCAGCATGCCGTTGATGTACAGGCAGTCGAGCGCCATCACGCGGTCCTGCGCGGACGGGCCGGCCAGCAGGCGAAAGAGCGCGCACAGCATCGCCACGGCCAGCAGGAAGAGCGCGGCCTTCAGGGCCCAGAAGAGAACAGGCGTCATGATTCGAAAATCTCCATCAGCGGACGTTCGTAGCGGGTCTTGATCAGGGCGATGAAGGCCGCCTCGTCCTCGAGGTCGAACACGTGGATCAGCAGCGTGGTGCGGTCGAACGACACCTCGCCCCAGGCCGTGCCGGGCGTGAGGCACATGATCATCGCGAGCACGGCGAGGCCGTTGGGGTCGCGCATGTCCAGCGGAATCTGCACGAAGCGCGCCGAGATGTCGGCGGTGCGGCGCGTGAGCAGCAGCCGCGCCACGTCGTACGCCGACTTCAGCATGTCGAAGGTGACGAGGAACGACAGCCGCAGCGCCACGCCGGGCCGGCGCATGCGCACGGTGGCGGGGCGCAGCCCTTTGGTGATCAGTGGCACGGCAATGGCGAGCAGCGCGGCCGACAGCAGCGTGGCCGCTTCGAGCGACTGGTTGAGCAGCAGCCAGATGACGAACAGCGCGAACGACAGCGGCGGGGAAGGCATCAAGCGCTTCATGGCTTGGCCTCCTCTTTCTTCGCGGGCACCGGGTTGGGCTTCTGCTTGGCACCGAGCACGGCCTCGCGGTACGCAGTGGGCGTGCGCAGGCCGCCGGCGGTGGCCTGCGCGTGCTGCATCACGGGCTCGGCCCAGACCGTGAGCGCCACGCAGGCCGCGAGCAGGGCGGCCACCGGCAGCACCTCCAGCGCGGGCAGCGAGGGCATGGTGGCGTGGGGCTGCGTCCAGAAATGGCGGATGCCGGTGCGGCTCAGGGCGATCAGCGAGAGAAAGCCCGAGACGATCAGCAGGCCCAGGAAGGTCCAGCCGGCCGAGGCCACGGCCCTGCCGTCGAGCAGGCCCGAGAGCATCGCGAACTTGCCGACAAAGCCCGACAGCGGCGGCAGGCCCGCCAGCAGCAGCGTGCACAGCATGAAGCTCAGGCCCAGGAAGGCCACGCCCGCCGGGATGGCGCGGCCGTAGAGCGCCTGGGCGTCGTCGTCGAGGTTCACGTCGTCGAGTGCGCGCAGGTCTTCGGCCAGGAAGGGCGCGTTGCCCGCAGCCTCGTGCGGCGCGACGCTCATGCCCGCGTTGCGCCAGCGCTCGATCATGTCGATCAGCAGGAAGAAGGCCGCCACCGCGAGCGTCGAGCTCAGCATGTAGTACAGCGCGCCCGCCCACACGGCCGGATCGCCCAGCCCGACGGCGGCCAGCAACGTGCCCGCCGACACCAGCACGCTGAAGCCCGCGAGGTTCGACAGCCGCTGCGTGCCGACGATGCCGATGGCGCCCACGAACAGCGTCGCCAGCCCCACGCCCACCAGCGCGGCCTGCCCGAAGGCGGCCGAGGCACCGGTGTCGGGTGCGAACAGCACGGTCCACAGGCGCAGCACGGTGTACACGCCGAGCTTGGTGAGCAGTGCAAACACAGCGCCCACCGGCGACACAGCCGCGCTGTAGGCCGGCACCAGCCAGAAGTTCAGCGGCCACGCGCCCGCCTTGGCGAAGAACGCGGTGGCCAGGATGGCCGCCGCCGCATGCACGAGGCCGCGGTCGCCCGGCGCCAGCTCGGCGATGCGCGCGCCCAGGTCGGCCATGTTGAGCGTGCCGGTCACGCCGTACAGGATGGCCGCGCCGATCAGGAACAGCGACGAGGCCGCGAGGTTGATCGCGATGTAGTGCAGCCCGGCGCGCACGCGCAGCCGGCCCGAGCCGTGCAGCAGCAGGCCGTACGAGGCCGCCAGCATCACCTCGAAGAACACGAACAGGTTGAACAGGTCGCCCGTGAGGAAGGCGCCGTTCAGGCCCATGAGCTGCAGCTGCAGCAGCGGATGAAAGTGCACGCCCGCGCGGTCCCAGCGCGAGGTGGAATAGATCGAGGCCGCGAAGGCGACCACGCCCGTGAGCGCGACCATCATGGTCGAGAGCCGGTCGGCCACCAGCGTGATGCCGAAGGGCGCGCGCCAGTTGCCCGGCAGGTACACGCCGATGGAGCCCGGGCCGCCACCGGTGTCGGCCGCGTTCACCCAGCGCAGCAGCGCCAGCGCGGCCAGCAGGCCGACCAGGCCCGAGACCACGCTGAGGAAGGACTTGGTGCGCCGGTGGTTCTCGTTCATCAGCAGCATCAGCGCCGCCGTGAGCATGGGCACGAGGATGGGCACTGCCACCAGGTGCGGCATGCTGAACTCGAGGAAGCGGTCGAGCAGGTGGAACACGTCGTTCATTCGACCGCCTCCCGCTCTTCACCGTCCACGTGGTCGGTGCCCGACAGGCCGCGCGAGGCGAGCATCACGACGAGGAACAGGGCGGTCATCGCGAAGCCGATCACGATGGCCGTGAGCACCAGCGCCTGCGGCATCGGGTCGGCCGTGTTGGCCAGCGTGGCCTTGAAGCCTTCGACCAGCACCGGCTCGCTGTCGACCTTGAGCCGGCCCATGCTGAAGATGAACAGGTTGACCGCGTACGAGATGAGCGTCAGGCCCATGATGACCTGGAAGGTGCGCGGACGCAGCAGCAGGTACACGCCCGACCCCGTGAGCACGCCGATGGCGATGGCCAGCACGATTTCCATCAGCGGGCCCCCCCGGTGGCGGCAGCCGCTTCTTCGGCTTCGGCGGCCGCGCGGGCCTGCGCTTCTTTCTCTTCTTGCTCGTCGGCCCAGCGGTGGCTTCGGATGGACTGGTGGGCCAGCGCGGTCAGGATCAGCATGGTGGCGCCGAGCACCAGCGCGAACACGCCGATGTCGAAGAAGAGGGCGCTGGGCACGTGCATGTCGCCCAGCAGCGGCACGTGCACGTGCGCGGTGTGCGTGGTGAGGAAGGGGTAGCCGAACACGATCGCGCCGCCGCCGGTGGCGAGCGCGAACAGCAGGCCGATGGCGATCCAGCGGCGCGGGTAGATGCGCAGGTGCTCTTCCACCCACTCGGTGCCCGAGACGATGAACTGCAGCACCAGCGCGACCGACATCACCAGCCCCGCGACGAAGCCGCCGCCCGGTGCGTTGTGGCCGCGCATGAAGAAGTACACCGACACCAGCACGGCCACCGGCAGCACGAGGCGCACCAGCACGGCCGGCACCATCAGGTAGCCGATGGCGGAGTCGGTGGCGCGGCGCGGGTTCAGCAGGTCGCTGCTGCCGTCGTCGACCTGCAGCCGCTGCTGGATCGGCAGCGCCATCGATTCGATGGCCGGGCGGAAGCGCCGCAGCAGCGCATACACGGTGAGCGCCACGATGCCCAGCACCGTGATCTCGCCGAAGGTGTCGAAGCCGCGGAAGTCGACCAGCATCACGTTGACCACGTTGGTGCCGCCGCCTTCGGTGAGCGCGCGCTCGAGGAAGAAGGGCGAGATGCTCTGCGGGAAGGTGCGCGTCATCATCGCCCAGGCCAGCGCCGCCATGCCGCAGCCGGCGATGGTGGCCACCAGCAGGTCGCGCCCGCGGCGGCCCCAGGGGCGCAGCCGCATGCGCGCGGGCTGCACCACGTCCTTGCTGCGCATCGGCAGCCAGCGCAGGCCCAGCAGGATGAGCACGGTGGTCACGGCCTCGACCACCAGCTGCGTGAGCGCCAAGTCGGGCGCCGAGAACCAGATGTAGGTGACGCACGAGACCAGCCCGGCGCCCGCGGCCAGCATCAGCGCCGCGAGCCGGTGGAACTTGGCCTGCCACGCGGCGGCCACGGCGCAGGTGCAGCCGATGAGCCAGGTCATCGCGAACATCGGCGAGAACGGCAGCAGCTCGCGCGTGCCGCGCTCGGCCGGCGTGGTCCACAGCGAGGCCGCGGCGCCCGCCACGGCCACCACCACCAGCCACAGCAGCTGCCACTGCAGGCGGCGCGTGCCGAAGAGGCGGCGGCTGCGCCGGCCGGCTTCGCTCAGCAGCGCGATCAGGTGTTCGAAGATGAGCTGCCCGTCGAAGCGGTGCAGCAGCGGCGTGTGCTCCAGGCGCCCGCTGCCCAGCGGGCGGCGCAGCAGCAGGTAGAGCACGGCGCCGCCCGCGAGCGCGACGAAGCTCATCATCAGCGGCAGGTTGAAGCCGTGCCACACGGCCAGGCTGTAGACGGGCAGCGTGCCGCCGACCACCGGCGTGGCCGCGGCCGCGAGCATCGGGCCGACCGACCAGGCCGGCGCCACGCCCACCACCAGGCACACCAGCACCAGCAGCTCGACCGGCACGCGCATCCAGTGCGGCGGCTCGTGCGGGGGCTTGGGCACGTCGGGGCCGCAGGGCGGGCCGAAGAACACGTCGAACACGAAGCGCGCCGAGTACGCCACGCTGAAGATGCCCGCGAGGGTGGCGACGATTGGCAGGCTGAGGTCGATCCAGGGCGTGGCCTGGATGAAGACGGTCTCGGCGAAGAACATTTCCTTCGAGAGAAAGCCGTTGAGCAGCGGCACGCCGGCCATCGAGGCGCTGGCGATGATGGCCAGCGTGCCCGTGATGGGCATGAGGCGCATCAGGCCGCTGAGTTTGCGGATGTCGCGCGTGCCGGTCTCGTGGTCGATGATGCCGGCCGCCATGAACAGCGAGGCCTTGAAGGTCGCGTGGTTCATGACATGGAACACTGCCGCGACGGCCGCCAGCGGGCTGTTCAGGCCCAGCAGCAGCGTGATGAGGCCCAGGTGCGAGATGGTCGAGTAGGCCAGCAGCGCCTTCAGGTCGCGCTGGAACATGGCCGCGAAACCGCCCAGCAGCAGCGTGATCGCGCCCGCGCCGCCCACCATCCAGAACCACTGCTCGGTGCCCGAGAGCACGGGCCACAGCCGCGCCATCAGGAACACGCCCAGCTTCACCATGGTGGCCGAGTGCAGGTAGGCCGACACCGGCGTGGGCGCGGCCATGGCGCGCGGCAGCCAGAAGTGGAACGGGAACTGCGCGCTCTTGGTGAATGCGCCGAGCAGGATCAGCACCAGCGCCACCGGGTACAGCGCGTGTGCGCGGATGATGTCGCCCGAGGCCAGCACGATGTCGAGCTCGTAGCTGCCGACGATGCGGCCCAGCACGAGCACGCCGGCCAAGAGGCACAGCCCGCCCGCGCCGGTGACGGTGAGCGCCATGCGTGCGCCGCGCCGCGCGTCGCGCCGGTGGTGCCAGTAGCCGATGAGCAGGAAGGAGAACAGGCTGGTGAGCTCCCAGAACAGCACCATCTGGATCAGGTTGCCCGAGAGCACCACGCCCATCATCGCGCCCATGAACGCGAGGAAGAACGAGAAGAAGCGCGGCACCGGGTCGGAGGCCGACATGTAGTAGCGCGCATAGAGCACCACCAGCGCGCCGATGCCCAGCACCAGCATGCAGAACAGCCACGCGAAGCCGTCGAGGCGGAACACGAGGTTCAGGCCGAGGGCGGGGAGCCACTCGATCTCCTGGCGCAGCAGGTTGCCGTGCGCGATCTGCGGAAAGAGCCAGGCGACCTGGATCGCGCAGCCCAATGCGACGAGCCCTGCAAGGGTCGACTCCCGGTTGCGCGCGTTGGACGGCATCAACGCGGCCAGCACGCTGGCAAGAAAGGGGAGTGCGACGAGAAGGGCGAGGGGCATCGGGGGTCGATTCTATCGACCGACCCTCTGGAGAGCCCCTGTCTATAACCGCAGGAGCACGGGCAGTTTTTTCGCTGTCACGCAGCCAGCACGAGCTGCACGCTGCGGATGCCCAGCCAGGTCAGCACCAGCGAGCCGCACAGGTGCAGCAGGCCGGTGCCCAGCGCCAGCAGCGGCCGTCCGCCGAGCAGCAGTGCGACCACTTCGGCCGAGAAGCTCGAGAAGGTCGTGAGCCCGCCGAGGAAGCCGGTGATGAGCAGCAGCCGCCACACCGGGTCGAGCTGCGGCAGCGCCTGGAAGACGGCCACCGCCACGCCGACGAGGTAGCCGCCCACGAGGTTGGCGGCCAGCGTGCCGTAGGGCACGGGGCCGCCGGTGTTGAGCCACAGGCCCAGGCCCCAGCGGGCGAGGGCGCCGCACGAGGCGCCCACGCAGATCGCTAGAGCCGGCAATAGAGGAGGCATCCGTTCCCTTGTCGTCGTCGCACTGTCATTTCTCCTTGCCCATCACCAGGTCAGGCAGGATCGTGACGATACCCGGGAACAGCGTGATCAGCGCGATGCACAGCACGAGGCAGAAGAAGAACGGAATCGCCGCCTTGGCGATCACGTTGCTGTCCTTGCCCGTCATGTTCTGCAGCACGAACAGGTTGAAGCCCACCGGCGGCGTGACCTCGGCGATCTCGACCAGCAGCACCACGAAGATGCCGAACCAGACCAGGTCGAAGCCCGCCTTCTGGATCATCGGCAGCACCACGGCGCTGGTCAGCACGATCATCGAGATGCCGTCCAGCGCCGTGCCCAGCACCAGGTACACCACCACCAGCGCACCGATCAATGCATAGGGCGACAGATGCATGCTGTCGACCCACTCGGCCAGCTCGCGCGGGATGCCGGTGAAGGCCATGGTCTTGGTCAGGAACGCAGCCCCGGCCAGGATGAACATGATCATGCAGCTGGTGCGCGTGGCGCCCATGATCCCGTCCTTGAAGTTCTGCCAGGTCAGGCTCTTGCCGTAGGCCGCGATGGCCAGCGAGCCCAGCACCCCGAAGGCCGCGCACTCGGTGGCCGTGGCCCAGCCGGCCACCAGCACCCAGACGATGAACACGATCAGCAGCGCGCAGGGAATGAGGTTGCCCGACAGCCGGATCTTCTGCATGAAGGTGGTGGGCGGGTCGGCCGGCGGCACCTTGTCCGGATGGCGCAGGCTCCACCAGGCGATGTAGCCCGAGAACAGCAGCATCAACAAAAAGCCTGGAAGGAAGCCGGCCAGGAAGATGCGGATGATCGAGGCGTCGGCCGCCACCGCGTACACCACCATCGTGATCGACGGCGGGATCAGGATGCCCAGCGTGCCGGCGGTGGCCAGCGAGCCGATGGCCAGCTTCTCGTCGTAGCCGCGGCGCTTGAGCTCGGGCAGCGCCACCTTGGCGATGGTCGCGCAGGTGGCGGCCGACGAGCCCGAGACCGAGCCGAACACGCCGCAGCCGAGGATGGTGGTGTGCATGAGCCGGCCGGGCACGCGGTTGAGCCACGGCCTCAAGCCTTCGAACATCTCTTCGCTGAGCTTGGTGCGGAACAGGATCTCGCCCATCCAGATGAACAGGGGCAGCGCCGCCAGCTCCCAGCTCGCATTGCTTTCCCAGAAGGCCGAGAACAGGTTCTTGCCGGGCAGCGTGTTGGTGAAGAAGGCCTGGCCGACCCAGCCGACGATGGCCAGGGTCATGGCGATCCAGACGCCGCCGGCGAGCAGCAACAGCATGATGCCGAGCAGCAGCGCGCCCATCAGAAGGGTTTCGAGCATCGGTGTCTTTGTTGTTGTCGTTCAGACGTCGGAGGAGAAGTCGCCTGCGGCGTGCCGCTCTTCGACCGCGCGCTGGTAGCTGGGCTTCTCGCCGCGCACCACGCCGACGAGTTCATCGACCATGGCGATGAGCAGCAGCCAGCAGCCGATCACGAAGCTCGACTGCGGAATCCAGATCGGGATCACGAGCAGGCCCGTGGCCATTTCCTTGAACTCGTAGCTCTCGTACGTGAAGCTGGTGGCCCAGTAGGTCAGGTAGGCCACCGACACGGCGGCGATCAGCAGGCAGGCCACGTCGAGCACGCGGCGCACCTTGGGCGGCACGGCATCGAGCAGCAGCGTGACGCGCACGAAGTCGCCGTGCCGGAACGCATGCGCCATCGCGAAGAAGGCCGCCGCCGCGCACAGCCAGGCCACCGCGTCGTTGAGCCCGCTCACGTGCCAGTTCATCTGCCGGCCCACGCCGGCCACGATCATCAGCACGAAGATCAGGAAGACGCAGAACGCACCGAGCGCGCCGGCACCGTTGTACAGGCGGTCTAGGAATCGCCTCACGGCTTACTTCTTCTTGTAGGCGTCGACGATCGCCGCACCATCGGCACCGGCAGCCTTGAGCCAGTCGGCCTGCATGATGCCGCCGACCTGGCGCATGTCGGTGTCCAGCTTGGGCGAAGGCTTGTGGATCTTCATGCCGCGCTCGGCCAGCAGGCGCTTGTACTCGTCGTTCTTCTCCTGCGCCACCTTCCAGCCACGTGCCTCGGCATCGGCCGCGGCCTTGGTCACAGCGGCCTTGCCGGCGGCGTCGAGTGTATCGAAGGCCTTGGCGTTCACGAGGATCGCGTTCTTCGGAATCCACGCCTGCGTGTCGTAGAAGTTCTTGATGTGCTCGAAGGTCTTGGTGTCGTAGCCGGTGGAGCCCGAGCTCATGTAGCTCTCGATCACGCCGGTGGCCATGGCGGCGCTGAGTTCGGCCTGCTGGATCTGCACGGGCTGCGCGCCGATGAGTTCGGCGATCTTGGCGGTGGCCGGGCTGTAGGCGCGCCACTTGATGCCGCGCAGGTCGGCCACCGAGCCGATCTCCTTCTTGGTGTAGATGCCCTGCGGCGCCCAGGGCACCACGAACAGCACCTTGATGCCTTGCGCTGCAAGCAGCTTGTCCATCGCGGGCTTGGAGGCGTCGTAGAGCTTGCGGGCCTCGGGATAGGTCGTCGCCAGGAAAGGCACGCCGTCCAGCGCGTAGATCGGGTTCTCGTTGGCGTAGTTGGCCAGCAGGATCTCGCCGGCCTGGGCCTGGCCGCTTTGCACGGCGCGCTTGATCTCGGGCGCCTTGAACAGCGACGCGTTGGCATGCACCGTGATCTTCAGCTTGCCGCCGGTGGCCGCGTCCACGTCTTTCGCGAACTGCGTGATGTTTTCGGTGTGGTAGTTGGTCGCGGGGTAGGCGGTGGGCAGGTCCCACTTGGTTTGCGCGAAGGCGGCGGCGCCAAGGGTGAGGCCCGCCAGGGCAATGCCGAACTTGTGATTCATGGACGCGCTCCGGAATGTAGTCAAAGCTGAATGAAAGAAAAGCATACGTGCAAATTCCGGGCCATTCGCTGAGGCATTTCCCTGCCATGTGGTGTCGATGCGGCACCAGGCGCGGGCATGAAAAAACCGCCTCGGGGGCGGTTTCTTCGTTTCAGGGCGAGGTCACTGCTTGGCGGGTTTCGCCTCGGCCACCTTGGCGGCCTTGCCTGCCTTGGCCGGTGCCGCCGCGCCGTTGAAGCTCTGGCCGTTGACCGTCAGGCCCTCGGCCGACAGCTTGGCCGCGCTCTTTTCCTTCACGCCCTTCACGCGCTGCATGAGGTCGGGCCAGTCCTTGAACTCGCCTTCCTTGCGGGCGTCGAGGATGCGCTTGGACAGTGACGGGCCGACGCCCTTGAGGCCGTCGAGGTCGGCGGCGCTGCCCTTGTTGGCATCGACGGCGGCGAACGAGACGGCCGCGAAGCACATGGCGAGCGTGGCGATGACTTTCTTGAACATGGTGAAAACTCCCTCTTCAATCGTTGGTGTGGCTATGCCGACAGGAATATCGGCTTCGGCTCAACGCGAGGGCGAACGCACCAGTTGACGTGAAAACGGGGCCCAGGGCCCCGTGTGACGATTGTTCTGAACCGTGGTCAGAGTTCTTCCACGCGCCGCGGCGGGTAGCTGTCCCAGGCCTGGCAGCCGGGGCAGTGCCAGAAGTACTGGTGCGCCTCGAAGCCGCAGGCCGCGCAGCGGTAGCGCATGAGCGGACGGGTGGCCTGGTCGAGCGCGCGTTGCACCTGCGGATGGAACTGCTCGTGCTCGAAACGCTCGCCGGCCAGCCAGCGCGATGCCGCGACCAGCGAGGGCTGGTGTGCGAGGTGGGCGATGTAGCTGTCGCGCGGCGTGGGGGCGGGCGCTTCTTCGGCGGGCGTGTCCGATGCCGTGCGGGCCGGCGTGCCGCCGAGCGCGATCAGCGCCTCGAGCACGTCGATCGACGGCGACTCGGCATAGCGCCGCTGCAGCAATGCCAGCGCCTCGCCTTCGCGCTGCGCGGCCACGGCGGCCTTCTGCAGTGCTGCGGCGTACAGCGGCAGTGCCAGCGGCGCCGTGTCGCTGAGCCCTTCGAGCGTGTCGAAGGCCGCGGCGGCTTCGCCGTTGCGCAGTTGCAAGGTGGCGGTGTCGATGGCCGGGCGCGGTGCCTGTGGCGCCAGGGCGCGGGCCTGCGTGAGCAGGTCGCCGGCGCCCTGCAGGTCGCCAGCCGCGACGCGTTCGTTGGCCTGCTCGCACAGGTGGTGGGCGCGGCGCGTGCTGTAGCTGGCCTGGTCGGACTCGTCGAGCTTCTGCGCCACGTCGGCGGCCTGCGCCCATTCGCGCGAGCGTTCGTAGATGGCCAGCAGCGCGAGCCGGGCCTCGTTCTCGTAGCGCGTGCCTTCGAGTTTCTGCAGCGCCGCTTCGGCGCGGTCGAGCAGGCCGGCGCGCAGGAAGTCTTGCGCCAGCGCATGCTGTGCGCGCTCGCGGTCGGCACGGCTCAGGTCGCCACGGCCCAGCAGGTGCTCGTGCACGCGCACGGCGCGCTGGTACTCGCCGCGGCGGCGGAACAGGTTGCCGAGCGCGAAGTGCAGTTCTTGCGTGTCGGGGTCGTTCTGCACGGCCTCGATGAAGGCGTCGATGGCCTGGTCCTGCTGCTCGTTGAGCAGGAAGTTCAGGCCGCGAAAGTAGGCCTTGGGCGCCTGCCGGTTCTCGAGCTTGAGCTGGCGGATGTCGAAGCGCGATGCGAGCCACCCGAGCACGAAGGCGACGGGCAGGCCGATCAGCAGCCAGCTGGGATCAAAGTCCATGTTGACGTACGGCGGGAAGGTCGGTGGCGGAGATGGACGGCGTTGCCGCGGAGGCGGTCGCAGTGGCCAGCGGCGCGGGCGAGGGGGCTTCGGTGGTGGCAGGCACTTGCGCCGCGGCGGCGCGGTGTTTCCACCAGCCGGGCAGCATGCCCAGCGCGCCGACCACGAGCCCACCGGCAAAGGCCGCGAGCACGACGAGCACCAGCGGCGCGCGCCAGTGGGTTCCGAAGAAGAAGTAGACGGTCGCGTCGTGCTGGTTGTTCAGCGCGAAGGCGAAGAGCGTAAAAAAAATGGCTGCCTTGAGCAGCCACAGGAGGTACTTCATAGCTGTTCCCGTTGCCGGGAGCATTCTACGTTTGCATTCATTTGCATCAGGCCTTGCGGCCGGCGGCTTCCTTGCCTGCATCGAGCTCGGCGGTCTTCGCGTCGACGGCTTCGCGCAGCGCCTTGCCCGGCTTGAAGTGCGGTACGCGCTTCTCGGGAATCTGCACGCTCTCGCCCGAACGCGGGTTGCGGCCGATGCGTGGCGGACGGCGGTTGACCGAGAAGCTGCCGAAGCCACGGATCTCGATGCGATGGCCGCGCACGAGCGCGTCGCTCATGGCGTCGAGGATGGTCTTGACGGCGTATTCGGCATCGCGGTGCGTGAGCTGCGCGAAACGGGCTGCGAGTTCTTCGACGAGGTCTGAGCGGGTCATAGGCCAAACATAAACGAAAAACGTGGACGAAAAAAAAGACAGAGCGGCCCCGGGGGCCTGCCTCTGTCTTCGGACTCAGCTTACTTGTTGTCGCTGTTGTCGAGCTTGGCGCGCAGCAGGGCGCCCAGGCTGGTCGTGCCCGCGTTTTCGCGTGCCGACTGCTGGCTCAGGCTGGCCATGGCGCCTTGTTCGTCGACCATGTCCTTCTGCTTGATCGACAGCTGGATGTTGCGGGTCTTGCGATCCACATTCACGACG
>Ga0207709_10000780_pt1 | contig 24963 bp, 21 predicted proteins | sample KBSM34metaG_FD_184397 | JGI IMG/M metagenome (GOLD analysis project Ga0207709, IMG submission 184397) | Miscanthus rhizosphere microbial communities from Kellogg Biological Station, Michigan, USA - KBS M3-4 metaG (SPAdes) (version 2) | ecosystem: Host-associated > Plants > Roots > Rhizosphere >...
CTGGTCGAGCCGATCAGCCAGGCCGCGGCCAACCAGCGCGCGGGCCGGTGCGGGCGGGTGGCGAACGGCATCTGCATCCGGCTCTACGACGAAAAGGATTTCGAAGGCAGGGCGCGCTTCACCGATCCGGAAATCCTGCGTTCCTCGCTCGCGGGCGTGATCCTGCGAATGAAGTCGCTGCGGCTGGGCGACGTGGCGCGCTTTCCGTTCCTCGAGGCACCATCGCCGCGCGCGATTGCCGATGGCTACCAACTGCTCAACGAACTCGGCGCGGTCGACGACGCCAACGAACTGACGCAAACCGGTGCCGAGCTGTCGCGGCTGCCGCTTGACCCGCGCGTCGGCCGGATGATCCTGGAAGCCCGATCGCGCGGCGCGCTCGAAGAAGTCCTGGTCATCGCCTCGGCCCTCAGCGTGCAGGACGTGCGCGACCGCCCGATGGACGCACAGCAGCAGGCCGACCAGGCGCATTCGAAATTCGACGACGAGAAGAGCGAGTTCAGCGGCTACCTGCGGTTGTGGAAGTGGATCGCCGACGCGCGCGGCGGCCACGGAGACACGCACAAGCTCAGCAACCGCCAGTACGAGCAGCTGCTGCGCCAGAATTTCATCAACATCCGCCGTGTGCGCGAGTGGCGCGACATCCACTCGCAGCTGCTCACAGTCGTGACCGAGCACAAGTGGCGCCTCAACGCCGAGCCCGCTGGCTATGAGCCGCTGCACCTGTCGATGCTCGCGGGCCTGCTCGGCAACATTGGCTGGAAGCTCGAAGATGACGAGGCGTATCTCGGCGCGCGCGGCATCAAGTTCTACAAGCACCCGGGTGCGCATCTGAAGAAGAAGCCCGGCCGCTGGATCGTTGCGGCCGAACTGGTCGAGACCACGCGGCTCTTCGGGCGCGGCATCGCCAACATCGAGCCACAGTGGCTCGAACAGGTGGCGGGGCATCTGCTGAAGAAGCAATTGCTCGACCCGCACTGGGAGAAGAAGGGCGCGCAGGTGTCGGCGCTGGAGCGCGCGACGTTGTACGGGCTTGTCGTATACAGCGGGCGCCGCGTCGACTTCACCAAGGTCGATCCGGTCGCGGCGCGCGAAATCTTCATCCGCGAGGCGTTGGTCGGTGGGCAATGGGAGAGCAAGTTCCCGTTCCTCACGGCCAACCGCAAGCTGGTGCGCGAGGTCGAAGGGCTGGAGCACAAGTCGCGCCGGCAGGACGTGCTGGTCGACGACGAACTGATCTTCGCCTTCTACGACGCGCAGTTGCCCGCCGACGTGGCCAGCGGCATCACCTTCGAGAACTGGTACCGCCATGCCTCGAAGGAGCAGCCACGTCTCTTGTTCCTGACGCGCGATGAACTGATGCGCCACCAGGCGGCTGGCATCACGACGCAGTCTTTTCCGGCCACGCTGCGGCTGGGCGGCGTCGATTGTGCTGCGACCTACCTGCACGAGCCCGGCGACGCGAAGGACGGCCTCACCGTCAGCGTGCCGCTGTTCGTGCTCAACCAGGTGAGCGAGGAACGCTGCGAGTGGCTGGTGACGGGCATGCTCAAGGACAAGATCCAGGCGCTGCTCAAGAGCCTGCCGCAGCGCCCGCGCTCGCGGCTGGTGCCGCTGCCCGAGTCGGCTTCGAAGCTGGCGGAAGAACTCTCGCTGCCCGAGCTGTTCGGCACGGGCTCGCTGACCGACGTGCTGCTCAAGCGCGTGCGCGACATGACCAGCATCGACGTGAAGCGCGCCGACTTCAAGCTCGACATGCTGCCGCCGCACCTGTTCATGAACCTGCGCGTGATCGACGAGCACGGGCGGCAGCTGGGCATGGGGCGCAACCTTGGTGCGCTGAAGGCCGAACTCGGTGCGCAGGCGCGCGGCGCGTTCCAGGCGCTCGCGGGGCTGAATGTGAAGGCGTCGCCGGAGAAGAAGACGGCGACGGACGAAGGCTCGAAGGCGCCCGCGAAGGCGGCCGACGCGCCTGCACCCGCCGCGCTACCCGCCGGCCAGCGCTACACGGGCTGGACTTTCGGCGAGCTGCCCGAACTGATGGAAGTGCGCCGCGGCTCGCAATCGCTGATCGGTTTTCCGGCGCTGCGCGACGAGGGGGACGCCGTGACCATCGAGGTGTTCGACGAGCCTGCCGTGGCGGCCGCCAAGCACCGGGCCGGCCTGCGCCGCCTGTTCGCACTGCAGCTGAAGGATGCACTCAAGTACCTCGAGAAGAACATCCCCGATCTGCAGAAGATGTCGGTCGCGTTCATGCCGCTCGGCACCTCCGAGGAGTTGCGCACGCAGATCATCGATGTGGCGATCGACCGCGCCTTCCTTCAGGAGCCGCTGCCGACCGACGAGTTCGCGTTCAAGCGCCGGCTGGAAGAGGGGCGCGGCCGCCTCACGCTGATTGCGAACGAGGTGGGCCGGCTGGCGTCGGCCATCCTCGTCGAATACGCGGCGGCCGCGCGCAAGATCAAGGACACGAAGATCCAGCCCGATGCCGTGCAGGATGCCGCGCAGCAGCTGCAGCGTCTCGTCGGCAAGCGTTTCATCGCCGATGCACCGTGGACGCAGTTGCAGCACTTCGCGCGCTACCTCAAGGCCATCGTGCTGCGGCTCGACAAGCTGCGCGCGGACCCCGCGCGCGACGCCGCGAAGCTCGCCGAGCTCAAGCCTCAGGAGCAGCGCTACTGGCGCCTGGTGGCGGAGCGCAAGGGCGTGGTGGATGAGCGCATGCTCGAATTCCGCTGGCTGCTCGAGGAGCTTCGCGTGAGCTTCTTCGCACAGGAGTTGCGCACGCCGCAGCCGGTGAGCGTGAAGCGGCTCGACAAGGCGTGGGCTCAGCTGCAGGCATGAAAAAGCCCGCCGAAAGGGGCGGGCTCTTCGCCGAAGGCGGCACAAGGTGCCGCCGCCCGGTCATATGCGCCCCATGAGCACGAGGATGACAACGATCACAAGCACGAGGCCGAGGCCACCGCTGGGCCCGTAGCCCCAGGACCGGCTATAGCCCCAGCTTGGAAGCGCGCCGATCAGCAGCAGGATCAGGACGATCAGCAGAATGAACGAGAGGGACATGGTTTGCTCCTGGGACGTTGTTTCAACGAACCCCGATGCTGGTCATCCTCGCGGTGGCGCGGCGCCGGAGAGCCACCCCTTCGGTGGTCAGGACAGTCCTACCGCGCGCGTCGGCGTTTTGCCCGGTGTATCTGCAAGCGACGGAAGGGGCGTCCTCAGAGCCTGGCGAGCCGCTCCAGCGCGGCGAGCAGCGTCTCGTCTTTCTTGGCGAAGCAGAAGCGCACCACGCGCTGGTCGAAGCCGTTGCCATAGAAGGCCGACAGCGGGATTGCCGCCACGCCGATCTCGCGCGTGAGCCACAGGCAGAACTCGGCTTCGGACAGGTCGCTCACCGCCGAGATGTCGACGCACTGGAAATAGCTGCCTTCACTGCGCAGCAGCTTGAAGCGCGTCTTCTCGGCCAGGCCGGCGGCGAACAGGTCGCGCTTGCGCTGGTAGAAGGCAGGCAGCTCGAGGTACGGCTTCGGCTCGGCCATGTACTGCGCGAGCGCGTGCTGCATCGGCGTGTTCACGGTGAACACGTTGAACTGATGCACCTTGCGGAACTCGGCCATCAGCGGAGCCGGCGCAGCCACGAAGCCGACCTTCCAGCCGGTGACGTGGTAGGTCTTGCCGAAGCTGCTGACGATGAAGCTGCGCGCGGCCAGGCCCGGGAAGCGCGCCACGCTTTCGTGGCGCGCGCCGTCGTAGACCATGTGCTCGTAGACCTCGTCGCTGATTACGAACACGTCGGTCGGCGCGAGCAGTTCCTCGAGCTGGCGCATCTCGGCGGCGGTCCAGATCGTGGCGCTCGGGTTGTGCGGCGTGTTGATGATGATGGCGCGCGTGCGCGGCGTGAGCGCGGCGGCGATCTTGTCGAAGTCGGGGCGGAAGGTGCCGGGCACGAGCGGCACGCGCACCACGCTGCCGCCGGCCAGATCGATGTTGGGCACGTAGCTGTCGTAGCAGGGCTCGAGCACGATCACCTCGTCGCCCGGGCGCACCACGGCGAGGATGGCCGTGATGATGGCCTGCGTGGCGCCGGCGGTGACGGTGATCTCGGTGGCCGCGCTGTAGCCGTGGCCGTACAGCGCCGAGATCTTCGCGGCGATGGCGTCGCGCAGCGCCGGAATGCCGGGCATCGGCGGGTACTGGTTGTGGCCCGCGGCCATGGCGGCCGTCACGTCTTCGAGCAGCTTCGGATCGCAGTTGAAATCCGGAAAGCCCTGGCCGAGGTTGACCGCATTCTTCTCGGCGGCCAGCGCCGACATCACGGTGAAGATGGTGGTGCCTACAGCCGGCAGCTTGGTGGCGATGTCGGGCGTGCGTGGGGATTGAGCTGTGCTCATAGTTCGTAGTCTTGTTGATGGCCGCTCAGGGCCTTGGCGATCAGGTTGCGGTCGAGGCGGTCGGACAGCAGTTCGGCGAACTTGAAGACGAAGTTGCGCAGGTAGGCGCTGCGCTTGAACGCGACCCGCGCGATATTCTGGCCGAACACGTGGCCCATCGGGCGCACCACGAGGTCGGCGTTCGATTCGTCGCGCACGGCCATCTCGGCCACGATGCCCACGCCCAGCCCGAGGCGCACGTAGGTCTTGATCACGTCGGAGTCGATGGCTTCGAGCGCGATGCGCGGCGTGAGCTTCTTCTGCGCGAACGCATGGTCGATGCGCGTGCGTCCGGTGAACGACGGGTGATACGTGATGATCGGCTCGCTCGCCAGGTCTTCGAGCGAGATGCGCTCCTTGGCGGCCAGTGGATGGTCCTTGGGCAGCACCAGCACGTGCTGCCATTCATAGCAGGGCAGGGTCACGAGCTCGGCGTAGCCGTCGAGCGATTCGGTGGCGATGCCGATCTCGGCGATCTCGTCGATCACCATGCGCGCCACCTGGTCGGGCGAGCCCTGGTGCAGGCTCACGTTGACCTTGGGGTACGCCTCGCGCAGATTGGCCACGGGCACCGGCAGTACGTAGCGCGCCTGGGTGTGGGTGGTGGCGATGGAGAGGGTGCCGCTGTCCTGCGCGCTGAACTGTTCGCCGATGCGCTTGAGGTTGCCCACCTCGCGCATGATGAGTTCGATGCTGGCGATGACGTGCTGGCCCGGCTCGGTCACGCGCTTCAGTCGTTTGCCATGGCGCGCGAAGATTTCAACGCCCAGTTCTTCCTCGAGCTCGATGATGGCCTTGGAAACGCCGGGCTGCGAGGTGTGGAGCGCCTTGGCCGCCTCCGTGAGATTCAGGTTGCGCCGCACGGCTTCCTGAACAAACTTGAACTGGTGCAGATTCATATCAAATTCCGTCTTATTACGGAATTTATTATGCCTTCGGAATCTATCGAAATTGCCGGATGTTCAAGATTTGACCGCAATTCTGGCCAGGAGATCGACCAGTTCGGGCTCCTCGCCAACGATGCGGGCGAGCGAGAAGCCAACGTCGGGCCAGCGCTGGCGCAGCGCCTCGAGCTGGTGCGGCAGGTCTTCGCGCGCGTGCTTGCCCATGCCGAGGAACAGCGGGACCACGCGGATGGCGGTGGCGCCGCCGGCAATCAGCGCCGCTGTCGCCGTGGGCAGGTCGGGCGTTGCCAGTTCCATGTAGGCGCAGGCTACGCGGGCGCGGGGCTCGTTCCTGCACACGCGCTCGGCCACGGCTTCGATGGGCTGGCGCCAGCGTTCGTCGCGCGAACCGTGCGCCAGTAAAACGATGCCCTGGGTCATCGTCGCAGCACCAGCCAGCTGAAGGCCGTCAACGACATCACCGAATAGATCATTCCCGGCGCCGCCGCCGTGAGCCATGGCGACCAGTTGCTCAGGTTGCCGAGATAGCCGAACACGTTGTTCAGCAGGAAGAAGCTGATGCCGATCATCACGCCGCCGAACACGTAGGTGGTGATGCCGGCCTGGCGGAAGTGCAGATAGGCGAAGGGCAGGGCGAGCACCACCATCACCAGGCACGAGAGCGGATAGAACACCTTGCGCCAGAACTCGATCTCGTAGCGCTGCGCGGTCTGGCCGTTGGCGTCGAGGTGGCGGATGTAGTCGAACAGGTCGATCGTGCCCATGCGGTCGGGGCGCAGGAGCGCGACCGACACCATTTCGGCGGTCAGCGTGGTGGGCCAGTTCAGCTGCGGAATCTTGGTCGTGGCAATGCGGGCCTGGTCGGCCGAGCTGCGCGTGTCGTACTTCTGCTCTTCGACGTCGGTGAGCATCCAGTGCCCGTTGTCGATGCGGGCCGAGCTCGCGACGATCTGGGTGCTGATGTAGCCGTTGTCATCGAACTCGAAGATGCGCGGGCTCTTCAGCGTGCCCTTGCGGTCGATCGACAGCACGTTCACTGCGAACGACACATTGCCCCGTTTTTCCTTGAGCCAGGCGCCCGTGTTGCCGGCCAGGGAATAGACGCCCTGGTATTTGGCCTTGAGCAGCTGGCCCGTGCGCTCCGACGCCGGTGCGACATAGTCGCCGATGGCAAAGGTCAGCATGACGAAACCGATGCCCAGCAGCAGCAGGGTGCGCAGCGCACGCCAGGGCCCCAGGCCGCTGGTGCGCAGGATCGTGTATTCGGAGCTCTGCGCCAGCCGGGCCATCACGAAGATGGAGCCGATCAGCACCGTGATCGGCAGCAGTTCGTAGAGGTGGCTCGGAATCAGCAGCGTCACGTAGACCAGCGCCTGCGCCGGCCCGTAGTTGAGGCTGTCCGGCTTGCCGATGGATTGCAGTTCATCGACGAAGTCGAAGAAGAAAAAGAGGCTCAGAAAGCCGAGCGTCACGAACGCCACGGCCTTCAGCACCTCCACGTAGATCAGGCGTCTTATCGTTTTCACGTGGGTTCGATCTTGGGTGTAGGCAGCGCGGCGGCGGACGGACGTGGCTTGCCAGGCCGTCCCCAGTTGTTCTGGCGTATGCCGAGCCATGCCAAGTTGATCAGCAGCACGCCGCCATGCAGCAGCACCATGAAGCCACCCAGGCTGTATTTGCCTGAACTGATCCAGCTCTGCCCCAGGTTGAGCATGTTGTAGTAGACGACGAAAGCGAACAGCGCCAGCAGCAGGTTGCCGCTGCGGCCGACGCGCGGGTTGGCGCTCGACACATTCAGCGCCAGCAGCACGAAGTTGACGGCCGTCAGCAGCATCCCGATGCGCCAGGCCAGCTCGCCGCGGCTCGGGTCGCTCGGATCGGTCAGAAGGGACAGCGTGTTGCGCGCGCGCGGCGGCGTTGCGTCGTTGGTCAGGCCGTTGTTGCCGCCAGCCCGGGTGCCGTAGGTCTTGAATTCGCTGATCTTCAGGCCGGTCTGGGCAATGGGCTGCTCGAGCCGCTGTCCGTTGTTGAGCAAAAGGTAGCGCGAATTGCCGATGTTCTCGATGCTGCCGCTGCGCGCCGAGGTCGTGATCTGCATGTTGCGCTCGATCGACCAGATGAAGACGTTGGTGGCCTTGGAGTTGTCCGCCGTCTCCTTGTCGATGAAGAACACGCGCACCCGGCCTGCGGATTCGCGGAACTCACCCGGCGCCACGCGCTCGATGTCGCTGCGCTGTTCGTACTGCTTGCGCATGCCGATGGTCTGCGAATTGGCCCACGGCCAGCCCACCAGCGCCATCACCGCGATCAGGATCAGCACTGGCCAGGCGAAGCGGAACAGCGGCTTGACGAAGTCGATCAGGCCGCGCCCACTGGAAAACCAGATCACCATCTCGCTGTCGCGGTACATGCGCGAGAGGGTGCCGACGATGGCGATGAACAGGCTCAGGCTCAGGATGGTCGGCATGTAGCCGAGCACCGTGTAAGTCATCACCAGGAACACCTCCTGCGGGTTCACACTGCCCTTGGACGCGAGCCCCAGGGTGCGGATGAGCATCATGGTCATCACGATGGTGACCAGGACCACGAGGGTTGCTCCGAAGCTGCGGGACAGCTCCTTGCGTAGGGAAGAATGGAATAACATCGTTCGAGGAAAAAAAGGATTATGGACTTTCAACTCAAGACCCTCACCGTCGCCCAGGCTGCAGCCGAGAAATCCGACGTCCTCATCGTGCTCGTGGGCAGCGCTCCGCTCACCTCCAAAGACCCGTTGTCGGTGCTCGCCGCCAGTGCCCGCAAGGCCGGCGACCTGCCCGACAAGGCTGGCAAGCAGCTGGGGCTCTACCGTCCGGAAGACGTGGTCGCGTCCCGCGTGGTGCTCGCCGCCATCGGCGACGGCAAGCCCGCCTCGGTGCGCAGCGGGGTGATCGCGGCGGTCAACGCGGTCAAGGCCCAGGGGCCCAAGCGCGTGGCCATCGTGTTTGCGCAGCCCGCCGACGGCGCGGCGGTAGCGAGCGCCGTCACGGCGGCGGCCGACGCCAGCTATGTCTATACGACCACCAAGTCGAAGGCCGAGCCCCGCAGCATCCGCCAGCTGATCGTCGGCGTGGCCGATGCCGCCGTCGTCACCGGCGCCTTCGACACCGCCCGCGCCACTGTCCAGGGCATCGAACTGGCCAAGGAATGGGGCAACCGGCCGGCCAACCATGCCACGCCCACGATGCTGGCCGAGGTCGCCAAGGGGCTGGCCAAGCTGCCGAACATCAAGTGCGAAGTGCTGGGCCCGAAAGAAGTCGAGAAGCTCGGCATGGGTGCCTTCGCGGCCGTGGCTCAAGGTTCGGCGGAGCCGCTGCGCTTCATCGTGCTGCGCTACCACGGTGCGCCCAAGGACGAGGCGCCCGTGGTGCTTGTCGGCAAGGGCATCACCTTCGATACCGGCGGTGTCTCGCTCAAGCCCGCGGCCGAAATGGACGAAATGAAGTTCGACATGTGCGGCGCGGCAAGTGTGCTCGGCACCTTCCGCGCGCTCGGCGACCTCCAGCCCGCCATCAACGTCGTCGGCCTCATTCCCTCGTGCGAGAACATGAACGACGGTCGCGCCGTGAAGCCGGGCGACGTGGTGACGAGCATGAGCGGCCAGACCATCGAGGTGCTCAACACCGATGCCGAGGGCCGGCTCATCCTTTGCGACGCATTGACCTACGCCAAGCGCTTCGATCCGGCGGCCGTGATCGACATAGCGACCCTGACGGGCGCCTGCGTGGTGGCCCTGGGCGGCGTGCGCAGCGGTCTGTTCACCAGCGACGAAACGCTGGCCGCAGCGATCGAAGCTGCCGGCGAGGCCTCGCAGGACCGCTGCTGGCGCCTGCCACTGGACGACGACTATGCCGAAGGCCTCAAGAGCAACTTTGCCGACGTGGCCAACATTGCCGGCCGCGCCGGCGGCGCCATCACCGCCGCCAAGTTCCTGCAGCGCTTTGCCGGCGACTTCGCCTGGGCGCACCTGGACATCGCGGGCACCGCCTGGAAGAGCGGTGCGGTCAAGGGCTCGACCGGCCGGCCGGTGGGCCTGCTGGTGTCGTACCTGACGACCCGCGCAAGCGGCGGAGACGGATCGGGCAAGGCCAGCAAAACCAAAACCCCCGCAGCTCCGGCCAAAAAGGCCAGGTCGGCGAAGTGACGGAAATCGGCTTTCACTACAACGCGCCCGACAAGCTGAACTACGCCTGCCGGCTGGTTCGCAAGGCCGTGAATGCACGCGGCCTGCGCGTGGTGGTCGTCGGCGATGCGCTTGCGCTCGAAGCCATGGACGCCGCGCTCTGGCAGCTGTCACCGGTGGACTTCGTCGCGCACTGCCGCGGCGATGCGCCGGCCCATGTGGTCGCGCGTTCGCCCGTCGTTCTTTCGGCGGAGGGGGCCGACGCGGCCTCGCTGCCGCACCGCGAAATGCTGGTGAATCTCGGACTCGAAGTGCCTGCAGGCTTCGAGCGCTATGAACGCATGATCGACATCGTGAGCGACGAGGCCAACGATCGCCAGGTCGGCCGTTCGCGCTGGCGCCACTATGCCGATCGTGGCTACACCATCCAGCCACACGATTTCGCAAAGAGTTCCTGACATGGCCAGCACGCTGCGCACACCGCCCCGGTTCGTTCCCACGCTGACCACGGTGCTCGAGGTTCCGGCGGAGCCCGCGAGTCCCGAGCCGCAGGCCGCGGCCGCGCTCCAACCCGACCCGGCGAGCGTCATGGCATTGCCGCCGGCCGTGCAGCTTTCGCAGGCGGAAATCGTCAGCCTCGAAGAGCAGTTGCTGCACCGCGTGTTGCAGCGCGTCGACCTGTCTCTGGAAGAGCGTTTGAGCGACACCGTGTCAGCTGCCGTTCAGCATCAGCTCGACGCGATGGTGCCGCGTTTGCGCAATGAAATCGAAGCTGTTCTGCGTGCGCTGGTGATCGAGGCAATGGCCGCGGAACTCAGCGAAAACACAGGGTCTACGCCAGCTTCCGGCGCCTGAATCCTCGGCTAAACTGCGCCGCAGGTCGGAAGGGCGTGAGGGTGCCGCTGGTCCGCGGCGCGAAACTTGCGTGGTCTGTGCGCCCGGATCACACGACCGGTTTTTTATTCTTTTCATCCAAGTTCTGGAGGTTCTCATGCAATTGAAATGGACTGCGGTCGCACTGGCTGCACTCACGCTGGTGGCTTGCGGCAAGAAGGAAGAAGCTGCTGCTCCCGCTGCGGCGCCCGCGCCAACGGCTGCGGCCCCGGCTGCTGCACCTGCCGGAGAAACCCTGCTCGTCAAGATCGGCCACGTTGCGCCCACGAGCGGTCCCATTGCCCACCTCGGCAAGGACAACGAGTTCGGCGCCAAGATGGCCATCGAAGACCTGAATGCAAAGGGCCTCAAGATCGGCGACAAGGTCGCCAAGTTCGAACTGGTCGCAGAAGACGACGCTGGCGATCCGAAGCAGGGCACCGCTGTCGCCCAGAAGCTGGTCGACGAGAAGGTCAACGGCGTGGTGGGTCACCTGAACTCGGGCACCACCATTCCCGCTTCGAAGCTCTACAGCGACGCCGGCATTCCGCAGATCTCGCCTTCGGCCACCAATCCGAAGTACACGCGCCAAGGCTTCAAGACCACGTTCCGCGTGGTGGCCGACGACACGCAGCTCGGCGGCACGCTGGGCAAGTACGCGGTCGAAACGCTCAAGGGCAAGAACATCGCCGTGATCGACGACCGCACGGCCTATGGCCAAGGCGTTGCCGAAGAGTTCGAGAAGTCGGCAAAGGCCGCTGGCGCCACCATCGTGGGCCACGAGTTCACCACCGACAAGTCGACCGACTTCAACGCCATCCTGACCAAGCTCAAGGCTGCCAAGCCCGACGTGCTGTTCTTTGGCGGCATGGATGCCGTCGGCGGCCCGATGCTCAAGCAAGTCAAGCAGCTCGGCCTGAACGTCAAGTTCATGGGCGGCGACGGCCTGTGCACCGGCGAACTGCCGAAGCTGGCTGGCGATGCGATTGGCGAAGAAATGGTGGTGTGCGCTGAAGCCGGTGGCGTGGACGGCGACTTCAAGCAGCCGCTGGAAGACTTCAAGGCCAAGTTCAAGACCAAGAACGGCGTCGAAGTGCAGATCTACGCGCCGTACGTGTACGACGCGGTCAACGTGCTGGCCGAAGCCATGGTCAAGGCCGGCTCGTCCGACCCGGCCAAGTACCTGCCTGAAGTCGGCAAGACACAATACAAGGGCGTGACCGGCCCGATCGCCTTCGACGAAAAGGGCGACATCAAGAACGGCGCCCTGACGCTGTACACCTACAAGGGTGGTGCGCGCACGCAGATCGCCGTGGTGCGCTGATTCGCTTCGGCAGCGGCAACCTTCGCGGTTGTCCGCAAGAAGAAAAAGGGCCCTCGGGCCCTTTTTTCATGGCTGCTTCAGGCGCGGTTCAGAGCGGTGCAAGACCTGAAGGGCGATTGGCGTTGCAGTACTCGATGAAAGCGTCGAGATCGCGCGACTTGTCGAACACCGCGTCTGCACCCAGAGCCATGCAACGCGCGCGTATGTCGGCCGTCACGTAGTTGCTGAGCACCACCACCCGTTGGCTGGGCTTGCGGTTCCTGCAGCCGCCCAGAACGCCGAGGCCGGAACCTTCCTTCAGGAAGAGGTCGACGATCAGGAGCTGCCAGCCGTCGGGATGCACCTCGAGCCATGCAAGGGCCTCTGTCTCGGTTTCGGCGAAGCCGACCACACGGCCATTGACCAAATCCTCGAGTGCCGGGACCAGGTTATCCCTGATGGTCTTGTTGTCCTCGACGAGGAACGTGATGAGGGCCATGCCGTGGTTTCGCTTTGAGAACGAATAGCGTAGCGTGCCTGGCGTTGCCGCGGCGTAGGAGAAAGGATACGGACGGAGTGCCGGTGGCCGAATCCGGGGTCAGTCGTCGCCGTCGGCGCGGATCTCTGCCTTGGGCTTCTTGGCCAGCGCCTGGCTTTCGTCGCGCTCCGCCGCCGCTTCGAGGCGCTTCTCGATCTCCTCGCTCAGTGCGGCGTTGACCTCAGCCAGCTTCTCGGCGGACTTGGCCAGCTTTTCTTCCAGCTGGCTCGTGTGCTCGATGGCCTGTGCCACTTCGCCGACCTGCACTTCTTCGGGCAACTCCTGTTCGAGTACCGTGTTCACCACGGCGAGGTTGTCCGATGCCCGCTGCACGTCGGCAGCCACCTGCTCGCTTTTTTCCAGGGTGCGGTCCAGTGGGGTCCTGCCGCGCGGCGCGTTTTTTCGTTGTCCAGCCATCGAGGCTCCTTTGCAGGCTTTGAAACTAAAACATTCGGATCGTAGCGCCAGATGAAAGGATCCGGCAGGTGATATCCAGTTGTTGCAAAGCAACGCACTGCTTGGTGAGCCGGACGACAAAAAAGCCCAAGTGCTTGTGGCAACTTGGGCTTCTTGCGTTGTCTGATGTTCGTGAACGGTTACGAACAATCGATCTCTGGCGGAGCAGGCGGGATTCGAACCCGCGGAGGGCTATTAACCCTCACACGCTTTCCAGGCGTGCGACTTAAACCGCTCATCCACCGCTCCTGAGCCCACGATTGTAGCAGTCAGTTCAGGCCGGATTCGACGGCTTGCCTGCCTGGACCATGCGCATCGCCGAAGCGATGAGCGCGGCGGTCTCGGTCATGTTGCTCGGCACGATCAGCGTGGTCTTGGAATCGGCCGCCACCTTGCCGTAGGCGTCGACGGCGCGCTCGGCCACCTTGAGCTGCACGGCCTGCTCGCCGCCGGGCTGGCGGATGGCCGCTGCCACGCGTTCGATGGCGTCTGCCGTTGCGGTGGCCACCGCGGTGATGGCGGCGGCTTCACCCTGTGCGTTGTTAATCTGCGCCTGCTTTTCGCCCTCGGAGCGGGCAATGAAGGCCTCGCGTTCGCCGGTGGCGATGTTGATCTGCTCCTGGCGGCGGCCTTCGGAGGCCGCAATCAGCGCGCGCTTGCCGCGCTCGGCCGTGATCTGCGCCTGCATGGCCAGCAAGATTTCCTTCGGCGGCGTCAGGTCCTTGATTTCGTAGCGCAGCACCTTCACGCCCCAGTTGAGCGCGGCCTCGTCGATCGCGGCCACCACCTGGGCGTTGATCACGTCGCGCTCCTCGAAGGTCTTGTCGAGCTCCAGCTTGCCAATCACGCTGCGCAGCGAGGTCTGCGCGAGCTGCGTCACGGCCACGATGTAGTTCGACGAACCGTAGCTCGCGCGCATCGGATCGGTCACCTGGAAGTACAGGATGCCGTCGACCTGCAGCTGCGTGTTGTCGCGCGTGATGCAGATCTGGCTCGGCACGTCGAGCGGGATTTCCTTCAGGCTGTGCTTGTAGGCCACCCGGTCGATGAACGGAATCAGGAAGTTGGGGCCGGGCGTCATGGTGCCGTGGTACTTGCCCAGGCGCTCGCGCACCCAGGCGTTCTGCTGCGGCACGAACTTGACCGACTGGCTGATGAAGATGATCGCGATGACCAGGATGATGAGAGGGACCGAAAATTCCATGGTGCGCTTCCTTTTTCTGAGTTCTATGGACTGTGACTAGACCTTGTCGACGACGAGCCGGCTGCCGATCACCTCGACCACCCGGTGCTCGCCGGTCGACGGTGTGCGGCCCGCGCGCTGGATCACGGTCCACTGCGCGCCGCGGTAGCGCACGATCGCCGTGCCGTCGGCATTCCACGCATCGACCTGCACGCTCTCGCCGATGTCGAGGTTCACGTCGCGGTTGGCTTCGGTGGGCGGGGCAGGAGGGCGCTTGCGCTGGATCGAGTACCAGGTGAGCACGGCCCCCACGCCGATCACCGAGGCCACGATCAGCTGGGTGACGGTGCCGAAGCCCAGGTGCGCCGAGATCGCCGCGGCTGCAAAGCCTGCGGCCAGCAGCAAAAGGTAGACGGTGCCCGAAAGCAACTCGACCACGATGGCGGCCCCCGCAATCAGCCACCAGACGGTGGAATTCGCCATTTCAACTCCTCTTTTCCTTGTTCGATGCGCGCCATTCTGAGGCATATGCCCCAAGCGCTTGCCCTGGGTAGGGGTACTGCGCCGCAGCCGGAGGAATGGGCCTTGCCGGACGGGCCCGAATGGCTTGCACGAGCCTGACCAGATTCGTCATCCGAATTCCGTACACTTCGCGCCTCGCCTCATTGCCTGTCTGTCTGCCTGTCCGGAGCCCCGCTCATGAAATTCCGCTTTCCCATCGTCATCATCGACGAGGACTTCCGCTCCGAGAACACCTCGGGCCTCGGCATCCGCGCGCTCGCGCAGGCCATCGAGACGGAGGGCTTCGAGGTGCTGGGCGTCACGAGCTACGGTGACCTGAGCCAGTTCGCACAGCAGCAAAGCCGGGCCAGCGCCTTCATCCTGTCGATCGACGATGAGGAATTCACCATCGGCCCCGACCTCGATCCGGCCGTGCTGAACCTGCGCAACTTCATCGGCGAAGTGCGGCGCAAGAACGCCGACGTGCCGATCTACATCTACGGCGAGACCAAGACATCGCGCCACATCCCGAACGACATCCTGCGCGAACTGCACGGCTTCATCCACATGTTCGAGGACACGCCGGAATTCGTGGCGCGCCACATCATCCGCGAGGCCAAGAGCTACCTCGAGAGCGTGCAGCCGCCGTTCTTCAAGGCGCTCATCGACTACGCGGAAGACGGCTCCTACTCGTGGCACTGCCCGGGCCACTCGGGCGGCGTGGCGTTCCTGAAGAGCCCGGTGGGCCAGATGTTTCACCAGTTCTTCGGCGAGAACATGCTGCGCGCCGACGTCTGCAACGCGGTGGAAGAACTAGGCCAGCTGCTCGACCACACTGGCCCGGTGGCGGCCAGCGAGCGCAACGCGGCGCGCATCTTCAATGCCGACCACTGCTTCTTCGTGACCAACGGCACCAGCACCAGCAACAAGATGGTGTGGCACCACACGGTGGCCCCGGGCGACGTGGTGGTGGTCGACCGCAACTGCCACAAGTCGATCCTGCACGCGATCATCATGACCGGCGCGATCCCGGTGTTCATGAAGCCCACGCGCAACCACTTCGGCATCATCGGCCCCATTCCGAAGAGCGAGTTCGAGCAGAGCGCCATCAAGGCCAAGATCAAGGCCAATCCGCTGCTGGCCGACGTGGACGCCGACAAGGTCAAGCCGCGCGTGATGACGCTCACGCAATCGACCTACGACGGCGTGATCTACAACACCGAGACCATCAAGAACATGCTCGACGGCTACGTCGACACGCTGCATTTCGACGAAGCGTGGCTGCCGCACGCGGCCTTCCACCCGTTCTATGGTGCCTACCACGCGATGGGCAAGCGCCGCGTGCGGCCGAAGGAATCGCTGGTGTTCGCTACGCAATCCACCCACAAGCTGCTGGCAGGCATCAGCCAGGCCAGCCACGTGCTGGTGCAGGACTCGCAAAACCGCCAGCTCGACCGCGACCTGTTCAACGAGGCCTACCTGATGCACTCGTCGACCAGCCCGCAGTACGCGATCATCGCGAGCTGCGACGTGGCCGCCGCCATGATGGAGCCGCCCGGTGGCACCGCGCTGGTGGAAGAGAGCATCCTCGAAGCGCTGGACTTCCGCCGCGCCATGCGCAAGGTGGAAGAAGAGTTCGGCAAGGACGAGTGGTGGTTCAAGGTCTGGGGCCCCGAGAAGCTCGTCGACGAGGGCATCGGCCGCGCAGAAGACTGGATCATGCAGGGGGAGAAGAGCGGCAAGCCGAAGAACAAGAAGTCGCCGCGCAACTGGCACGGATTCGGCGAGCTGGCCGACGGTTTCAACATGCTCGACCCGATCAAGTCGACCATCGTCACGCCGGGCCTCGACCTCGAAGGCAACTTCGCCGAGACCGGCATTCCCGCGAGCGTGGTGACCAAGTTCCTCGCCGAGCACGGTGTGATCGTGGAGAAGACGGGCCTCTACAGCTTCTTCATCATGTTCACCATCGGCATCACCAAGGGCCGCTGGAACACGTTGCTCACGGCGTTGCAGCAGTTCAAGGACGACTACGCGCGCAACCAGCCGATGTGGCGCATCCTGCCCGAGTTCTGCCAGCAACACCCGGGCTACGAACGCCTCGGCCTGCGCGACCTGTGCCAGCACATCCACCAGCTGTACGCGCGTTTCGACGTGGCGCGCCTCACGACCGAGATGTACCTGAGCGACCTGACGCCGGCCATGAAGCCCAGCGACGCCTTCGCCCACATCGCGCACCGCAAGACCGAGCGCGTGGAGATCGACGAGCTCGAAGGCCGAATCACCACCAGCTTGATCACGCCGTACCCGCCGGGCATTCCGCTGCTGATTCCTGGCGAAGTGTTCAACAAGAAGATCGTCGACTACCTCAAGTTCTCGCGCGAGTTCAATACGCAGTGCCCGGGCTTCGAGACCGACATCCACGGCCTCGTGGCGCGCATCGACGAGACGGGCAAGAAGCGCTACTACGCGGACTGCGTCAAGGAAGCGAAGTAGGGCGCGGCCGAAGTCGTTCGAGGGGTGGTCAGCCCTCGCGGACGCGCATGAAGCGCGCGAAGCGGGGCAGGCCCTTGGCGGTGGTGCCGTTGTAGCGGTAGGTCACCCAACTGCCGATGGCGGGTGGGTTCTCCCGTTCGGCATCGGTCAGTCCGGTGCCGAGCTTGAAGCGCTTGCCGTCGGACGTCTCGACCACCAGCGCGCCGAGCCGGGCGCTGTGCCGGCCCTTGCCGGCCACGTGCTCGATCACGCGGGCCTCGGCGTCTTCATAGGGCTTGACCTTCAGCAGGTCGCTGTTGCGCTCACCGCGGTACCGGGAACTGCCGCGGTGGAGCATCAACCCCTCTCCGCCCATCTTGATTGTCTTGTCGAGCAGCGCCTGCAGCTCTGCATGCGTGGTCGCGCGCTGCTGCGGCACCGGCACCACCCACGGAGCGTCGGTGACGGGAAGCAGGTTGCGCAGCGCGGCCAGCCGCGTCGTGAAGTCGCCGCCCTGGGCGGGCAGGTCGAACACCATGAAGCGCATCTCGTGCCATGCGACATCGTTGGGTGTCTGGCTGCGCACTGTCGACATCGCATGGGCGAAGCGGCCGCGTCCGGCCCACAGCTCGCCATCGAGCGGCTGCCTGGGCAGCGGGGCGGTGAACCATGCGGGCGCCATGATCCGCTCGCCGCCGCGCGTCCAGAGCTGCTTGCCGTCCCAGTAGCCGCGCACGCCGTCGTACTTCTCGCTGACCCAGTAGTCGTTCAGCGACATGCCGGGGCGGTAGACGTCGGCCAGCATCAGCGAGGGCGCTGCCTCGCGCGCGAATGCGGAGGGCGCGACGATCACGCCGAAAGCGGCAAGCAGCAAGGAGCGTCGATTCAGCACGATGTGTGAAATGGGTTGCGCAGCAGGGCCGTTTGGCAGCCGTGCCGGGGTTTGGCGCAGGACTACTCGGCCATCCCGCCGACGACGTTGCTGAAGCCGCCGTCCACATAGGTGATCTCGGCAGTCACGCCGCTGGCCAGGTCGCTCAGCAGGAAAGCGGCCACGTTGCCGACTTCCTCGATGGTCACGTTGCGGCGGATCGGCGAGGCGTCGGCTACCGCCGCCAGCATCTTGCCGAAGCCCTTGATCCCGCTGGCCGCCAGCGTCTTGATGGGGCCCGCGCTGATACCGTTGACGCGCATGCCCTTCGGGCCGAGCGAGGCGGCCGTGTAGCGCACCGAAGCTTCGAGCGAGGCCTTGGCCAAGCCCATGGTGTTGTAGTTGGGCAGCGCACGCTCGGCGCCCAGGTAGGTCAGCGTGAGCAGGGACGACTTGTCGTTGAGGTAGGGCAGGGCCGACTTGGCCATGGCCGGAAAGCTGTAGGCGCTGATGTCGTGCGCGATCTTGAATCCTTCACGCGAGAGCCCGTCGAGGAAGTCGCCCGCGATGGACTCGCGCGGCGCGAAGCCGATGCTGTGCACGAAGCCGTCGAACTTCGGCCAGGTCTGTGCGAGGTCGGCGAAGAGCTTGTCGATCTGCGCGTCGTCGCCCACGTCGCAATCGAAAATCAGCTTCGAGCCGAAGTCTGCGGCATATTCGGTGATACGGTCCTTGAATCGCTCGCCGACATAGCCGAAGGCGAGCTCCGCGCCCTGCTCATGGCAGGCCTTGGCAATGCCATATGCAATGGAGCGATTGCTCAACACGCCGGTGATCAACAGTTTTTTGCCGGAAAGAAAGCCCATGAAGTTGCCTCGTGAAAATCTTGGGCAGAATTCTCGCATGCGAGGTTGGCTGCTTCCGGTTGTGTTGGCTCTCTCGGCGGCTCCCTCGTGGGCCGCGCATGCGTACGCCCAATTTGGCGACATCAAATATCCCCCGGGTTTCACTCACTTCGACTATGTGAACCCCGACGCCCCCAAGGGCGGCGAAATGCGGCTGGTGCCGCCCACCCGGCCCACCAACTTCGATAAGTTCAATCCCTTTACGCTGCGTGGGACCTCGCCCTCGGGCGTCGGGTCCTTGATGATCGAAAGTCTGCTGACGGGCAATTCCGAAGAACCGACGACCGCCTACGGACTTCTGGCCGAGGACGTCGAGGTGGCACCGGACCGGCTCTCGGCCACATTTCGCATCAATCCCAAGGCACGCTTCAACGACGGCTCCTCGGTGCTTGCGGCCGACGTGGTGTATTCGTTCAACACACTGAATGGCCCGCTCGCTTCGCCGCAATACCGCACCATCTACGCAGAGGTCAAAAAGGCCACGGCCATCGGCGATCGCACGGTGCGCTTCGATTTCGCGAGCCCCAACCGCGAGTTGCCGTTGGTCGTCGGCGGCATGGCGGTGTTCAGCCGCAACTGGGGTGGCGGCAAGCCTTTCGACCAGATCATCACCGAGGTCCCCATCGGCTCGGGCCCCTACAAACCTGCCAGCGATCGCATGGGGCGCGATATCACCTATGTGCGCCGCGCCGACTACTGGGGCGCCGACCTGCCCGTGCGCAAGGGCCTCTACAACTTCGATCGCGTGACCTACAAGGTCTACCTCGACGAGACCGCGCGCTTCGAGGGCCTGAAGGCGGGCGAGTTCGATTTCATGCGCGAATTCACTTCGCGCAACTGGGCGCGCCAATACAAGGGCAAGCAGTTCGACAGCGGTGAGATCGTCAAGCGTGCCTTCGAGAACCACAATCCAGGCGACTTTCAGGGCTACGTCTTCAATATCCGCAAGGACAAGTTCAAGGACCCGCGCGTGCGTCAGGCCATCGGCCTCGCGTTCGACTTCGAATGGCTCAACAAACAGCTGTTCTATGGCATCTACACCCGCGTGCAGGGCTACTTCCCCAACAGTGAGTTCCACGCCGAAGGACTGCCCAAGCCGGATGAGCTGGCGCTCATGGAGCCGCTGCGCGGCAAGCTCAGGCCCGAAGTGTTTGGGGCGGCCCCGATCCCGCCGAGCACCGCGCCGCCGGGCAGCCTGCGCGAGAACCTGCGCCGGGCTCGTGCGCTGCTGGAGCAAGCCGGATGGACCTATCGCGATGGCGCGTTGCGCAACGCGAAGGGCGAGGCCTTCACCATCGAGTTCCTGAACGACCAGCCGGGCCTGATCCGCGTCGTGACGCCCCTGCAGGCCACGCTGCGCAAGCTCGGCATCGAGATGACGTTTCGCACGGTCGACTTTTCATTGGCGCAGCAGCGTATGCAAACCTTCGACTTCGAGATGACGTCGTCGCGCTTGCCCGGCAATACAGCGCCGGGAGGTGAACTGCTCGAGCTGTTCGGGGCGAAATCTGCCGAAACACCGGGTTCGGCCAATGTCTGGGGCATTGCGGATCCTGCCGTCGATGCAGTGATCGGCAAGGTGCTCGCCGCTACCACGCGACCCGAGCTGGCCACGGCGATGCGCGTGCTCGATCGTGTGCTGTCCCATGGCTATTACTCCATTCCCCAGTATTACGGCAGCGCTTTCCTGGTCGGCTACCGACCGGCGCCGTTCGGGCTGCCGCCGACCATTCCGCCGTACTACGATGTCGGCGACTGGGCGCTTTCCACGTGGTGGGCGTCGCCCGCCAACAAGTAGCCCCACCACACGGAATCAAAAAGCCGAATGTTCAGCTACATCCTCAAGCGCCTGCTGCTGATGATCCCGACGCTGCTGGGCGTGCTCATCATCACCTTCGGCGTGATCCAGTTCGTGCCGGGTGGTCCGGTCGAGCAGATGGTGGCGCAATTGCAGGGGCGCGACTCGGGCGGCGAGCGTGCTGCTTCGAGCGGTGCTGGATACCGCGGCCGGCAGGGCCTCGACGCGCAGCGCATCGAGGAGATCAAGAAGCTCTACGGCTTCGACAAGCCCGCGCACGAGCGCCTGTGGACCATGCTGAAGTCGTTCGCGCGCTTCGATCTGGGCACCAGCTTCTATCAGCGCAAGGACGTGTGGCAGCTCGTGAAGGAGAAGATGCCGGTGTCGATCAGCCTCGGGCTCTGGACCTTCTTCATCAGCTACCTGATCGCGGTGCCACTGGGTGTGGCCAAGGCGGTGCGCGCCGGATCGCGTTTCGACTTCGTCACCACGTTGATCGTGCTGATCGGTTATGCCATCCCGGGTTTCGTGCTGGGCGTGGCGCTGCTCGTGATCTTCGGCGGGCAACTGCAATGGTTTCCCCTGCGCGGGCTCACCTCACCCAACTGGGAGAGCATGAACTGGGGCGCACGCATCGTCGACTATCTCTGGCACATCGCGTTGCCCGTGACCTCGATGGTGCTCGGCAGCTTTGCGGTCACTGCAATGTTGACGAAGAATTCCTTCCTCGAAGAGATTCGCAAGCAATACGTGCTGACGGCGCGCGCCAAGGGCCTGTCGGAGCGTCAGGTGCTCTGGAAGCACGTGTTCCGGAATGCGCTGATCCCGATCATCACGGGCTTTCCGTCGGCCTTCATCGGCGCATTCTTTACGGGCTCGCTGTTGATCGAGACGCTATTCACGCTCGACGGGCTGGGCCTGCTGAGCTACGAGAGCGTGATCCGGCGCGACTATCCGGTCGTGCTGGGCACGCTCTATCTGTTCACGCTGATCGGTCTGGTCACCAAGCTGATTTCAGATCTCTGCTACGTCTGGGTCGATCCGAGGGTCAAGTTTGATTAGCGCCACTGTTGTTTCCGTGAGCCCGGGTCGTCGTGCCTGGCGCCGCTTTCGCCGCAATCCGCTGGGGTTCTGGAGCCTGGTCGTTTTCTCGATCCTTGTCGTGCTGAGTCTGTTCGCCGAAGTCCTGTCGACCGACAAGCCGCTGGTTGTTCGCTACGAGGGCCAGACCTATTTCCCCGTGCTGCGCGACTATTCCGAGAAAACCTTCGGTGGCGACTTCGAGACGCCTGCCGACTACCTCGATCCCTTCATCCGCAAGCGCATCACCGATGGCTCCAACTGGGCGATCTACGCGCCAAACCGCTACGGTCCACACACATTGAACTACTTTGCGTCGCAGCCAAACCCGGCGGTGCCGTCGGCCGAGAACTTCTTCGGCACCGATGACCGAGGTCGCGACTTGCTGGCGCAGCTCATCTATGGTTTCCGCGTGAGCGTGCTGTTCGGCCTGGCGCTCACCGCCATCGGCACGGTGCTGGGCGTGGTCGCCGGTGCCGTGCAGGGTTATTTCGCCGGCAAGACCGATCTCGCGTTCCAGCGTTTCATCGAAATCTGGGGCTCCATGCCGGAGTTGTACCTGCTGATCATCTTCAGCGCGATCTTCGCTCCCAGCGTGGCACTGCTGCTCATCCTGCTGAGCCTGTTCGGCTGGATGGGCCTGGCCGACTACGTGCGCGCGGAGTTCCTGCGCAACCGCCAGATGGACTACGTGCGCGCCGCGCGCGCTCTGGGCGTCGGCAACCTGCAGATCATGTGGCGCCACATCCTGCCCAACAGCATGGTGCCGGTCGTCACTTTCCTGCCGTTTCGCATGAGCGCGGCCATCCTGGCGCTGACCTCGCTCGACTTCCTGGGCTTGGGCGTGCCGCCGGGCACGCCGTCGCTCGGCGAACTGCTCAGCCAGGGCAAGGCCAACATCGATGCCTGGTGGATCTCGATATCGACTTTCGGCGTGCTCGTCGTCACCCTGATGCTGCTGACATTCATGGGCGACGCGCTGCGCGACGCACTCGATCCGCGCAAGGCCGACAAATGATGAACGATCCGCAACTCAAGCAGGCCCTGCTGGACGTGAAAGGCCTGCGTGTCGCGTTCGGCGGCAAGGAGGTCGTGCACGGCATCGACTTCCAGATGGCCGCCGGCGAAAAGCTCGCGCTGGTCGGCGAGTCGGGCTCGGGCAAGACGGTCACGGCGCTGTCGCTGCTGCGGCTGGTGCAGAACGCCGATGTCACCGGCGTCGCAAGGCTCTTCGGTGGCGCAGCGCCGCAAGGCGTGCGCGACCTGCTGTCGATTCCGGAGCGCCAACTGCGCGGCATCCGCGGCAAGGAGATCGCAATGATCTTCCAGGAGCCGATGACCGCGCTGAATGCGCTCTACAGCGTCGGCGACCAGATCGCGGAGGTGCTCGAACTGCATGAGGGCCTGTCGGCTCGCGCCGCGCAGGCGGCCGCTGTCCAGTTGCTGGCCGATACCGGTATTCCCGAGCCGGCGCGGCGGGCGAGGGCGTTTCCGCACCAACTCTCGGGCGGCCAGCGCCAGCGCGCGATGATCGCGATGGCGCTCGCCTGCAAGCCGCGCCTGCTGCTGGCCGACGAACCGACCACCGCGCTCGACGTCACGGTGCGCGCGCAGATCCTGGAACTGCTGGCCGATCTGCAGCGCAAGTACGGCATGGCCGTGCTGCTCATCACGCACGACCTGAACCTGGTGCGTCGTTTCGCCGATCGCGTGGTGGTCATGGAGAACGGCCACGTCGTCGAGCATGGCGCCGTGGCGCCGGTGTTCGATGCCCCGCAGCATCCCTATACGCGCAAGCTGATCGACAGCCATCCGCAGCGCAATGTGGCGGCCGTTGCCGCGCGTGCCGACGCAACGCCCGTGATCGAGGCGAAGGCCCTGCGCGTGATCTACCCCGTGCCGAGGCCCGGCATCGCCGGCTGGTTCCGAAAGGGCGAGTTCGTGGCGGTGCAGGGCGCGGATTTCCGCATCGTGCCGGGCGAGACGCTGGGCGTGGTGGGTGAATCGGGTTCAGGCAAGTCGACGCTTGCGCTGGCGGCGCTGGGGCTCTTGAAGCACCAGGGTGCACTGGAGGTCGCGGGCAAGGGCTGGGCGGTCGATCGCGCCTCCGATCTCGGCTTGCGCCGCGTCATGCAGGTAGTGTTCCAGGACCCGTTCTCTTCGCTGTCGCCGCGCATGACGGTGGAGCAGATCGTGGGCGAGGGGTTGCGCGTGCATGCACCCGAACTCGACATCGGAGCGCGCCGCGCCCGCGCGCTCGCCGCACTGGCCGACGTCGGGCTGACGGAGGCCCAGTTCCCCTCGCTGCTCGACCGCTATCCGCACGAGTTCTCGGGCGGCCAGCGGCAGCGCCTGGCGATCGCCCGCGCGCTGATCGTCGATCCGCAACTGTTGGTGCTCGACGAGCCGACCAGCGCGCTCGACGTGACGATCCAGAAGCAGGTGCTGGGCCTGCTGCAGCGCCTGCAGCGCGAGCGGGGGCTGAGCTATCTGCTGATCACGCACGACGTCGAGGTGATCCGTGCCATGGCGCACCACGTCATCGTGATGAAGGACGGTGCCATTCTCGAAACCGGGCCGGTCGAGCGAGTGCTCGACGCGCCCGATCACCCCTACACAAAAAAGCTGGTGGCCGCCGCGCTGCTGGAATAAACGGAGATTGCAGGAAATGTCGGAAATCGGACGCGACCGGCGCGGCGCCTGGCGCGCGGCGCTGGCCTGCATGGTCACCCTTGCGGTGGCGATGGGCCTGGGGCGCTTCGCCTTCACGCCCATGCTGCCCATCATGCTGCACGAGGGAAAACTGGAGCTCGCGGCGGGCGGGGTGCTGGCGTCGCTCAACTACCTGGGTTATTTCCTCGGCGCGCTGAGCTGCGCGGCCATCGGCATCAAGGCTTCGAGCATGGTGCGCGGCGGATTGGCGGCCACGGCGGCCCTGCTGATCGGCATGGGGTTGCTGCACAGCTTTACCAGCTGGGGCGTGCTGCGTACGGCGGCGGGCGTGATGAGCGCCTGGGTTTTTGTCTTTGCCTCGGGCTGGGGGTTGCGCCGCCTGTCGGAAACGAACGCGCCAACGCTGGCCGGGGTGATCTACACCGGGCCGGGCATCGGCATCGCCATGACCGGCCTGCTCGGCGGGGTGCTGGGGCGCTGGGGTTCCGAGGCGGGGTGGATCGGCCTGGGCATTCTGGCAATCGTGCTGGTCGCGGTGATCTGGCGGGTTTTCGACGACGGCGAGCGGGCACCGGTCGGCGGCGGGGCTGCGCCGGCGCCTGCTGCCGCGGCCCGCGAAGCCGGATCGGCGGCCGACCGCAGCGACGCCATCTGGCTGGTCGCGCTCTATGGCCTGGCCGGTTTTGGCTACATCATCACTGCCACCTTCCTGCCGGTGATCGCCCGGCAGGCGCTGCCGGGGTCGCCCTGGCCCGATTTCTTCTGGCCGCTGTTCGGGCTGGCCATCATTCCTGGGGCGTTGATCGGAGCCCG
>Ga0207709_10000783_pt1 | contig 24875 bp, 22 predicted proteins | sample KBSM34metaG_FD_184397 | JGI IMG/M metagenome (GOLD analysis project Ga0207709, IMG submission 184397) | Miscanthus rhizosphere microbial communities from Kellogg Biological Station, Michigan, USA - KBS M3-4 metaG (SPAdes) (version 2) | ecosystem: Host-associated > Plants > Roots > Rhizosphere >...
GCAGCCAACAGCCAACAGCCAACAGCCAACAGCCAACAGCCAACAGCCAACAGCCAACAGCCAACAGCCAACAGCCAACAGCCAACAGCCAACAGCCAACAGCCAACAGCCAACAGCCAGCAGCCAGCAGCCAGCAGCCAGCAGCCAGCAGCCAGCAGCCAGCAGGGTCAGGGCTGGATCGGCGTTATCACCACGCCGGTGCCTGCGGGGGCGTCTTCGCCGCCGGGCAGGGCTGGCGTGGTGGGGGTGGCTTCCTGCACTGCGCGCTGGTCCGTGGGGCCCAGCGTGCCCTGGGTGAGGGGGATGCTGGGGGTGGGCAGGGCGGGGGTGCTTTCTATGATTTCCTCGCCGGGCGACAGGCCCGGGCCGGGTGCCTCCGTGGGCTCGGGTGCGGGTTCAGGGGCCGGTGCTGGCTCCGGGGTGGTGGGTTGGCCGGGCTGGGCGGGCGGCGGCTGGTCAGGCCACCAGTCCTGCATGCGTTCGCGCAGGCGGCCGACCATGTCGGACCACCAGTGGCTTTGTTCGGGTGGCTCGAAGCGGGCCTTGGCGTCGATGACGGGGCTGCGCAGGGCGCGGGACATGAAGTCTCCCACCATGGGCAGGGCGCTGCGCGAGCCCTGGCCCCAGCGGTCACTGCGCAGGGTGATGCGCGGGTCGTTGAAGCCGGCCCAGGCGCCGGTGACGATTTCCGGGTGCATGAGGATGAACCAGCCGTCGGCATTGCCCTGGGTGGTGCCGGTCTTGCCGGCCACGTCTGCGTGGATGCCGTAGCGCTGGCGCACGGCCACGGCCGTGCCTTTGTCCACCACGGCGCGCAGCATGTCCACCAGGGCGTAGGCGTGGTCTTCGTCCAGCGCGCGCTCGGGCTTGGGCGGGCTGAATTCGGCAATGACTTTGCCCTCGGCGTCCTCGATGCGCGTGACCATCATGGGCGGCAGCCAGCGGCCACCGTGGGCCAGGCTGGCATAGGCGTTGACCATCTCCAGCAGTGACACCGGGCTGCTGCCCAGGGCCAGGGCGGGTACTTCGTCAAGCGGGCTTTGGCGAACGCCCAGGGCGCGCGCCAGGCGCGCCACGCGGGCGGGGCCTACGGACTGCATGACTTCGGCGGTGATGGTGTTCTTGGAGTAGGCCAGGGCGTCGCGCAGCGTCATCTCGCGGCCCGTGGGTGGCGTGGCGTCGGTGGGGCGCCAGACTTCGCCGCCGGGCAGCTTGATTTCCACGGGGCCGTCCACGCGCTTGTCGTCGGGGGTGGCGCCCTGCTGCAGCGCGGCGCCATAGACAAAGGGCTTGAAGGTGGATCCGGGCTGTCGCCGTGCCTGCTGCACATGGTCGTAGGCGTCCTGCGTGAAGTCGCGGCTGCCCACCCAGGCCAGCACTTCGGAGGTGGCCGGGTTCAGCGCCACAAAGCCTGCCTGCACGCGGGTCTTGTCCTCGCGCAGCTGCTTCATGAAGGCCTTGTCGGCCAGCAGGGCCTTGAGAGTGTCTTCCTCGCTGTCCTTGTCCGTTGCCTTGTCCTTGCCTTGGCCGTCCGCGCGTTTGCGCGCCGCGCGCCAGGCGGGGGTCTCCCGCACCAGCTGTTGCACCAGCGGGTTGGCGGCATTCCAGCCGTCGCGCTGGCTCCAGGCGCCATTGGCCACGCCCTGCAGCGTGCGCGTCTGGCGCACCACGGCCTGGTTGGCCCAGTTCTGCAGGCGCGAGTCGATGGTGGTGTGCACCACCAAGCCGTCGGTGTAGATGTTGTAGTCGTTACGGTCGGCCCAGTCGATCAGCCATTTGCGCAGCTGCTGCGCGAAGTGGGGCGCCATGCCCAGGGGCTCTTCCTGGCGCTCGAAGTTGATGCGCATGGGGCGCTTCTTGAGCTGGGCGAACTCGGCCTCCTGCAGCACGCCGCGCTTGACCATTTGCGACAGCACCGTGTTGCGACGGTACAGCGCGCGGTCGGGGTTGAGCACCGGGTTGTAGTAGCTCGTGCCCTTGAGCATGCCTACCAGCGTGGCGCTTTCCAGCACCGTCAGCCGCGCGGCCGGTTTGTCGAAATAGGTGCGCGCCGCCATCTCTATGCCGAAGGCGTTGTAGAGGAAGGGCACGGTGTTCAGATAGGTTTCGAGGATCTCGTCCTTGGTGTAGAGCGCCTCGATCTTGAAGGCCGTGATCGCCTCCTTGAGCTTGCGGTTGAGCGTGGGCGCGCGGCCGATCTCGGTCGGGTACAGGTTGCGTGCGAGCTGCTGGGTGAGGGTGGAGCCGCCCTGCGGATCGCCGCGCAGCGTGTGCACCACCGAGCCCAGCGTGCGGCGCCAGTCCATGCCGTGGTGCTCGTAGAAGCGGTGGTCCTCCGTGGCGATTAGCGCCTTGATCACCGAGGGCGACATCTCGTCGAGCTTCACCCACTGCCGGTTGCTGCGCTTGAACTGCGCGAGCTGCTTGCCATCCGCGCTCATGATCTGGGCGGGCTGCTCCAGCTTGGCCTTGCGTATGTCGCGGATGCCGGGCGTGAACGGGATCAGGGCCAGCACATACAGCGCGAACAGCAGCGGCAGCGCGGCGGCGAACAGCCGCCATTCGCGCCGCGTGGGCCAGCGGTGCCACCAGGGCAGGGCCGCCACGCGCTGGCCGATGCGGCTGGCCAGCAGCCTTTGCCAGGCTGCGAGCACAGCGTCGGGCAGCTTCGAGTCATTGAAAGAAAAGCGCATATTGCAAGACGGCCCTGATGACAGGACATCAGGGCCGATAGGGCGGGACCATTCCGCGAAGCCGAGAGAATGCCCAAAAAAACGGCACCCCGCTCGCGCGGGGTGCCTTGCCTATGGGCCAAGCCCCGGTATTGTCGGGCTGGCGGGTACTGGCGGGAAGTGCTTATTTCTCCAGCCAGTCGGACAGCTCGTCCGCATGCTCCTGCTCCTGCTCCAGGATGGATTCGATCAGCCGGCGCGTGGTCGGGTCCTTGTCGCCGATCAGGTCGATCATCTGGCTGTAGGCCTCGATGGCCACGCGCTCGGCGATGAGGTTGGTGCGGATCATGGCCTTCAGGTCCGTCTCGCCGTTGTAGTCGGCATGGCTGCGCTGGGTCAGCGTCTGGGGGTTGAAGTCGGGTTCGCCGCCCAACTGCACGATGCGCTGGGCCAGCTTGTCGGCGTGGGCCATTTCCTCGTTGGCATGGACCAGGAACTCGTCGGCAATGGCGGGCGAAGCCAGGCCCACGGCCGTGAAGTGGTGGCGCTTGTAGCGCATCACGCACACCAGCTCGGTGGCCAGCGAGTCATTGAGCAGCTTGATGATGTCCTCGCGCCAGGGCCCGAAGTGCGGTGTCACGGCGCCATCGTCCAGGCTGTGCTTGGCGGCCTCCAGGGCCTTGGGGTCCAGCGCCAGATGGCCGTTGCCGGCGTTGGATTTGGCTTGCTTCGTGGGGGTGCTGTTGGGGTTCATACGTGGTCTCTTCATCGTGGGACGGAAACTACGGCAGGCATGCGCCTATGCGGCTTGTAAACACCTGCCAGCGAAACGGGACCAGGCGGGCCGATGTGCCCGCCTGTTGCCTTCCAAGGTAAGTTTTTGGTCGCCTGCTGTCTGTGAGACAAGTCCGCATCCCCATGCCCGGCCAGCGCGCCCCTGGGTGTCCCGGCGCTACCATGGGCGCTCCACTCCAGGAGCACCCGCATGAATGACACCGCCGCCGCGCCCCGCTCGGCCTACGACTTCGAGGCCACCTCCATCACGGGCCAGGCCGTCCCCCTGTCGGACTACCGCGGCAAGGTGCTGCTCATCGTCAACACCGCCAGCGCCTGCGGCTTCACGCCGCAGTACGCGGGCCTGCAGGCGCTGCATGAGAAGTACGGCGGGCGCGGCCTGGTGGTGCTGGGCTTTCCGTGCAACCAGTTCGGTTCCCAGGAAAAGGGCAGCGAATCGGAAATCGCCAGCTTCTGCGACCTGAACTTTGGCGTGCGCTTTCCGCTCATGGGCAAGATCGACGTCAACGGCGCCAACGCCCACCCACTGTACCGCTGGCTCACGGCCGAGGCGCCGGGCGTGCTCGGCACCAAGGCCATCAAGTGGAACTTCACCAAATTCCTCGTTGGCCGCGACGGCCAGGTCATCCGCCGCTATGCGCCCCAGGATGCGCCGGCCAAGCTGTCCACGGACATCGAGGCCGCGCTGGCGCCTTGACGCGTTGATGCGCGCTGATCACGCCTGTCCATCAGGGTTTCACGCAGGGCCGGCAGCGCGGGCCGGCCGCACGCCATGGTTAGCATGCTCCTTGACATCACAACAAGGAGACAACACCCGTGAAAGCCTTCCGCCGCACCGCCCTCGCCCTGCTCACTGCCTGCACCTTGCCCATGATTGCTACCAGCGCCGCCGCCCAGGACAAGCCTGTGGTCCAATTCATCGCTACGGGTGGCACCATCGCCATGAAGATCGACCCGGTCAAGAACGCGCCCGTGCCCGCGATCTCGGGCGACGACCTGCTGGCCACCGTGCCCGACGTGGGCAAGTACGCGCGCATCCAGGTCAACAACCTGTCCAACGTGCCCTCCGACTACATGGACCCGGCCCGCTGGGTGCAGCTCACCCAGGCCGTACAGGCCGCGCTGGCCCGCCCTGAGGTGGCCGGCGCCATCGTCTCGCACGGCACGGACACGCTGGAGGAAACCGCCTTCTGGCTGGACCTGACCGTGCAGTCGTCCAAGCCCGTCGTGCTCATCGGCGCGCAGCGCAATGCCTCGGTGTCCGACTTCGACGGGCCGCGCAACCTGCTCAACGCCGTGCGCATCGCCGTGGACCCCAAGGCGCGCGACAAGGGCGCCATGCTGGCCATGAACAACCAGATCAATGCCGCGCGCTACGTCACCAAGACACACACGGCCAACGTGGAGACCTTCCGCTCGGGTGAATTCGGCTTTCTGGGCGAGGTCTACCCGGACCGCGTGAACTTCGCCTCCACCCCCGCGCGCCGCCAGCACCTGCCCATCCAGGCGCAGACCATGCCCGAGGTGGAAATCTTCCCCATGTACGGCGGCGCCAACGGCCAGGCCGTGCGCCAGGCGGTGGACCGTGGCGTCAAGGGCATCGTCATCGACGCCCTGGGCATGGGCAACATGAACGTCGCCATGCTCGAGGCCGCCAAGTACGCCATCGGCAAGAACGTGCCCGTGGTCGTCAGCACGCGCGTGCACAACGGCCGCGTCATGCCCAGCTACGGCTTCGAGGGCGGCGGCAAGACCTCGTTCGAGGCCGGCGCCGTCATGGCCGACGATCTGCGCGCGCCCAAGGCGCGGATCCTGCTGATGCTGGCGCTGCAGTCCGGCGTGACGGGGCAGAAGGACCTGCAGGCGGTATTCGATCGATAGTTCGACCGACAGGCCGCCGCAACCCTGCCGCGCAGGCCCTGGCCTTGCGCGGCATTTCTGGCGGGGCACCGAGGTGGCACACTGGCAGCCTCATATGCCAACCAGGGCGCACCATGCAGGATGACGATCTCGAATACGTGGGCTTCTGGGCCCGCACCGGCGCCGCGCTGATCGACACCGTGATCCTGCTCGTGCTCATGCTTCCGGCCCTGATCTCCATCTATGGCTGGGAATACCTGGAATCCGAAAAACTGCTGCACGGCCCGGCCGATTTCGTCATCTCCTGGGTGCTGCCTGCCATTGCCGTCGTCATCTTCTGGATCAAGAAACAGGCCACGCCGGGCAAGATGCTCATCGCCGCCAGGATCGTGGACGCGCAGACCGGCGCGGACATGAGCACACGGCAGGCCATCATTCGTTACCTGGCCTACTTCGTGTCCATCATCCCGCTGTGCCTGGGGCTGATCTGGGTGGCCTTTGACCCGCGCAAGCAGGGCTGGCACGACAAGATTGCGGGCACCGTGGTGGTCAGGCCCAAGCACCGGGGGGTGCAGCCGGTGAAGTTCCGCTGACACGCACCTCAGGCGCGCCCGCAGCGGGCGCTCCGTGCTATTTCAACGGCAGCTCGGATGTGGCGTCGCGCAGCTGCGCAGCCCGCCCCAAGTTCAGTGCTGCAGCACAGGACAGGCGCCTGATCTCCGTCGCATTGCCGGCTGCGCCGCCAGCCAGAGAAGCAAGCCAGCTGCATTGGGCATCGCGGTACTGCGTGAATTCCTTGCCGGAGGCGGACAGCCTGGCCTTGGCCTGGGCGGCATATTTGGCATCCTCATCCCATTGCCCCAGTGCGCTGGCTGCCTGTTCCTCGGCCTGTTTCAAGGCCTTGTGGCTGTCTGCGAGCCTGCGCGCCAGGCAGTCTCGCATTCCGGCCTGGGAGTGGGCGCTGCATTCCTCGCGCAAGGCGCGTTCATCGGGTTGAGGAATGATTTCCGTGGCGAGGCTCCACAGAGGAATGCAGGCTGCCAGTGCCAGGGTTGTCAGCTTTATTGTGCGCATGCGACCGCCTTTGCGCTGCGAACCAGCGATAGGGTGTGGTTGAGTTTACGTGCGTAGTTGGGATCGCCGCCGCCGTTGTAGCGTTGCGCCACCATGTTGGCGGAAATGGAGCGCCAGCCTGTAATGACGCGCTGGACGGACGCCTTCTGGTACCTCAAAACCTGCCCCGGCTGTAGCGTGGCCGCTTTGGGGTTGAGTCTCTTGAGTGTCTCTGGGGTGCTGCCCTGTGCCTTTGCAATCTTTTCCAGGCTGTCACCGCGTTTGACTGTGACTTCGTACACCTTCGGATCTGAAGCAGGCACAGTCTGGAACTCGAAATTGGCCATGCGCATGAGCAGATAGCCAATGCCTGCATGAATATTGTGCGTGGGTATGGAGCGAACAGATCCCGTGGTCAGACGGCCCTTCCAGGCGGGCGGCAGAATCAGGTCGCTGCCTTCGTCATTCGACAGAAATGATGACAGCCCAGGATCTCCCGTGACACCGATTTGCATGGGCTTGGAGTTCCATTGTGAGTTATTGGCGCCAGTTTCAACCCATAGCATAGCCTTGATGAGTTGCCAGTCGAGGGACACGTATCCTGCTGTACTGGAAAGATGGCGGTTGTACTCGTTGACTGCCATTTGAATGTCACAGTCCCAGGCGTTCCACTTTGGGTCACCGACAGCTTTCGTAATGCCTTCTTTCCATTGCTCAAAGTCCATTTTTTGAGGTGCTTGAGTCGCCATATAAGTCCTGCCTGAGAGTTTCCCGATTGGTGTCCGGCATTCTGGCATACAGGAGTTGAGGCCCTTCATTGCAATCCGCGTCGATATGCTGTGGGTGGAGCTATAGCTGCTCATGACCTGGTTGTTGTTTCAATTAAATACATATTGATCTGCTGGTTTTATTGATCCTTTGAGTCCGGCGGCAAGCAAAGGTCTTTCGAGTGAAGATGGACTTCCACCGTTGCATCGGTTGGTATACGAAGCGCAGGCCGTGGCCGTCAACTGTGCTGTTGCTGCGGTCCTGCGAAGAGACCCGCATTCCAGCGTCCATGCCTTGTTCTGCGGCTCGGTCGATGGGGGTTCTTTGGTGATGCCTGAAGACAGGCGCGGCACGAAGTGAGAGTCTGCGTGCAGACCTTGGACCAGGAGTATGGCCGCCCAGCAGAGTTCAGTTGGGTCAAGACCAAGTCGCAGCGATGCTGATGGCTTTGGTGGAAGGCGCCGGGTGCTATTGAGGCTCAGATCAGCGAACTGCTACTCAATCAGTTGACCATCGATGTGTGCATGCTGGCTGCCGCGCTATTTCGAGTTGGTAGCGCCGGGCAGCACCCGTCCGCTCCCCGTGGCTCAATCCTCGTCCAGCCCCGGCTCGTCCACGACGAAGCCCGAGCCGTCCTCGTCGCAGAACACGCATTGCTGCAAGAAGCTGTCCAGGCTGCGGGCGTGGCACCAGATCAGGCCCTGGTCTTCGTCGCAAAGCATGTCAGTCTGTTCGTCCACGCTGGCGGCGGCAAAGCCGCTCAGTTCCATTTCTTCGAGGAACTGCTCCAGGTCCTCGCAGCCCGCAAACAGCTCATGGTCCAGGCTGCCGATGCGGCCCTTGAAGGCGCCGTGCAGCACTTCCACGAAGGGGTTGCCGCCGGGGTCATGGCCAATGACCATGAAGTGCGCGGCAAACAGGTTCTCGCGCTGGTGGTCCTCCACGTCGCAGTGCTCCGAGCCTGCGCGGAAGTGGTGCAGGGTGCGCAGCCAGGCGTGGTTGTCGCCGGTCTCGTCATCGGCCTGCAGGTAGTCCTCGCGGTCGGGCGCCGCTTCGAGCCGGTCGAAGTCCAGGCCGTTCTGCGTGATCAGGAACTGCGCGTAGGCGTCGGAGAAGCCTTGCGCGGCCTGGTATTCGCGCACCGCCTGGGCGTCGGGCAGGGCCAGGCCGAAGGGATTGGGAAAGCGCACTTGCATGGAACGGTCCTTGAAAAGGAGTGAACGGCGGCCACACAGGCCGTGCCCGCAGGATGGTGCAGGCGTTGGGCGGCAGTTTGGTGACAGTTCTGTATTGACTCACAGCCCCGCAAGCAGAGTCGGGCGAAGCGGTAGCACGCAACAAATTACCGGCAGAAATCGAAAGAGCCTTTTTCGGTACGTTTCTCAAAAAAACAGAAACGTACCGAAATTCTTTTAAAAACAACAGACTAAGAGATTTTGAAACGCTTCGAATCACGAAGAAACCACCAGCTTCGAATGCCCCACGCCACCGCCTTTCTCCACCCGCACCTGCACGGCGATGCGCTCCTTGAGCGCCTCTACGTGGCTGATGATGCCGATCATCTTGCCGCTGTCGTTGAGCCGGTCGAGTGCGTCAAGCGCGATCTCCAGCGTGTCGGCATCGAGCGTGCCGAAGCCTTCGTCGAGGAACAGGGAGTCGATGGAGGTCTTGTGGCTGACCAGGTCGGACAGCGCCAGGGCCAGGGCCAGGCTGACGAGGAAGGCCTCGCCGCCCGATAGCGTGCGCGTGTCGCGCGGGGTGTCGCCCTGCCAGCTGTCGACGATGTCCAGTTCCAGCTCGCCTTCGGGCTTGCGGCGCAGCAGGTAGCGGCCGTGCAGGCGCGCCAGGTGGAGGTTGGCCAAGTGCAGCAGGTGGTCCAGGGTGAGGCCCTGGGCAAAGCGCCGGTATTTGTCGCCCTTGGCCGAGCCGATGAGGCCGTCCAGGTGCTGCCACAGGTCGCTGTCGCTGGCCTGGGCGGCGATGTGCTCGAACAGGGCCTGCTGGCCCTGGCGGCGGCGCTGGTCGTCGGCCAGCTGGGCGCGGGCGCCGCCCAGTTGTTCGCTGAGTGCCGTATGGCGCTCCTGCAGTGTTTGCAGCAGGGCCTGGATGGCTTCGGGTGCCAGGTCGGTCAGGGCCTGGGCCTGCAGATCCGCGTGCTCGCGCTGTGCGGCTTCCAGCAGGGTGGCCGCGCGCTGTTGTGCCGCCTGCAGCTGCTGGCGCAGCGTGGCCAGGCGCTGGCGTTCGGGTGCGGGCAGCAGGGCCTGCAGGTAGGTGGGCTCGTCAGCAAAGGGGCTGGTGCCCAGGGCGGCCTGCCATGCGGATTCGGCCTGGGCCGCTTCCTCGCGCTGGCGGGCCAGCGTGGCCTGGGCCTGTTGCTGCTGGCCTTGCAGGGCATCCTGACGCCGCGTGAGAGCGGCGATGTCGCTGGCGCATTCGGCCAGGGCCTGCGGCAGCTGTTCCACGGGCGGCAAGGGCAGGGAAGGCGGCTCTGCCACAGCCGTATCGGCGGGATGGTGCTGCGCCGTTCTCTGCTCCTGCCACTGTGTTTCCGACTGTTTTTTCCAGCGCTGCGCATCGGCCTCGGCCGCCTCGCATTCCTTGCGCTGCAAGGCCATGGATTGGGCCAGTTGCTGCAGGTCGTGCCGGGCCTGTTGCCAGTGCTGCCATTCGGCTTCGCGCGCTTCAAGCCAGGGCTGGGCGTCGTCGGGCACCGTGTGGCCGGCCTCGCCGAGTGAGGCCTGCAACTGGGCGTTCAGCGCCTGGGCTTCGGCCTGCAGGCCGGCGATGGATTGCTGCAGTTCTTCGCGGCGTGCGCTGTGGTCGGCCAGGGCCTGCTGCTGCAGCGCAAGCTGGCCTTGCGCGGTCTGCAGTGACTGGCGGCTGTGCTGGGCGGCGTCCTTGGCCTGTTGCACGGCCTGCTCGCCTTGCTCGGCGGCCTGCACGGCGTGCTTGAGCGTGTCCAGCTGGCGGGCGCAGGTCTGGGCCGATGCGGCGAGGGTGTCGGCCTGTTGCCAACTGTCTGGCGCGAGTTGCAGGGGTTGCGCGAGGCCCTGCCATGTGTCGTTCCATGTGTCGTGCCAGCGCGCGATGTCCTGTTCCAGTTCGTCGGCCTGGCGCTGGCGCGCAGCCTGCGCGGCCGTGGTGGCGGCCAGCGTGGCGCGGGCGGTTTCGCCCTGGGTTTGGAGGGCGTCGAGTTCCTCCTGCTTGCGGCGCAGCGCGGCTTCGGTGGCCGAGGCGTCCAGCGCTTCGTAGGCGGCCACGGCCGGGTGCTCGTGCGCGCCGCACAGCGGGCAGGGCTGGCCGGGCTGCAGGGCGTGGCGGTGCTCGGACAGGCTTTGGATGCGCTGCTCCTGGGCCAGCAGTTTTTGCTTGTCCGCGACCTGTTCCTTGACGCTCTTGTACTGCTGCCGCAGGGCTTGCAGCGATGTGTCCTGCGCCCGCGCCTGTGCCTCTCCATCGCGCAATTCCTGCTCCAGCGCAGCTTGCTGGCGCGCAAGTTCGCGGCGCTGCGCGGCCTGGGTTTCTGCCTGGCGCCACAGGTGCAGGCGGTCCTGCTCTGCCTGCTCGCGCGCGCGCAGCTCGGTCATGCCGCCGCTGCCTTGAAGGCGCTGCGCCTGTTCGTCCTGTGCGTGCTGGAGTGTGGCGCTGGCGCGGGCCTGGGCGTCGGTGGCGGCCTGGACCTGGGCCGCGCCGGCTTCGGCGCTTTGCGCCATGCGGGCCTGTTCGGCATCCAGCTTGCGCAGGGCCTGCTGCTGGTTGGCCGCTTGCTGTTGCTGGCTGGCGCGCAGCTTGAACTGCTGGCGCCAGCTGCCCAGTCGCTCGCCCAGCAGGGCATGGGCTGCATGGTGGGTGCAGAACTGTTTCAGCGTTTGGTGCTCGGCCTGCTGGCGGGCCAGGGTGTCTTGCGCAGCCTGGGCCAGGCGGGCGGACAGGGCCTGGGCATGGCGGTGCTGCAGCAGTAGCCGGGCCTGGGTTTGCTGTTCGTGCTCGCGCAGTTGCTGCAGTTGCTGGCGGCTGTCATCGCAGGCGGCGGTGCTGCGCTGCCAGGCCTGGTGCAGCGGCTGCAGCGCCTGCGCGGGCTCGTCATGGGCCAGGCTTTCCAGTTCGGGCGTGGCCTGCTCCAGTGCCCTGGCGGCGTCTGCGCAGCCGGTGCCGGCGGCCTGCAGTGTCTGGGTGGCCTGGGCCAGTTGCTGCTGCCATTGGTGCTGGGCCTGGGCGCGCAGGTAGTCGGCCTGCAGCGCGGCCTGCTCCGTCACCAGGCTGTCGGCCTGGGCCTGCAGGGCATCGCGCGCCTCGGGCGTCAGCAACTCCACGCCATCGGCCTGGGCCTTGAGCTGGTCCAGGCGCTGGCGCGCATCGCGGGCGCGTTCGAAGACTTTCTGCGAGATGAGGCCGTAGATCTCGGTGCCTGTCAGCTCTTCCAGCAGGCCGGCGCGCTCATTGGCATTGGCTTGCAGAAAAGCCGCAAAGCCGCCCTGGGCCAGCAGCATGGACTTGGTGAAGCGCTCGAAGTCCAGGCCGGTGATGGCGGCGGTCTGCTCCAGCTTGTCGCGCGTCTGGCTGCTGAGAATGCTGCCGTCGCCCCGGGCCAGTTCCACCTTGGGCGCCTGCAGCGCGCCATCGAGCCTGTCGCGTGCGCGGCGCTGGCTCCAGAAGGCGCGGTAGACCTGCCCCTTGACCTCGAATTCGACCTCGGCCAGGCAGTCGGCCGTGTGGCGCGTCATGAGGTCGTTGGCCGATGCCGAGATGTTGTTCAGCCTGGGTGTCTGGTGGTACAGCGCCAGGCAGATGGCATCGAGCAGGGTGGACTTGCCCGCGCCCGTGGCCCCGGTGATGGCGAACAGGCCGTTGCCCGCGAACGGTGCCTGCGTGAAGTCGATGCGCCATTCGCCCTTGAGCGAGTTGAGGTTCTTGAGCCGCAGCGTAAGGATCTTCATGCGCGGGCCTCCTCGCCGTGTTCGCCGGCGCCTGGCTGGGGCGCGTCAAGCCCGGCCACCACTTCCTGGTAGCGCCGGGTGAGGGCCTGGGCCAGGCCGGGCTCCAGTGTTTCCAGCGCCAGGCGGCGCTCGAAGACGTCGGCGGGGCTGATCTCGTGCAGCGACTCGCCAGCGGCGGCGGCCATGCCGGCCACCGCCCGGCCGCGCTGGCGCCGCACGCGCAGCAGTTCCACGGGCAGCTCGTCAGCCAGGGCCTGCACGCGGTCGGTGAGCTGGGGCAGGTAGTCGTCCTGCTCCACCACCACCTCCAACCACACGGGCCGTGCAGGGCTGCCGGTCTGGGCGGCGGCGCGCATCAGATCCGGCAAGGCGGTCAGGCTGCCTGCCACCGAGGCCATGGGCTGAAAGCAGGGCACGGGCAGCGGCGTGACGGCCTGCAGCCCTTCGGGGCCCAGGTCCACCAGCAGCATCTGCTTGGACTGGCGGGCCTCGTCAAAGCTCAGCGCAATGGGCGAGCCGCTGTAGCGGATGTGCTCCAGGCCGCCCACTTTCTGCGGCTGGTGGATGTGGCCCAGGGCCACGTAGTCGGCGGGCGGAAAGGCCGAGGTGGGGAAGGCGTCCAGCGATCCCACGTAGATCTCGCGCACGGACTCGCTGCTGCTGGCGCCCACGGTGGTGAGATGGCCCGTGGCGATGATGGGCAGGCGCTGGCCGGATGCGGCGGCCAGCGCGTCACGGCGTGCCATGGCGGCGTCGTGCACGCTGCGGTAGCAGGACTCGATGGCGGCCTGCAGCGCCTGCTGCTTTTGCTCGGCGCTTTGGCCGGGCTGGCTCAGCACCAGGTCGCGCGGGCGCATGAAGGGCAGGGCGCAGACGATGCAGCCGGGCGCGGCCGGCTGCCCCGGCCGGCGCCGCAGCGGCAGCTCGACCACGTGGCTGGCCGTCTCGCCCACGGCGGCAACCACGGTGGTGTCCAGGCAGGCCAGCAGCTCGCGGTTCTCTGCCAGCGTGGCCACGGAGTCGTGGTTGCCGCCCAGCAGCAGCAGGGCCACGCCCGCCGCATGCAGGCGAACCACCAGCTGGCTGTACAGCTCGCGCGCATAGCTGGGCGGCGCGCCGGTGTCGAAGATATCGCCCGCGATGAGCACGGCATCCACCGCCTGGGCATCGACCTGCTCCAGCAGCCAGTCGATGAGCGCAGCGTGCTCGGCCTGGCGGCTCTTGCCCATGAAGTGCTGGCCCAGGTGCCAGTCGGAAGTGTGAAGAAGGCGCATGGTTTCGGTATCGCGGTATCGGTGCAATGTCCGCCGGCTGTGGCGGGGGCGACAGTATGGTCGCTGGCGCGCATGGGTGACAGCAGGACGGCGTGCCGCAGCTAACATCCCGGTTCGCATCAACCAAGGAGACACAGGCATGTTCAGCCACGTCATGGTCGGGGTCAACGACCTCGAAAAATCCAAGCAGTTCTACGACGCATTCCTGGGCGCGCTCGGCGTTGCCCCGGGCATGGCCAACAAGAACCGCTATTTCTACCGCAGCGCGGGCGGCACGTTTGCCATTTCCACACCGATCAACGGCGAGTCTGCCTGCCACGGCAATGGCGCGACCATCGGCTTTGCGACGCAGTCGCCCGAGCAGGCCGACGCGGCCCATGCCGCCGCCGTGGCAGCCGGGGGCGTGACCTGCGAGGATCCGCCCGGCTGGCGCGAGGCTTCGCCCGGTGGCCGGCTGTACCTGGCCTATGTGCGGGATCTGGATGGCAACAAGCTGTGCCTGTTGCATCGGCCGCCCAAGGCCTGAGCGAATACCGCATCCCGGCATATACAAACCCCTCTGCGCCATACTCCCGCCCGAACGCGCCCGCCGGGCGCTCACCCCCAAGGAGAATGCGTGCAATCAGCAAGTGACCAGTGGTTCGACGAGGCGTACTACCAGCGCTACTACTTCGACAAGAAGACCAGCGTGGTCGATACCGAGCATGTGAACCGTCTGGGCGCTTTCGTCTGTTCCTACCTGAGTTATGTGCGCGTGCCCGTGCGCCGCGTGCTGGATGTGGGCTGCGGCATCGGTCTGTGGCGCGAGGCGGTGCAGCGCCACTTCCCCGGTGCCAGCTACCACGGCGTGGAGTTCAGCGAGTACCTGTGCGGGCGCTTCGGTTGGGAGCGCGGCTCGGTGGTGGACTATGCGGCGCATGATCCTGCAGAGCCCTTCGATCTGGTGATCTGCCAGGGCGTGCTGCCCTATCTGAGCCCGCCGGATCTCAAGCGCGCGCTGGCCAATCTGGGGCGGTTGAGCCGAGGCGGTCTGTATGTGGAGGCGGTGGCGCGCGAGGATTACGAACGCGGCGTGATCGATGAGGATCTGACCGATCCGCGCCTGTTCCGCCACCGGGCCGATCTGTACCGGCGCGGGCTGGCCGAGCATTTCAAGGAACTGGGCGGCGGCGTGTGGCTGAGCCGCCGCGCCGAGCTGCCGCTGTTCGAGCTGGAAAGCGTGGGATGAGCCTGGACATGTCAGCTGTGCCTGCTTCGGCGCAGGATGCCTGCGTGCCTCTGTCCTATCTGCGCGGCGTGGACTCCGGCGTGGCGCCGCATGCGGTCTCGCGGCTGCGCACGCAGCGGCTGGCGCGCAGCACGCGGCCGTTTCTGTCGCGCGGCGGGCCGCGCGGTGAGCGCTGCGAGGGATGCCGGCTACGGCCTTCGCACTGCCTTTGCGCGCTGCGTCCCATGCTGCCGACGCGGGCGGGCTTTTGCCTGCTGATGCACGATGCCGAGCCGCTCAAGCCCAGCAACACGGGCTGGCTGATCGCCGATGTGGTGGAGCAGACGCACGCCTTCGGCTGGGCGCGCACCGAGGCCGATGCGGGCCTGCTGGCCTTGCTCGATGATCCGCAGTGGCAGCCCTATGTGGTGTTTCCCGGCGAGTTCGTGGAGCCGCCGCAGCGCGTGGTGCATGCGCTGCCGGCGCCCCGAGCCGGGGTCGAACCGAACCAAGGCCGGCGCCCGCTGTTCATCCTGCTGGACGCGACCTGGCCCGAGGCGCGCAAGATGTTCCGCAAGAGCCCTTACCTGGACCGCTTTCCGGTGCTGAGCCTGCACCCGGATCAGGTCTCGCAGTACCGCCTGCGCCGCTCGCAGCGCGAAGACCATTTCTGCACCAGCGAGGTGGCGGCCCTGTGCCTGGAGCTGACGGGCGACGTGGGTGACCGGCGCGCGGGCCGTGCGCTGGAGAGCTACCTGGCGCTGTTCACCGAGCACTATCTGCGGGCCAAGAACCAGCAGCCGGTGCAGACAGACAGTGACGCGCGCCGTGGTCTGCAGGACGCGATCTCTTCCGTTTGTCCGCCTGCTTGTTAAAAACGATAGCGCAAGATGCTGGTGTTCATTGGGATTGGTGGCGTTTTGTTCCAAATTGTTGACGGCGCATCCAACTCACCTTGCCCTGTGTTCGCCAGTGGCTCAACAGGGCGGCGCAGGGCGGCGTGAGGCCGGGCGCAGCAGCGTCGGCGACAACTTCCTGTTACGTTCCGGCCGCGTTGCGCTGCCCATACTCGCGGCGTGCGATGAGAGGTGGACAGGCGGCGGGGCGGGGTGACCCAGGACTCCAGGCCGAATGTCCACCGAACCTGGCCCGCAGGCGGTGATGGCTAAAATCGGATTTCGCTGAAATTCATCAGCCATTGCCCTGTACTGCAGGGCATGTTCGTGCACGCAGGGCCGCCCGTAGAGGCGGCCCGCATCCTCCAGGTGCGCCGCAGCCGCGGCTCGCGGATTGCTGGTCACAGCATCCGCCGGGAACCTTGGGGCGTGCCGTCTCTCTTATCGCGCTGGACCATGCGTTGCGACCCTCCCGGGGACGGCTGCGCCATGTCCGCGTGCTCCATTTTTCATGGGGTTTGTTCATGGCCCGGGGCGTATGCCCCGGCGTTGGAAAGGTGTCCGGTTTTGGTGGTCAAGGATTTCAAACTGCACTACAACCCCGCCCTTGACGGGCTGCGGGGCGTGGCGATCCTGTTGGTGATCTTGTCGCACTCCCATGCGCCTTTGTTCGATGGCGCATTCTTCGGGGTGGACCTGTTCTTCGTGCTCAGCGGCTATCTGATCACCTCGCTGCTGCTGATGGAGAACGAATCCGAAGGCCGCATCGGCTTCTGGCGCTTCTATCGCCGCCGCTTCTATCGCCTGATGCCGGCGCTGGCCCTGTTCCTGGGCGCGTACTGCATCTTCGCGCCCTTTCTGTGGCCGGACCTGAACGACATCTACACCGATGCGCTGGTCTCCATCCTCTATCTGGCCGACTACGGCATCGCCTTCTTCGACAGCCCGGACACGCTGCTGCACATGTGGTCGTTGTCGGTGGAGGAGCATTTCTACCTGATCTGGCCGCCGCTGCTGGTGCTGCTGCTGCGCTTTTCCAAGCCGGGCCGTCTGTGGCGCCCGATTGCCCTGCTGTGGGCGCTGAGCTGGCTGTGGCGCGTGTACTGGGTGGACCAGGGCCAGCACTTCTATGAGATCTTCTTTCGCTTCGACACCCGTGCCTCGGGCCTGTTCGCCGGTGCGCTGCTGGCGGCGGTGATGATCGAGCGGCCCGACTTCATCGCTGCACTGAAGGCGCGCATGCACCACGCCATGTGGGTGCCGCTGGCCGTGCCGCTGTTGATGGCGCTGCAATGGGACAACCAGGACGCCATGGTCTGGGGCATCACCGTGGTGGAATGCGCCGCCGTGGTGCTGCTGGTGGCGGCAAGCCAGGGCTCGGGCCTGGTCTTCGACATGCTGTCGTCGCCCACGCTGGTGAAGCTGGGCCGCCTGTCCTATGGCGTCTACCTCTGGCACTACCCGGTGGTGCGCTATCTGCGCGCCGACTTCTCGTGGCCCGTGGTGGTGGCGCTGGGCCTGGCGATCTCGGTGGCGCTGTCGGCGCTGTCTTTCTACACGATCGAGCGCTGGGCACTGCGCATGCGCGATGGCGAGCGCAAGGGCGGCGAGCGCCAGCCGCAGGCGCAGCCGGCCTGAATGCCGGCAGCGCGCCGAAAGCAAAAAAGGGAACGTTGGCACGTTCCCTTGTTTTGTGGGTGAAGGAGACCTGCTGCGCTCTCAGAACCCTGAGCCGGGTTGGGACAGGTACTGCAGTTCCTCGGCCGTGCTGGTGCGGCCCAGGATGGCATTGCGGTGCGGAAAGCGGCCGTAGCGCACGATGACGTCGCGGTGCCGGTGGGCGTAGTCCAGCGTGCCGGCCAGGAACTCGCGCACGCCCTCGCCGCCAGCGTCACCGGCCTGGTCGGCCAGGGCCTGGAAGGCGGCCACGCTGCGGTCCTGCAGGGCCAGGTCTTCGGCATGCTCCAGCGGCAGGTAGCAGAAGATGCGCGCCACGGCTGGCAGGTCGGCATGGCGGTCATGGCCCAGGGCGATGCCATCCAGCGCCAGTTGCAGCGCCTGCGGGTCGCCTGCAAAGCTGCGTGCCGTGCCCCGGAACAGGTTGCGCGTGAACTGGTCCAGCAACACGATCAGCGCCAGCCGCCCCAGCGCCGTGTCGGCCCAGCCGTCCAGTTGGCCGGCCAGTGCATCTTCGACCAGGGCGCCGAAGCGCTCGCGGATCTGGTCGTCAGTGGCATCGGACTTGATGAACCACAGGTTCTTGCAGGCCAGGGCGCCCGCGTTGTCGGGATGCGCGGAGCCCAGCCAGTAGCTGAGCACGTCGGCGATGCGCGGGTCTGCGGCGTGAGAAGGGGCAATGCTTGTCATCGGTGGCCAGGCTCTTGTCGGATGAGGAAGCCTTCGATTGTGCAGGCGGTGGCGTACTGCCCTTGTGGATGGCGGTTTTGCGCAGATGAAGCACAGCTTGTGCAAATGTTTTTCAAGAGGATGTGCACAGGTTTTCAATAGAAATTACCGTTGTTATCCACAGATTTGCATCTGAATTTCATTGCTGTTGCCTGTCAATCAGGCACTCATGAATTCAAGATTTCGCGTGGCAATGTTGCGAAAGTCCCCGGAGATGCGCGCATCCTGCGCCACGGCCTGCCAGAAGCGGCGTGCCAGCGCCTGGGCATGCGGCCATTCGGCCAGCGTGGCGGCCGTGGGGCGCTGGGGCTGGGCGCCGAAGTCGCGCTCCACGATCTCGCCGTTGATGGGCATGTAGAGCATGGGCAGCATGTCGTAGGTGGGCGACAGCGCCCAGTCGCCATGGGGCTGCGGCAGCACGAAGGAGATGTTGCCGTAGTGCCGGTCGGTGTTGGCGATGAGCTGGCCGTAGGCTTCGAGCAGGCGCAGGCTGCGCGCGTCGGCCTCGGTGATGAGGCCGCGTGCGGCCAGGCGGTTGGCCGTGGCTGCCCAGTTGTCCACCTCGCCCACGTACTGGGCATTGAGCACCTGCAGGGACACCATGCCGATGCGTCCAGAGTTGCTGCCCGGGTGGGCCTGTGAGACGGGCACATCGCCATCGCCCGGCGCCGGCTGGCTGCGGTCGAAGCGCTCCGATTCGAGGAAGGCACGGCCGCCATCGAGGAACAGCCGCGTGCGCGCTGCGGGCAGGCCGTCTTCGGCCAGGGTCTGCAGTGCCAGGTGCTCGCAGACCAGCAGGTCGCGGATACGCTGCTCGGCCGGCGCGTTGCCTGCCGGGGAGAACTTGACGATGACGCTGCGCCCGGCCGTGATGCAGCAGAACTTGGGCTGCTCGCCGCCCGCCGACGAGCCCGGATGCGTGCCCTGCATGGCCTGCATGGCCAGGCGCGGATAGTCGGCCGCAGAGGCGGCGCGCAGCGTGCGCGCGGGCAGGGAGTGGAAGCGCTCGAAGGCGGCTTCGCCCACGATGAGGTTGCCCGGCAGGTCTTCGCCAAAGCGGGCCAGGGCGCGCAGCACATCGTCCTCGCCCCACTGGCGCGGGTCGCCGCCCAGCTGCAGTTCGGGGTGGCTGTGCGCAAAGCTGCGGCCGATGAAGCCCTGGGGCCGCATGTCGTCCAGGAACCAGGGCAGGCCGTCGTGCTGCTCGCTGAGGCCGTCGGCCTCATCCACCCAGAAGCCGCCGCCGTGCAGGGCGATCATGCGGCCGAAGGGCGATGCATGGCCTTCGGTGTCCACGCGCATGATGGCCACCTCGGCGCCCACGCCCGCCACCTGGCGCGGCAACACATAGCGCTGCGTGCGCGCCGCCCCCACCTTGCGCACCTGGCCCGACTGGATCAGCGGTGCCAGCGCGCGCGACACCGTGGGCTGGCTCACGCCCAGCATCTGCTGCAACTCGCGCGCCGCCAGCGCACCGCCCTGGCGGCGCAGTGCTGCCAGCACCTGCAGGGAGAGGTCTTCAGTGGCCATGGGGAATCAATTCATGAATGGATGAAACAAGGGGTTAATTTATTGAAAATCAAGGATTTATGCAAATCCATGAATGTATATATGAATAGATAAAAAAACCGCGCCCAAGGGCGCGGCAAAGCTGGATTTCGCGGCGGCTTGCAGGTCTGCGAATCACGATCACAGCCTGTGAAACTGGCGTGCTCCAACTCAGAGACGCCGAGCAAGAGCCGCCTCGCGGCGGGGGCGCCTAGCCGAGGGCGTCGTCCCCTGGGGGAAGCGGCGCCAGCCGCTCAGGGGGTCAGAAATTGTGCGTGATACCCAGACTGATGCCGCTGGCGCGTGTCTTGTTGCCTGCGCCCTGGTAACCGTTCTTCCACTTGGTCGTGTCCAGCTCCAGGAACAGGCTGGTGCGCTTGGACAGCTGGTAGTCCACAAAGCCGATCAGGCGCTGGAAGCCGTCGTCGCCCTGGCCCGTGCGCTCGCGGTCCACCTTGTAGTAGCCGCCGTTCAGACCGATGACGGGCGTGACGGCGTAGCGCGCGCCCAGGGCCAGGATCTTGTTCGTGGTTTTCGCGGTGTCGCTGGTCTCGGCCTTGTTGCGGCCGTAGTTGATCATCAGGCGCAGGTCGCCACGGCTCCAGGCGCCACCGATGTTGGCGGCGTCCAGCGTGCGGCCGCTGGCGTCGTGGAACTGGGTGTAGGCGCTGGTCAGCACCAGGTCGTCCTGGCGCCAGTCCAGGCCCAGGCCGCGCGTGTCCAGGCGCGAGGCCGACACGCCGGTCTCGCCGAAGCTGTACATGGCGCGCGCCGTGAGGCCGCCAAAGCTGCCCGAGTACTTGATGGAGTTGTTGACGCGGTTGGAGCCCACCTTGGTGTTGGTGGCGCCCCATTCGTTGTTGAGGCCGTGGCCCGTGAGGCTGGTGACCTGGATGTTGGGGTTCAGGCCCGCAAAGCGCAGGGCGATCGGATCGACCAGGCCCACGGAGTCGGAGATCAGCGTGTTCTGCCGGCCAGCCGTGACCGCGCCCCAGTGGCCAGCCAGGCCCACGATGGCCGCCCGGTCGAAGGTGCCGGCCACGCCGCCGATGCCGCCCACGTCGGCGCCCAGCGTGGATTCGAGGTTGAAGATGGCGCGCAGGCCGCCGCCCAGGTCCTCGCTGCCGCGTATGCCCCAGCGGCTGGTGGGACCCACGCCGCTGTTGACCGAGCCCATGCTGCCCGCAGCCGGCGCATTGGCGCCCGACAGGCCGCTTTGCGCGCGCACCGACACGTCGATGATGCCGTACAGGCTCACGCTGCTGGTGGACTGCGCCAGGGCGGGGCCGGCCGCGCAGCCTGTGGCCAGCAGGGCGAGGGCGATGTTCTTCTTCATGGTGTCTCCTTGATTTCTTCTGGAAGGCGGGAACTTTGCGAGCGGCCGAGTTTCCGTATGGGAGCCGGTACTGCCTATGTCCGGCGGGCACTAGCTGCTATGTCGTTTCGTTCTCGAAGTGGCTGCGCGCAGGTGCCGGGCAACACCCACTGCCGGGACAGGGAATAGCCCCTGGCGGGACAATGTCGCTCTCAAAAAACATAGCGCCATGCGTATGGCATGCATGGTGCTTCAGGGTTTCGTGTCGGGCTTTCTGAGGCTTGTGCTGTCGTGATGAATCGCCGCTTTTTGTTGATGGTCGTGGCAGCGGGCTGGAGCCTGGCCGCGACCGGATGTTCGGGAAAGTCCGGGCCTGGGAATGTCTCGGTTTCGCGGCAAAGGCTGCAGGAGGTGGTGGCCCAGCGCTTTCCCCGGCAGTTCCCCGTGGCCGGCATGCTGCAGCTCAAGCTGCATTCGCCGGTGCTGGGATTGCTGCCCGAGCGCAACGCGCTCAATGCGGTGCTGCAGGCCGATCTGTCGGGGCCCGTGCTCAAGCAGGGCTATGGCGGCCATCTGAACCTGGACTTCGCGCTGCGCTACGAGCCCACGGACCGCACGCTGCGCGCCCACCAGATCAAGGTCAACAGCCTGGTCATCAATGACCTGGCGCCCGCCATGAGCGACATGCTCACCACCTACGCCAGCGCGCTGGCCGAGCAGGCGCTGGGCCAGCTCGTGCTCTACCAGCTGCAGGACAAGGAACTGGCCCTGATGGACTCGCTGAACATGGAGCCCGGCGCCATCACGGTGACGCCGGACGGCCTGAGCGTGGCCCTGGTCCAGAAGCCCGTCGCGCCGCGCTGAGCGCAGCGGCGCACCTTCGTCCTTCCCTTCACCTGCGCCTCAGTCCGCGCGGATATTGGCGGCGCGAATCACCTCGCCCAGCTCGGCACTCTCGGCCTGAATGAAGGCGCCGAACTCGGCCGGCGTGCCGCCCATGGGCGATGCGCCGATGTCGGCCAGCTTCTGCTGCACGGCGGGCTGGGCCAGGCTTTTGTTCAAAGCCTGGTTCAGCGCCTGCACCACGGCCGGCGGCGTGCCGGCCGGCGCCACCAGGCCCCACCACACGGTGGCCTGCACGTTCACGCCCAGCGAACGTGCCGTGGGCACGCCCGGCAACAGGCGCGAACCATTGTGGTTGAGCACCGCCAGGGCGCGCAGCGCGCCGCTGCCCACATGGCCTGCCACCTCCAGCGGGTTGATGGCCATGAAGTCCAGCCGCCCGCCCAGCAGGTCGGTCACGGCCGCCGAGCCGCCCTTGTAGGGGATGTGCACGGCCTGGAAGCCGCCTGCGCGCTCCAGCAGGGCGCTGGCCATGTGGCCCGAGCTGCCCACGCCAGCCGTGCCATAGGACAGGGCGCCGGCCTTGGCCTTGCCGGCGGCGATCAGCTCGGCAAAACTTTTGTGGGGCGACTTGGCGTTGACCACCACGACCAGCGGCGCCTCGCCGATGCGGCCCACCGGGATGAGGTCCTTGAGCGGATCGAAATTGAGCTTGGCGTACAGCGCCTTGTTGGTGGTCAGCGTGTTGGAGGCCGTCAGCAGCAGGTAGCCGTCGGCCGCGCCGCGTGCCACCGCGCCCATGCCGATGTTGGTGCCGCCGCCGGGCTTGTTGTCCACCACCAGGGACTGGCCCAGCAGCTCGGCCATGGGCGGCGTGACCAGGCGCGTGATGATGTCCACGCCGCCGCCGGGCGAGTAGGGCACGACCACGGTCACGGGGCGCTCGGGGTAGCCGGCCGCTGTGGCGACCAGGGGCAGGGCCGCCCAGGCGGCGGCGGTGGTGCCGAGCAGGGCCAGTGCGTGGCGGCGGGTGGAATGTCTTGTCATGCATGTCTCCGTTGATTGTTATGACCCGGCGGCAGGGCCGGGTCCGCCATTATTTAGCGTGCCAAGCATGGCTGGGCGCCGAACGTTACGATGCAGCGGCTATCGATTTCTTGGCGAACCCGTCCAGCCTTCAAGGTGCCCCATGACTCCACAGAATCCGCTTTCCGCCTTTTCCGTCACGCGCAAGTGGCCGGCCACGCAGCCGGACCGCATCCAGCTGTATTCCCTGCCCACGCCCAACGGCGTCAAGGTGTCGATCGCTCTGGAGGAGATGGGCCTGCCGTATGAGGCGCACCGCGTGGGCTTCGAGAGCAATGACCAGCTCTCGCCCGAGTTCGTTGACACCTTCCCCAACAACAAGATCCCGGCCATCCTGGACCCGCAGGGTCCGGGCGGGAAGCCGCTGGCGCTGTTCGAGTCGGGTGCCATCCTGGTCTACCTGGCCGAGAAGTCCGGCAGCCCGCTGCTGCCCGCTGACCCGGCAGCGCGCTATGAAACGCTGCAGTGGCTGATGTTCCAGATGGGTGGCGTGGGCCCCATGTTCGGCCAGCTGGGGTTCTTCCACAAATTCGCGGGCAAGGACTTCGAGGACAAGCGCCCGCGCGACCGCTACGTGAACGAGTCCGTGCGCCTGCTGGGTGTGCTGGAGCGCCGCCTCACAGGCCGCGCCTGGGTGATGGGCGAGCAGTTCACCATTGCCGACATCGCCCTGTGGCCCTGGGTACGCAACATGGTGGTGGAGCAGGGCTACAACGCGGCCGAACTGCTGGGCTGGGAGCGCTTTCCCGAGCTGCAGCGCGTGCTGGCCGCCTTCGTGGCGCGCCCGGCCGTGCAAAAGGGCCTGGTGACGCCGCCGCGCAACTGACCCGGCGGGCGTTGCATTCCTGGGCCGCACTGTCCCAGCCATGGTGGCTTTCAAAACCGGCGCGGGGGCCGCATCTGTCCGAGAATGCAGCGCCCCCTTTTTTCTTGCGGGCGCAGCCTCACAGGAGCCACGATGACCGCAGCCACCACCCCCGTCCTCCAGAGCCAGCCGCTGGGCCCGCTGTGGCCCACCATGGACCCCTTCCTGTTCTGTGCCCACCATGACGATGCCTATCCGCCCAGCGATGGCCGCCTGGGCGTGCAGGCCGTGGACCTGGAGGGCCGCCAGATGGGCAGCGACTTCAGCCGCAAGGACGGCTTTTCCATGTACCACGGTGATGGCGTGCCGGGCTTTCCCGGCCACCCGCACCGCGGCTTCGAGACCGTGACCCTGGTGCGCAAGGCCTGATCGACCATTCCGATTCGCTGGGCGCGGCCGCGCGCTTTGGCGGCGGCGACGTGCAGTGGCTGACGGCCGGCAAGGGAATCCAGCATTCTGAGATGTTCCCGCTGCTCGACAGCGACGCGCCCAATCCGCTGGAGCTGTTCCAGATCTGGCTGAACCTGCCTGCGCGCTCCAAGATGGTGGAGCCGCACTTCACCATGTTCTGGAATGAGCGCATCCCGCGCCTGGAGCATGCAGACGCCGCAGGCCGCAGGACCGTGGTCACCGTGGTGGCAGGCAGCCTGCCCGGCACGGCGGCCGCCCTGCCGCCGCCGCCCGAATCCTGGGCCTCGCAACCCGAGGGCGACGTGGCCATCTGGACACTGCGCCTGGAGCCCGGCGCACGCTGGACGCTGCCGCGCGCGGCCGGCGCGGACACGCAGCGCATGCTGTATTTCTTTGCAGGCCAGGCACTGCAGGTCGGGCCCACGGCGCTGGCCCAGCATGCGGCCCTGCATGTGGATGCCACGCAGGACTGGGAACTGCACAACAGCGGCGCCGACGCCGTGGAATGCCTGGTGCTGCAGGGCCGCCCCATTGGCGAGAGCGTGGCGCAGTACGGCCCCTTCGTGATGAACACGCAGCAGGAAATCATGCAGGCCATGCAGGACTACCGGCGCACCCAGTTCGGCGGGTGGCCCTGGGCCGAGCAGGACCCGGTGCATGGCGCAGAGAACCGGCGCTTTGCGCGCTACCCGGGCGCTGCGGCCGAGGAGCAGCCGCCGGCCGCCTGAGTCCGGTCTGGCCGCGTCAGGCCGTGTCTGCGGGTGGATGAAAGCTGGCCGGCGCGGGCGTGCGCCCCAGCTCCTTGAGGATCTTCAGCGTGATGGCCATGCCGGTGTTGCCTGCGGGCACGCCGGCATAGACGGCGGTCTGCAGCAGCACTTCGCGGATGGTGTCCAGATCCAGCGGCGCGGCCTCGGCATCGGCCGGGTCGGCCAGCAG
>Ga0207709_10000784_pt1 | contig 24867 bp, 20 predicted proteins | sample KBSM34metaG_FD_184397 | JGI IMG/M metagenome (GOLD analysis project Ga0207709, IMG submission 184397) | Miscanthus rhizosphere microbial communities from Kellogg Biological Station, Michigan, USA - KBS M3-4 metaG (SPAdes) (version 2) | ecosystem: Host-associated > Plants > Roots > Rhizosphere >...
CACCTGCCCGTACGGCGTCACGTTCTTCCCGGCCGTGGCGTAGAAATTGGCCCGCCGCACGTCCAGCGCATCGCGCCCCAGCGTGCGGGCGATGCTGTCCAGGATGTTCTCGGTGACGATCGCGCCCTGCGGACCGCCGAAGCCTCGGAAGGCGGTGTTGCTCTGCGTGTTCGTGCGCGCCGAGTAGCCGTGCATGGACACCTCGGGCAGCCAGTAGGCGTTGTCGACGTGGCACAGCGCGCGCGTCATCACCGGCCCCGACAAGTCGGCCGAGTGGCCGGCGCGCGAGATCAGCGTGACCTCTGCCCCAAGCACGCGGCCGTCGTCGTCGAAGCCCACCTCGTAGTCGTACTCGAAGCAATGCCGCCGGCCGGTGATGAGGAAGTCGTCGTCGCGGTCCGCGCGCAGCTTCACCGGCTTGTTCAGGCGCCGCGCCGCGACGGCCGCGATGCAGGCGAACTGCGCCGATTGCGATTCCTTGCCGCCGAAGCCGCCGCCCATGCGCCGGCATTCCACGCGCACGTCGGCCGAACGCAGGCCGAGCGCCGTCGCCACGTGGTGCTGCATCTCGCTCGGGTGCTGCGTGGAGCAGTGCACCAGCATGCCGCCGTCTTCCAGCGGCACCGCGTGGCTGATCTGGCCTTCGAGGTAGAACTGCTCCTGCCCGCCCACGCTCAAGCTGCCCGAAAGGCGATGCGGCGCGGCATCGATGGCCGCATGCGCACCCTGGCGGCCCACGCTGCGTTCGAGGTGCATCGGCGGCACGGCATAAGACGCTTGGGCATGCGCCTCGCGCGGCGTGAGCACGGCGGGCAGGGCATCGAATGCGATGACCTCCTTTGCCAGTGCCGCCGCGCGCCGTGCCTCGAGCCGCGAGCGGGCGATCACGGCGAACACCGGTTGGCCGAGGTAGCGCAGCTCGGCGTCGGCGAGGATGGGGTCGTCGTGCACGATCGCACCGCAGTCGTTGACGCCGGGGATGTCGCGTGCGACGAGCACGTCCACCACGCCGGGCATGGCACGCAGGCGCTGGACGTCGATGCCGGTGATGCGGCCATGCGCCACCGGTGACAGGCCCAGCGCGCAATGCAGGGTGCCGACAAGTTCCGGCAGGTCGTCCACATAGCGTGCTTCGCCGGCCACGTGCAGATGCGCCGATTCGTGTGCGCGGCCGGTGCCCACTTCGCCTTCGGGCGTGCGCACGTCCATCGCGCGTCGCTGAGGCGCGGGCGTAACAGGCGACGGGGATGCAGACGGCGTGGTCGTGGGCGCCGAGGCACCGCCGGCAGGCCCGGTCTCCACCCAGAAGCGCTCCAGCAGATTGCCGGCCGCCTGCCGGCGGTAGGCGGCGCTGGCGCGCATGTCGCTCAACGGCGTGAAGTCGGATTCGAGGGCACGTTGCGCCGCGCGAATGCTCTCCATCGTCCACGGCTGCCCCACGAGCGCGGCCTCGGCCTTCGCTGCGCGCTGCACTACCGCCGCCATGCCGCCGAAAGCCAGGCGCACCGTGCGCACCACGCCGCCATCGAGCTCGACGCTGAAGGCCGCGCACACGGCGGAGATGTCGCTGTCGAAGCGCTTGCTGAGCTTGTAGGCGCGCACCGTGCGGCTGAATGCATCCAGCGGCACGGCGATGGCCTGCAGGAACTCGCCCGGCTCCAGCCGGTTCTTCATGTAGCCGGTGTAGAACTCGTCCAGCCGAAGCCGCCGCACCCGTTTGCCGCGCCGCAGCTCCGCCGAGGCATCCAGCGCCATCAGCACCGGCGCCGAATCGCCGATGGGCGAGCCGTTGGCGACGTTGCCGCCCATGGTGCCGGCATGGCGGATGGGCGGCGATGCAAAGCGCACCCACATCTCGCGCAGTGACGGCACGCGTTTGGTCAAGGCCGACCACGCGGCTTCCAGCGAGGTGCCCGCGCCGATGCGCAGCTCGCGGCCGTTCACGCCATCGCGCTCGTCGATGCCCTGCAAGGCCGCGACCTTGCCGAGGTAGATCACCTCGCCGAGATCGCGGAACTGCTTGTTCACCCACACGCCGATGTCCGTGCCGCCTGCGAGCAGCCTCGCGGCCGGGTGCTGCTCGAACAAGGCCGCCAGCTCATCCAGCGAGGTCGGCGCATGGAAGCCGCCCGTCGGCAGCGGTGCCGATGCCAGGCCGCGCAACGCGGCCACTACTGCCGCTTCATCCAGACGGACGGCCGGCAACTCGAACATCCGCTGCCCGGCATCCAGGATCGGCCGGTAACCCGTGCAGCGGCAGAGGTTGCCGGCCAGCTCATCCGCCAGCGCCGCGCGGTCGGGCCGGGTGCCGTCACCCAGGTGTCGCTCGTAGGCCGCCCACAGCGACATCACGAAGCCCGGGGTGCAGAAACCGCACTGCGAACCATGGCACTCGACCATCGCCTGCTGCACCGGATGCAGCGCGCCGCCGGCCAGCGGCTTCAGGTCTTCCACCGTGAACAAGGCCTTGCCGTGCAGCGTGGGCACGAAGCGCATGCAGGCGTTGACGGTTTCCAGCTGGAGAGGTCCGGCGCCGTCCTGGGGCAAATCACCGACGACCACGGTGCATGCACCACAATCGCCCTCGTTGCAGCCTTCCTTGGTCCCCGTGCAATGGGCGTCTTCACGCAGCCAGTCGAGCACAGTGCGGGTGGCGGGCACGTCGTCGAGGCTGACGGAGCGTCCGCGGTGGTAGAAACGTATGGCTTGCGACGTTGTCATTGGAGTCGTGTCATTGGCGCCAAGGTTGCAAGAAGTGATCCGACACCCGTTCGATGCATATTAACCATCCGTCCCATCGTCGGATGCCAGCGAGGTGGCCATGAGCCTGGAAGCCGAGTTGCCGTCTGCGATCACCCAGGTGCTGGCCGAAGAAGCGGTGGCGCTGGCGGCCGCGTCGCCGCTGCAGCGCATCGCCCTGCGCGGCGACCTGTTGGACTTCATCACGCAGCCCGAATGGGGCGTGGTCGAGTCGCCTGCCGTCCGCTTTCGGGAAGACCACTGGCTCCTGATCGAGGACGGCCGCATCGTCGGCGTGCAGCCCGGCAGCGAGGCTCCGGACGCCAGCTGGACGCGGCGCGACCACCGCGGCCGGCTCATCCTGCCGGGCTTCATCGACACGCACGTGCACAGCCCGCAGCTGGACGTCATCGCGAGCCACGGCACCGAGCTGCTGGACTGGCTCAACACCTACACCTTCCCGGCCGAACGGCGCTATGCGGACGTGATCGAGTCGCAGTCAGGCGCGGCGCGCTTTCTCGACGCGCTGCTCGCCCACGGCACGACCAGCGCGGTGGTCTTCCCGACGGTGCACAAGGTGAGCACCGACGCGCTCTTCGCCGGCGCCCAGGAGCGCGGCATGCGGCTCATCGCCGGCAAGGTGCTGATGGACCGCAACGCACCCGACGGACTGCGCGACGAGGCGCCCGACTTCGGCGCGCGCGACTGCGTGGACCTGATCGACCGCTGGCACGGCGTGGACCGCCTTGCCTATGCCGTGACGGTGCGCTTCGCGCCCACCAGCACGCCCGGCCAGCTCGCCATGGCCGGCCAACTGTGCACCGCCTACCCGGGCCTATACATGCAGACCCACCTGGCCGAGAACCGCGCCGAGGTGAAGTGGGTGCACGAGCTCTTTCCGGATGCGCGCAGCTACCTCGAGGTGTACGAACGCGCCGGCCTCTTGAACGCGCGCGGCGTCTTCGCCCATGGCATCTGGCTCGACGACGATGACCGCGCGCTGCTGCGCGACAACCGCGCGCAGATCGCGCACAGCCCGTCGTCCAACCTCTTCCTGGGCAGTGGACTGTTCGATTGGCGCGCAGCCGACGATGCCGGCGTGGCGGTGAGCGTGGCCACCGACGTGGGCGGCGGCACCAGCCTGTCATTGCAGCGCACGCTGGCCGACGCCTACAAGGTCCAGGCCTTGCAAGGGGAACGGCTGACAGCCTGGCGGGCCCTGCATGCGGCGACACTCGGGGCCGCGGCGGCGCTCGGCCTGAACGATGAGATCGGCTCGCTCAGCACCGGCTGCGCGGCCGATGTGTGCGTGTGGGACTGGGCGACGGGGCCGGTGGCGAGCCGCCGCCACGAGCTGGCGCAGAACCTGCACGAGCGGGTCTTCGCATGGTTGACCTTGTCGGATGAAAGAAACCTGGTGACTGCTTTCGTGAAGGGGACCGCTCGGTATGAGCGATGAGTCGTCGGTGCCGCGCCTGGAGCTGCGCGGCATCAGCAAGCAATACCCGTCGGTCAAGGCGAACGACCGCGTGAGCCTGCGCGTGAAGCCGGGCGAGATCCACGCGGTGCTCGGCGAGAACGGCGCGGGCAAGTCCACGCTGATGAAGATCATCTACGGCGCGGTGCGGCCGGATGAAGGCGAGATGCTGTGGAACGGGCAGGCCGTCAGCATCCGCAACCCGCACGAAGCGCGGCGGCTGGGCATCAGCATGGTGTTCCAGCACTTCAGCCTGTTCGACACGCTGACCGCCGCGCAGAACGTGTGGCTGGGGCTTGAGAAGGGGCCGACGCTTGGCGAAGTGACGCAGCGCATCGTGCAGGTGGCCGGCATCTACGGCCTGGATGTGGACCCGCTGCGGCCGGTGCACACGCTGTCGGTGGGCGAGCGGCAGCGGGTGGAGATCGTGCGGGCGCTGCTGACGAAGCCGCAACTGCTCATCCTCGACGAGCCGACCTCGGTGCTCACGCCGCAGGCGGTGGACAAGCTCTTTGTCACGCTGCGGCAGTTGGCGAGCGAGGGCTGCAGCATCCTCTACATCAGCCACAAGCTCGACGAGATCCGCGCGCTGTGCCATCACTGCACCGTGCTGGGCGCGGGCCGTGTGACGGGCGAGGTGGACCCGACGCAGGAGACGAATGCCAGCCTGTCGCGATTGATGATCGGCGCCGAACCGCCGACCTTGACGCACGCCAAGGCGCATGCCGGCGACGCGGTGCTTCGCGTGCGCGACCTGAGCCTGCCCAAACGCGACCACTTCGGCATGACGCTCGACCGCGTCGGCTTCGACGTGCGGTCCGGCGAGATCGTGGGCATCGCGGGCGTGTCGGGCAACGGGCAGCAGGAGCTGATGGCCGCGCTGTCGGGCGAGGATGCTCGCGCGCTGCCCGATGCCATCCGCCTCTTCGATCGGCCCATCGGGCGCCTCTCGCCCGCGGTGCGGCGGCAGCGTGGGCTGCACTTCGTGCCGGAGGAGCGGCTGGGCCGCGGTGCGGTGCCGAATCTGTCGCTGGCGCAGAACAGTCTGCTCACGCGCAAGGAAGCGGTGAAGGCGGGCGGCTGGATTTCAACCGGCGAGGTGCAGGCGCTGACGCGCAAGCTGATCGCCCGCTTCAAGGTGAAAGCCGGCGGCGCGGACGCGGCGGCCAAGAGCCTGTCGGGCGGCAACCTGCAGAAGTTCATCGTCGGCCGCGAGATCGATGCGAAGCCGCGGCTCTTGATCGTGTCGCAGCCGACCTGGGGCGTGGACGTGGGCGCGGCGGCGCAGATCCGTGCGGAGCTGCTGAAGCTGCGCGACGAGGGCTGTGCGGTGCTGGTGGTGAGCGAGGAGCTCGACGAGCTCTTCGAGATCTGCGACCGGCTGCATGTGATCGCGCAGGGGCGGCTGTCGCCGAGCGTGGAGACTTCGAAAGCGAGCGTGGAGATGATCGGCCAGTGGATGAGCGGGCTGTGGGATGCGCATGAGACGGAGCTGGCTGATGTGGGGGCTTGAGGTAATGACTTGTCCCGTTCGGGCTGAGCCCTTCGACAAGGCTCAGGACAGGCTTGTCGAAGCCTCGGTGCCCCGTGACCCCAACCCGGTCAGGCTGAGGTATCGAAGCCCTCACCAACGGATGCGGGCTTCGATACCTCAGCCTGAACGGAGGATGGGTGTTTGCGGCGAGGGCTTCGACAGGCCTGTCCTGAGCCTTGTCGAAGGGCTCAGCCCGAACGGGCCGAAAGGCAGCCCGAACAGACCCAAGGTCAGTCTGAAGGAACCGTCATGCTGACCCTCGAAACCCGCCCCGAGCCGAGCCGCGTGATGAGCATCGTCTCTCCGCTGCTCGCGCTCGCCATCACCGTGGTGCTCGGCATCGGCCTCTTCACCCTGCTCGGCAAGGACCCGGCGCGCGGCCTGCAGGTCTTCTTCATCGAGCCCCTGAAAAGCGGCTATGCACTCTCCGAACTCGCCGTGAAGGCCACGCCCTTGCTGCTCATCGCGCTCGGGCTGTCGGTCTGCTTTCGCTCCAACGTCTGGAACATCGGTGCCGAAGGGCAGTACGTCATCGGCGCGATCGCGGCAGGCGGCGTGGCGATGACGGCGGGCAAGGAGACGAGCCACTTCATCGTCGTCGGCATCCTGCTGGCCGGCATCGCCGGCGGCATGGCGTGGGCGGCCATCGTCGCCTTCCTGCGCGACAAGGCCAACGCCAACGAGATCCTCGTGAGCCTCATGCTGGTCTACGTGGCCGACATGGTGCTGAGCTACCTCGTCTACGGCCCGTGGAAGGACCCGGCGGCCTACAACTTCCCGCAGACCATCAGCTTCGCGGATGCGACCAAGATCCCGCGGCTGTTCACCGGCTGGCGGGTCAACATCGGCGTGCTGATCGCGCTGGCTGGTGTGCTGCTGTTCTGGGTCTTCCTGTTCCGCACCTATGCGGGCTTTCAACTGCAGGTGGGTGGATTGGCGCCGGCGGCCGCGCGCTACGCGGGCTTCTCGTCGCGCCGCGCCTTGTGGACGGCGATTCTCGGCAGCGGCGGCATGGCGGGGCTCGCGGGCGCACTCGAAGCGGCCGGGCCGCTCGGGCAGCTCACGCCGCACGTGCCCGTGGGCTACGGCTTCGCGGCCATCATCGTGGCCTTCGTCGGGCGGCTGCATCCGGTGGGGGTGGTGTTCTCGGCGGTGCTCATGAGCATGTTCTACATCGGCGGGGAGTTGGCGCAGTCGCGGCTGGGGTTGCCGAAGTCGTTGACGGGGGTGTTCCAGGGGTTGTTGCTGTTCGCGCTGCTGGCTTGCGATACCTTGATCGTGTATCGGGTCAGGTGGCGAGGCACACGCCCCCATCCCAACCTTCCCCCAGCGGGGGAAGGAGCACAAAAGGCGGTGGCGTGATGGAAGCAACCGCACTGCTCATCGCCGCCACGCTGAACGCGGGCACCGTGCTCGCCTTCGCTGCGCTCGGCCTCCTCATCAACGAGCGCGCCGGCATCGTCAACCTCGGGGCCGAGGGCATCATGCTCGTGGCGGCCGTCGCCGGCTTCGCCACTGCTGTGCACACCGGCAGCGACTGGGTCGCCTTCGCCGCCGGCATGGGCGCGGGCGCGCTGCTCGCCGCGGCCTTCGGCTGGCTGGTCATCTGGCTCAACACCAACCAATACGCGAGCGGCTTGGCGCTCAGCCTCTTCGGCGCGGGCTTCTCCGCCTTCGTGGGCATCCGCTACACGCAGGAGAAGCTGTCCGAACGGGTGCACTTCCAGATCCCTGGGTTGGCCGACATCCCCTTCATCGGCCCCGCGTTCTTCCGCCAGCACCCGCTCGTGTACGTGGCCATTGCCCTCGCCGCTGCGCTCACCTGGTTCCTCTACCGCTCGCGCGCCGGGTTCGTGCTGCGCGCGGTGGGCGAATCGCCCGAATCGGCGCATGCGCTCGGCTACCCGGTACGGCGCATCCGCCTGCTGGCCGTGATGGCCGGCGGCGCGCTGTGCGGGCTGGCCGGTGCCTACATCTCGGTGGTGTACACGCCGCTGTGGGTGGAAGGCATGGTCGCCGGCAAGGGGTGGATCGCGCTCGCACTCACCACCTTCGCGACCTGGCGTCCGGCACGTGTGTTGCTTGGTGCCTACCTGTTCGGCGGCGTCACCATGCTCCAGTTCCACTTGCAAGGTGAAGGCGTCGACGTCCCCAGCCAGCTGCTCACTGCATTGCCCTACCTCGCCACCATCGTCGTGCTCGTGCTCATATCGCGCAACGCGGCGTGGATTCGCGCGAACATGCCGGCGTCGCTGGGGAAGCCCTTCGTCCCCGGCACATAATTCCAGCCGCTTCCGGCTCGCCCTTGTTCACAAGTTTCGCAAGCATCACAAGCCCTTCCACATGCCGTTCCTGTCTCGAGGAGATGACACGATGATCGATTCCAAGCGCTCGATGTTCCGCCTGGCCGGCTGGTCCGTCCTCGCTGCTGCCGCCGCACTGGCGGGCTGCAGCAAGAAGGAGGACACCACCAGCACCGCCGCCGCACCCGCGTCGGCTCCTGCCGCATCGGCCGCTGCGTCCGCGCCCGCTGCCAAGGAGCCGCTCAAGGTGGCCTTCGCCTACATCGGCTCGGTGGGCGATGGCGGCTGGAATTTCGCGCACGACAACGCCCGCAAGGCGATGGAAAAAGAGCTCGGCGGCAAGGTCGTCACGAGCTTCGTCGAGAAGGTGGCCGAGGGCCCGGACGCCGAGCGCGTCTTCCGCGACATGGTGGGGCAGGGCAACAAGCTCGTCTTCGGCACCACCTTCGGCCATGGCGACTACATGCTCAAGGTGGCGGCCGACAGCAAGGATGTGAAGTTCGAGCACGCCACCGGCTACAAGACCGCCGACAACCTGCGCGTCTACGACAGCCGCACCTATGAAGGCGCCTACATGGCCGGCGTGCTGGCCGGTGGCATGACCAAGAGCAACACGCTGGGCGTGGTGGGCTCGGTGCCCATCCCCGAGGTGATCCGCAACATCAACAGCTTCACCCTCGGCGCGCAGTCGGTGAACCCGAAGATCAAGACCAAGGTGGTCTGGGTCAACAGCTGGGGCGACCCGCCGAAGGAAACCGATGCGGCGCAGTCGCTCATCAACGCCGGCGCCGACGTGCTGTTCCAGAACACCGACACCTCCGCCGTGCTGCAGACGGCCGAGAAGGCCGGCAAGTACGCCGTGGGCTGGGACAGCGACATGTCCGCCTATGGCCCGAAGGCGCACCTGGGGTCGAGCGTCATCAACTGGACGCCGTACTACGTCAAGGCCGTGAACGACGTGCTCAACAACACCTGGAGCACCGGCAAGACCTGGTGGGGCGTGAAGGAAGGCGCCATTGACATGGTGTCGATCTCCGACAAGGTGCCGGCCGAGCTCAAGGCCAAGATCGACACGGTGAAGTCCGGATTGAAGGACGGCAGCTTCGTGATCTGGAAGGGCCCGATCGCCACCAACGACGGCAAGGAAAAGCTGAAGAAGGACGAGGTCGCCAACGACGAGTTCCTGGGCGGCATCAACTTCTACGTCAAGGGCGTGGAAGGAAAGGTGCCGGGCGGGGACAAGAAGTAAGAGCCTCGATCTGAGTGGGGAGTGGGGCTTGGCTCCCTCTCCCGCTGGGATAGGGCGGGGGTGAGGGCGCGCGAAGCGCGATCCGGCCTTTGCTTGCCACCGCCGTCGCCCTCACCCCAACCCTCTCCCAGAGGGAGAGGGAGCAAATTCTCGGGGGAGAGAGTTAATCGGGACACACGCCATGAACCTCGACGCCATCACCCGCGACAAGCTCCCCGCACTGCTCAAGGCCATGCCCAAGGCCGAGCTGCACATCCACATCGAAGGCTCGCTGGAGCCTGAGCTGATCTTCGCGCTCGCCCAGCGCAACGGCGTGGCGCTGTCGTACCCGAGCGTGGACGCCCTGCGCGCCGCCTACGCCTTCACCGACCTGCAAAGCTTCCTCGACATCTACTACGCCGGCGCCAGCGTGCTGCTCCAGCCGCAGGACTTCGAAGACATGGCGATGGCCTACTTCCATCGCGCGCGCGCCGACAACGTCGTCCATGCCGAGCTCTTCTTCGACCCGCAGACCCACACCGCGCGCGGCGTGAGCTTCGAGACGGTCATCCACGGCCTGTCGCGCGCCTGCGAGCGCGCGCAGACGGAGCTCGGCATCAGCAGCTCGCTGATCATGTGCTTCCTGCGCCACCTGAGCGAGGACGAAGCCTTTGCGACGCTGGACGAAGCCATGCCCTACCTCGGGCAGATCGTCGGCGTGGGCCTGGACAGCAGCGAGCGCGGCCACCCGCCGGAGAAGTTTGCGAAGGTGTTCGCCAAGTGCCGCGAACTCGGCCTGCACGTGGTGGCGCATGCCGGCGAGGAAGGCCCGCCCGCCTACGTGTGGAGCGCGCTGGACGTGCTCAAGGTCGAGCGCATCGACCACGGCGTGCGCAGCGTCGAAGACCCGGTGCTCATGCAGCGCCTCGCACGCGAGCGTGTGCCGCTCACCGTGTGCCCGCTGTCCAACGTGAAGCTGTGCGTGTTCAAGTCCATGAGCGAGCACAACCTCGCGACGCTGCTCGACCAGGGGCTCGCGGCCACCGTCAACTCCGACGACCCGGCCTACTTCGGCGGCTACATGAACGAGAACTTCCTCGCCGCCTTCGCGGCCCTGCCGCAGCTGAATGCGAGGCATGCCTACCAATTGGCGGCCAACAGCTTCGAGGCGAGCTTTGCCGATGCGGGCGCCAAGGCCGGCTGGAAGGCTGCGCTGGACCGCGCTTTCGAAGTCGCCTGAAGCCGCGCCCGGCGAACCCGCCCGGCACGCCGACGCGGCGCCGCACACCGGCCGCGCGCCATGTCGGGGCGTTCTCTCCAGGACGCCCCCTCGTTTTCGCGGGGCGAACATCGTTGTCGGCGCTCCACAATGCGTGCACGGAGCGTCGTGCCCGAAACCTTCGCGGCACGGTTGGCTCGACAGCCTTGGAGTTGTAGCTCGATGTCCATGCGCCACGGCCGCGTTCGCTTCCTGCTGATGATCGTGATGGCAATCGCCTTGCTTGCGGCCGGCCCCGCGCAGGCCCGCAAGCTGATGCTCGCCGCCACCGAATACCCGCCCTACTACAGCGAGAGCCTGGAGCGCGGCGGCCCGGTCGCCGAACTCACCGTCACCGCCTTGCGCAATGCAGGCTACGAGGTCGAGGTGCGCTTCATGCCTTGGGCGCGGGCGCTGCGGCTGGGCGAACAGGGCAAGGTGGATGGGCTCATCGGCGTGTGGCGCTCGCCGGAGCGCGAAAAGACCTTCTTCTATTCCGAGCCGGTCGTGAGCAACCGCATCGTGCTGTGCCGACGCGGCACGGCCGGCCCGGAGCGCTTCACGAACTGGGAGGCGATCCGGCCGTTCATGGTCGGCGTCGTGCGCGGCTATGCCAACCCCGAGGGGCTGGCTGCCGCCGGCGTGCGCACCGAAGCGGTCACCGACGACCTGCAGAACCTGCGCAAGCTGATGGCCGGGCACATCGACCTCGCGCTCATCGACAGCCGGGTCGAGCAGTACCTGAGCCGCCGCCACCTCGGGCCGTCGGCCGCGCTCGTCGACTGCCTGCAGCCGGCGGTGCAGGAGCATCCGCAATACCTCGTGGTGTCGCGCAGTACCACGGGCGGCGACGCCATCGTCGCCGCATTCAACGAGCAGATGCAGCGCTTGCGCCGCTCGGGCGAGCTCAAGGGCATCGCCGGCCGTTGGGGGTGGGGCGGCTTCTAGAATCCTTGCTCCTGCGCCCGCGTGCCCCCGCGTGGCGTGAGTTCTTCCATCCGGGGCCATGTAGAGGAACACCATGCTTCAAAACCTCGCCCGCGGCCTCGTGGCCGCGATGCTCGCCGTTCTCGGCACCAACGCGACCCCGGCCACCGCGCCATCGCCACTGAAGGTCGCCTTCGTCTACGTGAGCCCCATCGGCGACGCGGGCTGGACCTACCAGCACGACCAAGGCCGCCTTGCCATGGAGCGGGCGCTGGGCGATCGCGTGAAGACGACGGTGGTCGAATCGGTGGCCGAAGGCCCGGATTCAGAGCGAGTGATGCGCGACCTTGCATCGCAAGGCAACACGCTGATCTTCGCCACCAGCTTCGGCTACCTGGAGCCGGCCTTGCGCGTGGCTGCGGACTTTCCGGGCGTGAAGTTCGAGCACGCGGGCGGCTACAAGAGCGCGCCCAACCTGCAGACCTACAACGCCCGCTACTACGAAGGCCGCTACCTCGCCGGACTCGTCGCAGGCAAGAGCAGCAAGACGGGCATCGCCGGCTACGTGGCCGGCTTTCCGGTGCCGGAGGTGATCCAGGGCATCAACGCCTTCGCGGTGGGCATGCGCGAGGCGAACCCCCAAGCCCAGGTGAAGGTGCTGTGGCTCAACACCTGGTTCGACCCCGCCCGCGAACGCGAAGCCGCGCTCACGCTGATCCACCAGGGTGCCGACGTGCTCGCCAACCACAGCGGGTCGCCCGCCGTGGCGCAGACGGCCGAGGAGCAAGGTGTGATGCTCGTGGCCTACCAGAGCGACATGCGCCGCTACGCACCGCACGCACAACTCACGTCGGTGGTGCACCGCTGGGGCGCCTGGTACACGCAGGCGGCGCGCTCGGTGTTGGACGGTCGCTGGTCGCCGGCGCCGGTGTGGGGCGGGCTGAAGGACGGTTTCATCGAGCTGGCGCCGATGTCTGGGTCGGTGGGGGCCGAGACACGCTTGCTGGTAGACGCGAAGCGGCGGGCCATCGTCGCGGGTCGCTACTCGCCGTTCTCGGGGCGGGTGGTGGACAACGACGGCAAGGTTCGGCTGGCGCGGGGGACGATGAGCGATCAGGAGATTGCGACGATGAACTGGTTCGTGCTGGGGGTGAGTGGGAGTTTGCCGAAGTAGAGATGGTGGGACCAAGGCGCGGGTGGGTGTGAATGGCGCCGCTATGAGGCGTGAATGGCTCCCTCTCCCCCTGGGAGAGGGCTGGGGTGAGGGCGTCGGCGGTGGAGTTGACGAGGCCGGTCAGCGCTTGCGCCCGGACCTTCTTATCGCAGCGGCCCACGCCCCCACCCCAACCCTCCCCCAGCGGGGGAGGGAGCAATGCAAGACCGAGCACACCGCTGCCCGTTCAAGCGGCAGGCGGGTGCCGCCTGCCGTGACCCACCAACCGAGGCGAAAGTACCCCACAAACCAAGACCGCTAAACCGGCGGCGCCCCCCCAAACTCCGGATTCAGCAAAGCATTGATCACGTGGTCCCGCCACTGCCCGTTGATGTAGAGGTAATGCTTCGCCAACCCTTCCGCCCTGAACCCCAGCCGCTCCAGCACCGCGGCGCTCTTCAGGTTCTCCGGCAAGTGCGCCGCCTGCAGGCGGTGCAGCCGCACCGGGTCCGCGAACATGGTGGCCACCAGGGCCTGCAGCGCCTCGTGCATGAGGCCTCTGCCTTGCAGCTGCTGGTCGAGCTGGTAGCCCAGCATCGCGCTGTGGAAAGCCCCGCGCGAGACGGCGAAAACATGTGCCTGGCCGACGATGCGCACGGGCTCGTCGCGCAAGCTCAACCAGTAGCGGAATGCGTCGCCGATGACGAAGGCCCGACGGCTCTTGAGCAGCCGTTCGCGCTGCCCGCGCATCGTGAAGAAGCCTTCCGGTGTCGGCGGGTCCCAGGGCGCGAAATGCGCCTGGTTGCGCGCGACGAAGGCCAGCAGCTCTCGCGACATCGCCGGGTCGGACGCGCGCAGCACGAGGCGCGGGGTCTCGATGGTTTCCGGCGGGAGGTGGACGGCAGGGCCGGGCATGGCGCGGATTGTCGCGCGCTGCAATGCACGAGCAGCGTACCGTGTGGCGCCGCCGCTCGTGCAGGGCGTCAGCCGAGCGCCTCACGCAGCGCAGGCGCCTCGGGCCCGAAGGCGTACACGTCCATGCCCAGGACGCCGAAGGTGACGCTGTCGTGCAGGCGGATCGCGGCGTTGTCCCGGCCACCTGCGCCCGCCGCCACGAACCACGGCAGCAGGTGCTCGTCGGTGGGGTGCATGTCCACCGCATGCGGCGCCAGGCGGCGGTAGTCCATCAGCGCGGGCCAGTCTCGCACCTCGCTCTTCGCGCGCATCCATTCCCGAAAGGCCGCGCTCTCGGCGATCTCGGGCTTGTCCGGGTTGCTGCGCAGGCCGTCGGCAAAGACGCGCCGCAGGTTGTGCGTGATGCTGCCGGTGCCCAGCACCAGCACGCCTTCGTCGCGCAGCGGGGCCAGCGCCTCGCCCAGCGCGAACTGCGCTGCCGGCGGTTGCGAGGGCACGAAGGCCACCGGCACGATCGGCACGTCGGCGGCAGGGTAGACGTACTTCAGCGCCGTCCAGATGCCGTGGTCCAGCCCGCCTTGCGGCAGTGAATGCGTGCCGATGCCCGCTTGCGTCAGCAGCTCGACCACGCGCTTGGCCACCACCGGTGAACCGGGGGCGTCGTAGCGCATCTGGTTCAGGCGCGGGTCGAAGCCGCCGAAGTCATAGATGGCGTGGTGCTGCTCGCCCGCCAGCACCACCGGCTCGCGCGCGGTGGTATGCGCGGAGGCGACCACGATGGCCTTGGGGAGGCCGAACGTGCGGTAGATCGCCGGCCCGAGCCTCGCCATGAATGCGCCGGCCGCACCCGGTTCCAGCGCAATCATGGGCGAGCCGTGCGAGACGAAGATCGAAGGCAGCGAGGTGTTCATGTCAATGGCTCCAGATGACGCGCCCTCAAGGCGCGGCGCCGAAGGCGCTTCGGGGCATCCATTGCACCACCGGCTGCCGGCCGTGTCGTTCTAAGGGTTTGCAGCCAGCGCTGAAGCGCCCTGAAGCACCCCGTCGGCGCGGAACATCGCCTTGATGCCGCGCACCGCCTGGCGGATGCGCGATTCGTTCTCGATCAGCGCGAAGCGCACGAAATCGTTGCCGTAGTCGCCGAAGCCGACGCCCGGCGACACGCACACCTTCGCCTTGGCAAGCAACTGCTTGGCGAACTCCAGCGATCCAAGTGCACGGTAGGGCTCGGGGATGCGTGCCCAGATGTACATCGAGGCGCGCGGCACGTCCACCTTCCAGCCGGCTTCGTGCAGGCCCTTGCACAGCACGTCGCGGCGGCTCTGGTAGCTCGCGGCGATGTCCTTCACGCACTGCTGGTCGCCTTCGAGCGCGGCGATGGCCGCCACCTGCATGGGCGTGAAGGTGCCGTAGTCGTGGTAGCTCTTGATGCGCGCGAGTGCCGCCACCAGCTCGGCATTGCCCACCATGAAGCCGATGCGCCAGCCTGCCATGTTGTAGCTCTTGGACATGGTGAAGAACTCCACCGCGTGGTCCTTGGCGCCGGGCACCTGCATGATCGACGGCGCCTTCCAGCCGTCGAACACGATGTCTGCGTAGGCGAGGTCGTGCACGACGAGGATGTCGTGCTGCTTCGCCAGCGCAATGACGCGCTCGAAGAAGTCCAGCTCCACGCACTGCGCCGTCGGATTGGACGGAAAGCCCAGGATGATCATCTTGGGCTTGGGGTGGCTCGTGCGGATGGTGCGTTCGAGCTCGGCAAAGAAGTCGACGTCGGGCGTGTTGGGCACCGAGCGCACGTCGGCACCGGCGATCACCGCGCCCCAGATGTGGATCGGGTAGCTCGGGTTCGGCACGAGCACCGTGTCGCCACGGTCCAGCGTGGCGAGCATCAGGTGTGACAGACCCTCCTTGGAGCCGATGGTGACGATGGCTTCCGTCTCGGGGTCGATGGCCACGTCGTAGCGGTCGCGGTACCAGTGCGAGATCGCCCGCCGCAGCCGCGGGATGCCCTTGGAGGTGGAGTAGCCGTGGGTTTCCGGCCGCTGCGCGACCTCGGTGAGCTTGGCGACGATGTGCGGCGGCGTGGCCCCGTCGGGGTTGCCCATGCTCATGTCGATGATGTCTTCGCCGCGGCGGCGGGCGGCAGCGCGCAGTTCGGCGGTGATGTTGAAGACGTACGGGGGGAGACGATCGATGCGCGCAAAGCGGCGCTTGCCATCGGAGGCAGACATGCAGATTTCCTTGAACGTGAGCGCCCGGAACCGTCCGAGCGACGTGACCCGCACTTTGCGTGCGGGACGGCGCATGCTAGTGGCGAACGGGCGATTCGTCCAGAGCCGCGTGGGAACACAGGGTTGCCATCGCGCTCGATCGCCGCTTCGCTGGCGCGTGGCCCGCTTCGCGTCGTGTCGCGAGTGGGGGCACGCGTCTCGGGCAAGCTTCTGAGCTCTGAACTCCTTCGGATCCTTCACGTGCGCCCCTTGAAAGTGTCGCCCGCCAGCCGCTTGCCCGAAGGACCCGCGCCCGCGCCGCCGACAGACGCAGCCTCGACATCGACACAGCGGATCGTCCAGCGCATGCGTTCGCCCCATTCTCCAGCGGCTGCGGCCAGCCTCCCGCCTCGTCGTGCCATGACGCCGCCGGCGGTGACGGCGCATGCTGTGCAGCTCTCAACCGCCAATGCAGATACGCAAGCGCGACTCATCGTCGCATCAGAGGTACTGAGAGAAGTCCGCCGGACTCACTACAAGTCACCCGACTCCCTCAAGTCGCCGAACAAGGTCAGGGGCGGGCACTCGATGACTGACGAGAATCGCCGAAGGAGCCAGGCCGACGTCGAGATCGGCATTGAGCGGCGAGCCCTGCACCAGGCCGTTGTCGACGCACGACTCGAAAGCGCGCAGGACCTCTACGATATCGTGAGGGCAAGCAAGGCCAAGAACTGCGGCGAACTGGCCTTGATGGCCATCGAGCAATTCGCACAGAGGGGACTGAAGGCCGTCAACCTCACCATTGGCGCGCACACCGCCGCGGCCTTGATGCCTGAGGGACACGCAGGAGGTCTCCTTGAGCGTGACATGAGGCGCTGGGATCGGGCCATCGTCATCTGCGATCCCTGGTCAAACATTTGCTGCTGCGCTCCCGACTTCGAAGAAAGATTTTGCGAAAAGATGATCAAGTGGGATTCGGACAAGAAAATGTTGTAGCACAGGCGCGCCAGCGTGAAAGCGACAGACCCGCGCTGGATCAGCGAAGTGCTTGGAGGCTGGAAGCTGGCCCAGACCATCGAGGAGTTCGTCGCCTACCTGCACGAGCGAAACGACCTGCCCAGGCCGCCATGGACAGAGACTGGGCTGCCTCGAGTTTGAAGAGGCCCACACCTCCAACCCGTGCAAGAGTGCTGCGATGGAAATATCTGGTCAAGCTCGTGCCCAAGCGGCATGGGGCACGCCCCAACACAGCGAAGCAGCGAGCCCGATTTCCACGGCGGCTTCCCAGGAATGCCGACCCGCGCCCGCAAGCGCCGGTGCCGACAAATCGGCGCAGTGCAAGCGGATGTCACGCTCCCCGCAGACCATGCAGCGCCTTGCCCGCCTGCGCACCGAACTGGGCAAGATGGCTCGCCAGCCCTGCAACCCGCAGCAAGCCCGCGAAGAGATCCTCAACGCCCTGGCCAGGGCGGGCCTGGGCGACTGGACCTTGCCCAGGCTCGATGACCAGACGACCCACCGATGTGCCGACGGGTCGTTGCGGCTCCAGCTGATCGCGCACGTGATCATCATCAATCCCTGGGGGGCGTTCAGGATCGTGGACCAGCACGGACCGCGCGCGACCTACTTCGAACGGCACGGTTGCAAGCAACGTGCCTTCGAACGGCCTTCGGACCTTCCGGACCACTGACCGACCAGCCCGAACGTGCCGGTGGGAAGGGCGCGAAGACGGCCCCTTCGCTCCATGGCTCGAGCTTTCGCGTTGCCGCCGCTGGGCGCCGCGTCCGTGCGGCATCGTGAGTCCTTCATTGCCAGCAACTTCGAGAGAAACAGCCCGTGTCAGAACAAGCGTTGAAAGAGCATGTTCATCAGTTGCGTCCACCCGCGCCTGGATCGCCAGCAGCGGTGGACCTCGTGGAGACTGCATGGAACGCCATGCAGGCAGGCGACGCGAGCAGGGCCGAAGAGTTGTTCGAATCGGCGGTGGCGCATTCACCCGACGACTGCAGGGCTCTGTGGGGACTGGTCACGCTGTTGCGCCATGGTGATCAGGGCCGGGCCTTGTTGTTCCTCGATCGCTTGATCGAATTGCAGCCCCATGTTGCGATGCTGCATTCGACGCGCGGCCTCCTGCGGCAACAAGTCCGCAGGGAAGTGGATGCGCTCGAAGACTTCGCCGCAGCGGTGTGCATCGAGCCGGGCAACACCGCTGCCTTGTACAACCTGGGGCTGTGCTACAGCGAACTGTTCTGCCCTGCGCAAGCTGCGGACATTGCATCGCTTCTGCTGGAACGGTCTCCCGGCTGGCCGGCGGCGAAGTACCTGCTGGTGAAAGCCCGGGTCGGCCTGGACGAAGACCCGAACGACATCGATCGCCAATTCGAGGCGCTGATCAAGCAGGACCCGTTGAACATCGAGCTGCGATTTGCCCGAGGTCTCCTGCGCTTGAAGATGGGCGACTTCGCCCACGGGTGGGATGCGCAGGAGTGGCGGTGGGGGATCGAACCCGTCAAGTCGACGGCACGCGACTTTGGGCGCCCGCGCTGGTCCGGCGAGTCCCTGCGCGGGCGCCGGCTGCTTGTCGTTGCGGAACAGGGTTTCGGCGACATCCTCCAGTTCGCGCGATTCCTTCCGATGGCCGTGGCATCGGAGGCGGACTGGGTCGGTCTGCAGCTCGAAGATGGCAGACGCGGACTCAAACGCTGGCTTGGCCGGATTCCGGGCGTCGACATCGTCGGGGAGCACGTGGATCGCTCCAGGTTCGACGTCTACTGTCCGCTGGCGAGCCTGCCCTATGTGCTTGGCACGACAGCCGAGACGATTCCGAGTGCGAAATTCGCCAGCCTGCAGGCGAATGACGTCGACGCATGGCGGCAAAGGCTGGCGGACCTGCCCAGGCCGTGGGTTGGGCTGTGCTGGGCAGGGTCGCCTGAGCACTTTCACGACATCCGGCGGTCGTTGCCGCTGGCCCCGTTCGGCAGCTTCCACGCGGCTCGAAAGAAGCGGGAACTGCGCATCCGGGTTGCATCCGCTCGCGTGGCCGATGTGCTGGACCGCGATTCCTTGAATGCCGCGGCACGTTCCGACGCGAGAGCTGCCGCGGTCACGATGGAGCCGCTGCTTCGCGGCGCCCGCGGCACCTTGGTGTCGCTGCAAGTGGGGCCCAGGGCCGCGGACTTGGATGAACTGCCGGACGATCTCCGGCAACGCATCGTGGCCCCGCTTCAACAAGGTGCGGACTACTACGACACGGCATGCCTGGTTTCCGCCCTGGATGACGTCTTGACCGTCGACACCTCGGTGGCCCACGTCGCCGGCATCGTGTCGCAGCGGGGGACGATCATCAAGCCGGCCGCGCCGGAGTGGCGATGGATCGAGCGCGATGGACGCTCGCTCTGGTACCCGCAAATGCACCTGATCGATCCGTCGTCCTTGCACGCGGCGTGAAGCCCGTGGAATAAACCGTGGCCGCCAAGCGTAACCTTGGCACCACGGGCCGCGGCGCCCGAGCTTCAGGAGAAAGACGCGATGAAATCGCATGCACGAATCCTCGGCGCCATGGCGCTGGCAATGGCGGGCGGCGTGTTCGCTGCGGGCGGTGGCGGCGGGGGAGGCAGCAGCGGCGGCCCCGCGGTCGTCGAGGACCCGTTGATCACCTCCGTCAAGGCGGACATCGCGAAGAAGGATTGGCTGGGCGCGCAGTCCCGCCTCAAGCAGGCGCTGGCCGACAGCCCCAACAACGCGGACTATCACAACCTGCTGGCGTACACGACGCGCAAGGGGCCGAATCCCGACATGGATTTCGTGTTCAAGCACTACAACGAGGCCCTGCGCATCAACCCCAAGCACAAGGGCGCGCACGAGTATGTCGGCGAGGCCTACCTGCAGGTGGGCAACCTGGCGAAGGCCAAGGAGCACCTGGCGGCGCTGGACAAGATCTGCTTCTTCGGGTGCGAGGAGTACAGCGATCTCAAGAAGGATATCGCCGAATACGAAGCCCGCAAATAGGAGGAGGCGCGTCATCCCGCTGGAGGCATGTCGTCCCGATGGAAGCATGTCATCCCGGCGAACGCCGGGATCCATCGTCGCGGCATATGGCGCATCGATGGACCCCGGCGTTCGCCGGGGTGACAGATGTCGGTCGGACGGCACATCGAAAGCCGTGTAACCGGAAGCCTTGAGACTCCCCCAGCTCCCGGCGCATCTCGGTGTAACGTCCACCCATGGACAACGCCCCCCTTCGCCCCGCCTCCCTCTGGCACCTCGCCTGGCGCCAGCTCAGCCGAGACTTCCGCGCGGGTGAGCTGCGCCTCTTGATGGTGGCGGTGACGCTGGCCGTCGCGGCGCTGAGTGCGGTGGGCTTCTTCGCCGACCGAATCAACCACGGCCTCGCCCGCGATGCGCGGCAGCTGCTGGGCGGCGACGCCATCATCGCGAGCGACCAGCCGGCGCCATCCGCCTTCGCCGACAAGGCGCGCGAGCTGGGCCTCACCGTCGCGACCACGGCCACCTTCCCGAGCATGGGCCGCGCGCCCGATGACAAGGGCGGTGCCTCGCGGCTCGTCGGCGTGAAGGCGGTGAGCGCGGGCTACCCCTTGCGCGGGCAGCTGAGCCTGCGGACCGGCCCGCAGGCGGCAGCGACCAGCGTCGCCCGCGCGCCCGAGGCCGGCACGGCGTGGGTCGATGCGTCGCTGCTCGATGCTCTCAACCTGAAGATCGGCGATTCGCTGCTGCTGGGCGACGCCAGCCTGCGCATCACGCAGATCATCGTCATCGAGCCTGACCGCGGCGCGGGCTTCACCAGCTTCGCGCCGCGTGTGATGCTCAATCAATCGGACCTCGCCGCCACCGGCCTCGTGCAGCCGGCCAGCCGCGTGAGCTACCGCATCGCCGTCGCATCGCCCGCCGGCAACGACGACGCGGTGCGCGACTTCACCAACTGGTCCGAGGCGCAGATCAAGAGCCAGGGGCTGCGCGGCACGCGCGTCGAATCCTTCGCGTCAGGGCGGCCGGAAATGCGCCAGACCTTGGACCGCGCCGAGAAGTTCCTCAACCTCGTGGCGCTGCTGGCAGCCTTGCTTGCCGCGGTGGCCGTGGGCATCGCATCGCGCGATTTCGCCAACGGGCACCTGGACGACTGCGCCATGCTGCGCGTGCTCGGTCAGTCGCAGCGCAGCATCGCCTTGCAGTACTTCGTGGAGTTCACGCTGGTCGGCCTCATCGCGAGCGTCGCGGGCGTGGCGCTCGGCTTCTCGGTGCACTATGCCTTCGTGTGGCTGCTCGCGGGGCTGGTCGATGCGGCCTTGCCCGCACCCACCGCCTGGCCCGGCTTCTTCGGCGTGGGCGTGGGCTTCACCCTGCTCATGGGCTTCGGCCTGCCGCCGGTGCTGCAGCTGTCGCGCGTGCCGCCGCTGCGCGTGATCCGCCGCGACGTGGGCGCGCTCAAGCCGGCGTCCATCGCGGTGCTGGCCGCCGGCACCATCGGCTTCACCGCCTTGCTGCTGTCGGTGTCGCCGGACTTGAAGATGGGCCTCATCGCGGTAGGCGGCTTTGCCGCCGCCATCGCGCTCTTCGCGCTGCTGAGCTGGGTGGCGGTGAGCATTCTTCGCCGCGCGGTGCCCGAATCGCGCGCACCGCGCTGGCTGGTGCTGGCCACGCGGCAGATCGCGGCGCGACCGGGCTTTGCGGTGCTGCAGGTATCGGCCCTGAGCGTGGGGCTGCTCGCGCTGGTGCTGCTGGTGCTCTTGCGCACCGACCTCATCGGCAGCTGGCGCCAGGCCACGCCGCCCGATGCGCCTGACCGCTTCGTCATCAACATCCAGCCCGAGCAGGGCGAACCCTTCCGCCATGCGCTGGATGCGGGCGGCGTGAAGAAATACGACTGGTACCCGATGATCCGCGGCCGGCTGGTGGCGATCAACGGCAAGGCCGTGTCGCCCGAGGACATGGCCGACGAGCGTGCCATGCGGCTCGTGGACCGCGAATTCAACCTGAGCCACTCGTCCGCCTTGCCCGAGCACAACCTGCTGAGCGGTGGCCGCTGGACGGCCGACGAGGCCGATGCGCTGAGCGTGGAGGAGGGCCTCGCGCAGACGCTGGGCCTGAAGCTCGGTGACCGGCTTCGCTTCGACATCGGCGGGCAGATGGCCGAAGGGCGCATCACCAGCCTGCGCAAGGTCGACTGGAGCTCGATGCGCGTCAACTTCTTCGTGATGTTCCCGACCGCGCAGATGGGTGACGTGCCCGTCACCTACATCGCGGCCTTTCGCGCGCCTGCCAAGGCGGGCTTCGACAACGCCTTGAGCCGCGAGTTTCCGAACATCACCAACATCGACGTGTCGGCATCGATCGGCCAGATCCAGCGCGTGCTCGACCAGGTGATCCGCGCGGTGGAGTTCCTCTTCGGCTTCACGCTGGCCGCGGGGCTGGTGGTGCTGTTCGCCGCGGTGACGGCAACCCGTGAATCGCGGGCGCGCGAGTTCGCGGTGATGCGCGCCATGGGCGCGAGCGGCCGGCTGCTCGCGCAGGTGCAGCGTGCCGAGTTGCTCGGCGTGGGCGCGCTCGCGGGAGTTCTCGCGTCCATCGCCGCCATGGCGGTCGGCTGGGCGCTGGCGAAGTACGCCTTCGAGTTCAGCTGGAACGCATCGCCCCTCGTGCCGCTGGCTGGCGGCGTGGCGGGTGCCCTGCTCGCGCTGGCAGCCGGGTGGTGGGGCCTGCGCGAGGTCTTGCGCCGGCCGGTGGTGGAGACCTTGCGCAGCGCGTCGCAGGAATGAACGGGCTGAAACGAAGGAGGCCGAACGGGATGCCTGAACTTCAGATCACCAACGACCGCGCGGCGCTGGACGTGCCTCTCATCCATCGCTTCCTGAGCGAGTCATCGAGCTGGGCGCGAGGGATCAGCCTCGAGACCGTGGCGCGGTCCATCGAGCATTCGCTGTGCTTCGGCGGCTTCATCGACGGTCGGCAGGTCGCGTTTTGCCGCGTCATCACCGACCGCGCGACGTTTGCCAACCTCGTCGATGTGTTCGTGCTGCCCGAGCACCGCGGCCAGGGGCACAGCAAGGCGTTGATTCAGGCCGTGATGGCGCACCCCGGCCTGCAGGGCCTGCGCCGCTTCACGCTCGCGACCGGCGATGCGCACGGCTTGTACGCGCAGTTCGGCTTCACGCCGCCGCTGCGTCCGCAGTCGCTGATGGAGCGCTACTTTCCCGATCTCTACACGCGAGGCGCGTGAGGCGATGCCGAATCAACTCAACGCCGACGCCGCCGTGTTCGACACCGAACGCCTGCGCCTTCGTCAATGGAAGGACAGCGACCGCGAACCGTATGCGGCCATGAATGCCGACCCGCGCGTGATGGAGTTCTTCCCGTCCGTTCAATCGCGCGAAGCGAGTGACGCGTCGATCGACATGTGGTCCTCGGCCATCGCCGCCGGCGGCTTCGGCAACTGGGCGGTAGAGCTGCGCGAGACAGGCGAGTTCATCGGCTTCACCGGCTTGAGCGTGCCCAGGCGCGCCTTGCCCTTCATGCCCTGCGTGGAGATCGGCTGGCGGCTCGCGGCACGGCATTGGGGACACGGCTACGCCAGCGAGGCCGCGCGGCACGCGCTGCAGATCGGCTTCGAGCATTTCGGCCTCGACGAGATCGTGTCCTTCACGGCCGTCGTGAACCTGCGTTCGCGCGCCGTGATGGAGCGCATCGGCATGCGCGATGCTCACGAAGACTTCGAGCATCCGGCGCTACCTGTGGGGCATTCGTTGCGGCTGCATTGCCTGTATCGCATCGGGCGCCCGAGGTAGTCCTTTCGAGGTAGTCCAACGAGCTGCTTCCACGAGGTAGTTCTACGAGGTAGCGCTGCTCGAAAAGGAGCTACCCATCACCCTCTACCAACTACAAACTTTGAGGCTGTTCACTCCCAACGTTTGACGCGATCGTGTCGGCTTGAACCAATCATTCAAGGAGGACACTCGATGGCCGAACGGTATCCCACCAGCTTGAAGCTCGATGCTTCGCTGAAGCTGAGGGTGCAGCGTCTTGCGTTGACGCATGGGCGAACGGCGCATGGCTTGTTGTGCGATGCCATTCGCGCGTTCGTGGAACAGGAGGAGCGGCGCCTCGCCGAGCAGGAAGCGGCGGCGGCTGCGGGGGGCCCGCAGGGCGAGCCCGGCGCCCACGATGCAGGCGGCGACGGGGCGGGTCCTCCGGCACCGCCAGACGCTGCCGGTAGCACCTAGACGCTCACGCCATCGCTTCGAGCCTGAACACGCTCACGACCTGCGCCAGCTTGCTGGCCTGGTCTTTCAGGCTTTCGGCGGCGGCGGCGCTCTGTTCGACGAGCGCGGCGTTCTGCTGGGTCATCTGGTCGAGCTGAACGACCGACTGGTTGACCTGGCCGATGCCGTCGCTCTGCTCGGTGGATGCGGCGGTGATCTCGCCGATGATGTCCGTCACGCGCTGCACCGAACTCACGATCTCTTCCATCGTGCGGCCCGCATCGGCCACGAGCTTGGAGCCCGAATCGACCTTCTCGACGCTCGCGCCGATCAGTGACTTGATTTCCTTGGCCGCTTCGGCGCTGCGCTGGGCCAGCGAGCGAACCTCGCCGGCCACATGATGACCAGCACCACGCCGAGCGAGATGGTGGGCAGCCAGAGCCTGGTGGCTAGGGAGAGGTTTTTCATTTGGGTTGGGACTGAGGTGGGGGCGAGTTGGGAGAGCGGCGAGGGGGCGAGGGGGGGGCTGGTACGGTCGTGCGAAATTTGGGCGCGGATGAGGGGGGGGGCCGCATCCGTTCGGGCTGAGGTATCGAAGCCTCGACCGATGGGTCGAGGAGGCTTCGATACCTCAGCCCGAACGGGGACTGGATATCGCGGAGAGGGGCTTCGACAGGCTCAGCCCTACCCTTCGATACCTCAGGGTGAGCGGGAGTGGGCTTCGATACCTCAGCCCGAACTCAGTGCGTGGTCGCCGAATTGATCAACCCCATGTCCGCACTGGTCATCAAGCCTTCGATGTCCATGAGGATCAGCATGCGGTCGTTCACGCTGCCGATGCCGGTGATGAAGCTGGTGTCCACGGAGGTGTGCATCTCCGGTGCGGGCTTGATGGTGCCGGCGCCGA
>Ga0207709_10000786_pt1 | contig 24857 bp, 21 predicted proteins | sample KBSM34metaG_FD_184397 | JGI IMG/M metagenome (GOLD analysis project Ga0207709, IMG submission 184397) | Miscanthus rhizosphere microbial communities from Kellogg Biological Station, Michigan, USA - KBS M3-4 metaG (SPAdes) (version 2) | ecosystem: Host-associated > Plants > Roots > Rhizosphere >...
AAGAATGGCATGCTGCCAATCACGCTGACTCATGAGCAGGTTCAGGAGATCATGCGTCGCACGCAACAGCGCGAAGGTTACGAGCTGACCGTCGATCTCGAACGGCAGACGATTGAGGATTCAGAAGGTTTATCGATCCTGTTCGTCGTCGGTGAGTTTCAGCGGTATTGCTTGTTGGAAGGGTTGGATGATATCGGACTCACATTACGGCACGAAGATCTGATTCGCGAGTATGAAGTTAGCCACGGCTAACACGAATTATTTACGGATTACGTCGATTTCGCTGTAGAAGGTGTTGCCCCAGTTGTCGTAGAGTTCGGTGACGTAGACGTCGAAGAGCAGGTAGCGGTGTTTGCCGACATCAGTGACGGTTGCAGCGTATTGACCGCCGTCATCGCCCTTGTCCGGGAGCGTGCTCACCAGCGCGATTAGTTTCCAGCCACAACTCGCCGGATCGACTCCACGCTTTGGATCTAAATTCAATTGCGGTTCGGAACCGTCTGCGCCGTAGACTTTGTATAACTGTGGGCCACGCGAGTTTGGGTGCCACGAGTACGAGTTGATACGCGCAATCTCGATCGGCGTTGTGAAGTCCATGCGAAAGCGCCCGCCCGTGCTTCCGGCTCTGAAGAAAACATTCCCGCCCGGCTCGTCTTCATCCTGAGGGACACGTCCATCGACGAGTGTTGCAAGCATCCCGCTCCCCTGGTCCAGATCGCCGTCGATCAATGTCAGCTTCGCACTCGCGGCAGCGTCGTCTTTCGATGGTGAGGCGATGTTTCTGAATTTGAACTCGCGAGTGGCGACACTGTTCGGGTTGTGCTCAAACGTGACGCGAGCATCCAGGAGGAGAAGTGGAATTAGGAGAAGAAGTTTAGCCACGGATTTCACGGATTTTATCCGGATACTGAAAAGCGAAAGACGGTTGTTTGTATGTATTTCTCGCCAGGTCGCAGCACGGTCGATGGGAAGTTCGAATGATTGGGCGCGTCCGGAAAGTGTTGCGGTTCTAAACACAGTCCCGCGTACTTCACGTAAGTGACTCCGTTTTTTCCCACCAAAGTGCCGTCAAGAAAATTGCCTGAATAAAACTGCATGCCCGGCTGCGTCGTCAACACCTCAAGAACACGTCCCGTGCTCGGCTCGTAAAGACGCCCTGCGGATCTCAAAGATCCATCGTAATCGTTCAGGACAAAATTGTGATCGTAGCCGCCCGTAAAACCAAGCTGGTCGTAATCCGCGCTGATTTCGGCGCCGATGGTTTTTCCATTACGGAAATCCATCGGCGTTTCTTCCACCGGTCTAATCTTGCCGGTCGGAATCAGGTCCCTGCTAACGGGCGTGAAGTTGTCTGCGTTCAACGTTAGCTGATGGTCCAGGATTGTACCGTCACCCTTGAGATTGAAATACGAATGATTTGTCAGATTAACAATGGTGTCTTGATCCGTCGTCGCGCGGTAATCAATCCGCAACTCGTTATCGAGCAAAGTGTAATCGACCGCGGCCGCGACATTGCCGGGATAGCATTCTTCGCCGTCTTTGCTGAAATATGTGAGGTGCACAGTCTTTTCACTTTCGCGCACATCCCACACGCGTTTATCGAAACCCTTGAAACCGCCATGAAGATGATTCGCGCCGTTGTTGCACGGAAGCTGGTATTCAACGCCGTTCAGCGAGAAGCGGCCACGTGCGATCCGGTTTGCGTGACGCCCGATTAGCGCGCCGAAATAACGTGGATTGTGAACGTAAGCGTCGAGCGACTCAAACCCGAGCACGATCTCGCCGAAGTTGCCGTCGCGATCAGGTGTCTTCAAAGACGTGACTGCGCCGCCATAATTCGTAACAGAGACTTCAAACCCGAGTGTGTTGGTGAGCGTGTAGGTAAATAATCCGTTCGTCATCCGTTAGATCCGCGGCTAAACACGCGATTTGCCTCTTCGAGAGTTTCGATCGAACCGACGTCGTACCAGAGGCCGGGCACCTTCCAAACGTAGAAGGGTACACGCGGATAGAGCCATTGGACCAGCCGGCCCGGTTGGTCCGGGTTGTTTCCTTCAGAGATGTACCGGTGAATCAAAGGCAGCACCGTCGTTGGATAATAGTAAAGCGCGATGCCCGTGAGCGTGCTCTTCGGCACCTGCGGCTTCTCTTCAAAGAACTCTATTCGATGATCGTCGTCGATGTCGATCGAATTGTACTTCTTGATCTGTTCGAGATCACCAACGTCGTAAACGCCTGTTACCGGGGCGTTCTTTTGCTCGCAGTAATCGCCAAAACCGGATAGGTCGTGACTGAACAAATTATCGCCGCCAACGACGATGATGTCGTCGTCGATCTCGTGCTTCTTCAGGACGAGATGCATGTCGCCGATCGCGCCGAGCCGGTTCTCTTCGTTAGTGCTCTGATCGTTCACGATTGTGAAGCTGAAGTGCAGGTTTGGACGGTGATAACTTTCAGCCCACTTCTCGAAATGGGAGGCAAACTTTGCGTTCGTGACGATGTACGCGTGATTGATGGCGCGAATGGTTGAGATGTTGTCGAGCACGTGCTCGAGCATCGGCTTTCCGGCCACTGGCAATAGCGGTTTGGGTTGATTCAGTGTCAGTGGATAAAGTCGCGTGGCATATCCAGCCGCGAGAATGATTAGCTTCATAGATGATAGTCGTTCAAGTTGGACAGGATTAACAAGATTTGCAGGATGTACAAGATATCCTGTCAATCCTGCAAATCTTGTTAATCCTGTCTAAAATACTTCTTCCGCTCCGTTCGCTGCTGTACAGATGTAAATCTCGGGTTTCCGATTTGTAGTTCTCTCATACTCCTGAGATACGCGCTTCTGAAACCCATCCCCATGCGTATCAGCGACGAGATTAACTGTACATCCACCAAAACCGCCACCCGTCATCCGCGCACCATAAACACCTTCGATCTTTTGGGCGATCTCAACCATCAAGTCCAATTCTTCAGAACTAACCTCATAATCATCGCGCAAACTGCGATGTGACGCCGCCATCAATTCTCCAAAACGCTCGAGATCGCCGCGTTCAAGCGCGTCACCCGCCGACAACACACGTGCGTTCTCAGTGATCACGTGCCGGCAACGTCGGTACACCACATCTTCCAGTCCGTGCGCGTGCTCTTCGAGCTGTTCGGTTGTCACATCGCGCAATGCAGTGACATTCGGCAAAAACTTCGCCATGTACTCCACACCTGCTTCACACTGAGCGCGGCGTTCATTGTAAGCGCTCGACGCGAGGGCGTGCTTCACCATCGTGTTGCAAATTATCAAACGAACATTGTCAGGCAACGGCAACATACGGAATTCGAGGGAACGACAATCCAGCAACAACGCTTTGTGCGCCTGTCCGAATAATGAAACGAACTGGTCCATGATACCCACGCGCGCGCCCACAAACTCGTTTTCCGCACGCTGGCAAAGCAACGCAAGCTCGCGTGAATCAATCTTTAGCCTGGAGTTTGCGACGAGCGCACAGGCGGTCGCGACTTCGATCGCCGCCGAAGAGCTCAACCCCGATCCGATCGGCACTTCGCCACGAATCTGCATTCGTGCGCCACGCAAACGATGACCGGCTCTTTCGAGCACGACTGCCACTCCTACCGGATAATCACTCCAGTGATCGCGCGCGACTAGATTCTGATCATTGAGATCGACTTCGATCTCTTCATCAAAATTTTCAGAGAAGATTTGGAGTTTGCGTTGTTCGAGTGGTGAGATTTTGACCCAGGTGGAGAAATCAAGCGCCGCCGGCATCACAAAGCCGTCGTTGTAATCCGTGTGTTCACCGATAAGATTAACTCTTCCCGGCGCTCGAAATGTACGCATGTTATTTAGCCGCAGATGAACGCGGATAAACGCAGATCATTCATGAACGTTCGTGACGTCCATGACGATTTGCCACGTGCCGGCTTGCTTCTTCCAGATGCGAACGTAACTCCCGTGCTCGATCACTTTCTTCGTCTCGTCTGCAACTTCGTAAGTGCCGTGTGTGTAACCGAGGTCACCGGCGCTGGACGTGTCGCTCGCGATTGGCTGCCACGTCACCTGACCCTTCGTTTTTGCAATCGCTTCCGACGACGCTTCACGTCCGATGAAAGGGATACCCGCCGAGCGGTAGAGTCGAACGTCAGGCGCAGCGTATGCGGAGAACGTCTTTGCGAGACCCTGCCCCAACACATCAGCCGCATACTTACGATCGCGATTCAACAAGCTCTCGCGTGAGACAGCAACGTCGACCGGTTTGAAGTTCTCTTTCTTACTCGTGTCCGACGGCATCCAATGCGCTTGCGGACCACCTGACTGCGGGTGCGAAATACCGAGATCGACGACAAACTTCCACGAACCATCGGGCTGCTTCTTCCAGACAGTTACAAAGTGACCATAACCAGAAGGCTTCTCGTCTTTGATGTCGCCTTTGAACTCCCATGGTCCAGTAGTGAATCCCATATCACCGGACGCAGCCATTCCGGCAAACGAAGGCTGCCACGCGAGCAAAGGTTTCTTGTCTGTTGGCGGCGCAGGATGTTCGATCATCCACTTCTTCCCGTTCACGGCGCCGGGTCGAAACAACAATCCATCGTCCGCGATGAACGTCATGAACGCATCACGCGTGTTCTTCTCTTCGGCCATCTTCGAAAACGCCTGCTCGGTCTTCACCATTTCCTGCAACGCAGACTGTCCATGCGCAACCGAAGCAATTGCCAATATCAACAACGCAACCACAATCTTCACGCCCATAAATCCGTCTCCAATCCGTCTTAATCCGCGGCCCCGATGGCAGCCAGTAACACACTTTCCGGAGTCCACTCATCAATGTTACGAACGGTGGAAAGTCGACCACGACTCATCACCGCCAATCGATCACACATCCCAAACAACTCAGGCAAGTACGAACTCACCATCAACACCGCTTTATTCTCCGCCGCACAAGCAGCGATTGTCTCGTAGACCTGCGCCTTGCTGCCGATGTCAATTCCACGTGTCGGCTCGTCGAGCAGCAGTATGTCAGCATCCTGGTGCAGCAGACGCGCAACGATCACTTTCTGCTGATTCCCACCTGATAACGATCCAACATCTTGCTGTACGCCTTGCGTTTTGATCTTCAATGAGTTGACTAGTTTCTCGGTCTGTTTGCGCTGAGCACTGAGATCGAGCCAACCGAAACGTGAACATGAATCAAACTTTGTGACTGTAACGTTGTCGGCGATCGATTGGTTCAATGTTAAGCCGTCGCCTTTACGATCCTCGCTCAGGTATCCGAGACCTTCGATTAGTCTCATTGCCGGCGTGCTGCGTCCCGGCGGCAGACTCTTTTGATTTACTTTTACCGAGCCACTCTCAAGTCGATCGAGACCAAAGATCGTGCGCAACAAAGGCGTGCGGCCCGAACCCATCAACCCTGCTATGCCAAGAATCTCTCCGCGACGAAGTTCAAACGTCGCGTCTTTCAGGAGGGGCGGCGCAGCAAGATTTCGTACGTCGAGAATCGTCTCTCTTGCACGGGGGGCTGGTGTGCGAACGGGAAACAGATTCTGTTGTGCGCGTCCGACCATCTTCGAGATGAGTTCATCATCGGTTGTGGTTGCAATCTCGCCGCTCGCAACGCTGCGTCCATCACGCAGGACAGTGAAACGATCCGAAATCTGGCGAACTTCTTCAAGAAAATGACTGATGTAGATGACCGAGATGCCTTCAGCGCTCAGCTTGCGAATCAACTCAAACAAGTGTGTTACATCTTCTCGTTGCAAACTGCTGGTTGGCTCGTCCATCAAAATGATGCGCGCGCGGGCGGCGATCGCGCGTGAGATCTCGACGATCTGGCGTGCAGCGACTGAAAGCTCGCCGACACGTTTTTCCGGACGGATGTCAGCGTGATGAAAAGTTTTCAGCACTTCATTCGTGCGTGCGAAGAGTTTGTCGCGATCGAGCCATCCCATCCGTGACGATTCGATCCCCATCAAAACGTTTTCTGCGACACTGAGGTGGGAACAGAGAGAGAGCTCCTGATGAATCAAGGCGATGCCGTGTGTTCGCGCGTCGAGTGGGTTTGATGGAGTGTAAGGCTGGCCGTTGATTTCCATCGTTCCCTGATCGGGACGAAGAGAGCCTGCGATGACGTTCATGAGGGTGCTCTTGCCCGCGCCATTCTCGCCGATGAGTGCATGCACCTCGCCCTCGCGCAGCTCGAGATCGACGCCGTCGAGTGCGATAGTCGGGCCAAAAGATTTATGGATCTGGGATAGTTTGAGAGCGATATTAGCCACGGATTTACACGGATTGTTTTACGGATTTCGTTCGAGAGTGTCGTAAAGGGGCTGAGCAGGCGTGATGCGTGCCCGTTCGTTAGATCCTGTTATGGCCATGATTCGTACGTTGTCATTATCTGGGAGCACCAGTGTTCGCGCGTTCGCGGGTACATCGATCGTGTAAGCAAAGAGGTATGAATACGAATAAGCCTCATTCTTGCCATCAGGCGTGTGGCGATGCGATGCAAACCACGCCACGGGTGCACGCTTGATGAAACCAGGCGTGATGCTCGCCACCTCGCCATATGGATCCGATCTTGTTCGCGATCTTTGCAGGAGTGCCGCAATGTCAGGCGGAATGTCAGGTGGTGGCGTTCGAGGCTTAAGTACCACCTCGCTCGCCCTCCACTCTCGATTGTCCCACTGGCCGATAAAACCGCTCCAATCCTGAATTGTCAGATTCACCGATTCATCCCCAACACGAAAAGCAACATCCTGATCGCCGCTAACAGACGCTGCGAGAATGTAAAGTCTGCTCATTCCTGATGGAATTGGAAGCGTTTGTCCACGCGCCACGAGTGCATTCGCCCTGTGAGTCGGCACCAGGAAAAATGCGGCGCCAGCGTACGTAATTATTTGCGGCAGCATCTCGGCAGGTAAAGCGAATCCTTCGCCGTCGATGCCACCTCTCAATCTTTCACCATCACGGTTCGAGACGGCGAGATCGTAGGGCAAAGTGATCGGCTGCGTTTGCGGAAGGAAGAGTGAGACTGCGGGTTTGGCGAGCTTCACTGCAAACGTGCGCGGTTGAAAACGTCCCAGGCCTGTTACGAGTTCTCCGCTATTGATCGACGCTTTACCGACTGGTAACTCCTGCGCATTGACTTCGCGCGCCGCAATCACCGGCGCAGGAAATCCGATTCGGACATTCGATGCTCCACGACCGTCCAATTCGACAATTCTTACGATCACTTCCTCCGGATCTTCTTCGGCCCGCTTCAGCGCGAGCACGCGCACACGACTATTGTTTACGCGCAGGATCGAGAAAGTTTTTCCCAATCGCCCTGGATGCTTCGAGCTCTCAAACGCGATCAGCGGTTGATTCAGACGTTGCGCCTGCCAGTCAGTCTGCGCGTTACGCCAATCACCCGCATGCGAAGCGAGCCCGTAAACAATCTCGTGCCGTCCCCAGTCCTGCGACGATTGATCTGCGTAACCAGCGCGTGGCGCGATTCCCGGCGTGCGCAATAATGTCAGGCGAAGCGTCTTATCGTCAGGTTTATCTGAACCGTATTTGCAATCGGAGAGAATCGTGACACCAAACGCTCCACTGCGATCAGTGAGATCGAACCACTGGTGCGACGGCACTTCAAACTTTCGCTCATCGTTATTGCCGCGTTCGATTGTTCCGATGTCCCAGTTGTAAGTTGCGTTAGCGTTTGCGGCGGTGAGTGGAAATGTTGCTTTGAGATTCGCAGAACTCGTATGCCAGTTAATGACGTTGCTGAACTCTATGCGATTGCCGCCATCGCCCGCGGACAGTCGCACTATCTGTTGAAACTTCGAGCCGTCCGTTTCGCGCACCACCTCGATCGCCACGCGCACTGGGCCATCTTCAACAACACGAATCCGCGCCGGGCCGCTGACGTACCCACGCGCCGGTTTCTGCTGATCGCTCCAATCCATATTCCACGCCGGCCATTGAGCCGGCTTATCGTCTTTAATCGCGAGCCTCAACGAAGCATTAAGCAGCTCGCGGTTGAGCTGTTTGTCGAAGATGCTCGAGACGTCTCCATCGGCGTTCAGCGTGACTCGGTAGCGGTGATTTTCAAGGGACGTGGGAGATACCCTCAGCGTTGATGCCGTCCTCCTCGTTGAGTCTGCCTGAATGTCGTAAACTGCGTAGCCCACGGCAGGCACTTTTGCTAAAAACAACAGCTTCCCGCCCATCTCTTGCGTCGGAACGTCGTGCCCGTCGGGAGCAACAACGCGCACAGGACCGCTCGGCTGCGTTATTTCAACTACATCTTCGCGTTCGATATTCAGTGGATTGTAGACAATGACCGGCGTCCCAACAGTCTGCGTGTTCAAGGCCGCCGCGATCCCTTCGGTTGCACTCGTTAGCACACCTGCAAACTGGTTCATCGCGATCACATCGTCGTTCCACGAAAACTGAAACGCTCTTGGCGTTGCAGTTCCCGGCAGAATGTCGTGAAACTGACCACCCATGACGAGTGTCCACGCGTTGTTCAAACGCTCCTGTGGATACACACGATTGCCAAGCCACATCGCCCCGATCGAAGCACGCTCAGCGGCGTCGGCAAGCAATTCGTTCTTCCGATTCCAGCGTTTCTGATAAGCCTGCGAAGTGATCGAACCGGCGGAGTGATCCGTCAACAATAGATCCCCTTCGTAACGCGGCAGGTTTTTGAGGTACTCGGGACGAATGTTGAGAAACATCTGCTCGGCTGTTGATGAGACAACCTTCAATGGTCCATCGTTCTTCATCACGATCGATTCCATCATGCGCACGGAGTCTTCGCGCGGCGCTCCGCCTGTATCACCGGTGCCGTAATAGTGATAGTCAGTAAACAGGCCACTGACTTTGCCGTTGAGATTTACGCGACGCGGCCAGTCGACGACGTTACTTCCCGCGTTCAGAGACGCCGGCGGACTCTTGCTGATGTCTTCCCTGATCTGACCGCCATAACTTCCCGGATTCAGTGCCGCAACGATGCCACGACCATCAGGTCCCTGCCACCACCCAACGTTCCACGGAATTCCCCGCGGCGTTTCTTCGATCGAACCGGGACCGCCAACATTAGCCGCGGAATTCCAGGTGAGTTTCTGTGTCGAGAATCCCTTCAGACCCGCGTGCGCGAGAATGCTCGGCAGCGATGCCGGAAAACCAAAACAGTCGGGCAACATGTACTCGGCGCTCGTTTTGCCAAACTCTCGTTGAAAGAATCGATTGCCGTAGAGTATCTGGCGAAAGATCGACTCAGCCGACGGCGAATTCACGTCGCTCTCTTCCATCGACGAGCCTGCCGGAAACCAGCGGCCCGCGGCAACATACGTCTTCAAGCGCGCATAATCGGCAGGCCAGTACTCCTTCATCATGCGATAACGATTCGCGCCGCTGAAGTTGAAGACGTAATTCGGATACCTGTCGATAAGTGCGAAGTTGTCGTGCAACGTCTTCGGAATGTACTCGTTGATGACGCGCGGATACTCCCAACGCCATTGCGTGTCGAGGTGCGCGTAAGCGACTACGTAAAGCGTCGGCTCTTTGGTGAGATCGGGTTGAGTTGACTGTGCCGAAACGGCCAAAGAACTTGCGAGTAAGACAGCAAGAAGCTTCGTTAATGCTCGCATGCGCAGGGGCTCCTTTTGATCGACAGCATAACAGAAGCGCATGTTAGAATGCGCGGCCATGACAATCGCATTCACGGATCGTGTCGTGGTTCCTGACGGCGTGCTGATCTCGCACCTGCAGGAGGAGTCGGTAATTCTGAATCTGGAAAGCGAACGCTACTTCGGACTCGACGACGTCGGCACGCGATTTTTATCGGTCCTCACGACTTCGGAATCGATAGAAGCCGCTCACCATCAACTCGCCGCTGAGTATGATGTCGATACCGAGGTGCTGCGCCAGGATCTCCTCGCGCTCGTTGAGAACCTGGTCGATCAGGGCCTCTTAATCCGGTCCTAATCCGTGAAAATCTTTGCTAACGCCCGCATTGATGCTCGCGACGAACCCCTACCTGATGCCGAGTTAATCCTCGACGCCTACAAAACCTGGGGTGACGATTGCGTCAAACACCTGCTCGGCGACTTTGCATTTGCAATTTGGGATGACCGCCGGCGGCGTCTCTTCTGCGCTCGCGATCATTTCGGAGTTAAGCCTTTTTTCTACACTCACACCAAAGATAGCTTCAACTTCAGCAGCAGACTGAATGAGTTAAAAGTCTCAACTACACTGAACGAGATCGCGATTGGCGACTACCTGCTGTTTGGAGTTAACCAGGATCAATCAACCACAGTCTTCAACGACATTCAGCGCCTACCGCCCGGACACACTCTCACCGTCGAAAACAATCAGATCAAAACTCAGCGTTACTGGACACCGTCGCTTCCCACTGAAATCCGCTTCCGAGATCCCGAAGCTTACGTGGAACGCTTTTCAGAACTGCTGTCACGTGCAGTCAAGGATCGCCTGCGCACTGATCGTGTTGCCGTGTCGATGAGCGGTGGTCTCGATTCAACCAGCCTGGCGGCAATCGCTCGCGAACACGCGGCGGTTGCAGGCTTCGCAGTTGTTTACGACACTCTGATCCCCGATCAGGAGCGTCAATATTCGAGTTTAGCCGCCGAGCATCTCCGTATTCCGATTACTCACTTGAGTGCTGACGGATATTCGTTGTTCGACGGTGAGATGGATCAAGCGGAACCGTTTCTCATATCTCCATTGACCGGACAGTTCAACGATCTGTTGCGACTCTGCGCGGCCTTCAGTCCGGTTGCGCTCACCGGATATGACGGCGATTCGTTCATGCATGAGCCCCAGGTCAAATTGCGGACACGGATTGGACGGATGCTTCGCAAAAACGATTATCACGGATTTTTTCCGGGATGGCTCGATCAGTCATTTGAAATGCGGACGAATCTCCGTGAGAGATATCAGAATTTCTGGGCGAAGTCCGAGGGAGGCAAACGCCCGGCAGCTATGCGCGCGCTGAACTCAAAAATCTGGACTGCGCTCTTTGAAGGTTACGATCCGGGCGCGACTAAGTTGAATCTGGAACTGCGACATCCGTTCATCGATTTGCGTTTGGTCGAGTACTTGTTAGCAATTCCGACTGTCCCATGGTGTGTGAACAAGCACATTCTGAGGTGCGCGATGCACGATAAACTACCGGAAGCCGTACTGAATCGTCATAAAACCGGTCTTGCAGGCGATCCGGCTCTTCAATTGGTGAGGCGCGCTAGTGTAAGATGGCTCGACAGTTTTGAGGTCAGTCCGCAGCTCAGAGCTTTTGTTAATCTCGATCGTCGACGACCGGTAGTTGAAGAAGAAACTGCCGATGGCCTCTGGGCCAGTCTTAGAGTATTCGCGTTGAACTACTGGCTTACGCACTCCCGACCATCTGTTCGACGAACGTCAGTAATAACAGGTGAACAAGAGCAGGACCTCAATCGCCTAAACTGCCTGAACATGGAGACAATGCATGGAACTTAAACCAGACGCCGCTGGGAACGAACACGAAACCAAAAAGCCATACCACACTCCCGAAGTTATTGTTTACGGAAACATTCGCGACATCACGAAGAATGTCGGTCCCAAAGGTGTCGTTGATGGCGGTGGTGGTGCCGCGGCCGGACCGAAGACAGGCCAGTGATTCGCGCAAATAGTTCATGCCTTATCGATGCTCGATGTATGGCCTTGGAATCGTCGCCAACGAAATAATCCCTGGAGTTCCTGCCGCTCCAATCGCATCGGATGACGTTCGCATAACTTTCAGCTCACTTCCCTCATGGCTCAACGAAGTGAGCACCAATCAAGTCGAAACTTACGTCGCAGACTACAACGATGAATGCGGCAACCCTGTGTTGCGCATGTTCAGCTTGCTGGAAGGAAAATACTTCCGGTTCTCTTATGCCGATCAGACAGAGTTTTTAGTCGACCAGGCTGGGACGGAAGTCTGGGCGAAGTGGGCAGCGCCCCTCACACTCGAAGATACCGCCACGTATCTACTCGGTCCCGTGATGGGATTCGTCATGCTTCTGCGCGGCATTGTTTGTCTGCATGCCAGTGCGATTGCAGTTGGTGACAAAGCGATTGCGTTGTTGGGTCCGGCTGGATCGGGCAAGTCGACTACCGCGGCAGCGTTTTCGGATCGCGGTTACAACGTTCTCGCCGAAGATGTCGTGACTCTTGACGATTGCGGTGATCGTTTTCTGGTCCGACCTGGATATCCGTGCATTCGTTTGTGGCCCGCTTCGGTGAAAGCGCTTTACGGGTCCGAGTCGCACTTGCCAAAACTCACTCCAAACTGGGACAAATGTTATCTCGATTTGAAGGAACAGTTTCATACCGATCCTTTGCCGCTTGCTGCGATCTATCATCTCGGCGAGCGACGTCACGACACGAAAGCGCCTTTTGTTGAAAGTCTCGATCGATCGGAAGGATTGCTTTCGCTCATCGCAAACACCTACGCGACGAAGTTGATGGACAAGCAGATGCGCGCGCGTGAGTTTGAACTGTTGACACGCGTATTGAACAACGTTCCTCTGCGACGTGTTACGCCTCACGGGGATCCGGCGCGCATTCCCGAATTGTGTGATCGAATCCTGAACGATTTTAACCACAGATTTCACGGATAGATGTACAGCGTTCATTTCTATGGGCAGATGCTTCGCGATGTGTCGCGGATGGAGGCGTATACCGCGGCGTTGCGCCGAGTAGTGAAACCGGATTCGGTGGTGATGGATCTCGGCTGTGGCCCGGGAGTGTTTGCGTTGCTGGCGTGCAAGTTTGAGGCGCGACGTGTTTACGCCGTGGAGCCTGAAAACATCATCGGTCTTGCTCGTGAGGCTGCGGCAGCCAACGGTTTTACAAATCGCATCGAATTTTTCGAGAAGTTGTCGACAGAAATCACGCTTCCAGAGCCGGCAACGATTATCATTTCCGATCTGCGTGGCGTGCTTCCGTGGTTCGAACAGAACATTTCTTCAATTATCGATGCGCGCGAACGACTGTTGGCGCCTGGAGGCGTGCTCATTCCGCATCGCGACATTTTATGGGCGTCGGTGGTGGAAGCTCCTGAGCAATACGAGGAGATTGTTGGGCCGTGGCGAAATCAGTTTGATCTGGATCTCTCTGCTGGAACGCGGCTCGTGACGAACACCTGGCGCAAGTCGAGAATAAAACCGGAACAGTTGCTGACAGAACCGGTGTGTTGGAGCACACTGGATTACTACGAAGTTAGTAGTCCCGACGTCTGCGCTGAAATTTCCGGGCAGGCTGCACGCAACGGCACTGCTCATGGTGTGGCCGTGTGGTTCGACTCCGAACTGGCTGAGGATATTCGGTTTTCAAATCATCCGTCTGCTCCGGAAATGATCTACGGCATCGGGTTCTTTCCTTTTTTTCGGCCAGTGGAATTGATGCAAGGCGAGCATGTCACAGTTCGACTTGCTGCGGATCTCGTGGATGACGGTTACGTTTGGCGTTGGGACACTGAAGTTCCCGGAAAAGCTAGCTTCAAACAGTCGACTTTCTATGGCGCACCGCTTTCTACGAGTCAGTTGCGCAAGTCAGCTCAGTAGCGGATGTTCAATTCAGTCACGATTCTAAGCACTAAGCTTCGCAAGGCGTTGGCGCAGTTGCCAAACTTGCCACGCGCTCTGGATCTAGTGTGGAGTGTCGCCCGACCCTGGACCATTTCCTGGCTCTTGCTGCTCATCTTGCAGGGACTTCTGCCGGCTGCCGTTGTGTATCTCACGAAGCTAGTGGTGGATGGGCTGGTGAGGGCAAACGGCTCGTGGCCAGCGATGCTGTATGTCCTGGAGCTCCTGCTGGTGCTCGGCGCCACATTGGTCTTGATGGAAATAGTGCGCAACGCGATCAATTGGGTGCGCACCGTCCAGGCCGAACTGTTACAGGACCACATCACTGCGCTAATTCATGAAAAGTCAGTAACAGTCGATCTCGCTTTCTACGAGCTCGCCGATTACTACGATCACCTGCACCGGGCGCGCACTGAAGCACGTTATCGACCCGTGGCGCTGCTCGGCAATCTCGGCGCGTTACTGCAAAACAGCATCACGCTGATCGCGATGGGCGCGATCCTCATTCCACTCGGGCCATGGCTGACAATCGCACTCTTGCTCAGCACAGTGCCTGCCTTCTTCGTAGTGGTCCACTACGCACTCGCGGAGTACCAGTGGCGACAACGCACTACGACGGACGATCGGCGGTCGTGGTACTACGATTGGATCATGACTACTGCCGAGGCTGCCGCGGAGATCAGGCTCTTCGGTCTCGGTAAATACTTTCAGTCGCAACACACAGACCTCCGCCGTCGACTACGCGGCGAACGCTTGGACCTGATGCGACGACAGAGCCTGGCAGAACTAGCGGCGAGTTTGATTGCGTTGCTGATCATCGGCGCCGCGATGCTGTTGGTGATGTGGCGAGCTTTAATGGGCTTCGTCACGCTCGGTGAACTTGCGTTGGTATACGCAGCCTTCAATCAAGGCCAGGGTCTCATGCGAACCCTCCTGGAAAACGCAGGCCAGCTCTACGGCAACAGCCTCTTCCTCGGCAACCTCTTCGAATTCCTTTCCCTGAATGAATCGAATCATGCGGAACGTACTGTAGGGGCGGCCCTCCGTGGCCGCCCGGCGTCCGTTGCGATCTCTTTTGATCACGTCTCGTTCACCTACCCGGACGCCTCAACCGCCGCCCTCGACAACTTCACAATGACAATTCCCTCCGGCAAGATCATCGCGCTCGTCGGCCCGAACGGCGCCGGCAAAAGCACGCTACTCAAACTTCTTTGCCGCTTCTACGATCCAACCGCGGGCTCGATTACGATCGACGGTCAAAACATTAAAGACATTCCCACCGACGACCTGCGCCGCCTGATCACCGTCCTCTTCCAACAACCATTTCACTACAACACCACAGTCCGCGATAACATTCTCTACGGCGATCTAAACCTCGAAGCCTCCGACACCGAGCTTGACGCCGCAATCAAAGCCGCGGGCGCTTCGGAAATCGTTTCGCGTCTGGCTAATCGAGAATACACATTGCTGGGCCGTTGGTTCCCCGGCGGCACAGAGCTCAGCGTCGGTGAATGGCAACGCATCGCACTCGCACGCGCATTCCTGAGGCGGGCACCGATTATCATTCTCGACGAGCCGACGAGCGCGCTCGATCCGTGGGCCGAAGCTGACTGGCTCGAACGTTTTCGCAAACTCGCGTATGGCCGCACGTCGATCATCATCACGCACCGGTTCACGACCGCCATGCACGCCGACGTGATCCACGTAATGGACCGGGGACGGATCGTCGAGTCAGGCAGTCATCAACGATTGTTGGAGCAGAATGGACTTTACGCTGAGTCGTGGTCACGTCAGAACAGGCTGGCAGCAGGCGTTTCGAGATGAACTACGCCCACGAAAATGAGTTGCTGTTGAGAGTCGCGCGGCGCGATGTCAATCACTCGCTGATCCGGCAACAGATGGACTGGGATTACGTCGTAGCGACAGCTCGCGCTCATGGACTTCTGCCGCTGCTTCAGAAACACATCGGCACTTTGGAGCTCGTTCCGGGCGGGGTTCTTTCGTGTCTCAAGCGGGAAGCCGTTGCGAATTCGCAGAGCATGCTCCATCTCGCCGGCAAGCAGTTGCGGATTTACAAGCTGTTCAGGGAGCACGGCATTCCGGTCGCAATCTTCAAAGGCGCGCTGCTCGCACAGATGGCGTACGGCGAGATGTCGCTACGGCAGGCCGGCGACATCGATGTGCTGATCCGTAGTCATGACTTTGCGCAGGCACGCGTGTTACTGGAGTCGCTCGGCTATGAAATGACTCCGCGACTCACGCCCACGCAACTGGCTTCGCACGTGGGCAATCACTGCGAGATTCAGTTCATGCGCGACGAGTGGTTCACCGTCATCGATCTGCACTGGGATCTGGCGCCGCGGAGTTTTGTATTTGGACTCAGAGCGGATGAAGTGATGTCGCGACTGCAATCAGTCTCGTTTGCGGGCACTACCGTACAGACCTTCAACGCTGAGGATTTGCTGTTGTACCTGGCAATGCACGGTGCGAAGCATCTCTGGCGACGCCTGGAGTGGATCTCGTCTCTCGCTGAGTCAGTGCGTGCAACTCCTGAGATCGATTGGGACATGCTGATCAATCGCGCCGTGAACGCGCACGCTACACGCATGCTCGCCCTGGGACTCCGACTCGTCGAGCAATTCTCTGATGTGCCGGTTCCCGTAATCACCTCCATCGATCGCGACTCCTCAATGCAACGCATGGCGGCGGGAATTCGCGCACAGATCTTCAACAACTTCGGCTACGCTGACTCAACCGAAACCAATCTCTACAACCTGCGCATCATGGACCGCAAACGCGACGCGCTAATCTCTGCGCTGCGCTCGATCTTCGTCCCGACTTTGCCCGACTGGCAAGCGCTCGCTCTACCATCATCGCTGCATCCGCTCTACTACGCGTATCGCCCGTTGCGTTTGTCGAAGGTCTACACACTCTCGCTCTTGAAAAACCTAAGGAGGTAATTCATTTCAAAACCACAGAACGTACTGTAGGGGCGGCCCTCCGTGGCCGCCCGGCGTGGAATTCCGTTCTGGGCTAAACGCCCGTTGGCCGAGATCGAGTTCCACGCCGGGCGGCCACGGAGGGCCGCCCCTACAGTACGTTCCGAGTAATTTACAATGTCTAAACCTCCTTTAAAGTGGGCGGGCGGGAAGCGCTGGCTCGTGTCGAATCTCAAGACGATGTGGGAAGCGAATGCCGAGCGAAGGTACGTGGAACCATTTTGCGGTGGCCTCGCAGTTGCTCTCGGCCTGCAGCCCAAGCACGCCCTCCTGAACGACATCAACTCCCATCTGATCAATTTCTATCGCCAGGTGCAAAATGGCTTACGAATGCGTGTGCAGACGAGGAACGACGAAGCGCTGTTTTATCGTCATCGTGAACGCTTCAACCGGCTAATTCGAAACGGCAAGGCACACACCGAGGAAGCCGCGCAATTGTTCTACTACCTGAACCGCACGTGTTTCAATGGTCTCTGCCGGTTCAATAAGAGCGGTGATTTCAACGTGCCGTTCGGAACATATAAAGCAATCAACTACGCGAAAGACTTTTCGAGTTACGCGAGCGTGTTCAGCCAGTGGGAATTCAGTAACAAGGATATCGAGGCACTCGAGTTGAAGGATGATGATTTTGTGTATGCCGATCCGCCGTATGATGTAGAGTTCACGACGTACAGCGCCGGCGGTTTCTCGTGGGACGATCAGGTGCGCACGGCGAAACGACTGGCGGCGCATCCCGGGCCGGTGGTGACTTCCAACCAGGCGACGACGCGGATTATCGAGTTGTATGAAGATCATGGGTTTGAGTTGAGTTATCTGGATGCGCCACGCCGGATAAGTTGTACTGGTGATCGCACGGCTGCGCGGGAGGTGCTTGCTGTTAAGAGGTAGATGTAGACAGGATTAAGAAGATTTTCAAGATTGACAAGATTTTATGGCCGCTCAATCGTGGTTACCGGATCTTATTTACTCGGACGGACGCTTTCAGTCTGACCGGGCACTCGTGTGCGACGGCGGCAAGATTGTTGAGATAGTCGAAGCTTCGAAGGCACCCGACGCGATTCGTCTCAAACGCCGCGCGTTGCTGCCGGGCATGGTAAACGCGCACTCACACGCGTTTCAGCGCATCATTCGTGGGCGCACCGAGCATCGTTCGCAACACACCACCGACAGCTTCTGGACGTGGCGCGAGCAGATGTATACGGCCGCGAATCGCCTTGGACCAGAGGAAATCTACGCCGCGTCACGCCTCGCGTTTCGCGAGATGGCGCTGACGGGAATCACGGCCGTAGGTGAATTTCACTACATCCATCACTCACAAGATGGCTCTACTTACGACGATCCAAATTTACTCGCACGCGAAGTAATCCGCGCGGCGCGTGACGTCGGTATTCGCATCGCACTCCTTCGCGTCGCATACGCACGCGCCGGTTTTGAAACTGAACCCAATCCGCAGCAGATTCGCTTTATTGAAGCCTCGCCTGACATATATCTGAAGCACCTTGATCAACTACTCAGCGCACCGGAACTGAAAGACGAATTCGCTTGGGCGGGTGTGGCCCCGCACAGTGTTCGCGCCGTGCCACTCGATTACCTGAAAACGATCATCGCCTTCGCGAAAGATCACGATCTCCCGACGCACATGCACGTTGCCGAACAGCCTGCTGAAGTTAGTGCTTGCATTAAAGAGTACGGCCGCTCACCGGTGGCTCTGCTCGATACCGAAGGCTTGCTTAGTAAGCGTTTCACTGCCGTGCACGCGATTCACGTCACGCCGAAAGCGATCAACGCGATGGCCCAAGCGGGCGCGCTCGTCTGTGCATGCCCCACCACGGAGCGAAATCTCGGCGACGGTGTTGTTCCGGTTGATTCATACTTCGACGCAGGAGTGCGAGTATCGCTTGGCAGCGACAGTCAAATTCAGATCGATCTACTGGAAGACGCGCGTGAGCTCGAGTATCACCTGCGACTGCAAAAGACTGCCCGCAACGTGCTCGCGCCTGCAGACGACACGTCGAGCTCGGCACTGGCGCGAAGACTATTTGACTGTGCGACGGTGAACGGCGCTGAGAGTATCGGCTTCAATGGCGGTAGACTCGAACCCGGTGCTCCGGCCGATTTTTTCACAGTCGATCTCGACGATCTCTCGATTGCGGGATGCGCCGTTGAAGATCTTCTCTCAAACATTGTCTTTTCACTTTCAAAAACTGCGGTTCGGGACGTTGTTGTGGCAGGCAAACCAATAGTGAGCAACGGATGATAAAAGAGACTCTCGCAGATTTGGTTAGGATCGATTCGGTTTCTTCGCGATCGAACATCGAGATCGTCGAGTACCTCGAAAAGCGGTGTCAGAAGCTGCACATGATGACGGGCTATGTGCCGTACATCGACAAGAACCTCGTTCAAAAGTTTAACTTGACCGCCATCTCACACCGCACCAGCAAGGTCGAGCTGGCGATCGTGGGCCACACCGATACCGTTCCTTACGATCCAAACTGGCCCGAAGCTACTAACCTCACGGAACGCGACGGCAAACTCTACGGTCGCGGTTCATGCGATACGAAAGGCTTTATCGCTGCGGCGCTGACAGCACTCGAAACCACTAAACCAAAAAAACCAATGGCCCTCGTATTCACAGCCGATGAGGAAATCGGGCTCGTTGGCGCCAAGGTGCTGGCCGAGAATAAAGCGCTAACTGTTCGGTACAGCATCGTCGGCGAACCGACGTCACTCCAACCAATCCGCGCTGGTAAAGGTTATTCACTCGCCGAAGTGATCGTGAAAGGACGCGAAGCTCACAGCGCGTATCCAGCACTCGGCGCGTCGGCTGTCTTCCGTGCCGCGCGCCTGATCAATCGACTGGAATCCATCGCAATTAAACTCAGAGACGATCAGCATCCCGCTTTCGATCCGCCTTACACGACACTAAACGTCGGCGTAATCCATGGCGGCTCCGCCAAGAACGTTCTCGCCGGTGAATGTCGCTTCACACTCGAATGGCGGCCGATTCCATCGCAGCCTTCCGATCACGTGCTCAATCTTTTCAAAGCCGCAATTGAAGAAGAGACTAAACTCGATCCCGGCTTTCAATGCGAAATCGACGCGAGCCGCCAGGACACCGGCTTCGAAACTTCTCCCGATTCGCCATTAATCAAACTTCTCGAACGCGCCAGTGGCAAAGAATCCGGAACCGTGGCATTTGGAACAGAAGCCGCCCAGATGATGCTTTTAGGCAGTGAATCCGCGGTAATCGGACCGGGCGACATCCGCGAGGCGCACCGCACCGGCGAATTCGTGCCTGTGGATGAACTTGAGCGCTGCGCCGACATTCTGAGACAATCCATCCAGCAACTTTGTTCATAGTTTGGCCACTGCAAGGCAACCGCTTTCCAGTGAAAGTCCATCGGAAGGTGCAATGCTCCGCATTAATAAACTCCTTTTAGCAATTATTCTTTTGGCGTCGTGTGTCCCGCTTCTGGCACAGGATCCAAAACCGCTGACCAACCAGGAATTCGTCGCCCTGCTCTATCAACTACAGCGCAATCCAGGCACGCGCGACGAAGTTGTCGAACAGATCCGAACGCGTGGCATCGGTTTTCCGCTAACTGACGGCATGCGGTCGCTCGTCTCAACGAAAAGTGGTAACGACTCAGTGCTGCGACGCACGCTCGAAGAAGCCGAGCGCCGCCGCGTGAACCCGAAGGCGTCAACACTTCCTTCCGAAACTGACGGACAAGAGCTGCTCGACCGCACGCGCAACGTGACTCTGGCCGCGGCCAACGCGATGCCGGACTTTCTGGTGAAGCAGATCATCAAACGTTCGGTCGCTTACGGACAAACTGCCAACTGGATTCCACAGGACAACCTCACAATCGCAGTCGGTTATCGTGCGAACGTCGGCGAGGAGTACAAGATTCTAACCGTGAACGGAATGCCTCCAGGTCCAGAACAGTCGGCAGCAAGCCGCGATTACAGCAAGAACGTGCCGAAAGGCGCGTCGTCGAGCGGTGTGGAATACATCTCGGCGCAGGCAGACATCTTCAAGCCGGAAGCAAAGACCGAGTTCCGCATGGTCGATACGGATGTCATTCTCGGCAAGAGGACTGTCGTTTACGAATACACAGTAAAGAAAGATAACTCGCAACTGACGTTGAGCCTCGCGGATACTGGCGCTCGCGCCACCGTGGGTTCGCGTGGTCGACTGTGGATCGATCGCGAGTTGGATCGTGTCGTCCGCTTTGAACAGATTGCGACGGAGATTCCTCCCGATTTTCCGATTACCGCTGCGAGCAGTTTGATCGACTACGACTGGGTACAAATCAACGAGCGGAAATACCTGTTGCCGACTCACTCTGAAATCCTGTTGACGACGGTCAATCCCAAGTTCGTGCTTCAGAGCCGGAACGATATCAAGTTTCGGAGTTATCAGAAGTTTGGCGCTGAACTGAAGGTCGTCGATGAAGTTGGCGAAGACGACGACGAGCCGCCGCCACCTCCAAAGCCCATTAAGCCACCCCAGCAGTAACATCCGTTTGATGTGTGGCTCATTGTCTACACGGTGTCCACATCCGTCGACACACAAAAGCCAGGCAAGATTCCCTGCGAAACCCGCAATCCGCTTTGTTTCCTGCGTTCGTACTTCGATCAAGTAAACGGTACGACCTTTGCTCTAGCGTAATGCCAGCAAGGAAGGAACGTTCCCGGAATGAAGCCCAGGATTTTGATAGTCGACGACGACTCCCAGATCACGCAGCAGCTTTACTGGACGTTGTGTGATGAGTACGACGTGGTGACGGCAAACGATTTGCAGACCGCGATTCGGCGGGCCACTTTTTACAAGCCTGATATTTCGATATTGGACTTGCAAATGCCTCCCGAAAAAGATTCACCCGCGAGCGGTCTGCGACTGCTGGAGTACATCAAGGGTCACCTGGCGAACTCGAGAGTTTTGATAATGAGCTCCAATGCCACGACTGAAACGCGTCGAGCTTGTTTCGCGCGCGGCGCCGATGGTTTTTTTGCAAAGCCGTTTGAAATTCAGGACATGCTCGCGAGCATTTGCAAGCTGAGCCCTGTTCATCGGATGGAATTGTTCGCTCACATTCTTTGACAAAAGATTCGGACGTCCACTCCCTTTGGCGTCCGTACAAGCACCGTAGGTGAAACCCTCTTCATCGGACGGTGTGCTCGATGGCCCCCGCTGCCGTTGCCCAACACGAACGCGGGGGCCGAATTTTTTATTAGTCCGTTGTGCGTAGTCAGTAGTCCGTTGTAAAGCTACTGACCACTGACTACTGACAACTGACTAAGTCGATGACTTCTGCTCTCCTCTCTGCCATAATCGCCCGCAACAATGAGCGAAGCCAGTGACAAAGTGCGTGGAATGCGCGAGCTTCCACTCTTTCCTCTGCCCGTGGTCCTGTTTCCGGGCGTGCCTTTACCGCTGCACATTTTTGAGCCGCGATACCGGCAACTGCTCAGCGATATCCGTGTGTCGAACAATCTCTTTGGCCTTGCTTACTTTGATCCGTCAATCGCCACTACCGAGGTTCCACCCGCAGGTCATATTGGCTGCGTCGCCGAAGTGACTGAAACACAAACTTTCCCCGATGGACGTTCGAACATCCTCACGCTTGGCGTAATCAGATATCGCATCGAGTCGTACATCGAACGCGGCGATCCATACCTCGTGGCCCAGGTCAATTACTTTGAAGACGACGACGAGGAGGAAGAGCTGCTCGCTGCTCCTGCCAGAGACGTCGCAGAAACATTCACTCGCATCGCACAGGCTGTGCGCACGATCAATGACGAACGCGCAGTATTGCCCGACATCTCAGACACAGAGCCGCAGCGACTATCGTTTCTGGTCGCGGCCGCGATGGAGATTGACGCCGAAGTCAAACAGGAACTGCTCGAACTTCGTTCAACGTCAGAACGCCTTGAGCGTTTGCGTGGAATGTTGAGTATTGCGGTGACAGGATACGAGGAACGAGCACGCGTTCACGAACTGGCTAAGAGCAATGGACACAGCGGACGGAGGATCGAGATCGAATGATCAGCATTCCCCGGCCGCAAGTCAGTATTCGTGTTTTGTTCTTCGGCGCCGCGCGAGATGTAGTTGAAGCGAATCAGCTCGAACTTTCACTCGATGCTCCGGCGACGGTCTCCAGTGCTTTTCAGAATCTGGTCGCCAGATTCGCGCCGCTTGAACGTTTTGGGCGCTCGCTACTGTTTGCAGTGAATCAGGAATACGCCACCCCCGAAACGCTTTTGAAAGAGAATGACGAGCTGGCGGTGTTTCCGCCGGTTAGTGGCGGGAGTTGTGATTATCGCTGTCCGTACGATTTTTTTGAACTGACGACAGAGCCGATCGACGTGGGTCAGGTCGCGCGACGTGTCGTGCTTCCGGAGTGTGGCGCGACAGTCACACTCGATGGCTACGCGCGCGAATGGACCAAAGGCAAGCGAACGCTTTATCTCGTTTACGAAGCGTACGACCAGATGGCGTTGTCAGAAATGGAGCGTCTTGGCGCTGAAGCTCACAAGCAGTTCGAAATCGCCCACCTCGGCATCGTCCATCGCACCGGACGTCTGGAGATTGGCGAAACCAGTGTCGTCATCGCCGCCAGCGCGCCTCATCGCAAAGCAGCTTTCGAGGCCTGTGAGTGGGCCATTAAAGAGCTCAAACGCACCGTCCCCATCTGGAAAAAGGAAGTCTTCGAAAGTGGAGAAGAAGAATGGGTTGGAGCCGCAGATGAACGCAGATAAACGCAGATCAGCGTTCATCTGCGTAAATCTGCGGCTTAACTAGCTTGGTGTTTCTTCGGTTTCTTCCTCAGCAGCGGCTTCTACGAGAGAGGCACTGGTGACTTTGTCGCCTGCGTCGGTTTTGATCAGGCGCACGCCTTGCGCGCTGCGACCGGTCTTACGGATGTCGGCGGCTTCGAGTCGGATCAACTTGCCCTGCTGCGTGATGATCATGATCTCCGCATCGTCTTCGACCGGAAACACTGCGACCACCTTGCCGGTCTTTTCAGTCGTCTTCATGTTGATGACGCCTTTACCACCACGTGACTGCAGCCGGTAAGTCGTAATCGGAGTCTGCTTTCCGTAACCCTGCTCAGAGACCGATAACATTCGCTCTGTATCTTCAGCCGATACGGCGCAAACTGACACCACATAGTCATCCTGGCGCAACTCGATTCCGCGTGTTCCTCGAGTCGCCCTTCCCATCGGTCGCGCGTTCTTCTCGTCGAAGCGAATCGCGAGACCGTTGTGCGTGGCGATAAAGATGCGCTTCGTACCGTCAGTCAAGATGACGTCGAGCAACTGATCGCCTTCGTCAACGTTGATCGCGATGATGCCGTTCGTGCGAATGTTCTGGAAATCGGCGAGCGACGTCTTTTTGATCACACCTTTGCGCGTGACCATCACGACGTAGCGGCCTTCGGCAAACTCGCGTACCGGAACAACGCCCGCCAACCTGCGATCGGAAGGTATGTTGATGAGATTCACGACCGCCTTGCCGCGTGCTGATGCCGCCGCGTCGGGCACTTCGTGAACTTTTATCTTATAGACCATGCCGTCGTCAGTGAAGATCATCAGATAGGCGTGCGTCGTAGCGATGAAGAGATGCTCGACGAAGTCGCCATTCTTCGCAGCGGCGCCGAAACGACCTTTGCCACCGCGTCCCTGACGCGAGTAAGTCGTGATCGGAGTTCGTTTGATGTAACCACTGTTAGTGACAGTAATGGCGACATCTTCATCAGCGATGAGATCTTCGATTGAGAGCTCGACGCCTTCGTCGACAATCTCCGTGCGACGTTCGTCACCGAAATCTTTCCTGACCTCTTCGAGCTCTTTCGCAATCACGCGCCGCAATGAGCGCTCGTTTCCGAGAATCTCTTCGAGCTCGGCGATGAGCTTGATGACGTTTTCGTATTCGTCAGTGATCTTCTGGCGTTCGAGCGCTGAGAGGCGTCGCAGTTGTAAGTCGAGTATTGCCTGTGCCTGAATCTCCGAAAACGCAAGACCCGACATCGTCTTCTGCAAACTGGCGAGATGCGTCTTGATTTGAACGTTTGAGGCAATACCCTTCCACGTCTTAACCTCGGCTGTCGTCTTCAAATCACCCTGCAGCCACAGGCGCGCTTCATCCACTGAGCGTGAGTTGCGAATGAGAAAGACGATTGCATCGAGCGCGTCGTTGGCCTTCGTGAGTCCTTCGAGAATGTGTGCGCGAGCTTT
>Ga0207709_10000791_pt1 | contig 24673 bp, 19 predicted proteins | sample KBSM34metaG_FD_184397 | JGI IMG/M metagenome (GOLD analysis project Ga0207709, IMG submission 184397) | Miscanthus rhizosphere microbial communities from Kellogg Biological Station, Michigan, USA - KBS M3-4 metaG (SPAdes) (version 2) | ecosystem: Host-associated > Plants > Roots > Rhizosphere >...
GTTTGGCCAACCGTTGGCTGCCACCGCCCACGCTGCATCACCCTTATCCGCTCCGGCGACTTGGCGTCATCACCTAAGGCAGGAGCCGGATGCGTTAGCAGCGCTCGTCCGGATCTGTGGAGGGGGTGATTAGTAATGGTCATTCCTACTCCGACTAAAAGCTCGGACGTGAAGCGCCTGAACTAGATCAAGTTAGGGTTTGAAAAAACGTCGCTATCATACACGAGAGACGCTAAATTTCCAGTTGCTGCGGGATGCAGTTCTCAGCTCGAGTGCTGAGAAAACCCCTCGCTGATATGCGACATAACGCAGGACGTTAATGGCCGGATTTTTTGCGGAAAACTTTCGTGGTCGCGTGTTTCAGGGAATTGTTCCAACTAATTTATGCCGCTCGGGCTGACCGTCGTTTGCCAACCGGCAAGCTGGATGCTGCGACCCCTGACCTTCTCCTACTAAAGTTATAGTTGACAATCTTTCGACGGCTGTGTATAAACCTACTAAACTTATAGTAGGAGTTGGTACTCGATCAATGCCGCGGCAAAAAAGCAATCGCATTACCCCACTCGAGCTGGAGGTTCTGCATGTGCTCTGGGAGAAAGGGCCGGCCACCGTGCAAACCGTGCAGCGCGAGCTAAAGCGGGATTTGGCTTATACCACAGTCCAGACGATGCTGATGGTGCTGCATCGCAAGGGCAAGGTCAAAAGGACCCTCAAGGACAAGGCCTACATTTATCGCCCCGTCGTTAGTAAAAGCAAACTCACGGGACATGCCGTTGCCGAGCTGATCGATCGTTGGTTCGGCGGCTCGGCTGAGGGTCTGGTGATGAACATGCTCGAGGCCCGGCATCTGACTCCCAAACGACTTGCCCGCCTGAATGAGTTGGTCGATAAGGAGGCGAGCAATGATCAGAATTAGCGAAGTCCTGCTGAGCTTTGTGATGAACGCGGGTTGGCAGCTGGTGGTCATCTTCACAATCGCGAGCATCGGCTCTTACCTGTTGCGAAACGCTGCGGCCAATCTTCGACACGCTTTATGGCTGGTGGCGCTGGGGCTCAGCTTAACTGCGCCGCTCTGGACCGTCGGCGGTTTGTCGCCGAATTTCGGCCGCGCGATCGGCAACGCCGAACCCAAACCATCTCTTTCGAGATCGGCCAACCCTCCACAAATCACCAGTGAACGCGCGGACGATACCGGGCTCGTCAATCATTTGGTTGCGGGACGGAAACAGGTGGTCAACGCAAAGCCAGGCAATCTGTTGCTGATAGGTGCGGCTTTTGGCTTGTTCGTGCTGCTGCGCACCGTTCGATTGGTGCGTTTGTGGCGGAAAAAAGAGAATCTGCGTCGCAGCGCCGGCCCAATCGACTTCAGTCCCGCTGTGGGCCGGGCCATCGCTCGCTGCCGCAATGCGTTTGGTGTGCGTGAGTTTCAGGTGCTCTGCTCTGACAGAGCAATTGTCCCCGTCACCCTGGGAGCGCGAGAGCCAGTCATCATTTTGCCTCAACACTTCTGCGCCGTGATGAACGAGGAAACGCTCGTTTCTGTAATTGGCCACGAAGTGGCCCACATTTCCAGACACGATTTTGCCATCAATCTAATTTGCGAGCTGATCTCTCTCCCTGTTTCGTTTCATCCGCTGACTTATCTGATCAAGCGCGAAATTGAAAGGTCCAGAGAGGTCGCCTGCGATGAATTAGTAACCGGGCAATTGCTGGCACCGCACGCCTATGCTCGTTCGCTGGTACGAGTGGCCAATGCCACGGCCCCGCACGCACAAACGCTCGTGCTGAGCATTCTCGATGGAAACATTCTGGAGGAAAGAATCATGAAGCTAACTAACGCCAGATCTAAACCCAGTCGCAGAATAGGTCGAGCGATCGCAGCCACCGCACTAGCAGTCTTGTGCTTAGGGGTCGCTGCGATTTCCACCATCTCGTTTGATCCGCGAGCATACGCCGGATCTCCGGTCGTGGCATCGCTCAGTACTAACATCGGCGTCGCAGCTTTCAGAACAGAACCGCAAGCGATGTCGAAAGTTAAGTCGAACCCTTCGGTTTCGCAACAAGCAAATGAAGGCTTGAGCGCGCAGGAACGCGCCCAGGCTGCCTGCGCTGCCGCGCAAAAGAAAGCGGTTGAAGCAATTCCCAACCTGATCGCGATGTTGGGAGACGACGCGAAGACCGAACTCATACGATGTTGGGAAGGCACCAGCTGGAGCCCTGCGCTGGATAGTTTTAAGCATCCGTCGCCGGGCGAGCAGGCGGCGCTGGCGTTGGCCTCGATGGGGCCGCCGGCGTTTGAACCGCTGACGAACCAACTCGACAATTCGAACGCGACCGTTCGCCGCAACGCCGCGTGGGCCATCGGCGAACTGACCGGGATGATACCTGGCGCCAGGGCTAACGCGGTTCCGCAGTTGACCTCGCTGCTTGGCGATTCGGATCTTTGGACTCGCCGAGCGGCCGCGCGCGCTCTCGGTGAATTACATGATAAACGCGCGACCGATGGCCTGGTTGCGACCCTCTCAGACGCCGATTGGAAGGTTCGTGAGTTGTCAGCATGGGCGTTGAGCGAGATGAAGGACGCCCGGGCGGTGGATGCTTTGTGCCAGGCTCTCTTAACCGACTTGCAGGCCGACGTCCGTGGCACTGCGGCTGAAGCGCTGGGAGAGATTCGCAGCGCGAAAGCACTGGCCTCACTCAGACAGGCTTTGAACGATCCGGAAGCTCGTGTGCGCGCGAAGGTCGGATGGGCGATTTCGGAAATCGAAGACAGCAACGGTTAAGTCCTTGAATGTGGCACGGGCGTCACGCCCGTGAATCACGCGCAACCGTGGCACAGACTTCAGTCTGTGATGATTTTGAATTCACGACGCGTCCCACACCAACGGTTTCCTACAATTCAATAGCTAAGGGAGGCATCGTGTATGTCTGGTTCGAAGTGTGTCTGGTCATTCCTGGTCTTGTTGTTATTAATCTCGCCGGCTGCGGCGCAACTGAAGGCGGGCGATCTAAAGATCAAGCCCTACACTTTCACGAATGCGGCTGGTGAAAAAACTGAAAGCGAGTTTGGCACGCTGCTGGTTCCCGAGAATCGATCTGATCCGCAAAGCAATTTGATCGAACTGGCCTTCGTGCGCTTCAAGAGCACTGCGAAAGCGCCGGGACCTCCAATCGTTTACCTTGCCGGAGGCCCGGGCGGAACGGGCACTGGCGCCGCCCTGGGTTCGCGCTTTCCGCTCTTCATGGCCCTGCGCGAGATTGGCGACGTGATTGCCTTTGATCAGCGTGGGACCGGAAACTCAAAGCCAAACCTTGGCTGCGCAGAGCGGTTCGATCTGCCACTGGATGTCGCGCCCTCAAAGGAATCGGTGATGAAGTCTCTGCTGGCAGGATCAAACAACTGCAAGTGGTTCTGGCACGATCTGCAGCGGGTTGATCTCAACGCCTACAACACCAATGAAAGTGCCGACGACCTGGAAGATTTGCGGAAAGCTTTAGGCGCGAAACAGATCAGCCTCTGGTCGATTAGTTACGGGACGCACCTCGCACTGGCGACGATTCGCCGTCATCCGCAGAGCATCAGTCGCGCAATTCTGGCCGGCACCGAAGGTCCGGATCATACTTACAAACTGCCCAGCAATATCCAGAAGCATCTCGAGGACCTGGCGGCGGTGATCAAAGCTGATCCGGAAATCAGTAAAGACGTTCCTGATTTTCTCGGTTTGATGAGGTCGGTTTTCGATCGCCTGGACAAAGAGCCGGTGCGGGTCGAAATCACCGACCCGCGCACCAAACAAAAGGTCACCGTCACCGTTAACAAGTTGGTGATGCAGTACATCATCGCCAACAACATCGGCACGACTGTGACCGCGTCGTTCCCGGCGCTGCTTTATCGCGCATCGCAGGGCGACTTCACGAACCCGGCGCAGGTTTGGTTCAACATTTCGCGCGAAGGGATTGATCGGCGATGTCTTTCATGATGGACTGCGCTTCAGGGATGACGGCGGCGCGACGCGAACAAATTCAACGCGAGGCGAAAGGAACACTGCTGGAGGACGTTTTCAACTTCCCGTTTCCGGATGTCTGCGAAGCCTGGAAAGCGCCCGACCTGGGCGACACCTTTCGTTCGGTGGTGAAGGCCGATGTGCCGGTGCTTTTCATCAGCGGCACGCTCGACGCACGCACGCCAATCAGCAACGCCGAAGAATATCGCAAGGGTTTCCCCAACAGCACTCACATGATTATTGAAAACGCGGTGCACAGCGATCCGCTGTTTCTTTCCTCGCCGAAGATCAAAGATGGAATGTTGGAATTTCTGAAAGGACAGCCGGTGAGTGTGACAAAGGTTGTGGGGGCGCCGATAAAGTTTGCGCCGCTTAGGAAGGCGCCATAGCGCTTGTGTCTGGAGCCCGACCATCAGGGAGGACATCGCGATGTCAGCAACATATTTGACTCCGCGCGGGTTCACGTCGAACTTCGATGCGACCGCGGCAATGGCTTTGCCACTCTGATGCGCGGCAAGTCTCTGACTTGCCGGCTGCGAACTCTTCTTTTTCAACGGGTCTTCGACCCGTCGCGGTCAAAGACCGTCTAGACTAAATGGGCCACGTATCGGCAAGTCCGAGACTTGCCGCGCATCAGAGTGGCAGAGCCATTCGCGTGGTGAGTCAAGTAGATCAATGCCATTGCGAGGCCTCGCTTACGCTCGGGCTTCTCTGACACGGAACTCCACTCAAAAGCGGAAGCCAAAGCCAACGCTGGCCTGAAAGTTGTGCGTGATCCGGATTGACTCCGGAAACACCACAAAAGGAACAGCCGTTGGTGGAGGCGGAAAGAAAAGAGTCACGTTCTGCGCCGGGATTCGCCCGATCGTGTCACCGGCGTCAAACCGAAGGATGGTGCGTTTCGAAGGATAGAATTCAACTACGCCGCCCAGATCGAATGCGAAGTTCGTACGGGCAACGGGTTGCAAGCAAGCGAGGAAGCCCGGGGGACACCCTCCGGTGCCGAAAACATAATTTCCCCTTTTGAAACGAACAAAACCGGGCCTTGCCTTTCCAAAGACGCCGAACTTCTCAAATCGCTTGCCGGCCTTTACTCCAAAGAGGCCCTGGATCTTTCGACCGCCCTCGAAGTCGCGGTCGCGCGGAAAGAAATTGCCTTCGGCTTCCAGCGTGAAATATTTCGAGATGTTGTATCCAAACCGGCCGCCAAAACCATAATGGGCTTCCCGTCCCGTCGTGGTGACGGTGACTGCCCCCGAAGTTGTCACTGTTTGGGTCGGAACCCAAAGCATCGAAAACTGTCCGCCGACTTCAAACTTCTTTTCCTCCGTCTGTGCGCGAACAGCGGACGGGACAAACACAAACAAACCAACTGCGGCGACCGCAAAGATTTTGATCTTGAACATAACGATCTCCTCCGGTGTGCTCTCGTCGATTTGTTATTGGGACAATGGGCTTTGTCCGAAAAGTCGATTCGCAGTGCTGGAACGCGGACGTCTGCGTCCGCAATGAGCGCGAAGCGCGAACTTTTCAGTTTGTACCCCGTGTAATACCGCAGACGGTGCGGACGAGGACGTCCGCGTTCCCAGCATTAACAAATTCGATCCGACCAATGTCGACTTTTCGGCAAAGCTGGCACAACGCTAAGATGCAGTCTTCGGTCTTGAGGTCGTCTGGCGAACTCTTACTTCGGCAAGGCCTGGGCCAGGATCCATTCCATCACCGGATCGCGACCCGCTTTGTAGCTTTGCCAATCCGGTTCAATCAGTTTGTCAGGCATGACCGCGGGCGCGTCCTGATCCTGAAACTTGTAATAGCGCGTTGAATAGCGGACGACGAAATGAGAATTTGGCAGCTTGAACTCGCTATCCTCTGAATAACCGTTAGGCCGCCCACCCGTCGGTTCACCGACGACAATCGCATTCATTTCTTTGCGAAAGTCGATGGTATTAACGACCGCAGCTGACTGCGTTGCGCGGCCGGTGATAATGAATAATGCTCCCGGCTTTCGCAACGAGGCATTTTGTTTGAGACCGGGCATTAACCGGCTGCGCACTTTGGTGAAATCTCCGCCGCGATTCTGCCTTACGTCTATCACGAGACGCCTGGGTGAATGTTCCTTGATCGAGCTCAGTAGTTCGTCGGCATGCTGGTCAAAGGCGTCCCGATAACCGCGAAAGTTCACGTAAATTGTTTGCGCCTCCGGCAGGTAAGTGAACCAGAATTGCTCGACGGGCCTTTGCCGGTAGAGTGGCAACTCAGGTGACGCGGACACCCAATCGATTTTTTCATCCGGGGGCGCCGACGGAATGTCGAGCGAGAACCGCTTTCCTGCCGAGTCCTCAAACGTCCAGCGGGCAATCTTCAAGTCCGGAATTATTTTGAAGGCATGAAGAATTTCGGCGAGAGGCACAAAGCTCGCATCCAGTAGGCGCACCCAGTAATCATTCTCGTGGGGTACGATCTGGTCGATCCGCTTCGCCACTTCATCGATCGCGACGTCACCTATTTGGACGACGCGTGCGCCGGCGCCGCGCTTGTACGCGGAGGCGATTCGGGTAACGCGCAAGTCTTTTCCGAACCAATAGACGTTTAATGGAAAACGATGAAAACTATTTCCGAAACCAGCCAGCTCAGTGTGCGCGTCCGAAACGCTGGCCGCAATACCCATCAACCCAACCGTGATTTCATGTGGTTGCAGATTGGGAATGCGCGCGTTCAGGTCAGCGACAGACTTTTCAAATTGTTCGCGCGACACGGTGTGAAAGGCGTTTTTGTGCCGGCGGGGAAGTTCTTTGGCGAGATACTGCAAGTCCGCTTGCCATTGTTGTGCGCTCAACTTTAATGAGGTTTCATTCGTGTTTGAGTCTTGGGCGCGGGCAAGAATAAATTGAAACTGAGAGAACAACAAAGCAAACCCTAGTGTAATTAGGCGACTTAGCACTAGTAGGGAAGAATTCTCCATGATAGAAACTCATCTGCCTCGACAATCTTACCAGCAATCGCAGAAGCCACAACGGGTCTTGCAAGAACTTTGCGCTTGCGCATATGGAGACCCCGCAAGATAATAGGCGCGCCGTACGTTGATACTATGCCAGCCGCAACTATTCGCAGTCCCAAGCGAAGACGAGGATCACAACTCTCAAGAGCGGATTGGTTTCGTTACTACGCCGACTTCTCTGCGGAATTCGTCGAAAGCATAATTCCTTATCTCGATCTCGATCCAAGTGGAACGCTGTTAGATCCATGGCTTGGCGGGGGGACCACCGCTGAAGTCGCGACTGCTAAAGGAATTCGTTTTAAGGGATACGATGTTAATCCGGTGATGTTGCTCGTCTCGCGAGCTCGCACGATTCCAACGGAGGCAGCCACTCAAATCCCAGGCCTCGTTGAGTCGATCACGCGTTCCTACAGGAAGAGAATTAGGAACGTAGCCGATCTGGATGAAAGCGGGGATGAACTAGAACAGTGGTTGCAGCCCGCATCGGCTCGGGCTTTTCGGCTCTTAGAGCGATCGGTCGAGACATGCTTGTCCGGTACCGAGCCAACATCGCGAATTCCATTCTGGCGCCGGACTGGTCAGGCTTCCCCGGTGTTGTCGCTTTTTTACGTTGCACTGTTTAGAACCCTGCGCCATTTCCTATCAGCCTTCGAGAGCTCGAACCCGACCTGGGTCAAGGTCGTAGATGAAGGCAAACGAATCCAATTGTCGCCAGAGCGGATCCTCAACCGTTTTCATAAAGAGATTAGGCGCCTCTCAGAGTGGATCACAGCAGAACCCGAAGCAATGCCGGCGAGTACCAATCGGACCTGTGTGATTCATAGAGGATCGTCGCTGCAGCTTCCCTTGGCCTCGGGTTCAATTGATGCTGCAGTTTCGTCACCTCCCTACTGCACGCGGATCGATTACGTTAGAGCAACCTTGCCGGAACTCGCCGTCATTGGTCATCCGAATGGACAAGTCATTCGGCGACTGCGGGAGCGCATGATCGGAACTCCCACAATTGACCAATGTGAAGAGTACGAATCCGAAAACTGGGGGACAACGTGCTCGCGTTTTCTTTCGGTCGTTGAGCGTCATACCTCCAAGGCATCTTCCACCTATTACCTGAAATATTATCATCAGTATTTCGCGTCAATCTTCGCATCGATGAAGGAGATTGATCGAGTACTCAAACCAGGCGGTCAATGTGTCTTGGTCGTGCAGGATTCGTACTATAAGGACAAAAGGAATAACCTGCCACGCATGTTCATTGAGATGGCCGCTCATTATCGATGGTCGCTGGACAAAAAGAAACCGTTTCGCGTAAAGCAAACTCTTGCGGGAGTTAATCCCAAGGTGAAGGAATATCGCACCGAATTTCAGGCGACGGAATCAGTCCTCGTCTTCTCCAAGTAGCCCTCAAAGCTCATGGCAGCTACAAAGAAAATTCCCGCTAAGCAGATAGTCTACCTGCTCGGAGCAGGGGCAACCTTTGCCGAGGTCAAATATCGCAACGCGCAACCTTTGGTCAATACTTTAATGCGCAATATTGAAACTCCTGATGTTTTTCTGGAAGGGGTTGCGACTAGAGTACTCAGAGAGTTCCGGCGCGTCAGTTCATTGTTTGATGATATTGGTGTTGACCAGCCAGTCGACATAGAAAAGCTGATTAGCCTGCTGACGGCTAGTGGCGTGGAGAGTCACTCAAAAGCAGCGGAAGATCTTCGACGCCTTTATTTTCGGGACATTCGCCGAAGTTTACGGATGGCGAAAGTTCTCCGACAGCCCAAGCTTGCAATTGGTCTGCTTCAGATGCATGACCATCCGGCATTCAAAGCTAACGTCGAATCGCTTTCCGCCATAGTAACGACGAATCACGACGGGCTGTTGCAGGTAGCCTCCCAAAGAGTCCTAAGGGCCGTGAACCTGGGATTTCTATTTGAGTCTGACGATCTGGCGTATGCGAACGGCAGTTCGACAGTTCCAATTCTACAACTGCATGGTTCACTAACATGGCATTTTGGCATCCCGCCTAAGGTGTCTCGATTGGACATTCATGGACATCGCCATGACACACTATGGATTCCTCCAACCATTCAAAAAGAGTCGAAAGCTTACCCCTTCAACAAGCTTCACGCGTTGTCTTACGAGGCATTATCGGAACGATGTGATGTTCTTAGAGTTGTCGGATCGTCATTGACTCAAAACGACTGGAACATTTTGTCTTTGCTATTCAATGCTCAGAAACATCGTGAACGTGACCGTAAGCGAAGTTTCCGAATTGAGCTAATCATGTCGCAGAAGGGAGGCATCTACGTCCGTAATTCCTGTTCATTTCTCGAGAACGCCCTTGTCATAGGTTCTCTTTCGGACGGTCGTCGTTTCGGAGAATTCAAAGATTTCGCAGAGCGCGAGCCACCCTTCGATTCGGATTTCGCGAATCCCTTTCTTTTTTGGCTGAGAGAAAAACTCAAATTTCATCAAGCGCAAGGTCATTTTGGTGCGGAGCCCCTAGCGTCGACGATGAAAGAAATCGCGGAGAAATGAAATGAAGAGACAGGTACAAGACTGGCGATTACCAAGGTTGCAGAAAGAGCAAACTCGCATAACCTTTCCCGAGTACCAGCGAGAGAAGGAACTTTGGTCACAAGAGGCAAAGATCCGTCTAATCGATTCAATCTTTAAAGATATCGACATTCCAAAACTCTATTTCAATCTTAACGACAAGAAACAGTACGAGGTGGTTGATGGTCAGCAGCGACTTTGGGCTATTTGGGAATATTTGAGCAATCAGTATGGATGCCCGCTCGGTGGAGAGGTGAAGCGATTCGCAGACTTAAACGTTAGCGAAAAAAAAGTAATTCAGAATTACACGTTGCAAATCACAGTCTTCAACGATGCGGATGATGACTTCTTGCGCGAACACTTTGCTCGTTTGCAGTTAGGAACTCCATTGGTCACCGGGGAAAAACTAAACGCACTTTCCGGAAAGATGAAAGAGTTCGTATTCGAGAAACTCATTAAGTACGCTTTTGTCAAGAAGCTAGGTATTCCAAAAAAGCGCTTTGCAAAGCAGACGTTGGGTGCGCAAATATGCATTAACTCCTTCGGACGAAAGAAGCTTGGCGTATTCCAGCGAACTAGATGGGAAGATCTCCGGGATTTCTTCGAAGAGTACAAGCATCCCCAATCAACAGATTTGGAGTTTTTTAATGCACAAACTGCGGTTATTACTGACGTCCTCAATCAGTTGTGGCAGTCTTTCGGCGAACGAGCCAGTCAACTTAAGAATCGGTCATACATCCTCTCGATCTATCTACTGTTTGAGGAGTTGGTGACAGCGGACACTCCGTTTACGGATGAGATGAAAGAGACCTTTGTCCGATTCGTGTTTACACTATGGCGCCGGTTGCGTGAAGAAGCCAAAGCCGGTATTGATCGGAAAAACAAGGATCTATATTCGTTTCAAACTTCACTTAGTAGCGCCCCCGGTGAGCCTTATCAGCTGAAGGGGCGCCATGCCAAATTGATCGAGTTTTATGAACATTTCAAAGCTCACGACGGAGAAATCAGAGGTGACTAAATCGTCTCTAAGCAGCTCTCTCTATTTCAAAAGTTGATCCGGCTCGTCAATCTTGCCCGTGATTTTCCTAGCAGCCACATCGTAAGGTGAAGCGAGATAGCTTGGCCGCTGCGCCATGAAAGTTTCGTCTGACTGACTCTGTTCTGGGGCGAAAACTGCATTGACATAAGTTGCAGACTAAAGTAGAAGCAGTTGGCTGTCTTAGGCCTCGGAGGTTCCCACGCTAATGTATGCCCCTGACCTCATTCAACAAGTATGGGATTTCATACGGCAACTTTTCACACTTGATCCTCATGAACCACTTAAGACCGGAGCGAAGTTCGCCGCCATTCTCGGAGCCTTCGTCACCGTTGCGGCTACTCTGCTCACAAAGACTTACCCATGGTTACGAGCCAAAATCGAGAGTCGGGCTGTTTCAAAGATCTTCGGAGAAGACCTTTTCACTCCTAAGAGCATCGAAAGAGCCGTCCGTTATTACATCCCTCCCTTATGTCAGTCCATAGACCCCGCTGGAGGTGAAGAGTCACGGTTAATCCATAGCGTCCAAGCCCCTCTCTTTGAAACCCTCGATAAGGCTCTTGGCTCGGAGTCTGAAGAGAAATATCACATCTTGCTCGCTGACTCAGGAATGGGGAAGAGCAGCGCCGTAACCAACTACTGTGTCCGACACCAGCGACGTTGGCGGAAGAAGTATTACGTTGCTATGGTCCCTCTTGGCATCCCCGACGCCGACGAACGGATTAAGAGAATCGAGAACAAGGCAAAGACATCGCTATTTCTAGACGCTCTGGATGAAGACACGCTCGCGATGGTTGATCACGTGGAGCGCATGAGGCTTCTGATCCGAGACACGAATGAATTTCGCAAGGTGATCATTACCTGTCGCACTCAGTTCTTCTCGAACGACGAGGAGATACCGAAGGAGACTGGCGTTCTTAAGATCACTGTGCGTTCGGCTGGAGAGTCAGCCCAACAGTTATTCTACAAGATATATCTCGCGCCTTTTTCAGATGACCAAGTAAAAGCTTACCTGAAGCGGCGCTACCCCATCTGGCAACGAAAAAGGCGGAAGCAGGCTTTCGACATGGTCGCAAAGATCCCGCTCCTGACCGCCCGCCCGATGCTTCTCGCCCATATTGAAGACTTGGTGAAGAGTAAGCGCGATTTTCAATTTTCCTATGAACTTTATGAAGAGATGGTTGAGGCCTGGATCAAACGCGAGCAGGGTTTTGTCGAGAATGCGGAGGCGCTACGAGATTTCTCAGAGCGCTTGGCGGTCGATCTCTTCCTGAATCGAGCCAGGCGGGGTGCGGAGCGAATCTCGAAAGAGGAACTAAAGGCGTTGGCGAAGGAGTGGGACATTCCGATTTCTGATCATAAGCTGAGCGGTAGATCGCTACTCAACCGTGATGCAGACGGAAATTTTAAGTTTGCCCACCGGTCGATCATGGAACACCTCTTCGTTCAGAGGTTTTTGCTTGGTGACCCCCAATGCCTAACTGTCGAATGGACTGACCAGATGAAAAACTTCATCTGGGAGAGATTTCAAAATGATGTCAGGAGCGATGTCAAAACACCCATCGACAGCGAGAGACCCATCATCAAGTCGCTGCCGCTTTTTCGTAACGGAGAAGAGATATTATTTTTGCGCAATATCTTAAGTTCTGCCTTGCAGGATTTAACGCTTTATGGCTTAGACGATCTCGGTTCTGTGTCAACAGAAACCTTGCTTCTACTCTGTTCCTTAATTCTTGATCGCCGTGGAGAGAAGAGCGCAGGTCTGACTCTCTGGCGCGCTGCTTCAATGCATCCTTATCGAGAGAACGATAGCCGCATTGGGAAACACAAGCTTCATGAGTTACGCCACTGTCTCGGAGTAACCTACGCGAACGATTGGCTAGTTCGAGATCGCCGGGAGGCGAACCGAATACTCGTTCCGGATAGGGCAATACTTATGAATGTCTACCCAATATATGAGACGCCATCACTAAGCGTCCTAGTCTTGGATGAAATGGCTGACGCGCTAAATCAGAATCGGGATGCCGGACGTGTTCTCGTTGTTCCAATCTTTCTCGGGGATCTCCCGTGGTTTGTATTGGTAGCGGAGACGGGAGTAGAGCCGTTCACCAAAGAGCAGGCGGCATCACTTTCTGAAGTATTCTCTTCTTTGCGCCTACCCGCTATCTGACAGATGAAGCAACGTCGCGCGTTTTGCTCGCTGGGGCTTCCTGGGCATTCGTGCTATGAAGCACGTGGAAGTCATTTGCTCTTGCCTCGACAAGTCTTCTACTGCAAAAACTCGTTCGGCTCGACGATCTTTCCGGCAATAGCTGAGGCGGCCACGACGTAAGGCGAAGCCAGATAGAGTTTGCCGGGACCGCTGCGCCCGGGAAAGTTTCGATTCTGCGCGCTGACGGTAACGGTCTCAGCGGTCTGGGAAGCGCCGGGACCGGCGTTTATACAGGCGCCGCAGCTGGGATCGATCAATTCGGCGCCGGCTTCAGTGAAGATTTCGATGTAGCCTTTTTCGCGCGCGTACTGCTTGATTTTCTGCGAACCGAATTGCAGGTAGAGATGGACTCCGGGCGCGACGCGTTTGCCGTGCTTCAAGGCGTTCTGCAAGACGGCTGCGTACATATCCATGTCGGCCATCTTGCCGCCGGTGCATGAACCACCGTAGGCCGCGTCAATCTTCACTTCGTCTGCCAATTCATCAATCGGAATGCCGTTGCGCGGATCTCCCGGCAGCGCGACCATCGGGCGAATCTCGTCCAGATCGATTTCGAACGTCGCCGCGTACTGGGCATCCGGGTCACTGAAGACGAAGCCTTTGCGCACTTCGGCCGCGTCGAGCCCGCGATTCTTTACGACGTAATCGAGCGTCTGGTCATCCGGCTCGATGATCCCGGTTGTACCGCCGGCTTCGACCGCCATGTTGGTGAGAGTGGCGCGCTCATCCATCGACCAATTCTTCAGGTCTGCGCCCGCAAATTCGAGGACCTTACCGATGCCCTGACTCGTCTTCATGTATTCGCTGGAAAGGATGACGAGCATCACGTCCTTGGCGGCGACGTCCGCACGCTTTTTTCCGTTCAGCAGGTAACGCACAGTTTCGGGAACGCGGATGCGAATGTCTTTCGTGAACCACGCATTGGCCATGTCGGTTGAACCCACACCGAACGCAAAACAACCGAGCACGCCGGCCATGCAGGTATGCGAGTCGGTGCCGATCACGATTTGCCCGGGCAGCGCGAGATCTTCAACCACCGCGTTGTGACAGATTGCTTCCGAGCCGCCTTCAGGATTCTCACCGTAAAGTTTTATGCCCTGCTTATCGGTGAAAGTCTCCTGCGTTGTTGCCAGGCCCTCAGCCTTCTCCAGCAAGCCCATCTCGCGATGCTTGGGCGACATGACTTTGCCGAGGAAGGTCAGGTGATCGCGAAACGCGAAAACGGATTGAGGTTCGGTGACTTTAGCGTCGACGCCCAAGCCTTGAGTGAAAAGCGATGCGGCCATCGGCGTGACGTATTCATGAGAAAAGCGTACGTCGGCCACGGCAAATAACGCGTCGCCCGGCTTGACTGACTCGACGCCGATCTGACCTGCTTTGACGAATGCGTGTCGGGCGATGATTTTCTCTACGATGTTCATCGGACGAGGTCGATCGGTTGATCCAGCCGCTGACGCGGATGGTGCTGACAGGGGTGGCGGCGCCACCTCGCCGGCCAGGCGCGCCTTGTTGTAATTGAACAGACCACCGTATTCGACGATGTCTTTCGAGATGGGATCCAGGCCTTTGGTGAATTCATCAAGCGGGATCTCCTCGCCGCGACGAATCCGCTCGATCAAGCCGAAGTCGGTCGACGTCAGCAACCCGATGTTCTGCGAATTCTGTCCGTAAATCTTTTCGATGCTCTGCGCTATAACCAGCTGAATTCCAGCCCATTTCTCTGCATACGGGGCGGTTTCGCGCGATGAGCCGCAGCCCTTGGACAAGCCTGAAACGACTACCGCAAACCCGCCCTTCTTTACCTCATCCTTTTTGACGGCGCCGTCGCGCATGCCGACATAGACGTATTGGCCCAACGTCTCGTCATAGTAGAAACAAACCCAGCCGGGCGTAATCTCATCGGTTGAGATATTGCTCATCAAAGGCAAATCATCCGTAGCCAGGCGCTGGGCCAATTCGTCTTCCAGCCTGACTGCTTCGTCCCCGGATGCTTCCAGTTGACGCCGAATGAGTGAAGTATCTTCAGTCAGAAAAAGAATCCGGCCATGCATTCTTACTTTATTAGGTTGTTTGGATGTCGTTTCTGTCATTGAAACCTGGACAATAAACCTTTCTCAGAACTAATTCGTACAAGACGCTTCTATTCGTCCATTATAAACTGAGATTTCGGAAAAAGCCGCTGACGACACCTAATGCCATTTGAAAATTCGTTCGTAATTGAAACCGAGAGATTGCGTCTGAGGATGCTTCGTGATTCAGACCTCGATGATCTGGCTGCTTTATTTGCCGACCCGGATGTGATGCGGTACGTCGGAACTGGCCAACCCATTGATAGATCCGAAGCGCAGAAGGCGCTCACCAGTATAGTCGTCCACTGGAACCGTCATGGGTTCGGGCGCTGGGCGATCGAAGACAAAAATGCCAGAGAGTTCATCGGGTACGGCGGCCTGCGGTCCTTGTTTGGGACGCCGGAAGTCGTCTATCACTTTGCCAGGCAGCACTGGGGCAAGGGCCTCGCCACCGAAATGGCGCTCGCCTCCCTGAATTTCGGCTTCAATGTAAAAGGATTTGACCGCATCGTGGCCATCGCCAAGCCTGCCAACACAGCCTCAATTCACGTAATGGAAAAGATTGGCATGCACTTCGAGAAGCAAACGAGTTACTACAACATCGAAGTGGTCGAATACGCGATTACCAGGGAACAATTCAACAATCAAAAGCGGTCAGGTTCTTAGAATTCAAACTTCATAGAGAGTCTGACTGTACGCGCCCCTCCCGGATAGTAGCTCGAGCCGAAGCTGCTACCGGCGAATCCCAGAGAACTGCGGGCAGCGTTGGTCACCGATTGTCCGAAAGTTGAATTCAGTTGTAGCGGCGCGGCCGGAGCGAATCGAGTTCCGAGACTGGCCTCGTTACCGCCGGGCGCCGCAAAGTTCGGATGATTGAAAAGATTCATTGCCTCCACCCCCAGAATCAATCGCGCGTTTTCGGAAAAGTTGAACCGACGTCGCAAGCCGAGATTGAACTCGGAAAGCGAAAAACCACGCAGGGAATTACGGCCCAGCGTTCCCTGTCGCAGCTCGGAAGGAACTGTGAACACATTCGGATTGATTCGTTTGCCGCCTGGCGCCAACGGATCGGATATATAAAGCGGCGCACCTGCAATAATGTCAGGTCTGAGATAGAGAGACCCAAAAGTGTTTGGCACCGCATAAACGACATTGAGCGGCGCGCCCGAGCGAACATTGAAGGCTGAGTCAATCGACCACTTGCGAAACAAGGAATTGCCGAAGCCCTGATCAAAAGGTTCGGGAATATCATAAGAAACAAATCCTGACAGAACGTGACGGACGTCAAAGTCCGACGACCCACGCTCAAGTCTCGAGTCAGAAGCACGAAAGAGGGCCCGTGCCGCGACATCGTCTGAGAAGTTATCTGTCGATTTGCCCCATGTGTAACTGACCAGGGCGCCGAGGCTGTCTGCAAGTCTGCGCTTGAATTGAAGCTGCAGCGCGCGATAGTTAGACCGGCCACCGTTGTCGGTCGCACGCAGCAGACTGAAGGTCGGGTTCGGATCCGGAATGGTCCTGGTGAGCAAGAGACGCCGATTCGCCGAGGCCACGTATGACGCGGATATCGCGTTCCGGGCGCCAATCTCGCGTTCGACCGAAGCACTCCATTGAATTGAATAAGGCAGTTTCAAATGCGGGTCGAAGGTGTAGAACGGCGCCGCCAAAGGAACTTGGGGAGTCGCAGGCAATTGTGAAAATAAGAAGGCCGAATTAAACGACGAATTCCCGCTGACGATTGGATAGGAATCAGCGAAGGCGTCTCCGGCAGCGCTGTTTGCGGCATCGTAGAGCAGACCCAGGCCACCGCGAATGACGAAAGTCCCGCCACGGTTAAGTTGATAGGCAAAACCGACTCTGGGTGCGAAGTTCGCAAAGGTTGTTTCCCACAGCCGCGAGCCTTTCGCAGCCAGAGTCAGCGGTGGAAGAAGATCGCCGGGGCTCGTGAATACGAATTCAGGGCGGCGACTCGAGGCGCGGGGTGCAGGATTCAATTCCCATCTCAGGCCGTAGGTTAAACTCAGCCGCGGTGAGTTGCGCCACGCGTCCTGAGCATAGGCAGAGAAATTGTTGAAGACTGGTCGTTGTGGTTGAGTGCGCGTAAAAGAACTGATCCGCGCGGCTTCTCCGGTTGAAGCCTGAGACACGCCTCCGAACAAGGCGCTCAATTCATGCTCGCGCAAACCAATAACCGGAAACATTCGCCGGTAGTCAGCGCCAAACTTGAACGTATGGGTGCCTGAAACGAAGGTGACGGCACCCAGCGTGTTTAGCTGTCGTTGGGTGCTGGCGACGTCCGAGCCGGACATCAGAACTGTGTTCAGCCCGTTGAGATCGGCTTGAAACGAAGAGCTGTTGGCGAACAACGCCGATTGTGAGAACAGCGGATTTGGCGGCAGGACGGCGCCGCCGAAATCATCGAGCCGATACGAACTGCCCGAAGCGAAGTGACTGTAATTGACTTTGATTTCGCCAGCCACCCGCGAGGTGAGAGTAAAGGACGCGCTGCCGGTTACCGATTGAGAGCGATTGAAGATGCTCCCCAGTGTGTTCAGCGAGAAACGGCCGGCGCCGCGTTCATCAGCGCGCGAGTCGGTGAAATCAAAGTAAGCGCCAAGCGTCAATCGGTTACCGATCCTATGGTCCAGGCGCAAACTCGCGCTGTCATGACGACCCTGATTAACGAAGCTGGCAGCGAACCCTGCGAAACCGTCAGCTCGCTCAGGACCATTTGGCAGGGGATACAGGTCCAGCAGTGGCTTCATACTCGTCACCGCGGTACTTCTCGCCGTCAGAGAAGGTACATCACTCAGCGAAGTCACCGGCTGTTGCAAACGCAGGCCTTCGTAGGACGCGAAGAAGAAAGAGCGATCGCGCCGGATTGGTCCACCGAGCGTTCCGCCGAATTCGTGCGTCGTTTGCCCCGGCTTTGCCAGGGCGCGGCTGTTGGCAAACCAGTCGTTGGCGTTCAAGCCCTGGTTGTTGAAGAACTCAAAGGCTGAACCGTGAAAGGCGTTTGTGCCCGACTTCGTTACGACTGAAATCAGACCACCTGAATTCCGACCGTATTCTGCGGGATTGGAATGCGTTTGAATCGAGACCTCCTGGATCGCACTCAACGAAGCGAGGGGATTCGTGGCGCCGGCGGCGGTCAACGGCGGAGCGCTGCCCGATGCTGAAGCACCGGGACTGTTACCGCCCGGAGCGATGGCAAAGTTGCCGCTAACGCCATCGAGCGTAAATTGGTTTGATGCGGCTCTTTGTCCGTTAACGGAAATGTTAACGCGAACATTCGAATCAGGGTTGCCGGGCGAGGGCGCAACCGTACCGGGAGCCAACAAAACATAGTTCGTTGTGCTCCGTCCGTTGATGGGCAAATCCACAATCGCCCGTGTCACCACCGAGAGGGAAGCCGACTCGGAATTAATGACCGGACTCTCGGCAGTGACTTGAACCGTTGCAGAGATACCCGAGGAGACCGCCGTGTTGGGCGCGATCAATCCGGCAGCTGGAAGCGAACTACGCACAGTCACCACATTGTCAGCAGCTTCAACGGGAACATCCACACGCCGCGGAGCAATGCCATCAAATACGGATTGATCATCAACCGCCACGAATGAAGTGAACTGCGTCATCATGCGGTAAGCCAGACCGAGTTTGGTAATCTCTGCTTTCACTTCAATCTTCATCGGGCCATTTTGCATGTCAGACATGGCCTGGCCCATTAAGTCATCAACTTTGCTCCTTGCCCAAAGCGTTGCCAGCACATCGTGTCCCATCTCTTGTTCGGGAAGTTCTACCGGAATTTCGCGGACGAATTCCTGGCCTGACATCATTCCTTTCAGACGGATGACCCCTTTGCCGCTGCCCGTGAAGCGTCCCGAAAAAGACACCGGTTTGGCGCTGAACAAATCCGGGCTCCGTTTGGGATAAACATCGGTAACCGGCAAACCGCCCCAGTCGATCGAAACATCGGTCAGCAGCGGGTTGCGCACTCGCTCATGAAAGCGCTTCGCTACGCCTTTCGTGTTTCGCCCTTCATCGACGTATTCGACTTCGCCGCGGCCGTATTCGGTAATCTTGTCGAGTAGGAACCGATTCGGTGAACTGCCAAACCCCATCGCAAAGACCCGCGCGGTCGGATGCTTTTGTACTTCGGCGATTATCTCCCTGTCGTTGCCGACCTGCCCATCAGTCATAAAACAAGTGATGCGAACGTGGTCCTGAGCATCTGACGGATCGAGCGCTGCGCGAATGGCTTGCATCATCTCGGTCCCGCCATCTCCCTCAGCGCTGCCGAAGAACTTCTTCGCCTTGCTGATGTTTTCCGGAGTGGCCGGTTGGGGATCAGAGAAAAGAATTTTTGTGTCGCCGCTAAAAAGAATCAGGTTGAAAGTGTCCTGAGGATATAGTCCGTCGAGAGCCAGCATCATCGTCTCTTTGGCTTTTTTGATCGGGAAGCCCTCCATCGAGCCTGAGGTATCGAGAACAAAAACCAGTTCTTTTGGCATCACATCTTCCGCCGTTACTCTCTGGGGTGGCTGAAGAATAAAGGTGAGGAAGCCATCGGCGCCGTCACGATGCATCAGCAAGGCGTCTTCGATTTGACTGCCCGCTACGTCGTATTTCAGCACGAAATCCCTGTTGGGAATCGCGACTTGATCCTTGAGATGAACCAGCGCTTTTCCGGCTGCAGGCTGTAACGCTTCAATTTCATGAGTTGAGGAATGAACAGCGATCAACGGCACACCCGCGTCGATATTCACTTCGATCGAAATGTCGTGACCGGCACGCTTGCCCTTCGGCATTACCGGGGGGTTGATGTTTTCGGCATTAGGGATGCGTTCACTCGCATTGGTCGCTGGCTCATCCGTTTGGTCAGCTGCGATTGAAGACTGCCTGGCTATTTTTGAACTGGGGAGGTATCGCTTACCTACCACCATCGGAAATGACCATTCGTAGGATCCGGCTTCATATTTGAGCGTTTCAACGTAGCTGATCGTGACTTTGATCCTTTGGCTGGGAAGGATATTGGCGACTGCCTGGGTGAAGATGTTGGGTCGCTCCTGATTGAGGAGCGCGGCTGTTTGGCCCTTCGCGCGCGCCGCATCGTAAGTAGCCTGCGCTTCTTCGCGTCGCATAATCTTTCCCTTAACTGTGCGGTTTCCCACAACGATGGTCATGTCATCAACCGCCGCTGCTGGCGGCAAGGGAAACGTGTAGACAGCTTCGATCTTGTCAGGAAAAGGGTTTTCGAACTCCTGCGTTACGGTGACGCGCGCGATGAAACCGCTGATGTCAGCTTTGACGTCCGTGTGTTTTAAAGGGCAAGGTTCGGCAGTTTTTCCATTGGCAACAGCGAACAGTGAACCTTCAGTGGCCGTTTGCGCCAATACTTGTCGGGCGCTTAAGCCGGCGGCGATCAAGCAGACACACGCCGACATAATCAATCCCGGGAGAGGGTTGCGTTTCATGGGCTTCCTCCGCAATAAGCAGACTGCAACCTGACGTAGTTTGGATCTGTCTGAACTACGTGAGACGTATTTAGTTGTTAGTTAAGGGAGACTCGAGAAACCGTTTCCAGTAATGCTTTGGTATAGGTACTAAAACGAAAATGCTGATGTGCTATTGATGCGATTGGAGTTGTATCGGTGGCCTTAAATCTAAATTAATTTTCCAATTCTTGGATTGCCGCTACTTAGGGCGCAGGTGTGGTGAGCATGTAGACGGCAAACGAAGCCAGCCAGTGTTCGCCTTCATAGTTGCCGCTGGTGACGTAAGGCAATGCGGCCTCAGCATGGGCCGTCGCAGAGCGCGCCAGGATTCGCCGGACCGGATCGGTTTGCGGCAAGGCGCTGGCAATATTCCTCATGCACCACGCGCGACTCAGATTCAAGCCATCAAGATGTACAAGTTTAGGATCCGTGCGATCCGTAACGATTGCCGAGCGCAGCAAAGCTGCCGGTTGATTGCGGGCCAGCACCGGAAGAAATCTATGAAACCAGCTTGCGAACTCGCCCTTCGGCATTACCCGGCGCATCAGGTCGGCTTCCATTAGTGCCGGTGAAAAGAAGTCTTCACCACCAGGCTCCCAGGCCGCGGGATAGTTCACGTCCTTTCCAAAGTACGTCCGGCTGCGTTCCACGATCAGCGCCTCTAATTTTTTGTCGCCCACGCCCCGCGCATAGTCGAGCGCGAACGCCAAACCAAAAGCGGTGTTGGGATGAACGCCGGTGCGAATCGGGTAATTCTGTTTGGGAAGAAACGCGAGATACTTTTCGACCAGCGCGTCGGCCAGCGGCTGAAGATTTGCCGACCAGCGTTTGCCATCTTCATCGTTCCAGTCGTGCAGCTCTGCCGCGAGTTTCAGCAGCCATGCCCAGCCATAGGTCCGTTCAAATGAAGCGCGGTTCGCCTGCTTGAGATAAGCAACCTCGCCGGCGATGTTTTTGTCGCCGAGATTCTGGCCCAGGGCGACGCGAATTGCGGGTGCCTCAGGCATGTTGGGGAAAAGCTTCAGCAGATGCACCAGCATCCAGTGGCCGTGCACGGTCGAGTGCCAATCAAAGCATCCGTAGAATGCCGGATGCATTGCGCGCGGGCTGCGCACGTCATCAGCGTCGTTATTCACGTGATCGAGCTTGTTGGGAAATTCTTTCTGCACGCACTTCATGGCGAGGGCGGCGAAGTGGGACGCCTGTGTTTGGGTGAGTGACACCTGGTTAGTTGGCTTTGCCACATTCGTACCCGCCACAAGTGTCAGTCCTGTGACGATGCAGATAATTTGAAGAGTCTTGTACATTGGGCAGCTAGGGTTCTTCAATGCCGTTCTTCCGCCGGTGCTCCAGTATAGCTTCCAGTTCCACCAACGCCACGAGATCCTTGGGTCGCCCGGCCGACCGTTTTGCCGCAATCAATTTTTCAAGCGAGATTACGCGACAAGGAATGTCAAATAGTTCGAGTTCATTTGAGTCTTTCAGACACTCTTCATAGTTTCCAACTCCCTTTACTTCTCCGAGGATGTCGATCGATGCGATATCAGTGTCGAAGGTGAAGTTCAATCCGCAACGCAGCGTTTCCTCGTCGAGCAAGAACGGCAGATCCTTCGGCGCACCACGTAGCGTAGCATTCACTGATCGGAGTGCATCAGCCAGTCGAACCAGATTATCCGAATCTCGAGAGTAACAAACGTCAACATCAAAGGTGACTTGAGATGAGCCGCGAGCGCCGCCGGCGACGCCGCCAATCACAACGCAGTCAACTTTGAAGTCAGCGAACAGCTTTAGTCCCTGCGCGAGTTCGGCCATTTTGCTCTGCCAGAAGGACGGCTTGACGCAACAGTCTCAATTCGTGTTGAAAATCATCGAGACGCTTAACGCGTTCTGCGGGAGTCATTCGCAGATTGCTCACAGTCAAAGACAAGTCCACGCCAAAGTCACGAGCCCGCGCAGCAGCGGTGCCGGGTTTGGGTTCGATCAGCCAGCGCTCGGCTTCGGTGTATTCGACCTTGTCCATTTGCCCACAGTCTAACAGAATTTGATTACTGAGATAAGATGCATTCGGCGTCAGTTGAGGGGCTGATATTCCGCTTCTGATTGGCGACTGCATAACAAAGGGTGAGTTCTGAACATGCCTGACCTTCGCAAACATCGTGGCGCGCATCCTGAAGATCGAACCCTGTTCGGCGATGATAATTTGCCGACTTTACGCACGGCGGTCAGCGAACTGTCGTGGCTGTTGACGCGCGACTACTCGATGAAAGGCGCCGTGAAATTAGTGGGTGATCGACATAAGTTGACTGATCGTCAACGGCTTGCGTTGGCACGCGCCGCGTGTTCGGATCAAAGTAGAGCTCGGCGAGGGAACACACGGGTTGAGCTGGAAAAACTGGAAGCAGCCGACCTGATCATCGATGGCTTCAATCTGATCATCACGATTGAGGCGGCGCTCAGCGGTGGTGTCCTTTTCCGGTGCCGCGACGATTGCATTCGCGACTTGTCGAGTGTGCACGGTTCGTATCGTTCGGTCGACGAGACCGCAGTTGCGATCCAATTGATTGGTGAGTCGCTCGCCGCCTTTAGGGTAAAGTCGGTAACCTGGTTTTTGGATCGGCCGGTTTCAAACAGCGGCAGGTTGGCTCAACGAATTCACGATTGTGCCGCGCAGAAAGGTTGGCCCTGGACGGTCGATACTGTTTTCAATCCAGATCGTGAAATTGTTTCTTCGCAGCGAGTGGTGATTTCTTCGGACGGTCCCCTGCTTGATCAAGTCGATCGTTGGACGAACTTCAATCGCTACCTGATCGAGAAAAGCCTGGCCGCGCCGTGGTTGGTTGATCTAAGCTCTTGAGGTGGCACAGACTTCAGTCTGTGGCCCCCACAATTCAGATCACAGACTGAAGTCTGTGTCACCTTATGAGATTCTCAGTCATCATTCCCGCCTACAACGAAGAGCATTATCTGCCGCGGCTGCTGAACTCGATCGAGGTTGCGCGCAGAAGTTTTGCCGGTGGCCGCGACGAAATTGAAGTGATTGTCGCTAACAACGACTCGACCGATGCCACCGCAGAGACTGCGGCCGCGCATGGCGCCCGAGTGGTCCACGTCGCGAAGCGCCGGATTGGTGCAGCGCGCAACGGCGCCGCTCAATTAGCCGAGGGAGAAATTCTTTGCTTTATCGATGCGGACTCGGCGGTGCATCCGCAAACCTTCAACGCGATCGACGAGCGGATGAAGAGAGATCGTTATGTTTGGGGTGTCACCGGCGCCCGTTTGGATCGAAAATCCTTCGCCCTGATCGTCACGCACTACATGTTCATGCCGATGGTTTGGATCACAGGTTTGGACATCGGGTTATCATTTTGCCGCCGCGAAGACTTTGAAGCCGTCGGTGGGTACGACGAGAATCGCTTTTACGCCGAAGACGTGCTCTTGCCGCTGGCGTTGCGCCGTCTCGGCCGCAGCCGGGGCCAACGGCTGACCCGTGTGCCAAAGGTGAAGGCGCTCCAGTGCACGCGGAAGTTCGATCAATTCGGCGAGTGGCATTATCTCTGGATGCTGGGCCACGTCGTTAAAAGCCTGATCACCTCGAACTGGCACGATGAAAAGCTGGCCGAGAGGTATTGGTACAACCCGGGACGGTAGAGTCAGCGTTGGGAGTGGCACAGACTTCAGTCTGTGGTCTGCGCTGCGTTCACAGACTAAAGGAAGCTCTGATTAAGTAGATCCCCCTCGCTCTGGGAGGGGTTAGGGGAGCGCAGCTACGATTCGATACGCAACAAAAGATCCCGCGCGGGCTGAGAGCCCGCGTACACAGGCATTTTGCTTTTCTCTTTGGCGTAGCTGCGCCCCTCCCAAAGGCATTCATAAAGTTGACTCACCTGAGCGCAACCCGAAGGGTTGCCAGAAAGTAGCCGGTGGTCGGAGTCGCGGAGACCACCGGAAAAGTCATTAGTCATTGACCGCACCCCGAAGGAGTCTGTCGGAAAAAGGCATTTCTCTGTGCAAACTCTGTGGACCTCTGTGTCTCTGTGGTGAAATTGCTGATGAAAACATTCACCACAGAGGCACGGAGATCGCACAGAGAACCACAGAGATGAATTTTCCGACAGACTCGAAGGGGTGCCAGACGTCAGGTCAACGTAAAAGATATTTACGGCGAAGGATCTGGCACCCCTCCGAGTCTGTCGGAGAAATTGATCTCCGTGCCTCTGTGCGATCTCTGTGCCTCTGTGGTGAGTGTTTTCTCGAGTAATTTCACCACAGAGACACAGAGATTTTCACAGAGGCACAGAGAAACGCCTTT
>Ga0207709_10000792_pt1 | contig 24662 bp, 19 predicted proteins | sample KBSM34metaG_FD_184397 | JGI IMG/M metagenome (GOLD analysis project Ga0207709, IMG submission 184397) | Miscanthus rhizosphere microbial communities from Kellogg Biological Station, Michigan, USA - KBS M3-4 metaG (SPAdes) (version 2) | ecosystem: Host-associated > Plants > Roots > Rhizosphere >...
GGTGATGGCGCGCCTGCTGTGGGGCTTCATCACCAGCCCGGTCAGTGCCGAGCTGTAGCGGCAACTACAACCCCATCCGCTCGCGCAGTTCACGCGCCTGCCGCCGCGACACCTCCACCTCGCTGCCGTCATCCAATGCCAGGTCGTAGCCGTCGCCGATGCTGGGCGTCACACCACGGATGCGCCGCAGATTGACCAGCGTGTTGCGGTTGGCACGGAAGAACAGATCCGGCGGCAGGCGTGCTTCCAGCGCACTCAGGCTGCGGGCCAGCAGCGCGTTCTGGTCGCGGAACCACAACCGCGTGTAGTTGCCATCCACCACCAGCCGGCGGATCTCGGACACCGCCACGAACCAGCAGCGCTCACCCTCGCGCACGAACACCTGGTCCTGCGCGCCCAGCGTGCCGCGCGATTCCGGCGCTTCTGCCGCCACGACCTCTCGCTCACGCGCCCGCTGCAGCGCCTCCAGCAAGCGCGGCGCTTCCACCGGCTTCACCAGGTAGTCCAGCGCATTGGCCTGGAACGCACGCACTGCGTAGGTGTCGTAGGCGGTGACGAACACCACGGCTGGCACCGTCTCCAGACCATCCAGCACATCGAAGCCGCTGCCGGAGGGCATCTGCACGTCCAGCAGCACCAGGTCTGGTGCCAGCATGGCGATCGCCTCGCGTGCGGCAGGCACATCGTCGGCTTCGCCTACGCACTGCACCCACGGCAGCGCCGACAGCAGCGTGCGCAGCTCCTGCCGCGCCAGCCGTGCATCATCAACGATCAACACGCGCAGCACGCCACTCATTGCGGAATCTCCAGCAGAGCCTGCATGCGGTCGCCAACCGGCTGCAGGATGAAACGACCACGCGTGCCGAGCTGGGCACGCAGATAGGCCAGGCCGACGCCGTGGCCATGCGTGGGCTCGCTGGCGCCGCCCAATGGGTTGTCCACCTGCAGGCGCAGCACATCATTGTCCAGCGTGGCACGGATCTGCACGTCACCACCACCCGGGCGACTGGCGATGCCGTGCTTGATCGCGTTCTCCACCAGCAGCTGCAACGCCATCGCCGGCAACTGCGCCTGCGTGGCATCGGCATCGATGTGCTGCTGCACCTGCAGGCGCTGTTCGAAGTGGATCGCCTCGATGGCGAGATAGTCGTCGACCACCGCCAGTTCCTCGGCCAGTGTCACCTGCTCGCTGCGGTTGTGCGCCAGCGCCTGGCGCAGCGTGCGCGACAAGCGGGTGACCATGTCGCGTGCGCGCTCGGGATCTTCCAGGATCAAGGCACGCAGGTTGTTCAACGCGTTGAACATGAAGTGCGGATTGAGCCGTGCGCGCAGGGCATCGCGTTCCAGCGCACTGCGCTCGGCTTCGGCACGCAGGCGGGCCAGCTCACTGTGGCGTGCGCGGCGCAGGCCATGCAGGCCGGCCCACAGGCCGGTCCACATCAGCAGGAACAGCGCGGTGTTCATCCAGTACACCAGCAGCGAGGACCACTGGTAGTCGGCGTGCCCTCCGGGCAACCGCACCCAGTCCAGTGCCAGCGACGGCAGCAGCAGTGCAGCCGTCACCGCCTGTGCAACGCTGGCGCCGATCATCACGCCGGCAGCCAGCTTCAACACCAGCAGGCCCAGCCCGCCATCCCACCAGCGCTGGCGCAGCGCGACCGAACGCAATGCACCGCTGCACAGCCAGAGCGTGACCGCGATGCTGACGCTGATCAAGGCCACGCCGCTGAACAGTACGCCGCCCCCGATCCGCATCCCGACCCACAGGCTGTACATCGCGTAGCCGGCCCACGCCAACGCGTTGAGTGTCCAGAAATGACGGGATGACGTGGTGGCGTCCATGCGGGCTCTCGGCGGTGGCAGGAGGGCGGACAACGGTCAGGGATGTGCGGCGAGGAAACGCTGCACCTGCTCCTGCAACCAGCGCGGATCATCCCACATCAGGAAGTGGAAGCCCCGCGCACTCATCGCGATCTGCACGCCGTGCAGCTTCGCGTACTGGGCCTGGAACACCGCCCGGGTGCTGTCCTCGGTAGCGCCCATCGGCTGGTAGCCGGCCCAGCTGCCCAGCACCAGGGTTGGTGCGCTGATCGAGGCGATGCTGCCGCGCAGGTCGGTGGTCATCACCGCATGCATGGCATCGGCCGTGGTCTGGCGGTCGCTGCCCTCGCCCCAGCGGCCCAGCTCCGCCTGGTGCTGCGGATCGCGGGTCATCCCCGGCAGACCTGCCTTCAACTGCGCCTGCCATTGCGCGGCATCGGCGGCGAGCATGCCCTTGCGCAGCTGGTCGGCCATCGGCCGCACGCTGTCAGCCGTGGCGTTCGGGTCACGCGCGGCCGGCAGGAACGGCAACGCATCGACCACCACCAGTGCGCTGACCGCCGCCGGCTCGGCCTGCGCCATCTGCAGCCCCAGCAGGCCACCGAGGCTGTGGCCGATCACCACCACCGGGCCCAGGTGCTGGTCATGCAGGTAGGCAAGCAGCTGCCCACGCATCGCCGGCAGGAATTCGGCCGGGCGCGGATCGGCCGGTGCGGCGCCGGCAAAGCCGGGCAGCTGCACCAGGTGGCACTGCACATCCTTCAGCGCCAGGCACGTCTCGCGCCAGACCTCAGCGCTGCTGTTCAGGCCGGGGATCATCAGCAGGGGGCGGCCGTTGCCGACTACTTCGACCTGCACCTTGCCGGTGCCGGTGGCGGCGGCCGCATGGGCCGAACCGGAGCCAAGCACGGCCATCGCCATGCCGATCATGGCCAGCCGGGCCAGCGCCTTCAGTGCGTACCAGAGTGCCAGGAAGATCTTCATCGTCTGCTCCTTCATCGGGTGGGTGTTGCCGGGTCTGGGGTCAGCGTGGCCGCAGCGGCGGCACCCCGGTTGCGATTCCGGAGCAACGGCCGGGCGCCGGGGCGAACGGTCGCAGGCGGCGGACGGTGTACACCCGCACAAAATTGACAGCATCTATCTTGATGAAGAGATATACTGGCCCGCACCCGCCGCTGCCGCCCGTGCCATGACCGCCATCAGCTTCGAGTTCTATCCGCCCAAGACCGACGAACAGCGCAGCCAGCTGGACCGCGCCGCCGCCAAGCTGACGGACTACGGCCCCGAGTACGTGTCGTGCACCTTCGGTGCCGGTGGCTCGACCCTGAGCTATACCTCGGAGACCGTGCGCCACCTCAACCAGCACCATGGCTTCGATGCCGCACCACATCTGTCCTGCGTCGGCGGCACCCGTCAGGAAATCCGCGAGCTGCTCAAGCTGTACCGCGCGATCGGTTGCCGGCGTCTGGTCGCGCTGCGCGGCGACCTGCCCTCGGGCATGGGTTTCCCCGGCGACATGCGCTATGCCGCCGAACTGATCGACTTCATCCGTGCCGAGCACGGCGATGCGTTCCACATCGAAGTGGGCGCCTATCCGGAAACGCACCCGCAGGCTTCCGACGCACTGGCCGACCTGAAGCACTTCAAGGCCAAGATCGACGCCGGTGCCGATGCGGCGATCACCCAGTACTTCTTCAACCCGGATGCCTACTTCCATTTCGTCGATGAAGTGCGGCGGCTGGGCGTGCAGGTGCCGATCACCCCGGGCATCATGCCGATCGCCAACTTCAGCCAGCTGCGCCGCTTCTCCGAACAGTGCGGTGCGGAGATTCCGCGCTGGATCAGCCGCAAGATGCAGGCCTATGGCGATGACGCCGAATCGGTGCGTGCATTCGGCACCGAAGTGGTGGCCCGGCTGTGCCAACGGCTGATCGAAGGCGGCGCGCCCGGCCTGCACTTCTACACCCTGAATCTGGCCAAGCCGACCACCTCGGTGCTGAAGCTGCTGCAGGGCTGAAAGCACGCCACATCGCCTTGAACGGCGCTACCCTGCGTCGATGAACCGGCTTTTCTTCCTGCTGATGCTGTTGCCACTGTGGTCGGCAACGAGCGCTGCCCATGCGCAGTCCATGCGCCTGAACCGCTGCACCGATGCGCAGGGCCAGAGTGTCTACACCGACCGGCCCTGCGACAGCCTGGGCGCGCGGTCGCGGTTGCCACCGCCTGCGCCCGCCGGCAACACGATGCCGCGCGATACCCTGGGCGCGCGCTGTCCGCGACGGTTGAGTGAGCTGGTGGAAGCGCTGCGCACCGGCATCGTCAGCAACGATGTGAACCGGCTGTCTTCGCTGTACCTGTGGAGCGCAGTCTCCGACGCAGGCGCACAACGCATCCTCGGCCAGTTGGAATCGCTGGCGCGGCGGCCGTTGGTGGACGTGGTGCCGGTGTATCCGTCACAGGCGCTGGCGTCCTCGCAGGAGGAGGGTCAGAGCCCTGCTGCGCAGGGATCCGACCCTGAGCCTCGTGCCGCGCGGCATCCGGTCGGTCTGCGCCTGGAGCAGACGCTGCCCGGCAGCGCCTCGCGCGCTTCGACGGTGCTGGGATTGCGACGGCAATACGGGTGTTTCTGGATCACGTTGTAATCGGGAGGGGTTCATCCACGCATGGCGTGGATCTACTGCATCCGGTGGGGGTCGGATCCCTTTCCAGCGGAAAGGGCTCTGACCCCGCGTGCACGGCGTTACGCTGGCCACAGCCCGCGAATCGCAGCGATGCCCTGCCCGCCATGGCGGCGCGCCTCGGCGATGTGGCCGCTGCCCATGCCACCCAGTGCATAGATCGGCAGCGATACCTGCGCGCGCAATGCGGCGAAGGCATCCCAGCCCATCGGTGCGGCAGCGGGATGGCTGGCCGTGGCCTGCACCGGGCCCAGCACGGCGAAGTCACAGCCCAGCCGCTGCGCAGCCTGCAGCTGCCGCAGGTCATGGCAGGACGCGGCAACCAGCTGCCCCTCTGGCAGCGGTCGTTTCTCCAGTTCCAGCAGCTGTTCGCTGCCCAGGTGCACGCCCACGCCCAGTGCGCGCGCCAGTTCGATATCGCGGTTGAGCAGCCACTGCACGCCGCTGCGCCGATGCGTGCGCAGGGCCTGTTCCAGCATCGCCTGCCGCTGTGGATGCGTCGGAGGCAGGCGCAACTGGATGCGCTGCTGGCCCGCGCCTACCGCGCGCTGCAGCTGCTCATGCCAGTGCTGTATGCCACTGTCATCGTCGGCCGGCGCCGGGGTGATCAGGTAGCTGTCGGGCTGGCGCAGGGCGGCCACCACTGGCAGGTCGGCCGGCGGCATCGAGTAGCGGCCCAGTTTGTCCGGCGCCACCCAGGTGATCGCCTGGCCCTCGCGCCCGCGCGGGGTGCCCTTCCAGCTGCGCACATGGCGCACTTCCAGGGTCAGGTGCTTGTCCGGGTAGCGCTGTGGCACGTCCATCAGCCACTCGCCGACATCCGCCTCGATACCCAGTTCCTCACGCAGCTCGCGCACCAGCGCCTGTTCGGAGGTTTCGCCGGATTCGCGCTTGCCGCCGGGGAATTCCCACAGGCCGGCCATGTCGCGGTTCTCGGTACGGCGGTTGAGCAGCACGCGGCCACGGGCGTCGGTGATGACGGCGGCCACGACGTGGATCGATCGGGTGGGGGAAGGCATGGGGGAAGCATGCCCAGAACAGGGCGGGCCGCGCAATCTCGGATCTGGCCGGATCAGCCGCGCGAAACAGCCGCCATGAAAGAAAAGCCCCGCTTTCGCGGGGCTCTTCGGGTCAGCTCAGCTGGCCGTGGCAGTGCTTGTACTTCTTGCCACTGCCGCACGGGCATGGATCGTTGCGGCCGATCTTCGGCTCGTCACGCTGCGCCTGTGCGATGCCCTGCTGGGCGGCCTGCACCTGCGCGGCTTCCTCGTCGGCACTGTAGCTGCCAACGTCCTGGTGCTGGAACTGCGACTGGCTCAGGCGGGCTTCGACCTGCTGGCGCTCGGCCGCTTCCAGTGCCTGCACTTCCTCGTCGCTGCGGATGCGCACGCGCGACAGCAGGGTCACCACTTCGCGCTTGACGTTCTCCAGCATGTCCGAGAACAGCTCGAAGGCTTCCTTCTTGTACTCCTGCTTCGGCTGCTTCTGCGCATAACCACGCAGGTAGATGCCCTGGCGCAGGTAATCCATGCGTGCCAGGTGCTCCTTCCAGCTCTGGTCCAGCACGGTCAGCATCACGTGCTTCTCCAGCGCGCGCATGGTCTCTTCGCCCACGCCGGCTTCCTTCTCGGCGAAGTGCTGGTTGACGCGCTCCTGCACCTTGGCGGCAATCGCCTCGGCGTCCAGTTCCTCGTGTTCCTTGACCAGGTCGGTCAGCGACATCTGCAGGCCAAAGTCCGACTCCAGGGTCGCTTCCAGGCCACGCAGGTCCCACTGCTCGTCGATCGAGTTCGGCGGCACGAAGCGGGCGACGATGTCGAAGATCACGTCGTCGCGGATGCCATCCACGTTGTCCTTCACCGACTCGGCGTCCAGCAGCTCGTCGCGCTGGGCGTAGATCACCTTGCGCTGGTCGTTGTTGACGTCGTCGAAGTCCAGCAGGTTCTTGCGGATGTCGAAGTTGTGGGCCTCGACCTTGCGCTGCGCCTTCTCGATCTGGCGGCTGACCAGGCGGTCCTCGATGACGTCGTCTTCCTTCATGCCCATCATGCGCATGGCCTTCTGCACCCAGTCGGAGGCGAAGATGCGCATCAGGTTGTCTTCCAGCGACAGGTAGAAGCGGGACGAACCCGGGTCACCCTGGCGGCCCGAACGGCCACGCAGCTGGTTGTCGATACGGCGCGATTCGTGGCGCTCGGTGCCGACGATGTGCAGGCCGCCGGCAGCCTTCACCGCTTCGTGGCGCTGCTGCCAATCGGCCTTGACCGCGGCCTTCTGCGCATCGGTGGCGTCCTCGCCCAGCTCATGGATCTCCGCTTCCAGGGAACCACCCAGCACGATGTCGGTACCACGGCCGGCCATGTTGGTGGCGATGGTGACCGCGGCCGGGCGGCCGGCATTGGCGACGATGGTCGCTTCGCGGTCATGCTGCTTGGCGTTGAGCACTTCGTGCTTCACGCCGGCCTTGCGCAGGTGCTCGGACAGCATTTCCGAGGTTTCGATCGAGGTGGTACCCACCAGCACCGGCTGGCCACGCTTGGCGCACTCTTCGATGTCGGCCAGCACCGCGTTGAACTTGCCCTTGCGGTTGAGGAACACCTGGTCCGGGCTGTCCTTGCGGATGGTCGGGCGGTTGGTCGGGATCACCACCACTTCCAGGCCGTAGATGCTCTGGAATTCGAAGGCTTCGGTATCGGCCGTACCGGTCATGCCGGACAGCTTCTTGTACATGCGGAACAGGTTCTGGAAGGTGATGCTGGCCAGCGTCTGGTTCTCGCGCTGGACCGGCACGCCTTCCTTCGCTTCCACCGCCTGGTGCAGGCCATCGGACCAGCGACGGCCGGACAGGGTGCGGCCGGTGAACTCATCGACGATGACCACTTCGCCATCGCGCACGATGTAGTCCACGTCACGCTGGTAGATCGCATGCGCGCGCAGCGCGGCGTTGAGGTGGTGGACCACCGTCAGGTTCTGCGGCGCGTACAGGCCTTCGGTCTCGGCATTGAGGATGCCGGCTTCGACCAGCAGCTGCTCGGCGTGCTCCATGCCCGCTTCGGACAGGTGCACCTGCTTGCCTTTTTCGTCGACCCAGAAGTCGCCTTCGCCGTCTTCCACTTCCTGCTTGACCAGGTTCGGCACGACGCGGTTGACGCGGATGTACAGCTCCGGGGAATCATCGGCCGGGCCGGAGATGATCAGCGGGGTACGCGCTTCGTCGATCAGGATGGAGTCGACTTCGTCGACGATGGCGTAGTGCAGGCCGCGCTGGTAGCGGTCGGCCTTGGACAGCGCCATGTTGTCGCGCAGGTAGTCGAAACCGAATTCGTTGTTGGTGCCGTAGGTGATGTCCGAGGCGTAGGCTTCGCGCTTGTCGCTGTGCGGCATGCCCGGGTATACCACGCCCACGCTCAGGCCCAGCCAGTTGTACAGCTTGCCCATCTGCGCGGCGTCGCGGCGGGCCAGGTAGTCGTTCACGGTGACCACGTGCACGCCCTTGCCTTCCAGCGCGTTGAGGTACACCGGCAGGGTTGCCACCAGGGTCTTGCCTTCACCGGTGCGCATTTCTGCGATCTTGCCCAGGTGAAGCACCATGCCGCCGATCAGCTGCACGTCGTAGTGGCGCATGCCCAGCACGCGGCGGCCGGCTTCACGGCAGACCGCGAACGCTTCCGGCAGCACCTTGTCCAGGGCTTCACCACCAGCGATGCGCTGCTTGAACTCCGGCGTCTTGGCCTGAAGCTGCTCGTCGGAAAGCTTCTCGATCTCCGGCTCCAGCGCATTGATCTTGGCGACGATGCGGTTGAGCTGGCGCAGCTGTCGTTCGTTACGACTGCCAAATACGCGGGTAAGCAGGCTGTTGATCATTGAAGGAACCGGGTTGGATGGACACGACGCCCGGCCTCCCCCTTGGGATCCGTCCGTCGCAAACGAAACAGGGCGCCTGGCGCCCTGTCGATGGCAACACCCATTGTAGCTTGGGACGGCCGGCTGAGGTTTCAACCCTTCGGCGATGGGGTCAGAGCCCTTCCGCGCTGCGGAAGGGATCCGACCCCGTGCGGGATCGGGGTCGGATCCCATTCGCCATGGCGAATGGGCTCTAACCCCAGACCAGGGTTCAGCCGCGGCTGATGCGGCCGACCGGCGTGTTGCCGCCGTCGCCGAGGAACTTGCGCGGGTTGACCACGTTGCCGTTTTCCCACACCTCGAAGTGCACGTGGGCACCGGTCGAACGGCCGGTGGAACCGGCCTTGGCCACTTCCTGGCCGGCACGGACCAGGTCGCCGACCTTCACCACCAGGCGCGAATTGTGCGCGTAGCGGGTGACATAGCCATTGCCGTGGTCGACGTCGACGACGTTGCCGTAGCCGCCCTTCACGCCGGAGAAGCTGACCACGCCTTCGGCCACGGCCATCACCGGGTCACCGACCCTGGCGTGGAAGTCCATGCCCTTGTGGGTGGCCGCACCGCGGCCGAACGGGTCGGCACGGGTGCCAAAGCCGGAGGTCACGTAGCTGTTGCGGATCGGCATGCGCGACGGCACGGCGTTCTGCTGCAGTTGGTGGTCGAACATCAGCGATTCCATCACCGACAGCTGGCGGCCTGAAGCAGCGAAGCGCTGCTCCAGCACCTGTAAGTCGGCGTTGACGTCCTTGACCGGGATGTCGGTGGTCGGGCCACCAGCATCGCCGTCACCGAGGCCGGGGGTCTCGTTGAAGTCGAACTCGCCGTCTTCCAGCTTGCCCATCTGGGTCAGGCGTTCGCCGAGGGCGTTGAGGCGGGTGGCCTGGGCCTGCAGCTCGCCAAGGCGGGCTGCCAGCGCGTTGACCTGGGTCTGCGCGTCGCGCCGGACCTTGGCCAGCTCCGCGTCCTGGCGCTCGACCTTGGCCTGCAGCCGGGAATCATTCAGCGCGCTGGCGCCAATGCCGCCAGCAAGGCCGATAATGCAGCCTACCCCGAGCACGCTGCCCAGCAGGGCACGGGGGCGGTCCTCGAAATAGAACCGCAAACGCGCGATGGGCGACGATTTGGCCTGTCCTTCACGCGTTTTGATTACGATCTTTTTGAATGCCATCAGTGAGTTTTCATGTCTGAGCCGAAATCCAGCGTTCGCCCCGCCTCCAAGCCCAAACCGGCGCTGGATGCGGTGATGGCTGACAAAAGCGGGAACCCGCTGCGGCGTGCCTTGTGGCTCGACGCGCTGGACCGTCAGTTGCGCCCCCAGTTGCCGCCACCTCTGCGCAGCCGTTGCCGGCTGGCCAATGTGGACGGGGAACACCTCGTTTTTCTCGTCGAATCCCCGGTCTGGCATGCCAAGTTGCGGCTTGCCGAAGCCCAGTTGCTCGACGCGGCCCGTTCCATCGGGCTGAAGGCCACCAAGGTGACCATCAAGACTGCGTCCTCCACTCCCACGCGCTCCCCAGCGCTCGACAACCGGAATGGACCCCACGCAGTTTCAGCCGCCACGCACAAAGGGCTACGCGACGCCTTGGCTTGCCTGCAGGACGTTCCTTCAAAGCCGAAGAAACGGTCCTGATGACAACGGAGCATCCGGCTCCGCTCCCCGTCGCGCGTGTCACCACGGCGTGAAACATTTCGGGGGCCGGGTCGCATCCTAGCTGCCATCCGGGGCCCTGTCGTTAGATTGTTGTTAAAACTACGTTAAATTCAGGCTTCCGATCCAACAGGTTCACAAAACCGTGACCTCGAACCGGCCTTGACGCCCCTCAAGCGCGCTGAATGCGCGGCGGGCGCCTGAAACGACAACGCCGCCCTCGAAGGCGGCGTTTTTGTCTTTGAATTCAACAGCCTATGCTGATCAGGCGTAAGCCGGCGTCGCATACTCGACCGGGTCCGGGGTGGCCGGGGAGTCGAAACTGACCCATTCCCAGGCGGTGGCGTCGGCCATCAGCGCCCGCACCAGCTTGTTGTTGAGCGCGTGGCCGGACTTGAAGCCCTCGTAGGCGCCCAGCACCTGGCCACCGGCCAGATAGAGGTCGCCGATCGCGTCGAGGATCTTGTGGCGCACGAATTCGTCGGCGTAGCGCAGGCCGTCTTCGTTGAGCACGCGGAACTCGTCCAGCACGATGGCGTTGTCCATCGAACCGCCCAGGCCCAGGTTGCGTTCGCGCATGTACTCCAGGTCGCGCATGAAGCCGAAGGTGCGCGCGCGGGAGATTTCCTTGGTGTAGGCCAGCGTCGAGAACTCGATTTCCTGGCGCGACTGCTTGGCCGGGATCATCGGGTGGTCGAACTGGATGGTGAAGCCCAGCTTGTAGCCCTCGTACGGGGTGAAGCGGGCCACCTTGTCGCCTTCGGTCACTTCCACCGTCTTCAGCACGCGGATGAAGCGCTTGGGCGCACCCTGTTCCACGATGCCTGCCGACTGCAACAGGAACACGAAGGGACCGGCCGAACCGTCCATGATCGGCAGCTCGGCCGAGGACAGTTCGACGATGATGTTGTCCACACCCAGGCCGGCCAGCGCCGACATCAGGTGTTCGACGGTCTGGATCTTGGCGTCGTTGCAGGTCAGGCCGGTGCACAGGGTCACTTCGGTGACCAGTTCGGCCTTGGCCGGCACTTCCACGACCGGGTCCAGGTCCACGCGGCGGAACACGATTCCATGGTTGACCGGTGCCGGGCGCAGGGTCATGTAGACCTTGTCACCGCTGTGCAGGCCAACGCCGGTGGCGCGGATCGTGTTCTTGAGGGTGCGTTGCTGGATCATGGGGGTGGACCGGAAGTGACACATTAGATTAACACGCAGGGTCCCCTACCCCGACTGAAACGCCGGCAGGACACACCGGCGCGCCGGTAGGACGCGCGTGAAGCAGGGCGGCCGGGCCCATCCTGGCCCGGCGCCCGCGTTTTCAGGACATGGTGGCGCAACCCGGGGAGGACAAGCCCCGGGCCGGGCCGCTTAGTCCGCCTGGCGGCGCAGGAAGGCCGGGATGTCCAGGTAATCGTTCGGCAGTTCCGCCGCCGCCGGGGCCGAAGCGGCCGGGGCCGACGGAGCGGAGGCTGCCGCGGTATCGCTGCTGGCACGACGCAGGCCCAGGCCCATGCCACCCACCGCCTTCGACACGGCGTCGCCGCCATTGTCGAACTCGCCGAACTCCGGCTGGCCGGTGGTGGCGTTGCGGACCAGCTTGATCGGCGCACGCTCGCCCGGACGCTGGGACTTGCTGGCCGAGACGCGGTTCAGGCCGGTGGCGACCACGGTCACGCGCACTTCGTCCTGCATGTCCGGGTCGAGCACGGTACCCACCACCACGGTTGCATCTTCCGAAGCGAAGCCGTCGATGGTTCGGCCGATCTCGTCGAACTCGGCCATGGTGAAGTCGGCGCCGGCGGTGATGTTGACCAGGATGCCGTTGGCACCGGCCAGGTTCACGTCGTCCAGCAGCGGGTTCTGGATCGCCGATTCGGCAGCGGCCTGCGCGCGGTCATCACCGCGGGCGGTGCCGGTACCCATCATTGCCAGGCCCATTTCGGACATGACGGTGCGCACGTCGGCGAAGTCGACGTTGATCAGGCCCGGACGCACGATCAGGTCGGCGATGCCCTGCACGGCGCCCTGCAGCACGTCGTTGGCGGCACGGAAGGCCTGGATCATGGTCGCGTTGCGACCCAGCACGGTGATCAGCTTCTCGTTGGGGATGGTGATCAGCGAGTCGCAGTGCTGGCTCAGCTCTTCGATGCCCTTCAGCGCGACCTGCATGCGGCGACGCCCTTCGAACGGGAACGGCTTGGTGACCACGGCCACGGTCAGGATGCCCATTTCCTTGGCCAGCTGTGCCACCACCGGCGCAGCGCCGGTGCCGGTGCCGCCGCCCATGCCGGCGGTGATGAACACCATGTCCGCGCCCTGCAGCGCGTCCATGATGCGCTCACGATCTTCCAGAGCAGCCTGGCGGCCGACTTCCGGGTTCGCGCCTGCGCCCAGGCCCTTGGTCACGTTGGTACCCAGCTGCAGCTGCAGCTTGGCACCACAATTCTTGATGGCCTGCGAGTCGGTGTTGGCGGTGATGAACTCCACGCCATCCACCGCCGAGTTGACCATGTGCGCCACGGCATTGCCGCCGCCGCCGCCCACGCCAACCACCTTGATCACCGCATTGGGTGCCATCTTTTCGATCAGTTCAAAATGCGCCATGTCCGTGTCCTCGTTGTATCCGCTTCGGCTGGCATGGGCATTCGGGCGTCCTGCCTTCCTGCTGCATGCCGGCGTTGCGGCTGTGTGGGTTGTGTGTTGCCGGTGCTGCGTTGTGTTGCGGGTACTGCGGGTGTTGCGCCCGGGCGATGCCGGGGTTTACCGGTTCCGCGTCAGAACTCGCCGCGGAACCACGTCTTGAGTTTCTTGAACATGCTTCCCGCGCGCCCGGTCGGCAGCGACGGCCGGCGCGGGTGCTCGATCTGGCTGCCCATCAGCAGCAGGCCCACGCCGGTGGCGTGTACCGGGTTGCCGACCACTTCACCCAGGCCGGTGACGTGCTGCGGGATGCCCACGCGCACCGGCATCTGCAGCATTTCCTCGGCCAGCTCCACCACGCCCTCCATCTTCGAAGCACCACCGGTCAGCACCATGCCGGCGCGCACCAGTTCCTCGAAGCCGGAGCGGCGCAGTTCGGCCTGAACCATCTCGAAGATTTCCTCGTAACGGCCCTGCACCGCCTGCGCCAGCGAGTGGCGCGGCATGCGACGCGGCGGACGATCGCCCACCGACGGTACCTGGATGCTCTCCTCGGCAGTTGCCAGCTGGGCCAGGGCGCAGGCGTAGCGCACCTTGATCTGCTCGGCTTCCGGGGTCGGCGTGCGCAGCATGTGCGCGATGTCGTTGGTGACGTGGTCGCCGGCGATCGGCAGCGAGGCGGTGTGGCAGATCGCACCCTGCACGAACACCGCGATGTCGGTGGTGCCGGCGCCCATGTCGACCAGCACCACGCCCAGCTCGCGCTCGTCGGCGGTCAGCACCGCCACGCTGGAGGCCAGCGAGGACAGCACCAGGTCGTCCACCTGCAGGCCGCAGCGCTGCACGCACTTGCTGATGTTGGCCGCGGCCGACTGCGCGCACACCACCAGGTGTGCATGCACTTCCAGGCGCACACCGGTCATGCCGACCGGGTTGCGGATGCCTTCCTGCGAATCGTCCAGCACGTACTCGCGCGGAATCGCGTGCAGGATCTTCTGGTCGGCCGGGATCGCCACCGCCTTGGCCGCATCGAGCACGCGATCCAGGTCGCCCCAGGTCACTTCGCCGTCGCGGATCGGCACGATGCCGGGCGAGTTCTTGCACTGCACGTGGTTGCCGGAGATCGAGGCATACACCGAGCGGATCTCGCAGCCGGCCATCAGCTCGGCTTCTTCCACCGCGCGCTGGATCGACTGCACGGTCGATTCGATGTCCACCACCACGCCGCGCTTGAGCCCACGCGATTCATGCGAGCCGATGCCGATCACTTCGATCGGATTGCCCGGCGAGTACTCGCCCACCAGCGCCACCACCTTGGAGGTGCCGATGTCCAGGCCAACGATCAGCGATTTGTCACCCTTGCGATTCATGTTCTTTCCTGCGTGCTTCTGGCCGGGGTCGCCGGCGTTTTCGCCGACGTGGCCGGGGTACCCCAGCTCAGCGTGAAACCATTGGTGTAACGGAGGTCGGCGCGCTCGATCGGCGCGTCCTGACGGTTGAGCTGCGGCAGCACCTTGACGAAGCGCTGCATGCGCGAGCGCGCGTCATCGCGGCCGACCACCACTTCGGTGCCATTGCTGAGCACCAGCGACCAGCTGCCGCGCGCATCCATCGTCACCCGGCGCACGTCCACGCCGGCCGGTGCGAACAATGCACGCGAGTCGCTGTACAGCTTCATCACTTCTTCGGTCTGGCTGTCCGGGCCGTCCAGTTCGGGCAGCGCCAGGTCGGCCAGCTTCTTCGGCGTCGGGAACAGCTTGCCCTGCTCGGAAACCAGGCGGTCGTTGCCCCAGCGCGCGAACGGCTTGTGCTCGACCAGGGTCACTTCCAGCACGTCCGGCCACTGCTTGCGCACCCGCGCGCTCTCCACCCACGGCAGCTTTTCCAGCGCGTCCTGCGCGTCCTGCAGCTTGACTGCGAAGAAACCGGAGCGCGCATACGGCATCAGCACCTGCTGCAACTGCTCGGCCGGCACCCGCTTGAACTCACCGTGCACGCGCAGCTTCGCCAGCGGCCAGCGCTCGGCGCCGACCCAGCCATTGACCACGGCCACCACCGGCAGTGCAACCACCGACAGGGCCAACAGCCAGACGAAGATGCGCAGCAGCGCGTTCATGCGTGCGATGCCTCCAGAGTCTGTTCCAGCACGCGCCACACCAGTTCCTCGAAACCGATGCCGGCCTGGCGTGCGGCCTTGGGCACCAGCGAATGGCTGGTCATGCCCGGCGCGGTGTTCACTTCCAGCAGGAAGAAGCGGCCGCTGTCGCGGTCGCGCATCACGTCCACGCGGCCCCAGCCACGGCAGCCGGCAGCACGGAATGCAGCCAGCGCAATGCGGCGGATTTCATCTTCGGCATCACCGTCCAGGCCCGGGCACAGGTACTGGGTGTCTTCAGCGATGTACTTGGCGTTGTAGTCGTACCACTGGCCCTTGGGCACGATGCGGATCGACGGCAGCGCGACATCGCCGAGGATGGCCACGGTCAGTTCGTCGCCCACCACCATCTGTTCCATCAGCAGCTGGCCGTCGTAGCGCGCGGCCAGGGCCACCGCTTCGTCCAGGCCGGCGTCATCGGTGACCCGGCTGATGCCCACGCTGGAGCCTTCGTTGGCCGGCTTGACCACCACCGGCAGGCCCAATTCGGCCGCCAGTGCATGCACCGTGGTCGCGTCGACCTTCCGGTACTGCGGGGTCGGCAGGCCCAGCGACAGCCACACCTGCTTGGTGCGGATCTTGTCCATGCTCAGCGCCGAGCCCAGCACGTTCGAGCCGGTGTACGGCACGCCGAAGGCGTCCATCAGGCCCTGCACGATGCCGTCCTCACCGCCACCGTTGTGGCCATGCAGGATGTTGAACACGCGATCGATGCCACCGGCGGCGAGCGCCTTGGCCAGCGCCGGAATGCCATCCACCGCGAACGCATCGACGCCACGCGACTGCAGGGCTTCAAGCACGTTGCGGCCGGAGTCCAGCGACACCTCGCGTTCGCTGGAGCTGCCGCCGAGCAGCACGGCGACGCGGCCGAACACGGCCGGGGCGGTCACTCGCAGCGGCGGGAAGGTCAGCGCGCTCACGCCTCGCCCTCCCCCTTGAAGCCTTCCACCGCGATGTGGGTGGCCACGGCACCGATGTCGCCGGCGCCCATCATCAGCAGCAGGTCACCGTCCTGCAGCACGTCCGGCAGCACGCTGGCCAGCTCGGCGGCCTTGCCCACCACCACCGGCTCGCTGCGGCCACGCGCACGGATGGCGCGGGCCAGCGCATGCGAATCGGCACCGGCAATGGGTTCCTCGCCGGCCGGGTAGACCTCGCTCAGCACCAGTGCATCGACGCTGGACAGCACCGCGGCGAACTTGTCGAACTGGTCGCGGGTACGGCTGTAGCGGTGCGGCTGGAAGGCCACCACCAGACGCTTGTCAGCCCAGCCACCACGGGCGGCGGCGAACACCGCCTCCAGCTCGCTCGGGTGATGGCCGTAGTCGTCGATGATGCGCACCTTGGCGCCGCTGGCCGTGGTCACTTCGCCCAGATCGTTGAAGCGACGGCCAACACCGGCGAAACCTTCCAGCGCACGCGCGATCGCGTCCGGCGCAACGCCCAGCTGCCAGCCCACCGCAGCGGCGGCCAGCGCGTTGAGTACGTTGTGCTTGCCCGGCAGCGCCAGCACCACTTCCTGGCTGGTGCCCTGCGGCAGGCGCAGGGTGAAGCGCATGCGCGAGCCTTCCTGCACCACGTTCTCGGCACGTACGTCGGCCTGCGGGCTCATGCCGTAGCTCATCACGTGGCGCGGGGTCTTGGCGGCCAGCGCAGCCACTTCGGGATCATCGATGCACAGCACCGCCAGGCCGTAGAACGGCAGGCGCTGCAGGAACTCTGCGAACGCCGCCTGCACCCGCGCGAAGTCGTTGCCGTAGTTCTCCAGGTGGTCGGCATCAATGTTGGTGATGATCGACATCAGCGGATTCAGGCGCAGGAAGCTGCCATCGCTTTCGTCGGCCTCGGCCACCAGCCACTGTCCACCGCCCAGCTTGGCGTTGGCACCGGCAGCCAGCAGCTGGCCGCCGATCACGAACGTCGGGTCCAGGCCACCTTCGCTCAGCACCGCAGCGGTGAGGCTGGTGGTGGTGGTCTTGCCGTGGGTACCGGCCACCGCGATGCCGCGGCGGAAGCGCATCAGCTCGGCCAGCATCGCCGCACGCGGCATGATCGGAATACGCTGGCTGCGCGCTTCCATCAGTTCCGGATTGTCTTCGCGGATGGCACTGGAGACCACCACGCAGTCGGTGCCCAGCACGTTCGCTGCGGAGTGACCGCGCATGATGCGCGCCCCCAGGCTGGCCAGGCGACGGGTCGCCACGTTGTCGGCGTTGTCCGAGCCGGACACCTCATAGCCCAGCGTCAGCATCACTTCGGCGATACCGCTCATGCCGGTGCCGCCGATGCCGACGAAATGCACGCGCGGGAACGCGCGCACCAGGTCGTTGGTGTCGTGCAGTCGACGGATCATGCGCGGCCTCGCGCAGGGCAGGCGCGGTGGCATGCCTTCTTCATACAGCTTCCTCAAGAATGATATCGGCGATGCGCTCGGCGGCATCGACCTTTGCCAGAGCACGCGCGGCTTGCGCCATCTGCATGCGGCGGGCGGGATTTTCGGACAGATCACGCAGCAGTGCGGCAATGCCGTCAGCCAGCGTTCCGTCCTGCTTCAGCAAAACCGCCGCGCCGCGCTCGACCAGGTACTCCGCATTGCGGGTCTGGTGATCGTCGACGGCAGCGGGGAATGGCACCAGCACGCTACCGACACCCACCGCGCACAGCTCGGCCAGCGTCGAAGCGCCCGCGCGGCACACCACCAGGTCGGCCCAGGCAAAGGCCTCGGCCATGTCGGCAATGAACGGGGTGATGTCAGCCTGCACGCCGGCCTTGGCATACGCCTCGACCGCTTCGGCATGCATCTTCTCGCCACTCTGGTGGCGCACCTGCAGCGGCACCCCGGCGCCCAGCGCGGCGATCGCCTGCGGCACGCCGTTGTTGAGTGCACGCGCGCCCTGGCTGCCACCGACCACCAGCACGCGCAGCGGGCCATGACGGTCGGCGAAGCGCTGTTCCGGCGGTGCGATGGCGGCGATTTCGGCACGCACCGGGTTGCCGACGAACTCCTCGCGCTTGGCGAAGGTGCCCGGGAAACCGGTCAGCAGGCGGCGCGCATAACGCGACAGGATGCGGTTGGTCAGGCCCGGCGCACGGTTCTGCTCATGCACTATCAACGGCAGCCCATGCAGGCGCGTGGCCATGCCACCCGGCCCGGAGGCAAAGCCACCGAAGGCGACCACCGCGCGAGGCTGGCGCTTGCGGATGATCATGCCGGCGGCGCGCAGCGCGCGCATCAACCGCCACGGTGCACCAAGCAGGGCCAGCTTGCCCTTGCCGCGCAGGCCGGTGATGGCCAGGGTGTCGATCGGAATGTCGTGCTGCGGCACCAGACGGGTTTCCATCGCACCATCGGCGCCCATCCAGGTGACGGGCACGCCACGCTCGCGCAGCACGCGGGCCACGGCCAGGCCGGGGAAGATGTGACCGCCGGTGCCACCGGCCAGGATCATCACCGGCCGTGCAGTGTTGGTGGCTGCGCTCATGACAGCCTCCCGAAGGTCGGTTCGATGCGCGACTGCAGGCGGCTGGTGCCACGTGCGGCGGCCGGCCCGGCAGCGGCGGCCACCGGTTCGGCGCTCATCGGCACGCTGGCCGCAGCCGGTGCGGCCGGCGCGTCCACGGGTGCATCGGCCACGGCCTCGTCGCCACCGCCGATACGCACGGCCTGGCGACGCTCGGCACGCTTGAGTTCATAGGACACGCGCAGCAGCAGGCCCATCGCCACGCAGGTCATCAGCACCGACGAACCACCGGAGGAGATCAGCGGCAGGGTCAGGCCCTTGGTCGGCAGGATGCCCAGGTTCACGCCGATCGAGACGAAGGTCTGCATGCTGATCCACAGGCCGATGCCGAAGGCGATGTAGCCGGAGAAGTGGCGCTTCATTTCCACGCAGCGCATGCCCAGCCAGAAGGTGCGGCCGACCAGCAGCGCGTACAGCGCCACGATCACGCAGGTGCCGAGGAAGCCGAACTCCTCAGCGGTGACCGAGAAGATGAAGTCGGTATGTGCTTCCGGCAGGTAGTACAGCTTCTGCACCGAGTTGCCCAGGCCAACGCCGGTCCACTCGCCGCGGCCCACCGCCATCAGCGCGTTGGACAGCTGGTAGCCGTCGCCCTGCTGGTCGGCCCACGGGTCCAGGAAGGAGGTGATGCGGCGCATGCGGTAAGGCTCGATGATCGCCAGCGCGCTCATGCCGACCAGGCCGATGATCACCGGCATCGACATGCGCGGCATGTTCACCCCGCCCAGCACCAGCATGCCGGCGGTGATCGCCAGCAGCAGGGTGGACGAACCGAAGTCCGGCTGCAGCAGCAGCAACAGCACCAGCGCACCGGCCACGCCCAGCGGCTTGAGCATCGCCGGCCAGGTCGCGTTGACCTCGTCGCGGAAGCGCACCAGGTAGCTGGACAGCCAGACGATGTAGAGCACCTTCACCGCTTCCACCGTCTGGAACTTGGAGATGCCCAGGTTGATCCAGCGGCGCGCACCGTTGACGGTGCTGCCCAGGCCCGGCGCGAACACCGCCAGCAGCAGCACGAAGCAGCCCAGCAGCAGCATCTGGTTGTACTGCTCGATGGACTTCAGCTCGGTGCGGGCGGCAACGACCGCCAGCACGATGCCCACCGCCAGGAAGATCAGGTGGCGGTTGAGGTAGTAGAACGGGCTGCTCATCAAAGCGATCGAGCTGGACGCCACCATCACCACGCCGATGCCCGTGAGCGCGATGATCGCGCCCAGCAGCCACTTGTCGTAGCTGCCTTCGATGGCTTCAAGGCGTGTTGCCTGGCGGGACAGGTCGTTCATCTCAGCGCACCTTCAACGTGGCCAGGCCAATCAGCACGAGCACGACGGAGATGATCCAGAAGCGCACGATCACGCGCGGCTCGGGCCAGCCCTTCAGTTCGAAGTGGTGATGGATCGGCGCCATGCGGAACACGCGCTTGCCGGTCAGCTTGAACGAGGCGACCTGGATCATCACCGACAGCGTTTCGATGACGAACACGCCGCCCATGATCACCAGCACCAGCTCCTGGCGGGTGATCACCGCGATCGTGCCCAGCACGGCGCCCAGCGCCAGCGCGCCGATGTCGCCCATGAAGACCATGGCCGGGTAGGTGTTGAACCAGAGGAAGCCCAGGCCTGCGCCGGCGATGGCCGCACAGATGATGACCAGCTCGCCGGCGCCCGGGATCTGCGGGATCTGCAGGTAGTTGGCGAACACCACGTTGCCCGAGGCATAGGCGAACACGCCCAGCGCGCAGGCCACCAGCACCGTCGGCATGATCGCCAGGCCGTCCAGGCCGTCGGTCAGGTTCACCGCATTGGAGAAGCCGACGATCCAGAAGTAGGCGATGGTCACGAAGCCGATGCCGGCCAGCGGCAGCGCCACCGACTTGAACATCGGGATGTAGAAGGTCAGTGCGGCCGGCACATCGGCCGTATAGAACAGGAACAGGCCCGCAGCCAGGCCGAAGATCGACTGCAGCAGGTACTTCCAGCGCGACTTCAGGCCGTTCGGATCGCGGCGGACGATCTTGATCCAGTCGTCGTACCAGCCGATGGCGCCGAAGCAGAGCATGACCGCCAGCACCAGCCACACGTAACGGTTGCGCAGGTCGGCCCACATCAGCACCGACAGGGTGATGGTGAGCAGGATCAGCGAACCTCCCATGGTCGGCGTACCGGCCTTGGAGAAATGGGTCTGCGGACCGTCCTTGCGGATCGGCTGGCCGCCCTTGAACTGGGCAAGCTTGCGGATCATCGCCGGGCCGAGCCACAGCGACAGGAACAGGGCCGTCAACGCGGCAAGGATGGCGCGGAACGTCTGGTAGTTGAACAGCCCGAACAGGCTCTCCAACTGCTGCAACCATCGAGCCAGTTCATACAACATGCGGGGATTCCTCTCCTTGCGCCAGCAGCGCTTTGACAATCGTGTCCATGGCGCTGCCACGGGAACCCTTGACCAGGCAGCGCACGCCAGCGTGCAGCTCGTCCTTCAGCGCCTGCGACAGCGCGTCATGGGTGGCGAAATGACGGCCGCCTTCGCCGAAGGCGGTGGCGGCAGCGGCGCTGAGCGGACCCAGCGCATACAGGCGCTTCAGGCCAGCCGCGCGGGCGCGCAGGCCGGCCTGCACATGCAGCGCTTCGGCATCCGGGCCCAGCTCGCGCATGTCGCCAAGCACCAGCCAGCCTTCTTCCGGAGCAGCAGCCAGGGCATCGATGGCCGCAGCCAGCGAACCCGGGTTGGCGTTGTAGCTGTCGTCCACCAGCACCGCACCGTTGCGCAGCTGATGGGCAATCTGGCGGCCCGGCACCGGCTGCGCATCGGCCAGGCCAGCTGCAACCAGCGCCAGCTCGATACCGGCGGCCAGTGCCAGGCTGGCCGCGGCCAGCGCGTTGCTGACGTTGTGGCGGCCCGGCAGACCCAGCACCACGCGGGCTTCGCCCATCGGCGACACCAGGGTGAACTGGCTGCCCTGCGCACCGGCGCGGATATCACGCGCAGTGACATCGGCGGTATGTTCCAGCCCATAGCGCAGCACACTGCAGCGCGCCGGGGTACCGACGAAGTGCTGTTCGAACCAGCGACCGTAGGCATCGTCGACGTTGATCACGGCCACGCCGTCAGGCGGCAGCGCGGCGTAGATCGCGCCCTTGGTGACGGCGACGCCGAGCAGGCTGCCCATCCGCTCCAGGTGCGCCGGGGCGATGTTGTTGACCAGCGCATAGCGCGGACGGGCGATGTCAGTCAGGTAGGCGATGTCACCCGGCTTGCCGGCACCCATCTCGTAGACCGCGTAGTCAGCATCTTCCGGTGCATCAATCACTGCCAGCGGCAGGCCGATTTCGTTGTTGCGGTTGCCCGGATTGGCGTAGACCACCTTGTGCGCGTGGCGGGCCACCTGCTGCAGGATTGCCAGCAGCAGGCTCTTCACGCTGGTCTTGCCGTTGCTGCCGGTGATCGCGAACACCTCGGTATCACGGTCACGCTGCATGCCGGTGGCGATCTTCGCCAGCGCCAGCTCGCTGTCGGCCACCAGCACCTGCGGCAGTTCGATCGGCAGCAGGCGCTCGACCAGCAGCGCGCTGGCACCGCGTGCCAGTGCGTCGGCGGCGAAGTCATGGCCGTCGAAACGCTCGCCACGCAGCGCCACGTACAGGCTGCCCGGGCCGAGGCTGCGGGTGTCGTTGCTGATCGCGTCGATGGCCACGTCGTCGCCGTGGATCTCGCCGCCGGCCCAGTGTGCGATCAGCGAAAGCAGGGTGCGCTTCATGCGATGCCCTCCCCGGCCTGCGATCTCAGCACGCCGACCTTGGCGGCCAACGCAGCGGCAGCCACTTCGGTGTCATCGAAGTCATGGCGCACGCCATTCACTTCCTGGTACGGCTCGTGGCCCTTGCCGGCGATCAGGATGATGTCGCCTGCATTGGCGCGCTTCACCGCCAGGCCGATCGCGCGCGCGCGGCTGCGCTGCACGGTCACGGCGGAGGCATCGGTGAAGCCGGCCAGGATGTCGGCCACGATCACGTCGCCATCTTCGCCACGCGGGTTGTCGTCAGTGACGATGACCTGGTTGGCCAAGCGCTCGGCAATCGCGGCCATCTGCGGACGCTTGCCGGTATCGCGCTCGCCACCGCAGCCGAACACGCAGAACAGCGTGCCCTGCAGGTGGCCGTGCAGGCTGTCCAGCGCCTGTTCCAATGCGTCCGGGGTGTGCGCGTAATCCACCACCACGGTCGGCAGGCCCTCTTCGCCACCGAGGCGGTTCATGCGGCCGCGGATCGGCTGCAGCGCCGACAGCACCTCGGCAATGCGCGCAAGCGGCTGGCCCTGCGCATGCAGGGTGCCGGCCACGGCCAGCAGGTTGTCCACGTTGAAGCGGCCCAGCAGCGGCGACTGCACCGCCGCGCGCTGGCCGTCGATGACCAGTTCGAAGGCGATGCCACGGCCGTCCAGCTGCAGCGCTTCGGCGCGCACGCTGGCGTCGGTGGCACCGCGCGAGCTCAGGCCGATCGGCTGCACGCCCGCCGGCAGGCCGGCGAACAGCTGGCGACCGAACGCATCGTCCAGGTTGATCACCGCGGCCTTCAGGCCCGGACGATGGAACAGGCGCGCCTTGGCCGCACCGTAGGTGGCTATGTCGCCGTGGTAGTCCAGGTGATCGCGGGTGAGGTTGGTGAACACCGCCACGTCGTAGTGCACCGCATCCACGCGGCCCTGGTCCAGCGCGTGCGAGCTGACTTCCATCGCCACCGCGCGCGCGCCGGCGTCGCGCAGCTGCGCCAGCAGCGCATGCATCTGCAGCACCAGCGGCGTGGTGAAGCCAGTCGGTTCAACCGCACCATAAAGTCCGGCGCCCAGCGTGCCGATACTGCCACTGGGCGTACCGAGCAGGTGCCAGGCCTGGGCCAGCAGCTGCACGGTGGAGGTCTTGCCGTTGGTGCCGGTCACGCCCACCATCGCCATCGCCCGCGACGGTGCGCCATGGAACTGGTCGGCCATCGCGCCCATGCGCGCGCGCAGGCCAGGCACCGCGATCGCATCGGCCGGGGCCGGCAGCTCGGCAGGTGCCGGCGGTTCGAACAGGATGGCGCCGGCGCCGGCCGCACGGGCCTGCTCGACAAACCCCAGGCCATGCGCGCCGAAACCGGCGATGGCGACGAAGGCATTGCCGGGCCGCACGGCGCGGCTGTCCAGCACCAGGCCGGTCAGAACGGGGTCGTGCCCTGCAAGAGCAACGTCCGGAAGCAACTGCGAAAGCAACATCGAAGGACTCATTGCGTGCCTCCCGTAGCGGGCGGCGTCTGGGCATGCGCGCTGGGCAGCGCAGCATCGAATTCAGCGGCGGCATCGACCGGCAGCGCGACCTCGGCCGGTGGCGCCGGCAGGATCGAGGCCGAATGGCCGACCTTGCCGGACTGCTGTGCGGCCAGCCACGACTGCAGGTCGTCCAGCGGCACGTCCATCAGGCGCAGGGTGCCTTCCATCACGTTGTGGTAGACCGGCGCCGACACCAGGCCACCGTAGAACTTGCCGGCCTGCGGGTCGTTGATGACGATGACGGTGGCAAAACGCGGATTGGTGGCCGGCACCACGCCGGCGAACAGCGCGTTGTAGTGGCCGCGCTCGTAACCGCCGGGGCCGGCCTTGCGCGCGGTACCGGTCTTGCCGGCCACGCGGTAGCCCAGCACCGCCGCCTGCTTGGCGCCGCCCTGGGTGACCACGGTTTCCATCATCGCCACCACCTGCTTGGCGACGTTCTCGTCGATGATCTGCTGGCCTTCGTTGCGCTGGCCCTTGACGAAGGTCGGCGCGATCAACTTGCCGCCGTTGGCCAGCGCAGAGTAGGCAGTGGCGATCTGCAGCGGCGTCACGTTCAGGCCATAGCCGTAGGACATGGTGGTTTTGGTGGTGCCCGACCAGCGCGCCGGGCGCAGCACCACGCCGCCGGACTCACCCGGGAAGCCGCTGTGCGGCACCGAGCCGTAGCCGAAACGGCGCACGCCGTCGTAGAACACCTGGTCCGGCATCTTCGCCGCCACCTTGGCCGCGCCCACGTTCGAACTGCGGGTGATCACGCCGGTCACGTTCAGCACGCCGTTGTTGCGCGGCACGTCGCGGATGGTGAAGCGACCCAGAGTCATGTAGCCCGGGTTGGTGTCGATGATGGTGTCCTTGGTCACCGCGCCGGACTGCAGCGCGGTGGCGATGGTCAGCGGCTTCATCGTCGAACCCGGCTCGACCAGGTCGGTCACCGCGCGGTTGCGGCGGGTATCCGGGGCCGCGCCGCCCACCGAATTCGGGTTGTAGGTCGG
>Ga0207709_10000794_pt1 | contig 24616 bp, 21 predicted proteins | sample KBSM34metaG_FD_184397 | JGI IMG/M metagenome (GOLD analysis project Ga0207709, IMG submission 184397) | Miscanthus rhizosphere microbial communities from Kellogg Biological Station, Michigan, USA - KBS M3-4 metaG (SPAdes) (version 2) | ecosystem: Host-associated > Plants > Roots > Rhizosphere >...
GCTGGAGCAGCGCCCTGGCTGGGCCGGCATCCGCGCGGTGCGCGAAGGCCGCATCTGCCGCTTCGACGCTGCGCAATCCGACGTGCTCGTGCGCCCCGGCCCGCGCATGGACGAGGCTGCGCGCCTGATGGCGCAGTGCCTGAGCGACAAGGGCGGCAAGCGGTGAACGCGGCGCTCAGGCATACGGCCCACCTGCGCCGCGTCTTGCTGCTCGGCGCGGGCCTGCTGGTACTCGGCGCCGCGCTGATGGTGCTGGGGCTGGGCATCGGCAGCACCGGTTTCGAAAGCCTGTTCGCGGCGCGGCACGACCCGGTGGCGCTGCAGATCGTGTGGGAGATCCGCCTGCCGCGCACGCTCGGTGCATGGCTGGCCGGCGCGCTGCTGGGGCTGGCGGGTGCGGTCGCGCAGGGGCTGTTCCGCAACCCGCTGGCCGATCCGTACCTGCTGGGCAGTGCCTCGGGCGCTTCGCTCGGCGTGGCACTGGCGCTGCTGATGTTCGGCGGCTCGGCCGCCAGCGCTCAGTGGGTGATGCGGCTCGGGCTAACGGGCGCGGCCTTCCTCGGTGCGGTGCTGGCGGTGATGCTCACGCTGATGTTGGCGCGCGGCGTGCAGCAGACGCTGCGGCTGCTGCTGGCCGGCGTGATCGTCGGCGTGGTGCTCGGCGCCGCGAAAGACCTCATCACCATCGCCTCGGCCGACATCCTCCAGGCCATCCAGGGCTTCATCCTGGGCAGCACCGGCCTCGTCGGCTGGAGCGCCTGCGCGGTGATGGCCATGGTCGGCGCGGTCTGCCTGCTGCTGGCCTGGGCGCTGGCGCCGGTGCTCGACGGGCTCGCGCTCGGCGAGGCCACGGCGCGCAGCCTGGGCCTGCCGCTCGGCGCGATGCGCGCGGCGCTGGTGGTGGTGCTGGCGTTGGCCACGGGTGCGGCGGTGGCGCAGACCGGGTTGATCGCCTTCGTCGGCCTGGCCGCGCCGCACCTCGTACGCTCGGTCGTCAAGACCACGCACGCGCGGTTGATCGTGCTGTCGGCGCTGATGGGCGGCTTGCTGCTGATGGCGGCCGACCTGCTGGCGCGCTGGCTGATCGCGCCGCAGGAACTGCCGGTGGGCGTGCTCACGGCGGTGCTGGGCGGCAGCTACCTGCTGTGGCTGATGCACCGGCGCGGCGCGCGGAGTGGCGTGGCATGAGCGAGCGGCACATACCCGCCCTCGAAGCACGCCGCGTGAGCGCTACGCTGGGCGCTACCGAGGTGCTGCACGACATCGACCTGCAGCTGTCCACCGCCCGCTGGACCAGCATCGTCGGCCCGAACGGCGCGGGCAAGTCGACGCTGCTCAAGGCGCTCGCGGGCCTGCTCGCACACCGCGGCGAGGTGCGGCTCTTCGGCGAGGCGCAGGGCAAGGTGCCGGCGCGCATCCGCGCCCAGCGCCTCTCGTGGCTGGGCCAGAGCGGCACGGGCGAGGGCAGCGCCGACGACCTGATGGTCTACGACGTCGCCATGCTCGGCCGCTTGCCGCACCAACGCTGGCTGGCTGCGCCCAGTACCGCCGACCGCGAGGCCGTGGAGCGTGCCCTGCGCAGCACGCAGGCCTGGGACTGGCGCGATCGTCCGCTGGGCCAGCTTTCCGGCGGCGAGCGCCAGCGCGTGCTGCTGGCGCGCGCGCTCGCGGTCGAGGCCGAACTGCTGCTGATGGACGAGCCGCTCGCCAACCTCGACCCGCCGCACCAGGCCGACTGGATGCAGACTGCGCGCGCGCTCGTGGCCGGCGGCAAGACCGTGGTCAGCGTGCTGCACGAGCTGCCGATGGCACTGGCCGCCGACGAGCTCGTCGTGATGGACCGCGGCCGCGTGGTTCATCATGGCGGCTGCGGCGACCCTATCACTCACGCCGCACTGGAACAGGTGTTCGACCACCGCATCCGCGTGCACCGGGTGGCGGACCAGTGGATTGCGTTGCCGCTATGACGTGCGTTGTGTTCTTTGCGCGTTGTTCGGGGTGCGCACACACCCCGAGACAGCAGCCCCGAAACTGACAAGAGAACCCATGCAAATAGAAACCCCTCCCAGCGAGAAGCCCTACGAGAAGCCCGACGGCGAACGCCGCGGACTCGTCATCGTCAACACCGGCGACGGCAAGGGCAAGAGCACCGCGGCCTTCGGCCTCGCGCTGCGCGCGCACGGCCGCGGCAAGGCCGTGAAGATCTACCAGTTCATGAAGGTGCCATCGGCGCGCTTCGGCGAGCATCGCATGTTCGAGCAGATCGGCATTCCGATCGAAGGCCTCGGCGACGGCTTCAGCTGGAAGAGCCAGGACCTCGAACGTTCGGGCCAGCTCGCGCGCGACGGCTGGGAAAAGGCCAGGGCGGCGATCCTGTCGGGCGAACACTTCCTCGTGGTGCTCGACGAAATCACCTACCCGCTGATCTATGGCTGGCTGCCGCTCGAAGGCGTGCTCGAAGCATTGCGAGCGCGGCCCAAGCATGTTCATGTGGTGCTCACGGGGCGGCGCTGCCCGCCGGAGATCGTCGAGCTGGCCGATACCGTGACCGAGATGACGCTGGTGAAGCACGCCTTCAAGGCGGGCATCCCAGCGCAGCGCGGCATCGAGGACTGAGGTGAATAGCTGTCGTCGTCGTCGTTCGGGGCGTGATCACGCCGACGGGGTACCTTGCTCCGCGAATGTCCCCCGGCCTGCGGCCTCCTCCTTTATTTCGCTGCGCAAGGCACCCCATCGGCGTGATCGATCAGCAGAGCGGTTGAACTGCCGGCATGAGCAGAGCGCCCATCGTGCACAGGGCACCGGGTGCTCCCCGCAGCGAAATAAAGGAGGAGGCGAAGCCGGGGGACATTCGCGGAGGGGAGTACCCGGTGGCCTGTGCACGCACCCCGAATGACGCATCACGCTTTCCAAAACGACGAGGCGCAGGCCGTCTACCGTGCCATCCACGAACGCCGCGACATGCGCCACTTCGCAGGCGGGCAGGTCGAGCCCGAAGTGCTGCGTCGGCTGCTCGATGCGGCACACCACGCGCCCAGCGTCGGCTTCATGCAGCCCTGGCGTTTCATTCGCATTCGCGGCGATGCGCTGCGCCAGGAATTGCACCGCGTCGTCGAACAGGAGCGCGTGCTCACGGCCCGTGCCCTGGGCGAGCGTGAAGACGAATTCATGCGCCTCAAGGTGCAGGGCCTGCTCGACGCCGCCGAACTGCTGGCGGTGACGCTGGTCGACGGCCGCGAGAAGCATGTGTTCGGCCGCCGCACGCTGCCGCAGATGGACCTGGCTTCGGCCTCGTGCGCCATCCAGAACCTCTGGCTCGCGGCGCGTGCCGAGGGGCTGGGCATGGGCTGGGTGTCGCTGTTCGATCCGGCCGAGGTGTCGGTGCTGCTCGGCCTGCCCGAAGGCGCCGAGCCCATTGCGCTGCTGTGCCTGGGCCCCGTGCACGGCTTCTACGAAGAGCCGATGTTGCAGCGCGAACGCTGGGCGAAGCGCGAGCCGCTCGCTTCGCTGGTGTTCGACGAAGGCTGGGGCCGGCCTTCGGACCTTTTCGATCAACCGCCTGCCGTGGAGCCTATCTGATGCTGGCCTTCGATACCGTTCTCTTCGAGCTTGCGCGCCTGTTCCTCTGGCCGGTGACGCTGGGCGTGCTGCTGTCTTTCGTCTATGCCGTGTACTGCCTCGGCGCGTTCGGCATCGAGTATCTGCAGCGGCTTCGCGACCCGTCGCGCGCGCTGGTGCTGCAGCGCCACGCGCAGGCCAGCCAGGAGCAGATGGAGCTGGTCGTGCTCAAGCAGCTCGAAGGCGTGCGCCTTTGCAGCCGCGTGGCGCCGATGCTGGGGCTGATCGCCACCATGATCCCGATGGGCCCCGCGCTCGTGGCTGTGGCCTCGGGCGAATCGCAGGGCGTGGCGCAGAGCCTGGCGCCCGCGTTCGCGAGCGTGATCGTGGCGCTGGCCTCGGCCTCGATCGCCTTCGTGGTCTACACCGTGCGCCGCCGCTGGCTCATGCGCGAGCTGGTGACGGTGCTCGACGCGCGGGACCGGCTGTCATGAGCAGTCGTCGCCAGTTTTCCATACTGAGCAGCCTGGACAGCGACGACGACGACCCGGTGCTCTCGACCATCAACCTGATCGACGTGTTCATGGTGGTGATCGGCATGCTGATGATCGCGGTCATCAACAACCCGATGAACCCTTTCGCGCAGGACAAGGTGACGATCATCCGCAACGAAGGCCAGCCGAACATGGAGATCGTCACGCGCGAGGGCCGCAAGATCACGCGCTTCAAGGCCAGCGGCGCGACGGGGCAGGGCGACGGCGAGAAGGCCGGCACGGCATGGCGGCTCAAGGACGGCACGATGGTTTATGTGCCGGCCGATGCGGTGCCGGCGCAGGACGGGAAGTGACGCGATTCTTCTTCTGGTTGTTGATGGTGGGGCTGGGCGTCTTTTCGCCGGCCCAGGCGCAGCAGGCTCCTTCCCGCGTCGTGGTGCTGAGCACGTCGCTGGTGTCCCCGGCGCGCGTGGTGAGGTTGCGGGCCGCGGCGCGCGAGGCGGGGCTGCCGCTGCAGGTGGTGTCGGCGTCGCAGGACTCGCCCGGGACGCTGGCCGCTGCGCTCGAAGGCGCGCGTTTGCTCGTCGTCGATGCGCCGCATATCAGCGTAGCGCAAGCTGCCGCTGCACGCTTCGGCGACACGATTGCGCAGAGCGCCGCGCCGTATGTGCTGATCGACGAGTTCGCGCTGGTGGCCAAGGGGCAGACCTCCGCCGCCGCGCCGCTGCTGGCCGAACGCGGTGTCGATGCGGCGTGGGCGCAGCGGGTGCGCGAGTACTGGCGCTTTGCCGGTACCGCCAACCTCGACGCGGCAATGAAGGCACTGGCGCAGCCCGGCAATCTCGCTGGCCTGCCCGATGCCGTGCCGCTGCCGCTGGCCGGCCTCTATCACCCGGCCTGGCCCCGTATCGAAACCGAGATCGCCGCCATCGAACGGCTGCCCGGCAGCGGCACGGTCGCCATCGCCGTCAACAGCGCCACCGTGACGGGCGACGACACCGGCTGGCTCGACGCGCTGATCGCCTCGCTCGAACGGCGTGGCATGCGCGCCTATGCCTTCTACGGCCCGCGCCAGCAGAAAGACCTGTTCTTCCGCATGACGCACGACGGTGAACGGCGCGTGGCCGATGCGATCGTCAATGCCTCGCTGGTGTTCAGCCCCAACGAGCGCAAGGCCGAGCTCGAGCGCATCGGCGTGCCGGTCCTGCAGACGCTGCCCTCGCTGGCGATGGATGCCGCGCAATGGGCGCAGAGCAAAGACGGCCTCTCGCAAACCGACATCGCTGCGTACTACAGCCCGGGCGAGCTGGCAGGCATGACCGACCCGATGCTCGTCAGCGCCCGCGATGCCGCGGCCGGCACGCTGCAGCCGCTGCCCGCGCAGATCGACGCCGTGGCCGACAAGGCCGCCGTGCTGCTGCGCCTGCAGCGCACGCCGGCTGCGGACCGCCGCGTGGCGATGCTGGTCTACAACTATCCGCCGGGCGAGGCGAACTTCGGCGCGTCCTTTCTCAACGTGCCGCGCAGCGTGAGCAACATGCTCGCGGCAATGAAGTCGGCCGGCTACCGCACCGAGCAGCCGGGCGCCGACGCGCTGATCGCGCAGGTGCAGGCCGCGATGAAGGCCTACTACCCGACGGGGCAGGGCGACGAACTGCAGCCGCTGCTCGACAGGAACCTTGCCGACGCGATGCCGCTGTCGCGCTACCTCGCCTGGTTTCGCGCGCTGCCCGTGGAGACGCAGCGCCGCATCGAAACCTACTGGGGCCCGCCCGAAAAATCGACCATGCTGCGCCCCGTTGCCGGCGAGCCGGCCTTCGTGATTCCGCGCGTCCAGTTCGGCAACGTCGTCGTGCTGCGCCAGCCGCCGCGCTTCGAGCCCGGCACGCAGGTGGCGGGCAAGGCCGAGCAGGTCTACCACCGCTCGGCCGTGCCGCTGAGCCACAGCTACCTCGCCACCTACCTCTGGCTGCGCACGCAGTTCGGCGCCGGCGCCGTGGTGCACGTGGGCACGCACGGCACGCTCGAATGGTCGGCGGGCAAGGAGCGCGGGCTGTCGGTGCAGGACGATCCGCTGCTCGCGCTGGGCGATCTGCCGAACGTCTATCCGTTCATCATGGACAACCTCGGCGAAGCCACCACCGCCAAGCGCCGCGGCCGCGCGACGATGGTGAGCCATTCGACACCGATGTTCGCGCCCGCCGGCTTCCGGCCCGGCGTGCAGGAAATGCACGAGCGTATGCACGACTGGGAAACGCTGTCGCCCGGCCCTGTGAAGACCGCGATGGAAAAGCAGCTGGCGGCCGAGTTCGTCGAACAGCACTACGACCGCGACCTCGGCTGGACGCCCGCGCGCATTCGCGCGGACTTCGCGGGTTTCGTCGCCGTGCTGCATCCGTACCTCGACGAACTCGCGCAGACCGCGCAGCCGTTGGGCCTCGCGACCTTCGGTCAGGCGCCCGATGCGCAGCGCCGCCGCATGACCATCCTGCAGATTCTCGGCAAGCCGCTGGTCGAGGCGCTCGGCGAAGACATCGACGAGGCCTTCCTGATCGATGCGAAGCGCATCGCCGATTCGCGCCCCACGCGCTGGGTCGAGCTTGCGCTTGTCGATGCGCAGACTGCGAGCGCCATGGGAAAGACCGTCGCCGGGAAGCAAAGTCTTCTGCTGCTGGCCGAGCGCGCGCAGAAGCTCGACGCCGTGCTCGCGCACAACGAGGAAATCGAAGGCCTGCTGACCGCGCTCGATGGGCGCTACCTGAAATCGAGCTACGGCGGCGACCCGGTGCGCAACCCGGACAGCCTGCCGACCGGCCGCAACCTCTACGGCTTCGACCCGAGCCGCATGCCGACACGCGCGGCGTGGGAGACGGGCGTGGCCGCCATGGACGCGTGGATCGCCGAACACGCGAAGTCCCATGCCGGCAAGCCGCCGGAAAAGATCGCCTTCACGCTCTGGGCCGGCGAGGCCTCGCGCCACCAGGGCGTGCTGGAAAGCCAGGCCTTCTACGCCATGGGCGTGAAGCCGCGCTGGGACGAGGGCGGGCGCATGGCGGGCATCGAGGTGATTCCCGCGCCGGTGCTGAAGCGGCCGCGCATCGATGTGCTGATCAGTGTCACCGGCTCCTACCGCGACCAGTTTGCCAACGCGATGCGTTGGCTCGATGAGGCCGTGCAGCAGGTGGCGGCCCTGCACGAATCGGGCAACGCCGTGGCGCAGCACAGCGAGGCACTGGCACGCAAGCTCCGCGCGGAAGGCGCGACAGCACAAGAGGCGCAGCGCTGGTCGACGGCGCGCGTGTTCTCGAACGAGCAGGGCAGCTACGGCGCCGGGCTGGAGGAAGCCGCGCTTGCGAGCGACGTGTGGGCGAGCCAGCAACGCGGCGGCGGCGACGCGCAGATGGCGCAGCTCTACATGGACCGCATGGGCCACGCCTACGGCAAGGGCCTCGACGGCGCCGCGCGGCCTGGCGCCTATGCGGGCAATCTCATGCAGGTCGACGCGGCGTTGATGGCGCGCAGTTCCAACCTCTACGGCGTGCTGACCAACGACGATCCGTTCCAGTACCTCGGCGGCATCGCGCAGGCGGTGCGCCAGCTCACCGGCAAGGACCCGGCCCTGTACGTGCAGAACCTGCGCGACAGCGGCGCGGTGCGCACCGACACGGCCGCAGGCGCCATCGCGCGCGAGATGCAGACCCGCTACCTGCACCCGCAATGGGTCGAGGCGCAGAAGGCCGAGGGCTACAGCGGCACGCTGCAGGTGCTGAAGACCGCGCAGTTCCTCTGGGGCTGGCAGGTCACGGCGCCGCAGGCCGTGCGGCAGGACCAGTGGCAGTCGCTGCACGACGTGTACGTGCGCGACAGATACAAGCTGGGCACGCGCGAATGGCTGGAAGGCGACAACCGCGCAGCCTTCGCGCAGACGCTGGAGCGCATGCTCGATGCGGTGCGGCTGAATTACTGGAAGCCGGATGCGGCCACACGGCGCGAGCTGGCGCGGGCCTATGAGGAGGCGGTGCGCACGACCGGGCTGCGCGAGCGCAATGCGGGTGTGCAGCGGTTCGCGCAGGCGGAGCTGTCGCCGCCTGCGGCTTCGCACGAGCCGAGCGCGCTGGTCGAGCCCGTGGTCGTGGCTGCACCAGCGTCGGCGCCGGTGCAAATACCGGCGACTGGGCCTGCACCCGATAGTCCCCAGCCCGTCAGCGGCCTCAAGCTCGAACCCACGCCAGCCGACGCGCCATCGCCCAAGGCCGAGACAGTCGTCCTTCGGCTCAGGGTCGCGTTGGGCGCTGCACTGCTTGTCGCACTCGGCGCGCTGATGCAGTGGCGCCGGGGCAGGGCGCCTGCCTGATTCGCGAGAATGGCGGCTCTCATGCCCTATCTGAATCCCGAGCACGCCATCGTGGCCACCGCCGCGCTGTGGCTCGCGCTGGCCATCGACCATTGGCTGGGCGAGCCGCCTGCACGCCTGCATCCCGTCGTGTGGATGGGGCGCTACCTCGGCTGGGTCGGTTCGAGCGTTGCACCGCATGCGTACCGGGCGAAGCCGGTGGATCTGCCGATGTTCTTCATCGGCGCGCTGACGTGGTGCGTGGGCGCGGCGGCCGCGTGGGGTGTCGCCATGGCCATGCAGGCATTCATCGCGCTGTCGCTGCCCGCATGGGCCGGCGCGTTGCTGCTGGGCCTGCTGCTCAAGCCGCTTTTCGCCTGGCGCATGCTGCGCGACGAAGTGCTCGCGGTCGAGGCGGCGTTGAGCGTGTCGATCGATGCCGGACGCAAGCAACTGGCACGACTGGTGAGCCGCGATGTCTCCCGGCTCAGTGAGCGAGAAGTGCGCGAAAGCGCCATCGAATCGCTCGCCGAAAACCTCAACGACTCGCTCGTGGCCCCGGTGTTCTGGTTCGTGCTGCTCGGCCTGCCGGGCGCGGCGCTCTACCGTTTCGCCAACACGGCCGATGCGATGTGGGGCTACCGCGGCGAGCGCAACGGCCGCGACTGGACATGGTTCGGCAAATGGGCCGCGCGCGCGGACGATCTGTTCTCGTGGATCCCGGCACGCATCACCGTGGGGCTGCTGGCGCTGGCGGCGTGGCGCTGGCCCACGGGGCTGTCCGGCGAGGCGCGACGCACGCCGTCGCCCAACAGCGGCTGGCCGATGGCGACGATGGCGCTGCTGCTCGGTGTGCGGCTGGCCAAGCCGGGCGTGTATGCGCTGAATGCCGAGGGGCGTGCGCCTTCGGCGGCGGATATGCAACGCACTGCGCAACTGGGCGGACGCGCCGCCGCAGCGCTGGGCGTGTTCGCGTCGCTGGCCATCGCGGCAACGACCGGCTGGAGGTGGGTATGAGCGCGGTCCTGCACGGCGGCCCCGATGCATCCGGTGCCGCGCCGCACGACTTCTCGACCAATGGCAATGCCGTGGGCGCGTGCCCGGCCGTGTTGTCCGCGTTGCGCGTCGTCGACGCCGCTTGCTATCCGGACCCGCAGTACACGGCACTTCGAAGCAGGCTTGCGGACTTTCATGGTGCAAAGGCCGCACGCATAGTCATCGCGGCGAGCGCGAGCGAGTTCATTCATCGCATCAGCGCCGCTGTCGCACAAGGCGGCGGTCGTTGCGTCTGGCTGCCGGCGCACAGCTATGGCGACTATGAGCGTGCGGCGCAGGCCTGGGTTTTGCAAACGATTCGCGCACCTCAGGCGTACACCGACGCTGCGCTGCGCTGGTGCTGTGAACCGTCGAGCCCGCTGGGGCAGCCGCAAGCCGATCTGCCGCAGCTGGCTGCGAGCCCGGGTGGCGCATGTGTGCTCGACCTGGCCTATGAGCCGTTGCGCCTCGAAGGCCAGGCTTCGCTCGACGCCACTCAGCGCGACCGCCTCTGGCAGCTGTGGACACCGAACAAGGCCATGGGCCTGACAGGCATCCGCGCCGCCTACGCGATCGCCCCTGAAGACGCCGATGCGAGCCTCGTGCAACGCATCGAACGGCTGGCCCCTTCATGGCCGCTGGGCACGCACGGCGTGGCGATGCTTGAGGCCTGGACCGGCGACGAAGCGCAACGCTGGCTGGCCCAAAGCCTGCAGACCCTGAGGGACTGGAAAACCCGACAACGCGCGGTCTGCGAATCGCTCGGCTGGCAATGCCTCCCGAGCGACGCCAACTTCTTCTGCGCACGTACCGACCGTCCGTACACAGACGTGGCCGCCGCGCTGCGCGCCGAAGGCATCAAGCTGCGCGACTGCACCTCCTTCGGCCTGCCTGGCCACGTGCGCCTCGGCGTATTGCCCCCGGCCAGCCAGCAGGCGCTGAAGCAGGCCTGGACAAACACGTCCTGACCACATACACCCGCGAGAAAAAATGCTCTACGCCATCACCACGCTCTTTATCTGCCAACTGGCCGGCGAACTGCTCGTGCAGTGGCTCGGCCTGCCCATCCCCGGCCCGCTGATCGGCATGGTGCTGCTGTTCACCGGCCTGCTGGTGCGACGGGGCGTGCCACAGGTCCTGGCCGACACCTCGGGCCACCTGCTGCGCAACCTGATGCTGTTGTTCATCCCGGCCGTGACCGGCGTCATGCTGCATTTCGAGCGCGTGGGGCGCGAGTGGCTGCCCTTCCTTGCGGCGGGCATCGCCGGTGCGGCATTCACCATGACGGTCACCGCGCTCACGTTCCGCTGGATGATCCGCATCACAGGCAAGGACGCCGAATGACAGCGCCCGCGAAGCTCTCCGAGATCTGGGTCTTCCTCGCGCAGTCGCCGCTGCTGTGGCTTTCGCTCACGCTGCTGGCCTATCTTGGCGCACTGTGGCTGCACACCCGCAGCGGACGCAATCCGGTGGTCAACCCGGTGCTGGTCTCGGTGATCGTCATCGTCGGCGTGCTGCTGCTCACGCGCACGCCCTACGACACGTATTTCGAAGGCGCGAAGTTCGTGCACTTCCTGATCGGCCCCGCCACCGTGGCACTGGCTGTGCCGCTCTACAGCCAGGTCGGACGGCTGCGGCGGTTGTGGCTGCCCATTGGCGTGGCGTTGCTCGTGGGCTCGGTCGCGGCCATCGTGTCGGCCATCGGCATCGCGTGGGTGCTGGGCGGATCGCACGAGCTGATGATGTCGCTCGCGCCCAAGTCGGCCACCATGCCCATCGCCATGGGCGTGGCCGAGAAGATCGGCGGGCTGCCCTCGCTGGCGGCGGTGGCCGCGGCCGTTGCCGGCATCTCGGGCGCGATCATGGCGACGGGGCTGCTGAACCTGCTGCGCATCAAGGAGCCCGCGGTTCGCGGGTTCGCGGTCGGCCTTGCCGCGCATGGCATCGGCACGGCGCGGGCGATCCAGGTGAACGAGACGGCGGGCGCATTCTCCGCGCTGGCCATGGGGCTCAACGGCATCGCGACCGCACTGCTGGTGCCGCTCGTCGTCAAGCTGATGGGAGTGTGAAGGTGCCGCTGTACCGATCCCATCCCGTCACCGATCCCCGGCCGATGGAGCTCGTCTGGCCCGCGAGGCCTTACCTGGCCGGCTACGTCTCGGCGTTGAACAGGGGCTGGTCGCGCGACGAGACGCGGCCCGAATCGGGCGCGGAGGAACGCGCCGCGATCGAGTCCGACCCCGCCCTGTTCCTCGCGAGCCTGGTCGACCGCGAGGCCAGGGGCGCGCCCATCACCATGCCGGACGGCACGCAGGTGCCGCGCCTGCCGGGCTACAAGTGCTGGATGTGGGACGGCGAGTTCTGCGGCAGCATCGACCTGCGCTGGCAGCCCGGCACCGACGCCTTGCCGATCTACTGCCTGGGCCACATCGGCTACAACGTGGTGCCGTGGAAGCAGCGCAGGGGCTACGCCACGCGCGCGCTCGGCGCGATGCTGACGCTGGCCGCGCGCGAGGGGCTGAGCCGCGTCGAGATCACGACCAGCCCGGACAACTTCGCGTCGCAGAAGGTGATCGCGGCCCATGGCGGCATGCTGGCCGAGACCTTCGTCACGTTGCCCAGCCAGGGCAGCCTCACCAAGTACCGCTACTTCATCCATCTCTGAAATCTTTCGAGCAAGGAGCACGACCCATGGCCCAGTACACCGCGGAAATCCTCTGGGAGCGGGGCGATCAGGACTTTCTCGGCAACACCTACAGCCGCAGGCATGTGCTGCGCTTCGACGGCGGGGCGGAGGTGGCGGCCTCGTCGTCCCCGCACGTGGTGCCGCTGCCGATGTCGGATGCGTCGGCGGTCGATCCGGAGGAGATGTTCGTCGCCTCGCTTTCCAACTGCCACATGCTGTGGTTTCTCACGATGGCCGTGAAGCGCAGGTTCATCGTCGACCGCTACTTCGACGCGGCCACTGGCGTGATGGAGAAGAACGCCGACGGCAAAATGGCGATGACGGTGGTCACGCTGCGGCCGGCGGTGGCGTTCTCGGGCGAGAACATTCCTACGCGCGAGCAGATCGAGCAGATGCACTACCGGGCGCATGAAGAATGCTTCATCGCCAACTCGGTGAAGACCGAGGTGCGCTGCGAGCCGGTGTAGTTCGATTCAGCGGCGCTGCAGCCGCGGATTCTTGGCAAACAGCTCCGCCGCCCAATCCACGAACGCGCGCACCTTCGCGCTCAGGTGGCGGTTGGGCGGGTACACCACGTGGATCGGCAACGGGTCGCGATGCCAATCGGGCAGCAGCTCGATCAGCTCGCCGCTTTCCAGCAGCGGCTCGGCCATGAAGGTGATGCACTGCGAGATGCCGAAGCCGCCCAGCACCGCGGTGATGTGCGCGTTGCTCTCGTTCACCGACACGCGGTAGGGCCCGTTCAGCTCGATCTGTTCGTCGCCCTTCCTGAACTCGTGCGGGTAAACGCGCCGCGTGGTGCCCGAGAAGTAGCTCACCACGTGGTGGCGCTTCTCGATGTCGCTCGGGTGCTGCGGCATGCCGTAGCGCTTCACGTATGCCGGCGATGCCACGGTGACGAAGTGCAGCGTGCCGATGCGCCGCGCCACCAGCGACTGGTCGTTGAGCTCGCCGGCGCGGATCACGCAGTCGACGTTGTCACTGATCAGGTCGACGGTGCGGTCGCTCACCCCCAGGTCGACCTGGATATCAGGATAGCGGTCGCAGAAGCTGGCCAGCGCAGGCAGGATGATCTGCCTTGCCACCGAGGTGCCGACGTCGATGCGCAGCCGCCCCGTGGGGTTGGCCTGCGCATTCGTCATGCTGGCTTCCATGTCGTCGAAGTCGTTGAGAAGGCGCGCGGCCCGCTCGAAGTAGGCCGCGCCGTCGGGTGTGACCGTGACGCGCCGCGTGGTGCGGTTGAGCAGCTTCACGCGCAGGCGCGATTCGAGCGCCTGGATCTGTTTGGTGACCGTGCCTTTGGGCAGGGCGAGAGAGTCCGCCGCACGGGTGAATGTGCCGGCTTCCACGACGCGGACGAAGATCCGCATGGCCTGGATTTGATCCATTGAATGCCTGTTCTGGGTACCCGGCCCACACCGGGGGAGGCGGATTCTCACACAAGCAGCCAAACCCTTGGCGGGTGGCCCCGATTGTTATCGGTTTGGAAACAGAGTAGGGCCGGCTTGCCTGTTTCAACGCTGCGCCGGGCGACTTATATTTCAACCATCGCCCAATTCCCTGAGGTCGCCCATGTCACCCGTTCCATCGTCCCGCTCTGCCGAAGCCGCCGCCCGTGCGGCGGTACAGGGCGTGGAAGCCGATCTGTCGATCGAGCTGCCCGGCCGCGAACCGGTCGGTGCCCGTGTGTACGGCCAGCGTGCCAAGGGTGAAGTCGCACCGCTGGTGCTGCATTTCCATGGCGGCACCTTTGTGTGCGGCGATCTCGACAACGGCCGCAACGTGGCCCGGCTGCTGGCCGGCGCGGGGGCGGTGGTGGTGTCGGTGGCCTATCCGCTGGCGCCCCAATCGCCGTTCCCGGAGCCGATCGAGGTGGGCTATGCCGCCCTCGAATGGCTTTACAAGCAGCGCACCAAGCTCGGCGGCAAAGGCGCGCAGGTGTACCTGGCCGGCGAGGAAGCCGGCGGCAACCTGGCGGCCGCGGTGGCGCTGATCGCCCGCGACCGGGCGCATCCGCCGGTTGCCGGCCAGATCCTGCTGTCGCCCATGCTCGACCCCTGCGCCGGCACCGCCTCGTTGCGCAAGGCCACCAGCGATGCGGCCGAATGCCGCTGGGCCAGCGGCTGGGAGAAGTACCTGAGCTGCCCCTCGAACGCCACCCATCCCTATGCGGTGCCCAGCGGTTCGCTGCGGCTGTCGGCCCTGGCGCCTGCGCTGGTGCTGGTGGGCCAGGACGACGCCATGCGCGACGAGGCGCTGACCTTCGCCGGCCGCCTGCGTGCCGCCGGCATCGAGGTCACGAGCAGCGTGCTGCCCAGTGCCTCCAACTGGCCCAAAGCACTCTACGACACCGAGAACACGGGTTGCGTGGCCTGTGAGGCCACGGTGCAGCAGCACTTCCGCGAGTTTTTCAGCGCGACCACGCCACCGGGTGCGGCGCCGAACCACCCCAGCTAGTTCCCGGCCGATCCCGGCTGCCTGATCGACACGCCGCCAGCGCGGCAGCGTGCGAGGGCCTTGTTTTTTCTGAATTCCGCCGCCTGGTGCCAAAAGCGCCGGGGTGGCCTGTTGCATCCCTGAAGTCATCGAGAAGGACGAACCATCATGTCGAACAACGAGAAAAAGCTGTCTTCCGTCGCCCGCAAGGGCCTGTGGCCCGCCGTGACCGGCATTACCGCATTGCTGGCCGTGGCGGCCGCCGTGTTGGGCATGCACAGTTTCAAGGCCGAGGCCAACAACGCACCGGCGGCGCCGCAGGCCACGCCGGTGTCGGTGGCCACCGTGGCGTCGAGCGAGATCAACGCCTGGGACGAGTTCTCGGGCCGGCTCGAAGCCGTCCAGCGCGTCGATGTGCGCTCCCGCGTCGCGGGCGCCGTGCAGTCGGTGCACTTTCGCGAAGGCGCATTGGTGAAGCAGGGCGATCTGCTGATCACCATCGATCCCGCCCCGTACGCGGCCGAGGTCGAGCGCGCCGAAGCACAAGTGGCCTCCGCGCAGGCCCGCCAGTCGTTCAGCCGCAGCGAGCAGGAGCGTGCCAAGCGTCTGTGGGACGACAAGGCCATTGCCCAGCGCGAGTACGACGAGCGTGTGAATGCCGGCAGCGAAGCCAATGCCAACCTGCGCGCCGCCCAGGCCCAACTGCAGACCGCGCGCCTGAGCCTGGGCTACACCCAGGTGCGCGCGCCGGTGTCGGGCCGCATCGGCAAGCTCGAAGTGACGGTGGGCAACCTCGTCGCCGCGGGCCCCGGTGCGCCGGTGCTGACCACGCTGGTGTCGGTGAGCCCGATCTACGCGAGCTTCGACGCCGACGAGCAGGTCATCACGCGAGCCCTGAAAGACCTGCCGAGCGGCTCCAGCGCCCGAGGCCAGATCGAGAGCATTCCCGTGCAGATGGGCACCGCCGGCCTCGACGGCACGCCCTTCACCGGCAAGCTGCAGCTGATCGACAACCAGGTCGATGCCAAGAGCGGCACGGTGCGCGTGCGTGCTTCGTTCGACAACAAGGACGGCGCGCTCATCCCCGGCCAGTTCGCCCGCATCCGCATGGGACAGGCCCGCAACGACACCGCGCTTCTCGTGAGCGAACGCGCCATCGGCACTGACCAGAACAAGAAGTTCGTGATGGTCGTGGGCGAAGACAACAAGGCGGTCTACCGCGAAGTCACGCTCGGTGCGTCGATCAACGGGCTGCGTGTCGTGAGCAAGGGTCTGAAGGCCGGCGACAAGGTCGTGGTCAACGGCCTGCAGCACATCCGCCCTGGTGCGCTGGTGGCGCCGAAGCAAGTGACCATGGACGCCAAGGCCGACCCCAAGCAACAACAACCGGAACGTGTCGCGGAAGCGGCCAAATCTTGAACCACCCCCAGGCTTGCTCACTTCGTGTAGCCGCCAACCCCCTCGCGGGGGCAACACCAGCGGCCCGGCAAAGCCGGTTCCGCGGTGTTCCTGAAATGGGAGCCACTTGGATGCCGCATGCCTGCATGCGGCGTGGACCGCGCACGACGCGGTGGAGTAAACGAACATGAATCTCTCAAAATTCTTCATCGACCGGCCGATCTTTGCCGGCGTGCTGTCGCTATTGATGCTGATAGCCGGCCTGATCGCGCTGCGCGGGCTGCCGATCTCGGAGTACCCGGAAGTCGCGCCGCCTTCGGTGGTGGTGCGCGCCCAGTACCCGGGCGCCAACCCGAAGGTGATTGCTGAAACGGTGGCCACGCCGCTGGAAGAGCAGATCAACGGCGTCGAAGGCATGCTCTACATGGGCAGCCAGGCAACGACCGACGGCGTGCTGACGCTCACCGTGACGTTCCGCCTCGGCACCGATCCCGACAAGGCACAGCAGCTCGTGCAGAACCGCGTCTCGCAAGCCGAGCCGCGTCTGCCCGAGGAAGTGCGCCGGCTTGGCATCACGACCGTCAAGAGCGCGCCCGACCTGACGATGGTGGTCCACCTCGTCTCGCCGAACAATCGCTACGACATCAACTACCTGCGCAACTACGCGGTGCTGAACGTGAAGGACCCGCTGGCGCGCATCGAAGGCGTGGGCCAGGTGCAGATCTTCGGCGGCGGCGACTACTCCATGCGCGTGTGGCTCGACCCGCAGAAGGTCGCGCAGCGCGGCCTCTCGGCGAGCGACGTGGTGGCTGCCATCCGTGGCCAGAACGTGCAGGCCGCGGCCGGCGTGGTCGGCGCATCGCCGGGCCTGTCGGGCGTGGACATGCAGCTGTCGATCAATGCGCAAGGTCGCCTGCAGAGCGAGGAAGAGTTCGGCGACATCATCGTCAAGAGCGGCACCGACGGCGCCGTCACGCGTCTTCGCGACATCGGCCGCCTCGAGATGGGCGCCGCCGACTACTCGCTGCGCTCGCTGCTGAACAACGACCCGGCCGTCGGCATGGGTGTGTTCCAGGCGCCGGGCTCCAATGCGCTCGACATCTCGTCCAACGTGCGCAAGACGATGGCCGAGCTCAACAAGAACATGCCCGAGGGCCTGGAATACCGCATCGCCTACGACCCGACTCAGTTCGTGCGCGCGTCCATCGAATCGGTGATCCACACGCTGCTCGAAGCCATCATGCTGGTGGTGCTGGTCGTGATCCTGTTCCTGCAGACGTGGCGCGCGTCGATCATTCCGCTGCTGGCCGTGCCGGTGTCGGTGATCGGCACCTTCGCGGTGCTGCACGTCCTCGGCTTTTCGATCAACGCGCTGAGCCTGTTCGGGCTGGTGCTGGCCATCGGTATCGTGGTGGACGACGCCATCGTGGTGGTGGAGAACGTCGAGCGGAACATCGAGGCGGGGCTCACGCCGCGCGAGGCGACCTATCGCGCGATGCGCGAAGTGTCCGGGCCCATCATCGCGATTGCGCTGGTGCTGGTGGCCGTGTTCGTTCCGCTGGCTTTCATCAGCGGCCTCACGGGCCAGTTCTACCGCCAGTTCGCGGTGACGATTGCGATCTCGACGGTGATCTCGGCGATCAACTCGCTGACGCTGTCGCCCGCGCTCGCTGCACTGCTGCTGCGCGGCCATGACGCTCCCAAGGACGCGCTGACGCGCGGCATGGACAAGGCCTTCGGCTGGCTGTTCCGCGGCTTCAACAAGCTGTTCCATCGCGGCTCCGAGGCCTACAGCGGCGGCGTGAAGAACGTGATCTCGCGCAAGGCGCTGATGCTCGCGATCTACGTCGCGCTCATCGCCGTGACCTTCGGCCTCTTCAAGGCGGTGCCCGGCGGCTTCGTGCCGGCGCAGGACAAGCAATACCTGATCGGCTTCGCTCAGCTGCCCGACGGCGCCACGCTCGACCGCACCGACGAAGTGATCCAGCGCATGGGCGAGATCATGAAGAAGAACCCGAACGTGGAAGACGCCATCGCCTTCCCGGGCCTGTCGATCAACGGCTTCACCAACAGCTCCAACTCGGGCATCGTGTTCGCCACGCTCAAGCCCTTCGACCAGCGCAAGCGCGCCGACCAGAGCGGCGGCGCGGTGGCGGGCCAGTTGAACGGCGCCTTCTCGAGCATCCAGGACGCCTTCATCGTGATGTTCCCGCCGCCGCCGGTGGCGGGCCTGGGCACCACGGGCGGCTTCAAGCTGCAACTGGAAGACCGCGGCTCGGTGGGCTACGACCAGATGGACGCGGCAGTGAAGGCCTTCATGGCCAAGGCTTACCAGGCGCCCGAACTGGCCGGCATGTTCACGAGCTGGCAGGTCAACGTGCCGCAGCTGTACGCCGACATCGACCGCACCAAGGCCCGCCAGCTCGGCGTGCCCGTGACGGACATCTTCGACACCATGCAGATCTACCTTGGCAGCCTGTATGCGAACGACTTCAACAAGTTCGGCCGCACGTACTCCGTGCGCGTCCAGGCCGATGCGCCTTACCGCGCCCGTGCCGAAGACGTGGGCCTGCTGAAGGTGCGCTCGACCTCGGGCGAGATGGTGCCGCTGGCCGCGCTGATGAAGGTGAATTCGACCTTCGGCCCGGAACGCGCCATGCGCTACAACGGCTACCTCGCCGCCGACATCAACGGCGGCCCGGCGCCGGGCTACTCCTCGGGCCAGGCGCAGGACGCGATCACCAAGATCGCGGCCGAGACGCTGCCCAAGGGCGTGAGCTTCGAGTGGACCGAGCTGACCTACCAGGAAATCCTGGCCGGCAATTCCGCCTTCCTGGTGTTCCCGCTGGCGATCCTGCTGGTGTTTCTGGTGCTGGCTGCGCAGTACGAAAGCCTGACGCTGCCGATCGCGATCATCCTGATCGTGCCCATGGGCATCATGGCCGCGATGACCGGCGTATGGATATCGGGGGGTGACAACAACGTCTTCACGCAGATCGGGTTGATCGTGCTGGTGGGGCTGAGTGCGAAGAACGCGATTCTTATCGTGGAGTTTGCCCGGGAGCTCGAATTTGCCGGCCGCACACCGATACAGGCCGCCATCGAAGCCAGCCGCCTGCGCTTGCGCCCGATTCTCATGACCTCGCTGGCCTTCGTGATGGGCGTGCTGCCCCTCGTGCTGTCCACCGGCGCGGGTTCGGAGATGCGCAAGGCCATGGGCGTGGCGGTGTTCGCCGGGATGATCGGCGTGACGGCCTTCGGCCTGTTCCTGACGCCTGTGTTCTACGTGCTGCTGCGCCGCCTCGCGGGCAACCGGCCACTCAAGCTGCATGGCGAAGTGCCGCATGGCGACGACTTCGTGTCGGCCGGGCATCCGGCTTCGCATGGCGGCGCCGGTGGTGGCGGCCTTCATCCGGTGCCTGCATCGCCGCGTTCTTCGCATGACGACTGATCGAGAAAGCGCATCATGAAATTTTCAGTACAACCTCTGGTGAAGCCGCTTCGTACCGCGTTGCTGCCGCTGATGGCAGCCCTGGTGCTCGCCGGCTGTGCCACCGCGCCCTCGGGCCTGCCCGAGATCACGACCACCGCCCAGTTCAAGGAGCAGGGCAAGGACCAGGCGGTGACGCCGCCCGCCGGCTTCACGCGGGCCGCGCCCTCCGAGGCGCAACCGCGCGGCGACTGGTGGCTTGCGTTCAACGATCCGGCGCTCAACGCACTGATCGAGAAGGCCGACGTCAACAACACCAACATCCAGGCCGCGGCCGCTCGGCTGGCCGAGGCTCGCGCGCTGGCGCGCAGCGCCAACGCCGACCGCCTGCCGCAGATCGGCCTTGGCGCTGGCGCCAACCGCGGCGCGGGCCTGGACAAGGCCACGGCCAGCACCCGGCCAGCCACGATGACGAACATCGGCGCCACGTTCTCGTACGAGGTCGACCTGTTCGGCCGCCTCTCGGGCGCGAGCAATGCGGCCAAGCTCGATGCGGCCGGCCGCGAGGCGCTGCTGCAAAGCACGCGCCTCGCCGTGCAGGCCGAAGTGGCGCAGACCTACCTGCAGTTGCGCGCGCTCGATGCCGAGCGCGCCCTGGTGCGCGAGCAGGTCGAGGCGTATCGCGACACGCTGCGCCTGTCGCAGCGCCGCGAGCAGGCCGGCGACATCGCCGAGCTCGACGTGGCGCGCGTGCAGACCGAGGTGTCGTCCACCGAGTCGGATGCGCTCGCGCTCGACCGCCAGCGCGCCCAGGTGGAGCATGCGCTCGCGGTGCTGGTGGGCGATTCGGCTTCCAGCTTCGGCTTGCGCGTCGACGAGTGGGCGACGGCGCTCCCGTCCATTCCGCCGGGTGTGCCCGCCACGGTGCTCACCCGTCGCCCCGACGTGTCGGCCGCGCAGAGCGCTGTGCTGGCCGCGCAGGCCCGCGTGGGCGTGGCGCAGGCCGCGTGGTTCCCGGACATCTCGCTGACCGGCGCCGCCGGCTATGCCTCGCCCGAGATCGGCGACCTCTTCAAGTGGTCGGCGCGCTCGTGGGGCGTGGGCGCGCTGCTGTCGCTGCCGATCTTCGACGGCGGCCGCCGCGAGGCCGGCGTGCAGGGCGCCAATGCCCAGCTCGACGGTGCGCTCGCGAGCTACCGCACGCAGGTGCTGGTGGCGTTTCAGGAAGTCGAAGACCAACTGGCCGCCATCCGCATCCTGCAGGAGCAGTCGGTCGTGCAGGCACAGGCCGTGACATCGGCCCAGCGCGCCACCAGCCTGTCGGACACGCGCTATCGCAACGGCTACGTCAGCCAGCTCGACCTGCTGGACGCGCGCCGCAGCGAATTGCGCAACCGCCGGCAGGCACTGCAGGTGAAGTCGGCACAGTACCAGGCGGCGGTGGGGCTGATCCGCGCCATCGGCGGCGGCTGGGAAGCGCCGGCGCCGGTCGCGGCTGTCCCGGCACGGACGGCCGTGGCCGTGCGCTGAATCGCGATCAAGGATTGAAATTGAAAGCCTGAGCGCCGCAAGGCGGTCTTGCGCCGCCGTGGGTTCAGTCGGTTTTCTTGCCGGCTGGATTCGCGGCGGCGCTTATTTTTTGCAGCTCCACCGCGCCCACGGCCAGGGCGTTTGAATAGCTGGCCTGCGGCCTCGACGCTGTCCGGTAGACCCGGTAGTCGAAGGTTTCGGAGACGGCGTCGCCATGGTGGGCTTCGAGCAGGATCCAGAAGAACTGGCCCGGCTCGCGTTCCTCGACGGTTAGCGCCAAATCATTCAAGGCTGGCATGGGTTCCCGGGTGCAATGCGGTGTGGTGGCATCTGGTGTACGCAAAAAATGCTACTGTTTGATGCACCGGATGTATTTGCAATGCCCGGTGATGTGAAAGATGTCGCATTTCGTCGCTTCCATTTGGCCTTTCCCGGACCTGTGTGGCGCTCAACGACAATTCGCCGATGAGTTCAAAGGCGAAAAGCGGGCCGGCGCGTTGCGTCATGGTCCTGGGCACCACCAGCGGCGCCGGCAAGAGCTGGCTGGCCACGGCGCTGTGCCGCTGGTATGCGCGGCAGGGCCTGAAGGTGGCGCCTTTCAAGGCGCAGAACATGAGCAACAACGCCCGCGTGGTCGACGGCGGCGAGATCGGCAGCGCCCAATATTTCCAGGCCCTGGCCGCCAATGCCGTGCCCGGGGTGCGCATGAACCCGCTGCTGCTCAAGCCCGAGCGCGACACCCACAGCCAGGTGGTGCTGATGGGGCAGGTGAATGACGAACTCTCGGGCTTGCCCTGGCGCGGCCGCAGCGAGCGCGTCTGGCCGCAGATCGCGCAGGCGCTCGACGAACTGCGCGCCGGAAACGACGTGGTGGTGATCGAAGGCGCGGGTTCGCCGGCCGAGATCAACCTGATGGCCAGCGACATCGTCAACATGCGCATCGCCCGGCACGCGCAGGCGCGCTGCCTGCTCACGACCGACATCGACCGCGGAGGCGCCTTTGCCCATCTGTACGGCACCTGGGCGCTGCTGCCCGAGGCCGACCGCGCGCTGCTGCGCGGCTTCGTGCTCAACAAGTTCCGCGGCGATGCCTCGCTGCTCGCGCCTGCGCCGCAGCAACTGCAGGAACTGACCGGCGTGCCCACCGTGGCCACGCTGCCGATGTGGTGGCAGCACGGCTTGCCCGAGGAGGACGGCGTATTCGATGACCGCAGCCGTGCGAGCGGCACCGTGACGCGCACGGTCGCGGTCGTGGCATACCCGCGCATCAGCAACCTCGACGAATTCCAGGCGCTGAAGAACGTGCCCGGCGTGCGGCTGGTCTGGGCCCGTACGCCGGCCGACGTGGCCGGCGCCGACTGGATCGTGCTGCCCGGCTCCAAGCACACCAGCGGCGACCTGGCCTGGCTGCGCGCCCAGGGGCTGGACAGCGCCGTGGCCGCGCATGCCGAACGCGGCGGCGCGGTGCTGGGCATCTGCGGCGGACTGCAGATGCTGGGAGAGGCGCTGGTCGATCCGCACGGCATCGACGGCAATGCGCCGGGACTGGGCCTGCTGCCGCTGGTGACGGTGTTCGCGCGCGAGAAGACGGTGCGGCATCGCACCGGGACCTTCGGCGAGCTGAGCGGTGTCTGGGCCGCGCTGTCGGACGTGCCCGTCGCCGGCTACGAGATCCACCATGGCCAGACCGCCGCACACCCGCAGATGGCGCAGGACGGCCAGGCCGTGATGCCCGACGGACTGGCCTGGCAGAACGCGCGTGGCAACGTGCTCGGCATCTATCTTCACGGCCTGTTCGAGGACCCGCGCGCGCTGCACGCGCTGTTCGGTGCCTCCGTGCCCACGCTCGACGCCACCTTCGACGGCCTGGCCGACTTCATCGATACCCACTTCGACGCCGGCGTGCTCGCCGGACTGATTGCATGACCGAAACCATTCCCACCATTTCCGACATCACCGACACCGCGCTCGCCGCCCGCCTGCAGAGCGCGCTCGACAACAAGACCAAGCCGCTCGGCGCGCTGGGCCGGCTCGAGGCGCTGGCGCTGCGCATCGGCACCATCCTCGGCACCGAAAGCCCGGAGCTCGAAGCCCCGCAGATGCTGGTCTGCGCGGGCGACCACGGATTGGCGGCGCGCGGCGTCTCGGCGTACCCGAGCGACGTGACCTGGCAGATGGTCGAGAACTTCCTCGCCGGCGGCGCGGCCGTGAGCGTGCTGGCGCGCCAGCACGGGCTGGCACTGACGGTGGTCGACTGCGGCGTGCGGCGCGACTTCCAGGCGCGCCCGGGGCTGGTGTCGCGCCGGATCGCCGAAGGTACGGCAGACGCTTCGCAGGGCCCGGCCATGACGGCCGCGCAGTGCGCCCAGGCCATCGCCAACGGGCGCGAGGTGGTGCGCGTGCTGCCGGGCAATGCGTTGCTGCTCGGCGAGATGGGCATCGGCAACAGTTCGTCTGCCGCGCTGCTGCTCTCGCGGCTGGGCGGGTTGGACATCGACGCCTGCACCGGTGCCGGCACCGGCCTCGATGCGGCCGGGCTGGCGCGCAAGCGCGATGTGTTGCGGCAGGTGCTGGCGCTGCACGCGGGCGCGACCGCGCCTCTGGACGCGCTGGCCGCCTTCGGTGGCTTCGAGGTGGCTACGCTGGTCGGCGCGGTGCTGCAGGCGGCCGAGGAGCGGCGCGTGATCGTGGTAGACGGCTTCATCGCCAGCGCAGCGGTGCTGGTGGCGCAGGCGCTGCAGCCGCACGTGGTGCAGCGCTGCGTAGCCGCGCATTGCTCGGCCGAACCCGGCCACGTGCTGCTGCTGGAGCGGCTGGGGCTGGAGCCGCTGCTCAAGCTCGAACTGCGCCTGGGCGAAGGCTCGGGCGGGGCGCTGGCCTGGCCGCTGCTCGAATCGGCCTGCCGCATCCTGCGCGAGATGGCGAGCTTCGAGTCGGCCGGCGTGTCGCGCAAGGACAGCTGAAGAGGATGAACGGCGTTCGCCATTTCCTGCTCGCGCTGCAGTTCTTCACGCGCGTGCCGGTGACGGGGCCGCTGGCTGCGTGGGTCGGCTTCAGTCCGCAGATGCTGCGTTCGAGCGCGGCGCATCTGCCCGGCATCGGATGGCTGGCAGGTGGCGTGGCGGCGCTGGTGTTCGCGGGTGTGGGCATGGGGCTGCCGGGTGTCGCCGGTGCGCTGGCTGCTGCCGTGCTGAGCACCACCGCCACCGTGATGCTGACCGGCGCCTTCCATGAAGACGGTCTGGCCGACGTGGCCGATGGCCTGGGCGGTTCGGCCGACCGCGACCGGGCGCTGGAGATCATGAAGGACTCGCGCATCGGCGCCTTCGGTGCGCTGGCGCTGGTGCTGGCACTGGGCCTGAAATGCGCGCTGCTCGCAATGCTGGCCGGGCACGGCCTGCAGGCGGTTGTTGTCGCCATCGTCGGCGCACATGTGCTGTCGCGGCTGACGCCGCTGTTCCTGATCCGGTGGTTGCCCTATGTGGGTGACAGCGGGGCGAGCAAGGCGAAGCCGCTGGCGGATGCGATCAGCGGTGGCGCGTTGCTGATCGCGGTGGTGTGGGCGCTGCCGGCGGTGGCACTGCTGCTGCATGCACACGACGTGGCGCACGTCTTGGCGGCCTTGCTTGCGGCCGTTGTTGCCGCAGGCTGGATGGCGCGCCTTTTCATGCGCCGGCTGCAGGGCTTTACCGGCGACGGCCTTGGCGCCACCCAGC
>Ga0207709_10000796_pt1 | contig 24560 bp, 19 predicted proteins | sample KBSM34metaG_FD_184397 | JGI IMG/M metagenome (GOLD analysis project Ga0207709, IMG submission 184397) | Miscanthus rhizosphere microbial communities from Kellogg Biological Station, Michigan, USA - KBS M3-4 metaG (SPAdes) (version 2) | ecosystem: Host-associated > Plants > Roots > Rhizosphere >...
TTCGCCCGGCGCGGCATCCGAGCCGTCTTCACGTTTGATCGCCACATCGCCCGGGGAGAACGGTCGCCCCACCGTCCCCGGCTTCTCCAGCCAGGTCTGCGGGCTCGCCACGCTCACCAGCCCCTCGGTCGCGCCGAGGTACTCCCACACGATCGGACCGAACCAGTCGAGCATCGCCTTCTTGATCTCGGGTGGGCAGGGCGCTCCGGCGTGGACGATGCGGTGCAGTCCCGACAGGTCGGCCGACGCGCGGCGCTCCGCAGGCAACTGGAGCAGGCGGTGGAAATGGGTCGGGACCATGTGCGAGTTGGTGACGCCGCTCTCGAAGGCGTCGAGCACCGCGTCGGCGACGAAGCGCTCGTGGATGAGGACGGTCTGACCGAAGTGCAGTGCCGCGACCGCAAACCCGCTCGGCGCCGCGTGATAGGCGGGAGAGCAGAGGAGATGCTTTCCGTCGCGCCGGTTGAGGCCGAAGGCGGAGAGCAGGATGCCGTTGAACGCGAGCCCCTCCTCGGGGCTCACGTCGGGCAGGACCCGTCGCACACCCTTCGGGCGTCCTGTGGTGCCGGACGTATAGCCCATCACCGCGCCGTTGCGACGATCATCCGGCGCCTCGATGCTCTCGTCGGCCCCGAACGCGGCGTACTGCTGCCAGCCGATGAGCTGCTCGCCGATCGAGTAGCGGTGGGCGGGGAGCTGGTCTTCGACATCGAGGAGAGCAGCACCGAGCTCGGCATCCGCGAACAGCACCGCCGCACCGCTGTCGCGGAGGATGTAAAGGATCTCCTCGGGTGTCAGGTGCCAATTGATCACGAGCGCGTAAGCGCCGATCTGGCCGGTCGCGAGGACGAGCTCGAAGTACTCCCGCTCGTTGCGGACGAGGGCCGCCGCGACGCCGCCCTCGGTCACGCCGATGTTCCGGAGCGCGCGCGACAGCTGGTTGACGCGTGCGCCGAGCTCGCCGTAGGTCGTGGTGGTGCCGAGTTCATCCTCGAGCGCAATCCGGCCGGGCTCGCGGCGAGCCCACTCCCACGCCCCCAGCGGGATCCGCTCGTCCACGACCGGCGGGTGTTCCCCGACCGATTCGACTACCGATGACGTCATGTCTTGATCCCATCCTCTTTGACGGTCCGACTGTCGTGTTGATTAACGGACGTTTATCGTCTGTTAGGCATGACGGTAGTCCGCCGGTGCGCCGATGTCAATCGATCGGTCACCTCGGCATGACGGATGCCGCAGCTCGCGACCCCGACTCGGCACACGGCCCGAATCGGGGACGCAGACCGCCTCCTCAACCTGTCACACGCCACAGCTCGCGACCCCAAGCAAGCCCACGCCCAACCGCGCCCACAGCATCCACCGAATCGGGGCGCAATCGGTCACCTCAACCTTCGGCATCCCGCAGATTGCGTCCCCGACTTGATAGATTGCCCGAATCGGGGACGCAAACCACCGCCTCAATCGGACGAATGACGCAGATCGGGACCCCGAGCCGGCGCACACCCGACCGCGACAGCGGCACCCGCGAGTCAGTCGAGGGTGACCAGCGTCCCGGCGGCGTCGCGCGAGACGTGGATGCCGCCGGCATCCGGAAGCGTCCACGTCGGCGCGGATGCCGCGGCGTGCGGTCCGATTCCGATGACGCGCATGCCGGCGGCGAGACCGGCCGCGATGCCGTTGGCGGAGTCCTCGACGACGAGGCAATCCGCGGCATACACCCCGAGCGCCGCAGCGCCGGCAAGGAATCCCTCGGGGTCCGGCTTGCTGCGGCTGACATCGGCGGCGGCGATGACGACCGGGGGCATCGGCAGACCGGCCGCCCGCATGCGGGCGGTCGCCAGTTCGATCGTCGCGGACGTCACCAACGCGTACGGCACGCCCTCACGCGCCAGTGCCGCGAGCAGCTCGGCGGCCCCGGCGATCGCGACGACGCCCTCCGTCTGGGCAGTCTCGGCGGCGAGCATCGCGGCGTTCTCGGCGAGGTTCACCTCGTGCGGACGATCGGGCAGGAGCACCGCCATGGAGTCCTGACCCTGGCGGCCGTGAATGACCGACAGGGTGTGCGCCGGCTCGATGCCGTGCTCGATCGACCATTGCGTCCAGAGGCGCTCCACGACGGCGTGCGAATCGACGAGCGTGCCGTCCATGTCCAGCAGCAGCGCGGACGCACGCGTCTCGATGCGGGCGACGGATGCCGGGACGCGCAGCGTCTCCCACCCACCACCCAGAGGGGCGATGTGCCACCCCGCGCGGACGCGGCCGTCGGCGTCCCGGTGCACGATGGCGCGATGCGGCGACGTCGTGTCGACGACATGGACGAGCACGGCACCGTCGTCGCGGCGCTCACCACGCGTGGCCAGGCGAAGGTGGGATGCGGTGGGAGCGCCCGCCGGGGCGGGACCCTCGACCCCGACCTCCTGCCAGAACGTCGCCACGGGCACCGCACCCACGCCGGGGAGCGCGAGCGTCCACTCGGCGTCGCCCGCATCGACGAGTTCGAGCCCCATGGTGTCGAACGTGCCGTCGCCGATCACGAGCCGGTCGCGCTCGGTCCAGGTGTCCCGGGAGCGAGCAACCGCAGCCGCAGGCCGCGCAACCGTGCCGGTGGCACCATCGACAACGCCGCCGCCGGCCTCGACCGCCGCGGCATCCACCCGGGGCTCACCGACGACGGCATCCGCACCGCCCGCAGCGTCGGCGACCTCGACGGCCGCGACGAACGCCCAGAAGGCGCGCAACGTCGCCTGCGTGTCGAGGGTCGCGCCCTGATACGCGATCACGAGATCCTGTTCGGGCATCACGAGGCCGAACTGACCGGCGGCACCGTCCAGGCGGAACCCGTGGCGGCTGCGCCACATCTGATAGCCGTACCCGATGCCCCAGTCGTTCAGCTCGCCCTCGGCAGCGGCCGGCCCGTCGAACACCGCAGTGTCCGACCAGGGCCGCGACATCTCCTCGACGTACCAGCCCGGCGCGACCTGCTCGCCGTCGAAGACACCGCCCGCGCCGAGCATGATCGCCGTGCGCGCCAGATCATCGACCGTCAGATGGAATCCCGACGCACCGTGCTCGATGCCGCCGTACGGCGACATCCAGCGCTGGCCGATACCCAGCGGATCGAGCAGACGCGGGCGTAGGTAGGCCGTAAGCGGCTCGCCGCTGAGAGCGGTGACGATCGAGGAGAGCGTGTGCGTGGCCGGGGAGTTGTAGGCGAAGTGCGTGCCGGGAGGGAAGGCGGGGGCCTCGCGCAGGAGCACGAGCGGGTCGGCACCGATCCGCTCGATCTGCTCCGCCGAATGCCCCGTGTTCATCGTCAGGAGGTGGCGCACCGTGATGCCGTGCGGATTCTCCTCGCCGAGGGCGACGCCGGCCGACTCGTCCAGCCGCAGCCGGCCCTCATCGGCCAGGTAGCCGATCGCCAGCGCCGTGTAAGTCTTGGATGCCGAGTACACGAGGGCCGGCCGCTCCCATCGGTACGGCGCCCAGGCCGCCTCGAAGGCGACCTCGCCGTGGCGTGCGACGAGCAGCGCGTGCGGGTCGAGTCCCTCCGCCGCGAGGCGCTCCGCGAGGGCCAACAGGGCGGCCTCCGGGATGTCCAGGCTCTCGGGTACGCGACGCGCAAGCGGACGGAACGAACGGACACGAGGGGACTGCGGCGAAGAAGTCATCCCGTCCACTCTACGAGCGTGCCGTGGGAGACGCCCGACGCCCACCCCCTCGGAATCGGGGTCGCAAACGGTGGCCATTCGACGGAACCGGTGGCGCAAACGACGACTCCCGGCGCACCGAACCCACCGAACGCGACCCCGATCCGGTGGCGAGCCCCACGGCGAATCGTTGGCGAACCGACCCGAAGAACCCGGAGCCGCGCACGCCCGCGGCGTCTCCTCGCCTCACCCCGTGCGCAGGGCCGCGACGAGCTCCTTCGCGTAGCGCGCCCCCTGGGCTGTCGTGCTCCAGGCGATGCCGATCGCGCGGACGCGCCGCGGCTCGAGCGGCAGGTAGACGACGCCGGGATCGTCGCGGCCCGGCGTGCGCGGCAGGATCGACACTCCGAGACCGCCCGCGACGAGGCTGCGCATGGTGTCGATCTCGCTGCTCTCGAAGGTGACGTTCACCGTGACGTCGGCGTCATCGAGGATGCCGGTGACCGCCGCGTGCAGCTCGGCGATGCGCGAGAAGCCGATGAAGTCGCGCCCGGCGAGCGCGCGCACGTCGATCGGGCCAGACTCGCCGGCCAGTGGGTGGCCTTCGGGAACGGCCACGCACAGCGGTTCCTCGGCGAGCGCGAGCCAGCCGATGTCATCCGATGTGGTCGAGGTCGCGAGCGGAGCGGTGCTCAGCGCGACGTCGATCGTGTCGAGCGCGAGCCATCCGTACAGGTCGCGAGCGAAGCCCTGACGCAGTGAGACGCGCACGTCGGGTCGCAGAGTCCGAAAGCGCTGGATGACGTCTGGCACCATCCACCGCGCCACCGAGTGCAGGAACCCGACGCGAAGCAGGCGCCCCTCGTCGGCGATCAGCTCGGCGTGTCGGCGAGCCGACTCGACCGCGTCGAGGACGCCGGCCGCATCGGCACGGAAGGCGAGACCGTTGGCGTTCAGCTCGAGCCGCTTGCCGTGTCGTGCGAACAGCGGCATCCCGACCTCGGCTTCGAGTCGGGCGAGCGCGCGCGAGACGTTGGACTGGTTGATGCGCAGCTCGGCGGCGGTATCGCGCGTGTTCTGCGTTTCGGCCAGCGACAGGAAGATGCGCAACGTCTGCTCGTCCATGTCTCCGATTATGCGCCGAACGCATCACTGGCCGCATCCGTTTCATTTCCGGCCCATCTGCCGCGAGGGCGACGATGGTCCGCATGGCCGCCACCGTGCTCGATCGCACCCCCACCGGGTCGATCGCGCGCATCGGTGCCGGCACGCCCGCATACCGTCGCGTCGTCGGGCTGCTCGCCACCGGTGGCCTCGCGAACTTCGCGATCATCTACTTCCCCCAGCCACTGCTGCCCGCGATCGCGACGTCGTTCGGGGTGGATGCCGGGTCCAGCGGCCTCGCGATCTCGGCGACGACCGCGGCGATGCTGCTCGGCCTGCTGCTGTCCGCGCCGCTGTCCGACCGCATCGGCCGGGTGTCCGCGATGAGCGGGTCACTGATCGCCGCCGGCATCCTGTCCATCGCGTGCGCGTTCGCGCCGACCTGGGCGAGCTTCCTCGCCCTGCGCGCCGCCGGCGGACTGGCGCTGGCGGTGCTGCCCGCCGTGGCGCTCGCGTACCTGCGCGACGCCGTCCGCGACGACGCCCACGGGCGCGCCAACGCGCTGTACATCTCCGGAACCGCGCTCGGCGGCGCCGTCGGTCGGCTCGCGCCACTGCCGCTGGCGACCCTCGGCGGCTGGCAGCTCGTGAGCGGGGTGCTCGGCGCCCTGAGCGTCGTCGTCGGGGTGCTGGTGTGGTTCGCACTGCCCCGCGACGGCGCCGCCCCGCTACCGCTGCGGATCGGCGACCTGCTCGGTGGCACGATCGCCTCCCTGCGCGACCCCGTCATCCTCGCCGTCTGCGTGGCGGGCGCACTCGCGATGGCGACCTTCGTCGGGATCTACAACGCGGTGCCGTTCCGCCTCGACGGTCCGCCATTCTCCCTCGGCGCCGCGGAAGTGTTCGTGTACTTCGCGTATCCCCTCGGCATCCTGGCACCGGGGCTCTTCCACCGGATGTCACGGCGCCTCGGACGCGCGCTGACATCGCTGCTGGGGGCGACCGCGATGCTCGCCGCGATCGGTCTGGTGTTCTGGCCGAACGTGATCGCGGTGTTCGCCGGTCTCGGCCTGCTCACCGCGGCGTTCCTCGGGACGCACTCGATCCTCAGCGGGTGGGTCGTCGCGCGAGCCCAAGCCGTGGGCCGCAGCACGTCGCGGGCCTCCAGCGCGTACCTGCTCACCTATTACCTGGGCAGCACGGTGTCGGGCGCGGCATCCACCCATCTGTTCGCGAGCGGCGGCTGGACCGCCGTCGTCGTGCTGGCGGCCGGGATGACGCTGCTGTGCGCGGCGCTCTTCCTCGCGCTGGGGCTGCGCCGCGCCGGCTGAGCTTCGACGTCGGCGGAGGCGCACCGCCCGATCCGGCCGTGTCAGCCGAACCATAGGAGCACGTGGAACAACTCACCTATGGATGAGTCCGAGTTCACCGCGAGCACCCCCGAGTCCGCGAAAGCGCCAGCCGAGCGTCCCCCGTTCAGCCGCTTGGTGATCTGGGGCTTCGTCATCTCCTGCGTGAGCCTTTTCGTGTTCGGGTTCATCGGCGCGATGGGCGCGGTGATCTCGGCTCAGGGCTTCCGGGCGGCGGCGCGAGGGCGCGTGCGAGGGAAGGGGCTGGGAATCGCGGGGTTCGTCATCGGCACCGCGGGCTTCGTCTACTGGGCCATCGTGTTCCTCATGTCGCGCCCCGGCTGATGCCCCGCCTGATGCCCCGCCGCGAACGGGCGTCGGCGGCGGCCCTCACGTGAGCACGACGAGCCGCTGCGTCGCCCGGGTCATCGCGACGTAGCGGTCGACGGCGCCGGTGACTCCATCGCCGAAGCGGTCGGGGTCGACGAGGACGACCAGGTCGAACTCGAGACCCTTCACGCGCTGCGGGTCGAGCGAAGCCACGCGCGGCCGCGGCGCGAAAGCGGGCTCGCCGATCACCACCGCCGTGCCGTCGGCATTCTCCTGCTCCCAGGCCGCGACGATCGCCTCGAGCTCACCGCGCGAGCCGTACGCGACCGGCACGCCGGTCCGCCGGATCGACTCCGGCACGTTCGCGTCGGGCAGCACGGACCGGATCACCGGGCCCGCGGCATCCATCACCTCCCCCGGCGTGCGGTAGTTGACGGTCAGCGCCGTGACGAACGTCGGATCGAGGCCTACCCGGGCGAGCCGCTCCCCCCAGGACTCAGGGAACCCGCGTCGCGCCTGCGCGCGATCTCCGACGATCGTCACGCTCCGAGACGGGCATCGGCGCAACAGCATGCGCCACTGGGCGTCGGTGAGCTCTTGCGCCTCGTCGATGACCAGGTGCGCGAAGGGGCCGGCGTAGGGGTCGGCTATGGATGCCGCGGGCGCCTCCAGCGTGCGGCGGAAGTCCTGTCCGCGCAGCATGGACATGATCCGCAGATCGCCGTCGTCGGCCGCGATGAGGTCGCTCACCACGTCGGACATCACCCGGCGCTCGTCGGCGGCCTCCCGGCGAGCGCGCCGCTCGCGCACCTCCGCCCGCGGATCGCCGACGCCGAGCCGGGCGGCGTCGAGCAGCGGCAGGTCGACGTCCCTCCACGCGGGCGGCGCGCCGCGCGAAACGATGGCCGCGGCTTCGTCCGGCGTGAGCCACGGCGCACAGCGGCGCAGCAGCGCGGGCGCGGTGAGCAGGCCGCGAAGCACGGCGTCGGGGTCGAGCAACGGCCACGCCCGGTCGAACACGGCCCGCAGCTCTTCGTCGTTCTCGAGGCTCTCCCGCGTCGATTCATCCTCGTCCCACCCGGACCCATAGGCGTCGAAGTCGTCGCGGGAGCGCGAGGCATCGCCCCAGCCCTCGCCCCACCCGTCGGACGAGCCGCCACCGCGCAGCTCGTCGTCGATGCGGTCTTCGAGCACGTCGAGCAGCCGGTCCCAGGCGCGGGTGCGCAGCGCGTTGTGCGGCAGCGTCTCCGCGCCGGCGAAGATCTCCGCCCAGTCCGGCCCGCCGAGCACGACCGTGCCCCACGCCGTCTCGATCGGTGTGTGACGCCGAGGCGGCCGCTGCCAGAGGCGCACCGCGGCATCCACGGCGTTCACGAGGCGGGCGTCGCCGAACAGGCGGCGGATCTCGAGGTCGCCTTCTTCTTCAGCCTCCCCGCCGCCCGCGACGAGGTCGTTCACCGCGCACACCAGCGCACCGTCCTCCCCCAGGCTCGGCAGCACGTCGTCGACGTAATCGACATACGGGCGGTGCGGTCCGACGAACAACAGGCCACCGTGGCCGGACTGCACGCGCGCATCGGCGTACATCAGATACGCCGCGCGATGCAGCGCCACGACGGTCTTGCCCGTTCCGGGGCCGCCGTCGACGACGAGTGCACCCGCCGCTCCGGCACGGATGATCGCGTCCTGGTCGGACTGGATGGTCGCCAGCACGTCGCGCATCGTCGATGACCGGCTCTCACCGAGACTCGCGATGAACGCCGACTGGTCGTCGAGTGCGGCGCTGTGATCGATGCCGTCCGCGCCGAACACCTCGTCCCAGTAGTCGACGATGCGCCCGCCGCGCCAGCGGTAGCGCCGCCGGCTGGTGAGGCCGTCGGGCTGCGCCGCCGTCGCTGCGAAGAACGGGGCGGATGCCGGGGCGCGCCAGTCCATCAGCAGCCGTTCCTCCGCGGCATCGGCGAGTCCGAAGCGGCCGATGTAGGTGACGACACCCTCCTCGTCAACCATGCGGCCGATGCACGCGTCGAGGCCGAACCGGCGGAGGATGCGCGAACGCGCCGACAGGCTCTGCACCTCGAGGTCGCGCTCGAGCGCGCGCTGTCCCCCGCTGACGGCTTCGCGGCGGAGCGCGACCAGCCGCGTCTCGGTGCGCTCGAGGTCGGCGGCCAGCGCCGCACCGATCGCCGCGAACTGTCGTTCGTCGTGGTCGATGAGCGCGGGATCGGTCTTCCGCTGCAACCGCGGCGGAAGGTCGAAGACGCCTTCCTGAGTGTTTTCCGACGGCATCGCGCTCCCCTCACGCGCCGAGAAATCAGGCGCGACCTGCGATTCTGCACCACAGGGGGGCTCTTGCGGCAAGCCCCCCTAGGCGCGGGATAATAGAAAGGGCAGGGCGGATGGCGTGAAATGTACTCATGCGAGCAACCGTCATGTTCGGCGCCGGCGATGTCCGGGTCGAGAACGTCCCCGATCCGGTGATCCAGCAGCCCACCGATGCGATCGTGCGCATCGTGCGCGCGTGCGTATGCGGATCGGATCTGCACCCCTACCACTCCCTGCCCGACACGCCGAACGGCCGCCGCATGGGCCACGAGCTCATCGCCGTCGTCGAGGAGACCGGCACCGATGTCACCACCGTGCGCCCCGGCGACTTCGTCATCGTCCCCTTCGTGTACTCCGACAACACGTGCGTGTTCTGTCGCGAGGGGTTTCAGACCTCCTGCATCCACGGCGGCTTCTACGGCAGCGGACGGGTCGGCGGCCTCCAGGCCGAGCGGGCGCTCATCCCCCAGGCCGATGGCACCCTCGTCGTCGTGCGCGATGTCGACCCGGATGCCGCCCCCGACTCCCTCCTCGCGTCGCTGCTCACGCTCTCCGACGTGTACCTCACGGGCTATCACGCCGCACACCTGGCCCGCGTGCGGCCCGGTCAGACGGTCACGGTGATCGGCGACGGCGCCGTGGGTCTGTCGGCGGTCCTCGCGGCGCGCACGCTGGGCGCGGAGCGGATCATCCTCATGGGACGCCACACCGACCGCACCGATCTGGGCGTCGAGTTCGGCGCGACCGATGTCGTCGCCGAGCGCGGCGCGGAGGGCGTCGCGCGCGTCCGGGAGCTCACCGACGGTGAGGGCAGCCACGTCGTGATCGAGGCGGTCGGCCTCATGCCGGCATACGAGCAGGCCTACGGCGTGGTGCGCCCGGGCGGCGTCATCTCGCGTGTGGGCGTGCCGCAGTACGAGAGCGCGCCGGTGGGCTCGGCCTCACTCTTCGGCAAGAACATCACCCTCACGGGAGGCATCGCCCCGGTGCGGGCGTACCTCGAGGAGACCGTGCCGCTCGTGCTCGACGGCACGATCGACCCGGGTCGGGTGTTCGACCGGATCATGCCGCTCGGCGAGGCGCCCGCAGCCTACGCCGCGATGGACGAGCGCACCGCGCTGAAGGTGATGCTGACGGTCTGACCAAACGCCCTCACGATCTGTGTCGACGCGGTGTCGGCGGCGGGCGTCAGGATGGACGGATGCTCACCCTCCTGCCTGCGCCGACCAACCTGGGTCTTCGCCCGCCGCGGCGCGGGAGCGTCCCCGGCACCGCGAAAGCGCCGGAGGCGCTGCGGGAAGCGGGACTGTTCCATCGGCTCGCGTCTTCGGGCGCCCGCGACGGAGGGGTGGTGCTGCCGGGTCGGTATATCGACGACGACGACACCCGCGACGCGAAGGTCGTGCGCAATCAGGAGCAGCTCATCGACCATACGCGGCGACTCGCGCGACGCATCGGAGAGGTCTGGGCAGCCGGCGAGGTCCCGGTGGTGATCGGAGGCGATTGCAGCATCCTGCTCGCGGCGGGGCTCGCATCCGCGCGCCGCGGCCGCATCGGCCTCATCCACGTCGACGGCCACACCGACTTCCGCCACCCGGGCAACAGTGCCGCGTGCGCCAGCGTGGCGGGCGAGGACTTGGCCGCCGCGGTGGGCCTGCACTGGCCCGCGATCGCCGACATCGATGGCCTGTCGCCCTACTTCACGCCGGCGCGCGCGGTCCACATCGGCCATCGCGACGACGATGAGCATGCCGCCGAGGCGCGGGCCGTCCTCGGCGGCGTCATCCCCGCTTCGAAGGTCATCGCGCACGGGCGAGAGGCCGCCACCGCGACTGCGGCACGCATTGCGGGCCCGTCGTACTGGCTGCAGATCGACGTCGACGTGCTCGATCCCTCCGTGATGCCCGCGGTGGACAGCCCCGATCCGGGCGGCATCGACGCCGACCAGCTGACCGGGCTCATCCGTGACCTGGCCCCGGCCGCGGCCGGCATCTCGATCACCGTGTTCGACCCGGACCTCGATCCGGACGGCGTGTACGCGCGGTTGCTCGTGGACGTGATCGCGGGCGGCCTCACGGGTTGAGCAGCTCCCAGTGGCCCTCGGAGATCACGTCGACGGCTCCGTCGACCACGCGGATCGCCGTCTGGTCGTCGATCGCGTAGGCGCGACCGCGGATGCCCTCCGCCCACCGGTGGGCCGCCGCGGTCGTGTTGCCGCTCCAGCCCGGGTAATCGAGGTGCGGGAAGATCGAGAAGTCGACGAGGCCCAGGGTCTCGTCGGCGCCGTCCGGATCCCGGTCCACGAACTCGCGCCCCACGCGCGGTGTGAGCGCCATGCTCCCCGCGCTGATACCCACCCACACCGTGTCGTCGAGCTCGGGAAGAAGATCGGCGAGACCCGACGAGCGGATCCACTCGGCGAGATACACGGCCTCACCGCCGTCGACGAGCAGCACGTCGGCCTGACGCACCCACGGCATCCAGCGCTCCGGCGCGATCGTCGGCAGCGCCGTCAGCTCGAGGACGCCCACCGACCGCCATCCGAGATCGACCGGGCTCGAGATGCCGTCCGGCCACCGCCCCGCCGTCGAGCGCCACACGGTCTCGGGCGAGCACATCGGCTGGCCCCACTGCGCCGTCGGGACGAACAGCGCGGAACTGTCGGCGATGGGTTTGCCGAGCATGTCTTCCAGCGCGGAGCGGATGCTGTCGTTGGTGACCCCGCCCGAGGTCAGCAGAAGCTTCATGCGGCCAGTCAACCCGCTGTATGCGCCCGCGGCCAGGGGGCCGAGCATCTCAGGCGACTGCGCTGAGTGTTAGCGTGCGACAGTGACCTCCACGCCGCAGACCCCCGCCTCCGAAACACCGCGCTCGATCCGCGTCTCCGCGGCCGTCATCACCGACGCCGACGGTCGACTGCTGCTCGTGCGCAAGGCCGGGACGACCGCGTTCATGCAGCCGGGTGGCAAACCGGAGGCGGGCGAGGATGCCGCGCAGACGCTCATCCGCGAACTCGCCGAAGAGGTCGGACTGCGCCTGACCGGTGGCGACCTCACGCCGCTCGGCGAGTTCACGGCCCCCGCCGCGAACGAGCCGGGTTTCGCAGTGGTCGCCGACGTCTTCCGTGTCGACATCGGCGATCAGCGGCCCGTGACGGATGCCGAGATCGAGGAGCTGCGGTGGGTCGACCGGGCCGCGGCATCCACTCTGGAGGTCGCACCCCTCGCGGCGGCCTACTTCCTGCCGGAGCGCTGAGCGGCGGCGGCGGCCGACCTGCTCACCAGGAGCCCTTGCGGTAGTCCTTGAGGAAGATGCCGAACAGGTCTTCGCCGGCTTCCCCGCGCACGATCGGGTCGTACACACGCGCGGCGCCGTCGACGAGATCGAGCGGGGCGTGGAACCCCTCCTCCGCGAGGCGCACCTTCGTGTAGTGCGGGCGCTCGTCGGTGATCCACCCGGTGTCGACGGCGGTCATCAGGATGCCGTCGGTTTCGAACATCTCGCGGGCGCTCGTACGTGTCAGCATGTTGAGCGCGGCCTTGGCCATGTTGGTGTGCGGATGCCCGGGGCCCTTGTACCCGCGACCGAACACGCCCTCCATCGCCGACACGTTGACGATGTACTTGCGGCGCGCGGGCGACGCGGCCATCGCGGGGCGAAGTCGCGAAACCAGCAGGAACGGCGCCGTCATGTTCGCCAGCTGCACCTCGAGCATCTCGAGCGGCTCGACCTGATCGACCGACTGGGTCCAGCTGTTGATGTGGTTCTCGTCGGGCACGAGTCCGCCGGCGTCGATCGCCGTGCCGGCGGCGAGACGTTCGAGCGACGAGGATCCGGCGGCCATCGCCTCGGCGGTGAGTTCCTCCGCGCTGAGCCGTTCAGAAGCGGGAGCCGCGGCCGCGAGGATCGGGTGGCTCGACACCGACTGGGCGAGGGCGAGCGGGTGCGCGTCGTTCGTGTGCCCGAACGTGAGCAGCTCCGGCAGCGGTCCCTGCGGGAGGGGTGCGAGCTCGGCATCCACGAGCGGCTTGTACGCGCCCGCCGAGCGGCGCACGGTCTGCGCCGCGTTGTTGATGAGGATGTCGAGCGGCCCGTCGGCAGCGACGGCATCCGCGAGGCCGATCACCTGGGCGGGGTCGCGCAGGTCGATGCCGACGACCTTCAGCCGGTGGATCCAGTCGCCGCTGTCGGGCAGGGCCGAGAAGCGGCGGACGGCGTCGCGCGGGAAGCGCGTCGTGATGGTGGTGTGCGCACCGTCGCGCAGCAGGCGCAGCGCGATGTACATCCCGATCTTCGCGCGGCCGCCGGTGAGGAGAGCCCGCCTGCCGGTGAGGTCGGTGCGCGCGTCGCGCTTCTCGTGGCTCATCGCCGCGCAGTCGGGGCAGAGCTGGTGGTAGAACGCGTCGACCGTCGTGTACTGCTCCTTGCAGATGTAGCAGGCACGCGGCTTGATGAGCTCGCCGGCTGTCGGCGCGGCGGTGCGGGCGGCCAGGGGGATGCCGCGGGTCTCGTCGTCGATGCGGTCGGGCGCGCCGGTGGCGGTGGCGGCGACGACAGCCCGGTCGGCGTCGGCGATGCGCTGCCGCTTCTCCTTGCGCGACATCCGCTTGACGTCCTTGTACATCTTTCCGGTCTGGCGGCGGAGAGCGATGTAGGCGGGGTCGTCGTGGTCGAGCTGGGATGCCGCCTCGATGACGCGCAGGGCGATCTCCAGCTCGCGCGGGTCGATCGTGACGCCGGAGGCCGCGCTCTCATCGGCGGCGGTCTGGGCGTCGCTCGCGGACGCGCTTGCGGGGTCGACAGGACTTTCGGGCACGCCAGAGTTTACCCGGCGATCACCTCGGTTCGGGGTCGCGTGTGGTCGCGAGGCGAGCGGCGAGATGACCACACGCGACCCCGAACCGGCGGGGCCAGCGGGGGGGTGAGCCAGGGTCAGCCAGGGATGCCGAGGATCTGCTTCGCGACGGCGACAGCGGGCGCGCCGAAGATGCGCGGGTCCTCGTTGAGCGCACCGGAAGTGACCGTGACGCCGATACCCGGGACGTCGACGAGCACTCCGTAGATGCGCAGGTCGCCGTCGTTCTTCGTACCGTAGGCGATGCCGCCGCGCGACTCGAGAGCCGCGTCGGGGTAGTACTCCGACCCGATGGCGTCGAGGTCCTCTTTCTTGGGCACATCGACCGCCCCGTTGTTGGTCGTCACCGAGATGCTCACGGTGTTCACGTAGTCGCCGATCGTCGACATCCAGTCGCACTGCACGGTCTCGCCGTCGTTCGACTCGTCGCTCAACTCGAGTCCGTCGATGGCTGACCCGAGGAGCGAGCCCATGGCGCCGCAGTCGGGGTAGCGAGCGAGCACGTCGGCGAGCGCCATACTGGGGACGGAGGGAGCGCTGCCGCCGCCGTCACCGTCCCCGTCCCCGTCGCCGTCGCCGTCGCCGTCGCCCTGGCCCGGATCGTCGGTCGGAGCGCTCACCTCTCCCCCGACGCCGCCCGTGGCTGGGGCCGAGCCCGACGCCGCGTCCGTCGCCGCGCCGGAGGTCGAGGGGGTCGCCCCCGCTGCGCAGCCGCCGAGGAGCAGCGCGCCGGCGACGGCGAGGAGGGCGAACGAGGTCCGGGAGGTGAGGGAGGACGTCAGCACCCCGGCATCCTAGCCAGTCCCGCAAAAGCCCCGCGGAAGTTGTCCACAGGTAGCGCGCGCTCGATACCCTGGGCACGACCGAGTGAGGCCGCGGACGGAGGACCCATGCGCGACGCGGAGGCCGCCGAGATCGACGACGGTGCACGGGATGCCGCACGGCGCGAGAAGGCACTCGATCGCCTCGTCGCCTTCAGCGATGCCGTGGTGGCGATCGCGATCACCCTGGTCGTGCTGCCTCTCGTGGATCAAGCGATGGACGCCGAGTCGGCGTCGGCCTTCTTCGCCGACAACGTGACCGGGATGATCTCTGCCGCGTTGAGCTTCGTTGTCATCGCGGCCTTCTGGCGCGCGAACCACGTGATGTTCGTTCACGCGCGCGGCTACAACCGCCTGGTCGGCCGCCTGCAGCTGCTGTGGCTCGCGACGATCGTCTTTCTGCCGGTCGCGACGGCGCTCGATCTTGCGGGGCCCACCGCAGACCGCGTCGGGCTGGGCGCCTACGTCGGCACGATGACGCTGAGTGGGGCGATCCTGCGCGTGCAGGCGATCGCACTGCAGCGGGCGGGACTGAGCGACCGTGCACCCGCACCCCCGCTGACCCACTGGATCGGCACGATCTTGATGGCGCTCGCGCTCGTGCTCGTCCTGCTGTTCCCTCAGCCCGGCGCTCTCTGGTTGCTCGTCCTTCTGCTCGAGATCCCCCTCAGTCCCCTGCTGAGCCGCCGACCCCGCTGACGCTCGGGCCGCCCTCCGCACCAGTACCCGGCTCCCACCCGAACGGCAAGGGATGCCGGGCGACACGCCGCGGCATCCCTTGCCCACCCCGCGTGCCGGCGGCGATCCCTTGCAGTTCGGCCCCACCTCGCCCCCCAACGCGAGCGGCCGGATCAGACCCCCGTGATCCAGACCGTGGTCTCGCCGGGGACGATGTCGCCGTCGAGCGGCTGGCTCGACAGCACGACGCGCTGCCCCGGGGCGAGCGACAGCATGAACCCCGCAGCGCCGAACACCGTGACGACCTCCCACCCGTTGGGCCGGCGGAAGCGCAGCACGTCGTCGCGGCCGGTCTCCAGCCACTCCAGGCTCTCCGGCGCGAGCAGCTCGTGCCGCAGAGCGAGCGCACGACGGTAGAGCGAGAGGGTGGATGCCGGGTCGCCCTCCTCCGCCTCGACCGACGCGTCGGCGAACCAGGCCGGCTGCGGCAGGTGCGCCCCGCCCGCACCGAAGCCGAACGACGGGCCCTCGCTGGTCCAGGGCAGCGGCACGCGGCATCCATCCCGCCCGTACTGCTCTTGGTGCGTGCGGAAGAAGGTGGGGTCCTGCCGCTGGTCGGCGGGGATCTCCGCCACCTCGTGAAGGCCGAGTTCCTCGCCCTGGTAGAGGTAGGCCGAGCCCGGCAGTCCGAGGAGGAACAGCGTCGCCGCGCGGGCCCGGCGGAGGCCGCCCACGCGATCGATGACCGCTTCGTCGGCACCCGACTCCAGCCATCCGCCGCCGTGGCGGTTCGGCACGGCGCCGTCGACCTCCTCGACCCGCGGCAGCGCGTAGCGCGTGGGGTGGCGGAAGACGTCGTGGTTCGACAGCACCCAGGTGCTGGAGGAGCCCGACCGCGCGGCGAGCGCGATGTTGTCGGTGACGATCTGGCGGAACTCCTCGGCGTCGAACGACGCCCGCAGCAGGTCGAAGTTGAACGACTGGCCGAGGCTCTCCGGGCTGGCGTACTTCGGCACGCGATCGGAGGCGACCCAGGCTTCGGCCACCGCGGTGCGCGGCGGGTCGTACGCGTTGAACACACGTCGCCACTCGGCGTAGACCTCGTGCACGTCGTCGCGGTCGAGCAGCGGATGCGTGCCGTCGACGGGCAGGGAGGCGAGCTCCGCGGCCGACGGAAGGGGCTCGCTGAGGTCCTTCGTCAGCATGTGCGCGACGTCGATGCGGAAGCCGTCGACCCCGCGGTCCGACCAGAACCGCAGCGTCGTCAGGAAGTCCTCGCGCACCTCCGGGTGGTTCCAGTTCAGGTCGGGCTGCTCGATCGCGAAGCTGTGCAGGTACCACTGCCCGTCAGCGACCTGCTCCCACGCCGACCCCCCGAACGCGGCGGTCCAGTCGGTGGGCGGTGCCGACCCATCGGGGCCGCTCCCCTCGCGGAAGATGTACCGGTCGCGGGCCGCCGAGCCGCGGCCGGCGGCGAGCGCTTCCTGGAACCACACGTGCTGGTCGGACGTGTGGTTGGGCACGATGTCGACGACCACGCGGATACCACGGTCGTGCAACCCCGCCACGAGGTCGTCGAAGTCGGCGAGGGTGCCGAGCCGCGGGTCGACGTCGCGATAGTCGGCGACGTCGTACCCGCCGTCGGCGAGCTCGGAGGGATAGAACGGGCTGAGCCACACCGCATCCACACCGAGCTCGGCGAGGTAGTCGGCGCGCGACAGGATGCCGCGGAGGTCGCCGACACCATCGCCGTCGGCATCCGCGAAGCTCCGCGGATAGACCTGATAGACCACGGCCTGTCGCCACCAGTTCGCGTCCGAGGAGAGTCGCGTGCCGGCAGGGAGGAGATCGGTCATGTCGAGGGGGCTCTTTCTGTGTCGGGAGGGGATTCGGTGAAGACGGGTCGGATGCGGAACGGCTCAGCCCTTGACGGCGCCCTGCGTCACGCCTTCCATCACCCAACGCTGGGTGAAGAGGTAGGCGAGGATCGCGGGCGCCATGGCCATGAGGTACGACGCGAAGGAGACGTTGTAGTTGTTGCTGAACTGGTTCTGGAACAGGTTCTGCCGCACCGGCAGCGTCTGCAGAGCCGGGTCGGAGATGATGAGCGACGGCATCATGAAATCGTTCCAGGCGTAGAGGAACGCGAAGATGCCGACGGTGGCGCTCATCGGAGCGAGGAGCGGAAAGATCAGCCGCCAGAAGGTCTGCCACGTGGTCGCCCCGTCGATGCGGGCGCTCTCCTCGAGTTCGATCGGAATCGATCGCAGGAACGCGGTGAACAGCAGCACGCTGAAGCTCAGCTGGAACATCGTCGCCAGGATGACGACCCCGAACGGGTTGTCGAGCCCCACGCGACCGGTCAGCTGGATCTGCGGGAGCGCGACGACCGGGAACGGGATGAACATCGCGGCGAGCAGGTAGAAGAACGAGTAGCGGAACAGGCGGCGGTCCCAGTTGCGAACGATCGCGTACGACGCGAATGCGGCCAGCAGGATGGTGGCGACGACGGTGCCGGCCGTGACCAGCAGCGAGATACCGGCACCGACGGGGAACTTCGTCAGGTTCCACGCCTCGACGAAGCCGTCGATGCTGAACGGCGCGGGCAGCGAGAAAGCGTTGCCGTCCACGGCCTGGCCGGTCGTCTTCAGCGCCATCGTGATGGTGACGTAGAGCGGCAGCAGCACCGTGACGGCGCACAGGATCAGGATGATCGTGGTCGACCAGCTGACGCGTTCTCCCCGCGTGGCGGTGTTCTTCGAAGGGCGGGGGCGAGGAGTGCCGTCGGGCGCGAGAGGCGCGGCATCCTCGACGACGAGGGCGGGTTGCGTGGACATCAGAAGGCGTTCCTTCCGCGAGTCAGCGAGAGCTGGAGCAGGGAGATGAGGATGGCGACGACGAAGAAGATGGTCGCGTTGGCCATCTGGTAGGCGTAGTCGCCGCCGTTGAAGCCCGCGATGATCGTCATCGCGACGCTGCGGGTGGCCGTGCCCGGGCCGCCGTTGGTGAGGCCGACGATGATGTCGTAGGCGTTGAGGAACCCCTTGAAGCCGAGGATGACGTTGATGACGACGTAGCCGGCGACGAGCGGAAGGGTGATGCGCACGAGCTGCTGGCCCTTGGAGGCGCCGTCGAGCGCGGCGGCCTCGTACACGTCGCCGGGTACCGCGAGCAGCCCGGCGATGTAGATGAGCAGCGTTCCCGGAATCGCCTGCCACGCGGTCACGATCACGATCGCCACCCACGCCAGGTCGGGGTTGGCGAGCAGGCTCGTCGAGAGCGCCGGGATGCCGAGGGACTCCCCGGCCGACGGAAGCGAGTTGGAGAACAGGAAGTTGAAGACGTAGGCGATGATGATGCCCGAGATCACCATCGGGATCACGAACACGGTGCGAAGCGCCGTCTTCAGCCGGATGCGGGCGGTGAGCCCCACCGCGAGCAGGAACGCCAGCACGTTCACGACGATCACCGTCGCGATCGAGAACCCGATGGTGAAGAGATAGCTCTGCAGGATGGCGGGATCGCTGAACATCGCGATGTAGTTGGTCAGCCCGGTGAAACGCCACTCGCCGATGCCGATCGAGTCGGTGAAGCTGAAGAAGATGCCGACGACTCCCGGCACCGTGATCGCCAAGGTGAACAGGACGAGACTCGGCAGCAGGAACAGGTAGTAGATCGGCTCGACGCGCCGGCTGCTCCTTCGCGCCTTCTGGTCACCGGCGGTGACGATCGTCGACGTGGTCATTGTCCGGACTCCTCTGTCTCGGTCGTCGGCGCGGGGGCGCGGAAGGCGAGGCGTGCCCAGTCGGCATCCATGGTGCGCAACGTGGCCTGCGGGCTCGCGCCGAGCACGACGGCCTGGGCGTAGTTGAAGACGGGGATCGTCTTCGGCACGAGCACCGACGGCCCCTGGTAGACCTTGCCGTCGGTGTAGTAGGGGATCATGCCCGCGATGCGCGGGTCGTCCGGCGCGGCGGCATCCTTCGTCGGTGTGAATCCGAGCTGCGCCTCGTTGTACGCCGCGATGGTCTCCGGGCGGTACAGGTACTCGAGGAAGTCGCGGGCGGCATCCTTGTGTCGGGATCCCTCGGGGATCATCGCGGCGAGGTCCATGTTGACGCGAACCTTGAGGTCGGCGGCGTCGTCGGTCATCGGCAGCGGGAACGTGCCGAGGTTCAGGTCCGGCGCGGTCTTCGCGATCTCGCCGAACGCCCACGGACCCTGCAGGTACATCGCCGCCTCGCCCTTCGCGAAGGCGAGGTTTCCATCGCCGTAGCCGCGACTGGCGGCATCCGGGTTCACGAACTGCGACGTGAGCTGCGTCATCTTCTCGAGAGGCGCGGCGAAGTCCTTCTGGAACGAGGTGGCCGAGTCGGGGCCGACCTGGTCGCCTTCGGCGGCGAGCCGGTTGAAGAAGTCGACCACGTCGACCGAGCCGCCGACCGAGTAGTCATACCAGCCCTGTCCGACGGTCCAGTCGTCCTTGAAGGTGGCGTAGAACGGGGTGATGCCCGCCGCTTTCAGCTTCTCGCAGGCCGCCAGCAGTTCCTCCCAGGTCGTGGGAACGTCGACACCCGCCCGCGCGAACAGGTCTTTGTTGTAGATGACGGATGCCGCCATCACCGAATACGGCAGCGCGCTGACCCGCCCGGCGCACGATCCGTACTGGTCCATCAGCGCCTGCAGGTCATCGCGGGTCGTCGATGCGGCGGTGGTCTGGCTGAGGTCGCTGAGCGCGCAGCGCTGCACGAAGCGCGCGGTCTCGTAGTTGTAGTTGGCCAGCATGATGTCGGGCGGATTGCCGCGGACGAAGCTCGCCGAGACGACATCGACACCGGACGTGTCCATCTCGACGCGGACGCGGTCCTGCGAGGCGTTGTAGGCGTCGACGACACCGTTCATGAAGGTGAGGGCTTCACGCTTGCTGAATGTGAAGCGGATCGTTTCGCGCCCGTCGGAGGCGCACCCGGCGAGGAGTGTGCCGGCGACGGCGAGGGCGGCGCAGGCGGCGATCGCTCTGCGCACGCGGGAGGGTCGTGGAGACAACACTGTCCTTTCGGTCCGGCGATATGCTCGCCATCCGAGATTCGCCACCCATTAGATTTAGTGGCCGAATCAACTTGTGGGCAATACTCTGACAGAACACCCACGGAGAGGTCAAGAGTGAGTCAGACGGTCGTCGACGGCGGCACCGGACGCGCCAGCGTCGACGGTGTGCTGAACTTCGCCTGGGATGCCGGCATCTTCACCGCCACCGATGCCATGGACGCCGCCTCCCTCACGCGCTCGACCGCGATCGAAGCGATCGACACGCTCATCGCCGCCGGCGTGCTGCGGGAACTGCCCAACGCCCGCGTCGCGGGCGAGTACCGCGCCGGCCGGCCCGCACGTCGGTTCGAGCTGCAGCCGGATGCCGGGGTGGTGGTCGCCCTCGACGCCGGAGATACGCACCTCACCGCAGCCGTCGCCGACCTGGCCGGTGCGACGCTCGTGCGGCGTCAGATCGCCGTGTCCCCGACGCAGACGGTCGACGAGCGCCGGGCCGCGATCGTCGACCACGTCGCGGCGACTCTCGCCGACGCGGACATCCCGCGGGAGCGGGTGCTGGCGCTCTGCGCCGGGGTGGCCGCGCCGGTGACGATGCGGGGCGCGTCGCCGCCGCATCCGGAGGGATTCTGGGAACGCACCAACCCCGGCCTCATCGATGCGCTCACCGAATGGGCCGACGTCGTCGAGGTGAAGAACGACGCCCAGCTGGCGGCCGCCGCCGAAGGCACGGAGGGCGGCGCCGTCGGATGCCGCGACTACGTCGCTCTGCTCGCGGGCGAGCGCCTCGGGGCGGGAGTGGTCATCGACGGGCATCTGCTGCACGGCGCGCACGGCGGTGTCGGCGAGATGTTCGCGTTCGACTTCATCCGCGACGTCGACTCCGCCTTCGGCCTCGGCCCGTCGCTCGAGCGCCACGCGCGGGAAGCCATCGCCGCGGCGGCGACCGACACGACCGCCCGCCGCGGGCTCGCCGCCATGGACCCCGCCCGCGTGCACGGTCGCGATGTGCTCGAGCTCGCCGCCGCCGGTGATCCGATGGCCGTGCAGGTCACCGAGGCGATCGGTCACGTTCTCGCGCGCATCGTGGGCGTGCTGGGCAACATGTTCGACCCCGAGCGCGTCATCGTCTGCGGCGCCATCGCCGACGGCATCCAGCCCGTGCTCGACGCCGCGCAGAAGACCCTCGCCGCCCAGATCCATCTGCCCGCGCCGACGCTGCTGCGCTCGACGCTGGGTGGCGACGTGGTCATCCGCGGCGCGCTCGCCCGCGCCCGCGAATCGGCCCGGACCGTCGCCCTCCCCCACCGCGTCGCCCGGGCCCAGGCCGGCTGACCCGCCCCCACCCCAGCACCCGACCCAACGGCACGGGATGCCGGGTGTCGACGGGACGCCGGAGCCCGTGATGTCGGCGGATCGGGGGCATCACGGGTCATCCGCGCTCCTCTTGCCGCCACCGCGGCGTCGTGTCACCCTGAAGCTCTCGCCCTGCGATGAGCGTAAGGAGCTGTGATGACCACACCCGCCGTGAGCATTCCTGGGGCAGACGCGATCACCGCGAAATGGCAAGAACTCGGGGGCGGGACGGGAACGCTCGGCGCCGCCGCATCTCCGCCTGAGCAGTTGGGGGCCAACGGTTCCCTGCAGAGGTTCGAAAACGGGGCCATCGGGTGGTGGGAACAGTTCGGAGCTCACGCGATGTTCGGCGCAGTCAGCGCCCGCTGGCTGGAGCGGACGAGTCTCCAGTACACCGCGTTTCCCCTCGAGGATCAGCGATCGACGGCCGACGGCACGGGCTCGCTCGTTCGCCTCCGCAGCGTCGACCCCGCCGGAGCGGCCGGCGACGAGTTCGCTCTGTGCGCCACCCCCGATGCCGGAGCGTTCGAGGTCGAAGGCCCGCTCTGGCAGCACTGGTCGCAGACCGGTGGGGAGTCGAGCCCGATCGGATTGCCGGTCGACACCGCCGTCACCACCGTGGACGCGCTGGGCTCACGGCAGAAATTCCAGCACGGGTGGATGTCCTGGCATCCGACGATCGGTGCCGCGATCGTGAGCGGGGAGATCTCCGAGCGCTGGGAAGAGCTTCAGTTCGACCGGTACGGCTACCCCCTCCGGGATCAGGAGGTGCTGCCCGACGGACGCGGCCAGCGCGTGGAGATGGCGACGCCGGGGGCCGACGGAGTCCTCGCCGCCGGCCCGCTGCTGTATTGGACGCCGGAGTTCGGTGCGTGGGAGGTGGCCGGCGACATTCTGGCGGAGTGGATACGTCGTGGCCGCGAAGCGGGCGAGCTGGGGTACCCCGTGGGAGCAGCGAGTGATCGCGTCGACAAGCCGGGGGTCGAGCAACTGTTCGAGAATGGGCGGATCGCCTTCCCTCCCGATCCCCCCGGCACTGCAGCGCCGGTGATCGCGACGGGGTCGATTCGATCGGGTGGCTTGGCCGCGCTGGGCGGGCGGGTGACGGTCGAGGTCAACCCGGATGGGTCGGTCCACTGGTCGGGCCACGCGCACAACAGCGGTGCCGACAACTACGACTACTCCGTCCGAGCGCTCCTTCGTTCCCCGGATCCCGACGCTCCCACGATCGTGGTGGGGCACTCGGGCAGCGTGTACGGCACCTTTCACTCGGGCTCGCGCGACGACGATTGGAGTGAGCAGATTCCCTCGCTCGACCCGAATGGACACGCTCTCCTCGAGCTCCTGCGCGGAGCGAAACTGGAGACGGCCACCGAGTACGAGAGCGGGATCGCCGGCGTTCTGGAAACCATCGCCGGGTGGGCGATCAAGGCCGTCGTGGCGTACACGGCGGGAACCGGCACGATCGTCCTGGTGTTCGTCGGCGTCGAGGTCGGCAGCCTCGCGGCGACCGGATCGCTGCTGCCCGGCGCGCAGATCATCAACGACATGTACTGGATGGCCGGACCCCTGGGAACCCTGGTCTCACTCGGCGCGCAGGGTCTCATCGAGGCCGGCAGCGAGGAGACGGAGGTGACGCAAGAGCAGTACGACTGGGCGAACGACACCGTCTTCAAGGGTTCCCTGCCGCCGCGCGAACTGCTCGTGGTCACGAACTGGTCCGGGGTGGACGACCGCGCATTCACCTTCCCCCGGTTCGACGGCAAGATCACTCTCAACATGGGGCGCTCCGGCTATCCCGACCCGCGCGAACACCACACCACCCGCCCCAAGCCGACCCCATACGGCAAGACGTTCATCCACGAACTCGTGCACGCGTGCCAAGCGCACCACGACAAGATGGGGCTCTCCTACCTCGGCAAAGGGATCTCCGCGTGCGTCGAGGGGCAAGCGGCGTACAACTTCCCGTCGACCGCTGACTTCGACTACACCACGATGGGGTTGGAAGCCCAGGCTGCGATCGTCAGCGAGTGGTACGGAAGGCACTACTCTCCGGAAGCCGCTCTCCCGTGGCCGAACACTTTCGACGACCCGTTCGACCGCTACATCACGGACAACCTGCGGATGGGCGTGTTCTAGAGGTCGCCGCGGCGCTCACGCCCGCTCGGTCTTGACCAGCGCCCCCGCAACGAGGAAGACCACCGCGGCCAGCGCCTGCGCGATCCCCCAGGCGAGACCGTCGAACCCGAAGGGGAACACGGGGTTCCACACCACGGCAATCGCCAAGAACACCGGCACCCACCACCACTGGCGGGCCTGCACCGCGAACCAGCCGACGATGAGGGCGAAGATCGCCGTGACGAAGAGCACGACGATCCCCCACCCGGCCGTGATCAGAACCGGCGCCAGAAACAGCACCGCCGCCGCGATGAGGGCGGGCGCGAGAGCATTGCGCTGCGAGATGGGTGGGTTCTTCTTGTCGCTCACGAGGTCCTCCGCGGATCGATCATGGTCATGCCCGCCGGCGTCGCTCGGTCGAGCGCGGGCAGCAGCGTGGCGGCCTCACCGAGCGATATCGTCCGCTCGATGAGATCCTGCGGCCGGAGGCTGCCCGCGGCGATGAGGTCGAGCATCGCCGGATAGTCGGCGGCGGCCATTCCGTGGCTGCCCAACACGTCGAGCTCCCACGCGATGACGCGCGCCATCGGCATCCCCGACAGGCCGGTGACAGACGGCAGCAGACCGACCTGCACATGCCGACCACGACGGCGAAGGCTCAGCACCGCGTCGGCGGAGGTCTGCTCGGCGCCCACCGCGTCGATCGACACGTGCGCCCCGCCGCCGGTGAGCTCGTGCACCCGTGCGGACACGTCGGCACCATCGGCGAGGACCACCGCGTCGGCGCCCAGAGCGGATGCCGCATCGAGCGCAGCGCGCGTGCGGTCGACGGCGACGACGTGCGCGCCGAGTGCGCGGGCGATCATGACGGCGCTCAGCCCGACTCCGCCCGCCCCGACGACGACGACCCACTCCCCGGGCTGCACGCGGG